>Ga0070741_10000766_pt1 | contig 108445 bp, 99 predicted proteins | sample Coa_R1_4_FD_66440 | JGI IMG/M metagenome (GOLD analysis project Ga0070741, IMG submission 66440) | Surface soil microbial communities from Centralia Pennsylvania, which are recovering from an underground coalmine fire - Coalmine... | ecosystem: Environmental > Terrestrial > Soil > Unclassified...
GGCGCGAAGTTCAGGCGATACACGACGTTGTCCAAACGGCGTTCGAGCAGTTTGACCAGGTTCTCACCGGTGACGCCACGGAGGCGCGCTGCTTTCTCGAACGTATTGCGGAACTGCGTTTCGAGCATCCCGTACAGGCGGCGGATCTTTTGCTTCTCGCGGAGCTGGATGCCGTATTCGGAAACTTTTTGCCGGCGGCTAAGGCCGTGCTGCCCCGGAGGATATTGCCGCTTTTCGACGGGGCATTTTTCCGAATAACACTTTGCCCCTTTTAAAAACAGCTTCTGCCGCTCGCGGCGGCATAGCTTACACGATGCATCTGTATAACGAGCCATGCGATATCAATAATGAATAATGAAGTATGAATGCTCACATTCGCACTTCGCGGCCTTCGTCCTTCATGATGGTTCGGCTGAAGTTTACGGCCTGTCTGAATGTTACGCCCTCGGTCCGAGCGTTCACGCTCGGGGATTCGGGCTGCCTGAATTCTGCTTCCTGATTTTTAGTCAGGACCCAGCGCTCAGGACTTCTAACTTTTATACGCGGCGCTTTTTGGGCGGCCGACAGCCATTGTGCGGCATCGGAGTAATGTCCTTGATCGTCAGGACTTCAATGCCGGCGGTCTGCAACGCTCGGACCGCCGCTTCGCGTCCAGAGCCGGGGCCCTTGATGAGAACATCGACTTTTCGAAGTCCCATATCGAAGGCTTCCTTCGCAGCATTTTCGGCCGAGACCTGCGCGGCGAACGGTGTGTTCTTGCGCGATCCCTTAAAGCCCATTTTGCCGGCCGTTGCCCATGACAACGTATTGCCGGAACGGTCCGTCAGCGTGACCATCACATTATTGAACGTCGCCTTAACGTGCGCCACGCCCTGCGACTCCGCCTGGATCTTTTTCTTCTTCTTTGTGCCTGCTGCTGCTTTTGCCATTCTATCAGTACTACAATGTTACTTCGTTGCTTTCTTCTTTCCGGCGACCGTTTTACGACGACCTTTACGCGTACGGGCGTTCGTTCGGGTGCGCTGGCCGCGGACCGGAAGGCCCTTGCGGTGCCGAAGACCACGGTACGAACCGATGTCCATCAGTCGCTTGATCGCAAGCTGCATTTCGCTGCGGGCCGTACCTTCGACCTTATAATCGTCGGTCAGGACCTGGCGAATGTTGGTTATTTCATCTTCGGTCAGATCGGCGATCTTCTTATCGTCGGAAATGCCTGCGGCGGTTAAGATCTTGTGTGCGCTCGTCCGGCCGATCCCATAGATATAGGTAAGGCCGATGACAGAACGCTTATTTTTCGGAAGGTCGATGCCGGCTATACGAGCCATTTACTTGCTGAATATTTAATTGCTGATGGAAGAGTTATCTTAACCCTGACGCTGCTTGTGTTTCGGATTCGTCTTGCAGATTACCCGCACGACGCCCTTTCGGGTGATCACCTTACAATTCTCGCAGCGCTTTTTTACCGATGCCTGTACTTTCATTGTCGTGTTCTATTATTCTCCTCCGTTTCAGGGAGGCTTGGGGTGGTTGGCTATTTATAGCGGTACGTGATACGCCCCTTGCTGAGGTCATACGGAGAAAGTTCGACGGTGACCCGATCCCCTTGCAGGATCTTGATATAGTTCATCCGCATCTTTCCGGAAACATGGGCGAGGATTTCGTGGCCGTTTTCGAGTTTCACGCGAAACGATGCATTAGGCAACGCCTCTTCGATCACGCCATCGACTTTAATCGCCCCCTGTTTGGCCATCTACTCCGTATTATCCCTCATTGCGCAACTCGAAATGACGGTACACCCTTGAAAATCGATTAAATTAATGGATTTCAGGCACCGGAATTCCGAGAGAAAACGCGAGGAAGCCAATTTTAGGCCATTTTGCTCGCGCTGCCCTTTTTAGCGCGGGCGAAGTAACCCCCGATAGCAAAGGAATGTTCCTGAACAGCCCGGAGAGGTACTATTCGAGGAGTTCTCCAGTCCTTCGATTCTATCGAAGTCTTTACTCGGAACCCCCGGAAAGTGCCTTCGAATCCGACGCTTTTGTTCTCTTCTCTTTTTTTAACCAAATAATCCCTCAACCCTGCCTTCGCTCGCTTGTTTCTTCCAGCGGTTCCGGCACGTTTCCGCGTGTCATCGCCAAAAGAAGCGATTGCGGTGCCTGCAACATCGACTTCAGCGCCGCACGTTCGCCACGCGAGAAAAACCCCGTGATAAACAAAAGCGCAATAACGAGCGCGAACAACGCGAGTTTTACAAGTACTTTTTCGCTGCCATGAAGATTCGGTCCGACCCAGAAATAATCGATTAGAAATGCAATAAGGACATACAGCGAGACTATTCCTACACGCCGCCAGTCATATTTGATAAAGTACACTTTCTGGGCTTGCCAATAGAGCGATGCGGCCATCGCCACGTATGCGAACAGCGTTGCGAGCGCGGCGCCCATAATTCCCATGACCGGTATGAGCAGGATATTCGTCACGATATTCACGGCGGCTCCGAGCCCGGTAACGAATGGCAGCACTTTATTGTGCTCCTGAATATAAATTCCCGCAATAAAATTGGTATACATTCCCTGAAAGATATACGCCCCAAGAACGACGGGAATAATATTGATCCCAATGCTATACTCTTTTCGAAGGATCGCGTGATGAATAAGCGGCAATCGTACCGTTAAAAATTCAGGAAGGAAGATCGCCAGGAGTAAAAATCCAACGCACGCCACGACCATGAAATAGGTAAAGACCCGCGAAAAAATCTGGCGCGCACGCGCATCGTCCGTACGAGCCTCGCGCAGGAAGAACGGCCGCCAGGCGTATTCGAACAAGCTCACAAAGACCATCATGATAATCCCCATCCGATAGTTTGCCTGATAGACCCCAAGGATCGCAAGCCCAAGAAACGCCTGCACGATCGGCCGGTCGATCACCTGCACCATCATGGAACTGAGATAGGCCGGGACATTCGTGAGCCCAAAGAGCATCAGCTTTCGCATGACGGGCTTTGAAATCGAAAACTCGAAGCGGCGCTTGACGGTCGGCACCAGCATAACAAGCATCGTGACCGAGGCGATAAGATTGGCAATAAAAATTCCCTCGACCCCCAGGTGCAAACCGAGAATGAGAATAAAATTCAGAATGAGGGTCATGACGATGCCCGTAAGCCGGATCACGCCGAACCACTTTGCACGCCGGTCGATCCTGAGTGCGGCGAACGGGATAACATTCAGGCTGTCGAGCAAAATAATGATCCCGCTCAAGCGAAGAATGAGAATAAGTCCTGGCAATAAGGGCGTAATATTCCGTTTCGGATCGTGGAAGACGGGCCACGCAAGCTGCGGAGCAAAAATGATAATGAGCGCGCTTAACAGGCCGCCGAACACCACCACAAAAAGGAACGGGCCGCTAAAAAGCTCGCGCTCTTCGCGATCGCTCCGTGTTTCCTGCTCGCCGCGCGAAGCATACCGAAAATAAGCCGCTTCGAGTCCCAGGGTATAAATAATTCCGAGGAAGCTCATGTAGGTGTACATCGAGGCCGAGACACCGTACATCGTCGGATCGAGGACATTAACGTAAAACGGAACGAGCAAAAAGTTGAGGAACCGCCCGATCACGGTGCTGGCACCGTAGATCAGCGTTTCCTTCGACAGGGCTTTGATCTGCTCTTTCATGGGGCCGATTCGAGGCTCATTTAATCGCCGAATGAATCGCGACAATTCCGGCCGTGCGCGTTTCCCATTTTACTTCGCGGAATCCGGCCTCTTCCATGATCGCCGCCAATCGTTCCAAATCCGGGAAGCGCCGTAATGAATCGGGCAGATACCGATAGGCCGACCGGTCGCCGGAAAATAAGCGCGCCACCCTTGGCAACAATAGGTCGAAATAAAAACGGTAGAGTTGCTTCATTGGAAACGCACGCGGTCGCGCAAGTTCCAGATTTACAAACGCTCCGCCAGGCCGAAGCACACGGTGGATCTCCCGAAAGGCCGTGAGCAGGTCGGTAAAATTGCGCGTACCAAAGCCGATGGTCGCTCCATGGAAGGAGTTATCGGCAAACCGGAGCGCTTCGACATCGCCTTTTTCAATCGTGAGGCGTACACCGTTTCGGGCAGCCTTCTTTTTAAATAGTTCCAGCATCGGCTCTGCGAGATCCACTCCGGTGACATCTGCATTCGCTACCTGACGAAGCGCTTCGAAGGAAAGATCGCCCGTTCCGCAGGCGAGGTCCAGAATACACGGTCGCTCCGCCGGCACGCGAGGCGCCCAGCGTTCCTGCAACACCTGAATTGCCCTTCGACGCCAGGAGTAATCGAAACCGAGCGAAAGAAGATGATTGAAAAAATCGTAGCGACGAGCGATCTCGGAAAACATCCGCTCGACATAGTTCTTTTTTTCTTCGCGGGAGGTAAAATCGAAACTGCGGTCCGTAATCAACGATGTTTTCGGAATGCGCTAAAAAGCCGGATTTGTGGGTCTTCGTTCCTTTTCGGAAGGCGCGAACACACTCGAACTTCAACCTTTTTTCATCGGCGTGAGCCTCAGCTTTCGCTCTCGGGTCAGAGTTGCAACGGGAATGGACGCCTTCGCCGGTTGCACCAATTCCCGCACTGCCTGGACCAACTTTTGTGCCGAGGCTTCCCAGTTCTGCTCGATGTAAATCAATTGAGTTCCCTTTTTTCGGCTTTCTTCCACCCACTTCATAAGGATCCGCATTTCATCGATCTCCGGTTTGCCGGCGGTCGGTGGAATGGAAGAGGTCGCACCGTAATAATGGCGAAGTTGCCGCTCGGTCCAGGCGGGAAGGGCCTGCAGGTATTCTTGGTTGAGTATCACCTGTTTGACCAAGCGCCCGAAGCGGACGAACAAAACTTCGCAGGAGCTCACGCCACTTCGGTCCGTCTCCAGCGGGTTCAGCACAATAAAATCATTCCCACTGATACTGGCGTCCTCGCGATCGCCGGATCCAAGCACGCGACGAAGCTCCAACCACCGAAACTTATAGAAATTGGCGGTCTCGAATTCAAGCCGGTCCGCTGCGGTGCGCATAAGTTGTTCGACGTGCGCTAAAATCCCATCGTCGCCTGCCGCGAGAAACTCTTGCAGGCGTACCACTTCCTCCCGATACTCACTTTTTGTTTGCAGCAAAGCGCAAGGCCCTCCGCAACGTTTGATCTCATAATACAGACACGGCTTTTCTTCCGCACCAACTCGAAATTTATCGCCGCATTCCCTCAGTTTAAAGGCCCGATTCAGGATTTCGATGAGCGCTTCCGCCGCCTCCCGGGATTTAAAGGGGCCGAAGTATTCGGCGCCATCTTCCGCCGGTTCGCGACTAAAGGTCAGTTCCGGAAAATCGTTCTGCACGTCGAGCCGAAGAAAACTTTGCGGGCGATACCAGCGCTCCATGGCATTGAACCGGGGGCGATACTCCTTGATCTTTCGGCTTTCGAGGAGCAGCGCCGAAAGCTCGCTCCCCGTCTCTTCATACGAAATATCGCGAACGGTCTTCATGAGCGTCGCTAATTTTGTCCCCTGGGTATGCGATTCGCTAAAATAGCTCCCAACGCGACTCTTAAGGTTTTTGGCCTTGCCGACGTACAGCACTTCACCATACGTTCCCTTCATCGTGTAAACCCCGGCACGCTCTGGGAACTCTCGCACGATCTCGCGGAGAGACTTCTGACGCCGGGTCGTGCGGCGCGCATAATTGGGGCGCGTATATTGCAGCCGAAGGAACGCGTCGAGGGTATCGATCTCGAGCGAGCCCGCCATTTCCAGAAAACGAAGGAGGACCTGCGCCGTCGCTTCGGCATCGTTTAAAGCGCGGTGCTGCCGGACGTTCCGAATACCAAAATAGGCCTGGACGCTTGCCAGCGATTTGCTTCGCAACTGCGGGAGCAGCCGTCGCGCAAGGCGGCAGGTGCAGACGAGACCACATTCCCCCGGATCAAAAGGATCGCCTGTACTATGGAACGAATGCGAAAGAAAGCCGTGATCGAAGCGGACATTATGCCCCGAAAGTACGGCACCGGAAGTTTTTGAAAAAAAATCTTTGACCGTCGTCGCGATCTCCCCAAACTTTGGCTGGCCATACACCATAGCGTTCGTAATGCCGGTGTGACGCGTAATGAACGGTGGAATATATTGCTCCGGATTCAGCAGCGTTTGGAATGTTTCGGCGACCCGCCATCCGCCGGCAGGAGCGGGTAATAATTGCACCAGTGCAATTTCCGTCATCCGATGATGCGCCGCGGAAAGACCCGTGGTCTCAACATCGACGACGACAAACGATGCGTTATGGAGTTCCACGGCGGCCTCCTGGATGGTCCGATGCGGCTGCCGATTCCGTTTTCTTACGAAGAATGAACCGGACGCTGGGCGGATCGCTCATTAGAAACGTCATTTCCCGTGGGACCTCGACCTCGGGAACGATAGCGCTTGCCGTATCGAACGTTATCGGATTATACATGACATGCGCATGGACGACGGACGGCACGAGTTTCGCCAGTTGGTCCACGCCGCCACGGACCGTCACCGCGATCGATCCCGGAATGAGTACCAACTCGAATTGCGGGGGCAGCGCCTCGACCACAATCGGAATATTCGCAATTTTTCGTTCCCCCAGTGCTTCGACATCGACCCGCACGTCGATTTTTGGGGGATTGGGAACAGAAACAAAATTGGCAAGGGAATCTGTCAGAGGTACTACCCGCTCCACGTCTTCCCGTGCATTTCGGACACTAATACGCTGGGTGGGCATCGACCGAAGGGAGTCGAGCACGCTCGCAGCGCCTACAATCGTGATCTCGCGAGGGCTGAGATCCGGTGGATTAACGATCATGTATCCGCGCGCGGGCTCGATATCGAGTTCCGGCACGATCGGGACCCGTTTTTCGACCGCTTTGCCAAAATCGAGCAGGAGCGAGTCCGGATCGACTTTCATCACATGGACTTCACTTGGAAGCGACGCGGAGTTTGCCAATTCGTCGCTATGGATAACCAGCCGCTCACCCGCAGGAACCACTCGATCGGTAAGATCGAATCGAAAATCGGCGTTCTTTGTGAAGTTCATCAGAAGGATTTGCCATCCTGCACCGCGCACGCGTGTATGCAATCGTTCCGGCAATCCCGAAGCCAGCGCATAACCTTTTGGCGGGGTCAGTTTGATCGGTAGATCGACGTCCGTTTCATTCAGGGCCGAAAGCCGAACATACGCCCACAACAGCACAGAAAAAATCAGTGCTCCTAAAAAGACGAGGATCGAACGTGCGAGCGTCAATCGGCAATAAAAAGAGATGAAAAATGAAGGGCGAAGTTTATCTCGAAGGGTTTAGTCTTCATCGAACCCTTTATCTCCTGCAACTTTACGAAACACTTCATCGATGATACCAAACCCAAACCCGCGGCCGGCAAGAAAAGTGTAGAGCTTTTGTTTTTGCTTTTTCGGATCGTGTTCTGATTTTATAATCCGTGACCACCGTTTTTCGGCGGCTCGTAACGCACGGACGTCATCACTCTCCACCTCATTGAGTCTCGCGATGGTCTCTTCGATCACATTTTTCGGAACGCCTTTTTGTGCAAGACCGATCGCAAGTTGTCGCGAAGAGACCGGCCTCCGGACGAGGTTATCATTCACGAATGCCTGGGACCACGCGGCATCGTCAATCAGCCTCTGATCTTTCAGGAATTCGATAATCCCCAGAATAATGGGCGGTGGAATATCTTCTTTTTCCAGACGCTCTCGAATTTCCTTTTCGCTCCGGGCGCGATAATTCAGATAGGAAAGCGCGATCCGTTTGGCACTTATAAAATAGTCGAAGTCCGAGAGTTTTTCGAATAATTCCTTGTCAATGTAATCGCCCTTGCGCAAACGGAATTGTTCTACAGTCTCATCGCAGACGCCAAAGGCGAACTCTTCATTCAGAAAAATGGAGGCGCGGCGAGCATCCTTTTTTTGCCGGACGATCGAGGAAATCCTGCCTTCCATGCTCAGTCTCGCTGAATGCTCGGAGTCATCGCTTGCAACATATCGTGAGCGTCGTACACATTCGCTTTATTTTTCGGGGCTTGTCCATGGAGCATTCGAATTGTTTTCGTCATGGTTAAGTCCCGGTGGCGGCGTTCATGCATCGTTGCGGTTTGCGTGTGGACGACGACAAAATAATCGAAGCCACTTCCGACCGTGAGTTCTGCCGCACGGTACAGTGTGTATTGTTCTACAGTTTGCGGTGCCGTCTCATAATTCCCGGAAAAGGTCACTTCGTAGGAGACCGAGTCGATACGCACTTCACTATACCCAAAATGCCCGAGACCCGGTTCGGGATCGGCGACATATCGCGTGGGACTCGAGCATGCGGCGAGAAACAGAAGGCCGGCTGTGAACCCTATCGAAATTTTATTTTTCATGATGCCGTATATCGAAACGATACCATCGCAAGCCGTCCGATCGTTATCGATCGATCGTCGGACCCATGACCTGGATCATGGACTTCGCATCGTAAGCTTCGAGGTTATCCGCTGGCCGCTCCCCTTTGAACATACGCACGGTCTTCGTCACGGTGTGCGAAGTGGTCGTGGTTGTCATCGTCTGATAGTTCGTCGTGGTCACCGCAACGGGAACCCATTGTCCGGTTTGCGGATCGATGGTATGTTGAATTTCGGTGTTATTGCCGGTGGGCATAGCAGTCGTCGTCGAATTATGAGCTTCATTGTGCTGGGCGTCAACGACCACAAAATAATCGAAGCCGTGCTCGACCGTAAGTTCGGCTGCCCTATAAAGCGCGTATCGATCGACGACATCTGCTGCCGTAGCAGCGTTGCCGCTGAAAGTCACCTGATACGTGCTCGAATCGAGCGGCGTCTCCCGATACCCCTGCTGGCCCCACGAAGAATACGGTGCATACTTCGATGGGGACCAGAGGCCACATCCTGCGATGAACAGACCGAAAACAATCAACACGGCACATTTTTTCATTGTGCTTCCTCCGCAATATTGTATGACTTCTCGCTATTGTAAGGCTTACTTCTTTCGCTTCTCCTCGATCACCCCACCCGCCGCGACGGCGCCATTCGTCATCGGATTCGCATCGATCGAAATTCCAAGCTTTGCACGGACAGCGGTTTCAACTTTCGCAAATGCCGTAGGGTTTTCTTTGAGATAGGCCTTGACCGAATCGCGGCCCTGGCCGATCCGCTCGCCTTCGAAGGAGAACCACGAGCCCGACTTTTGAATAATATCGTTCTCGATGCCGACGTCGATCATATCGCCCATACGCGAAATACCTTCGTTATAAAGGACGTCGAACTCAACTTCGCGGAAGGGAGGGGCAAGCTTATTTTTCACCACCTTCACACGCACGCGGTTCCCAATGATCTCTTGCCCCTCTTTGATCACGTCGCGCCGTCGGATGTCGAGGCGGACCGAAGCATAAAACTTAAGCGCATTGCCGCCCGTCGTGGTTTCGGGGTTCCCATAGAGAACGCCGATCTTCGAACGGAGTTGATTCGTAAAAATGACCGTCGTTCCCGATTTCCCGATGACTGCCGTAACCTTGCGCATGGCCTGCGACATGAGGCGCGCATGGGAACCCATTTGTGCATCGCCCATTTCGCCTTCGATCTCCGCCCGGGGCGTCAGCGCTGCGACGGAGTCGACGACGATCACATCTAAGGCGGCGCTGCGCACCAGTTGTTCGAGAATATCGAGCGCTTGCTCGCCGAACTCCGGCTGTGAAAGGATCAGTTCATCGGCATTCACGCCGAGCCGTTTCGAATAGCTTACGTCGAGCGCGTGCTCCGCGTCGATGAAGGCCGCATTGCCGCCGCGTTTCTGTGCTTCGGCGATAATGTGGAGGCAGAGCGTTGTTTTACCGGACGATTCCGGACCGAAAATTTCGATAATGCGGCCGCGCGGGACACCGCCGATGCCGATCGCGGCATCGACCGAAAGCGATCCGGTCGGAATGACATCCACTTTCACATGCGGCTGATCGCCGAGCCGCATGACCGAGCCCTTGCCATGGTTCTTTTCGATCGCGTCCATCGCGATCGCCAATGCTTTTTTTCGCGCCTCTTTTACTGCGAGATCTGCCGTCATAGTATGCTTGCTTTCCGATTTTTATTGTTACGATCGTAGTGGTTGAACTGACCACGTTCGAAGTCCAACACAGAAAACGAACGAACAAAATCCCACTTCCAATTGGTGCCCGAAGTGGCACGGGAAAATCATGCTCCGATGGCAAAATAAGAAGCGAAAAATTTATCCGGGCCCCAGAATTTTTGCTAATTTATAATACGATGCGACTTTTCGCCGATGAATGTCTCTTATCCCGTATCCGAACGGCGGTGACCGGTCATCCTTACTTCGGAATCTGGGGCCGTTGGGCTCTATAACACAGCATGACAGTACACGCGGCGGGCGAAGCAGCTCGCATCACAGGCGATAAGCAGGAGCGGTTCATGACGTGCCTTACGCCATGTCTCGCGAGGCTTTCGCGCTATTGCCATGCGATCGCAAAGGATGGGAATGATCGTTCCTCTCGGGAACACGGTCGCGATCTTTTATCGGACGCGATCCTCGCGGCGTACGAACATTTTGACGAACTCCGTTCGCCGGAAGCCTTCACCAGCTATATCTTCACGACGGCACGCCGGATCTACTGGCGCTCGCAGCGAAGAAAAAAATTCTGGGCCGCCTTCGGGACCGAAACGAACGAGATCGCCGATGAACGGACGCCATCGCCGGAGACGGTCCTCGATCTCGATGTGCTGGACGCAGCGCTCAAAAAGCTGCCGGACAAGCAGCGCGAGGCCGTGATCCTCTTCGAGATCTCGGAGCTTTCTCTAAAAGAGATCCGGGACATTCAGGGAGGGTCGCTTTCCGGAGTGAAATCGCGGATCGTTCGCGGACGTGAGCGGCTTGCGGAGTTGCTGGGCGAGCGAGCACAGCAACAGAGCGCTTCGATAGCCTCTACACCGCTCTCCGCGAGACCACGCGAAACATCCTTTGAACGAACGCAGGTCGCTTACCTTATGAAGGAGAACCTATGAAGCACGAACTTCAACATTCGGAACAATTAGAACGATACTTCGCGGCCCGCCGTGAAGAAGCGCCCCTTGTTTCGACTGGGGAAATCGAGAAGCTCCTTGCGCGTCATGACATGCTGCAAACAACCACACGCACCGTTCCAAAAAAAGGTAACTTTTTCACCCGCAGGAGAACCATCATGACACTCAGCTCCATCGCAGCACTTGCCGTAGTTTCTTACGTCGCATTTCTTACTACCGGCACCGCTCCGCAAAATGCCGTTAAGCCATTAAAAACTCAAAAGGAGTCTTTCGTACCTCGAACGACCCCGGACGACTCGACTACTCAATCAACGATCATTACCAAAAAGACTGCACGTGCTTCGTTCAAGCCGGGCGACACCCGCGGCCCCTGGAGTGCGCCCGGCGACCAGATCTACGCCGACCTTACGCCGCAGGAATTGGCACAGCTGGGGATCGCTGTAAGGAACGACACCATCTTCACCTATAAATTCGATGAGAAGGGGCATATCCTTGCGATGCCATTAACCCGACGGTCGATTTCGAGCGGCGATATTGTAAGCACGCTTCCTTCAGCAGTCCATGCACATCATTTTTACCCCGTGCTTATGACCTTTAGCAATGGACATGGCGCCGCCTATCATATCGAGCATGACGGGCATGTGGAAATAGGATATTTTATGAAAGACGAAGAGAAGGTCTTTCGAGAGTGGCTTCAAAAGCCTGCCACACCAGGGTACGCCGCACTTGGGTTTTTAAAACTGTTCAGGAACGATTCAAATGGAGTCCGAACGGACATCGTTACACTCGTGATTGGAAAAGACCTTCCTCAGCCTGCGCTCATTCCCTTTCAGCCGGCGCACATCGAAGGATATTCTGATAGCGTGAATCAGTTATTAACGAAGCTCGCTCATTATTATGATGGCATGGCTCCAAACCCGCACCTTTCGTTACCGGCGACGCTCATGGTCAAGGTCGATACGGAAACCGCACAAGACCTGCTCCATCAGATGGACGAAGAGCAGAATACCGAGGGCATGAAGAGAATACACTCGATCATGGACCACCTCAATGACTTGGTTCCCGTCATCGTCCGTATGAAACCCGGCTCGGGTGCTCCGGATAGTTCCGACTTCATCTTTTGGTATGAGCCGAGCGATGAACTATTCCAGGCGTTACCGCAAGCACAGGCCTCCGCTTTCCGGGAAAAACTAGCCGAGCCGCCACATTGCCTAACCGCCCCGAACGGCGTATTAACAAGCGCCGAAATCACATACTGCGTCGATCGTCCTCAAACCGTTCGTATTACGATCCATGATCTTACTGGAAAGCAGCGAATTTATCGGGACGAAAAAGCAGTAGCCGGTGACAATGTCTCAACATTTTCCACTGAAGAACTTCCATCGGGAATGTATCTGGTTACGGTTCGCGACGCGGACGGGAATGAACGTACCCGTCGTATTTGGGTGGAAAATGCGAATCCTAAAAACCCACTTTGGCTGATGGACGTCCCGTCCGATTCTCAACATTCAGTTGTTCAATACACTACCTTTGACGATGATTCAGAGATCGGAAGAGGTATCCTGAATCTCACCCATCTTGAACTTTCCATGCAAGCACTTGCAACACTTGGAATTAAAAATGAGGACTCGGCTGCGTCGTTTTTCAGAGCGATGATACGACCGGGCGATGTCGAAGAGATGACCATCTCGCGGAACGATGGGGTTCACATGAAGTTTGTAAAACAAAACTCGGTCAATGGATTCACCACCCCGCACTTCCAACCACTATGCGTGACCGATGGAATAGGACGAAAACGAGTGTATAATAACGATTCGATTTTTATTCCTTCCCTTGAAAACAGCACTATTCATCTTCAACACATTCGAAGTATTGACAGCCAGTTAGAAAAAATCGATCAATTAATTCCCATTCTTCTCCGAACCGATCATTCGAACGACTCCGTGGGTTCCCGCGATCTCATTTTCTGGTACAAGCCGACGCCGGAATTCCTGGCTGCATTGCCCGATTCGGTGCGAGCCGTGGTCGAACAAATGATAAATAGCACTTCAAACCGTCCAGCTTCGGTCGCGGAGGTGCACGGTGCGATCGAGGAGGCTCAAGTGTACCCGAATCCTTCTCCCGGACGTTTTTCGCTCCGGCTTCACACCAGCGAGGTGCGCGAGCTAACGATTACCCTCCGAAATCTCCTCGGCCAGCAAGCTGCACCGCCCGTCCAAGCCCGTTTCGATGGAATAAGCGAAGAACCGCTCGATTTTAGTTCCGTCGCCGAGGGTGTCTATCTTTTGGATATTACATCGGACGCGGGCGAGCGATATATCCAGCGGGTCGTTATTGCCCGCTGACCAAAACAAAGCGCTTAAGACGCATCTCCCGAATTTAAAAACAGAACACCCCGCCATGCTGGCGGGGTGTCACAGTACTACTTGTACGATTGAGCCCGTAGGCTTATCGCTCACGTTCCAGGTGTGCACGAAGTTCGCCACGCGTGCCCCAGTGTCCCGCAATGTAATCATAATGATCACCACGCTGAATGTATTCCGGCGGAATCCAAACCACGTTCTGCGAGGGGCGGTATTGCCAGGAACCCGGTACCCAAACGTAATCATTCGTCAGGGCGTCGAAACGGTAATAACCTGGTACCCAGGACATATTCGGTGCAGGAGCCGGCGCTACGGTTTCTACCCGCAATGACGGAGGACCGAAATGCACGCGTAGATGGACCTGAGAATACGCCGGCGCTGTGAAAGCAAGCATGGCTCCTATCGCCAGCGTTGCAAGAAGTTTACGCATAGTAATACCCTCTTTTCTAAAGTCCTATTTGCTAAATAGAACGGAGTAGTACGGTGCAAGAAACCTGCCCGAGTATAAATTCTTATTTCTCAGAAAAAGAAAAACCAAACCTCATTACTCCGATTTCATAAATCGGACGATCGAAGAGACTAAATCGTCAGAAACTGGCAGGGACGGATCCGTGTAGGTCTTCGAATTTTCCGCACGGTCCTCGCTCGGAACAATGCGAAAAATATGATTCATGTTTGGAATGAAGATAAGCGTTGCTTTCGGATCGGCAACGGCAAGCAAACGGGCTTCATTCGTATCGACCTGCATATCATTCGTTCCCTGGAGCAGAAGAACGGGAATGCGAAGCTTCGCGATTTCCGTCTGCGGATTGTATTGCAGCCAGGACTTCATGTATGGCTGGACGGATGCCCGGAACAGGGAACGCAATTTCCCCGGCACATACCGGACGCTGTCGCCCGCGACCAGAGAATCGATAATCCGATACGCCGTGTCACGCCGAGGCTCGGGCATCGGCGCCATCTGGTGCTTCAGCACGACATCGATGCGGTTTCCGAGGCCGGCAATGGAAACGTATTTATCCGCCTCTTGCGCGGCCACCATTCCGACGAGCGATCCTTCACTATGACCGATCACCACCACTTGCGTAAAACGGCCAGAACGTTTCAGCGTATCCACCCAGGCGCGGGCATCGTCGATATAGGTCGTAAAGCGCAATTCCGACTCGGTGGACATTGCGGCGCGGCTTCCACCGACACCCCGCTTATCGAATCGAAGCGTCGCAATATCTGCGGCGGCAAGCCGATGCGCAAGGATCTTATAGCAATCGCAGTAGACGCCTAAAATATTGTTCCCGTCTCGATCGGTGGGGCCGGACCCGGCAACGATCAGTGCGACGGGAACCCTCGTCCCATGCGCCGGAAGGCACAGCGTTCCAGATATCGTTCCGGTCGGCGTCCGAAGGAGGAAGGGCTGCTCCGTGTAGAGCGTCGAATCGACCGCCTGGGCACGGCAGCCGGTCGAGCAGAGCGCAAGCGCATAGATTGCTATAAAAAGCCACCGGCTCATTGGGTCACACCCAGCCGCTTACGCATCCGTTTTAAGAGCGCATCGTAGGTCCCTTTCATTTCGGGATGCGCCCATGCATCGGCCTGAAGTTCACGCAACGTCTCGGCATTTCCGATATCGGCAAGCCGATTTGCCGCGGTGGCGCGAATTTCAGGATCGCCATTGTTCTTCTCGACATTCCACAGCGTGCGATAGACGAGTCCTGAATCGACCGAAACAAAGGTACTGATCGATCCTAAGAGGCCGTTTCTCGTCCACTTGGGAATGTTATGCTGATTTAAGAGCGCGATCTGTTCCTCGAGCGACGCATGCGTTTTCGTGAGCTGAAAAATTCCGATCGCATTTTGCCGCATCCGGTCGCGGGGGGAACTTGTTTTAAGATATTTCAACGCATATTCATACGCAAGGTCCGGATTGTAGCTGCGAAGCGCATTGAGTGCTGTACCGACCACATTATAGCTCGAATCCGTTTCGATCGTGTGGACCAGCACGGGCTCGACTGTCGCTTTGGGATAACGCAGTTGAACAAATAATTCTACGGCTTGCGCGCGAACGTCCGGTTTCGGATCGTGCTCGACCCGATCGACCAAAAGGTCGAGGATCGAATGCGTAGGATCGCCCCAATAGCCTAAGGTAAAGAGCGCATGCTCCCGAACCGCCCAGAACGGATCGGTGGACGCAGTCTGCTTTAAAGCAGCGAACGCCGCATCCGAATGACCCATGGAATCCGGGTGCATGGCAAGCGCCGCCCGCGAACGCTCGATCGCTTCTTTTGCGTGGGTTAGCTGATAGACCCATTCCTCGGGCGGTTTATGAATGTAAACTTCTTTAATGATCGAATTGCCCTTGTCGAAAATGACCATCGAAGGTTTTTCGGGCGACGGGATCGAAAAGGTTTGGGTCGAATCCTCATCGAGAATGGTCGTGACGTGGGTTTCCCCGTTAGGAAATGTTAGTTCCACGTCGATCGGCATCTTAAACGTCCCGGTCAGCGAGTCCCGGACTTGCGTTTGGATAATGCTCATGCGGACGGATTTGGCAGCATCGTCATAGTGATAACTGACATCATAGACGGGGTGTCCGCTCTTGAGGAGCCATTCGTCGAAGAACCACTCTAAATTTTGCCCGGTCGCTTCTTCGATCGCAATTTTAAGATCGTGGTGGTCCACGGGCTGGTACTGGTGGACTTCGAGATAATGATGGATCGAATGCCACCATCCGGTATCGCCAAGCACGTGGCGCATCATATTCAGCGTTGCGGCGCCTCGAGAATAGGTGTTCGCGGTGTAACCATTGGTCGCAATGATCGGCTTTTTACCCTGAGATCTTTCTGTTTCGAGGCCGGCATTCTGATCGCCCTGCATTTCCTCGCCAAATTCGTCCTGCCCATCGTGATACTGCCGGTACATCGCTTCGAAGTAGGTGGCAAAGGACTCGTTCAGCCACATTTCGATCCAGGAGCGGCAGGTCACGAGATCGCCAAACCACTGGTGCGCGAGTTCGTGCGCAATGAGGCCCTCGCTCGAAAAGTCGATGCCGGAACGTTTATCGAACAGCACATAATCGTTCAGCGTCGTCGCCGAAACGTTCTCCATGCCGCCATACATGAAGTCGGCAATAGCGATCTGCGCATATTTCTCCCACGCATATGGGAACCCTGTGCGAGTGGAATAGAACTCGAGCATGTCCGGCGTTAGTCCGAAAATCCGGTGCGCGTCTTTGCTCCAGCCTGGGTATACCCAATATTCGACATTCTTGCCGCGCCACGTATCGGTCGGCGTTTCATAGTGCCCCACCCCGAGCATGATAAGGTACGTGGAATAGGGATGCGATTCGTTCCAATGCCAGGTTACTGTTCCATCCTTATTCTTTTCTTTTCCCATGAGGCGTCCGTTCGAGAGCGCCTGCTGGTCGGCTCGGACCGTGACATACATGTCCGTCGTGGTCTTATCGTTGGGATAATCGTAGGTCGGCAGCCAATTCCGGTTTTCCTCGCCTTCCCCTTGCGTCCAGATTTGCTGAGGGCGTTCGGTATAAAACGTGTCGGGTTCGATGAACCACATTCCTTTTTTCGGCTGCGCCCAATATTCGATCCCAATGGTGAACGGTACGTTATTGGGATGAACGCGGTCCAGCGTAATGTGCAGTTTCGCGGAATCGCTCGTATTGTAGGTGAGCGGAAGCTTTTTACCGCGCTCCTCGAGCCAAACGTGCTGGACGTTCAAATTCAGGGCATCGAAGACGATCTCCGTCACCGGATCTTTTTGCGGAAGAATAGCGAGTGTCGTCAGCACCGTTCCCATCACCTTCTTCGCTGGCTCATCGAAGGAGATGTGCATTTCGATATGCTGAAGATCCGTCGTATGGGTTCGAGCCTGCTCCTGGTAGTCCCAGCCAAAGCCCTGCGCACGAAGCGAAGCAGAGAACGAAAGAACGATAATGACAAGCGAAAGACGATAAAAAGCAGTCATAATAGCCCTGAAAATGAACACGGGTGTACAAATTTACGAAAAATGCAAGGGCCGTGAATCATTACGATTCACGGCCCTTCCGAGGTAGAGAGGAATTGTGTCTAAAAACGTCTCTGCACTGGCGCCAGAAGCTATCAGAGATGATATGAGGAGCGATCGCCGGCGATGCCCGTAGCGATCACCGATGATGCCAGCGGCGATCGGCATCCCCCGCAGCTCTGAGATCGGCAACCTGTTTTGCGGTAAGGATCGTCTGAAGCTGCGCCTCGAACTCCGCCAGACGGCCCCCCGGAGTGAGTGTGGTGTCCGCATCGACGGAGGCCTGTATATTTTCAATGAGCGTGATCTGGTTCGTGCTCAAAGTATCTCCGGCTCGAGCAAGCACCGATTCGAGGTGAGCGAGTGTCAGGCTATCGCGCTGTGCCGGAGTAAGCTGGACTCGTCCCGTATCGTCCGCATCGTGATCGTTACGATAGCCGCGACGGCGGAACGCCGGCCCGTGCCCGAATCGATTATCGGACCCGATCGGTGGAGTCAGCGATTGCAGTTCCGCGAATTGAGCCGGGGTCAGAATGGCGGCAACGCCCGTATAAAGTTCCGTTTGGTAGTCCAGTCGTAAGGCGCGAATGGAATCGAGATTAAGCGTTCCCGCGGTACGCAACGAGTCGAGTTGTGCCTGAAACTTGAGTCGCAACGAGTCTTGCAGGTTTTGGAGTGCCGTGACCTGGGTATCGGTCAGCCCGAGTTTCTGCTGCAAATATGGAACGGGGAAGCAAAATGGAAATGGTGTTGCCGAGGTATCGCCCAATGCCTCGGTACCGAAAAATGCGCTGGCCGAATAATCTGCTGGCGTGATCGTCGTCGAAGGGGCAGCATTAGGATTCGAACAACTATTTAAGGCGAGCGGCAGAAAGGCGAAGAGTGCAAAAAGTGCGAGCGAATACCTTCCGATGAGTCGTTTCATTTCAGACCTCGAATAAAAAAGTGAATAAAGTTTTAGTTACGGACCAGGCCCATTGCTGAACACAGGCTGGCGGTGAACGGACCAGGCACCAGAGGATCTCACGCTGCCGGGCGGACCATCGACCTCAGAAATATAACGCCGAAATGCTCCCGGCGTAACACGGTCCCGGAAAAATTCCGATTAATAGTGCTTCATCGCAACCCGCAATCGATCGAACTAAGCGGCAATCGATCAAAAATTTATTGCTTTCGTGCTTCGTGCCATACCGATAAAAATACCAATACCATCTCCCTGAATATTCCACCTGGGATTGGCGCCACCGGAAGCGAAAATATCGTTGCCCTGTGAGCGGTCGTACGAAATGGCAAAATCGTAAAATGGGCGATCGAATGTATAGAGCACGGCGTCATAATATTCGTTTGCGGGATCGTAATTGACGTCGTTGGTATACTGCACCCACAACTCCCCGTCGGTCCCGGCATCTTCGGACCGTTCGGCTTGCCAATATTGTACGGGCTGGAACATCCACGCGGTATCCCAAATCGTGTCTCCAATGAAAATTGCGGAATCCCCCTTATACACGACCGAGTCATGCCAGGTAAGCTGCCTGGATTTCATCGCATAGGAGGCCAGGAAACTAAGATTGGCAGGAGGATGGACTCCGAGCGCCGCCGTTACATAATAATTCCCATACTCGCCGATCGAATAATTCAGGAGTTGCACGCTATCGATCGGGACCGCGAACGGGACCGTCGTTGTGGCAAACGCGTGCAGTCCATGCCATTGGACGTCAAGGGCGTAACGCTGGCCGCTCACTGCGACCAGCGAGTCCTTCGGACTATACAAAGGGGTGAAACCATACGACGAATTGAAATAGAGCGGGACCGTTATTCCGTTCGTCGAGATCGTCGCCTGAACGTCGGAAATAATCGTATCGCTGTTCGAAGAAGTAAGCGGGAGCATATGGGAAATTTTTACGGCGATCGGTTTCCCGGCCTCGAGTGTCGCGTTGATCACGAGTTCGTCTTTATACGGCAAATCGGAAGAATCGACGATCTGCTCACAGCCCGAACACGCAAGCACGCCAAGGAAAAGACAGGCTCGTAATTTCATGTTAAAACTTGCAGCTTAATCCAAACGTCGGAATAATGGGAAACAAAGTGATCCGATGCACCTGATACGGCCCCAGCGTATAGTTTCCCTGGGAGTCGATGATCTCGCCCCGTTCGACGAACTGGCCGAATGTATTCAAATGGTTGTACGCATTATAAATATTGATCGACACCTCCCATGGCAGCCGGAACCATGAAAACGAATGCGAAAAATTGAGATCGAGTTTATGGAATGCCGGCAGCCGATAGGCGTTTCGATCGGTATATTCGAGTTGGTCGTCGGAATAGGAATATCCATTTTGTCCCTGCGGAGGCGGGCTGAGCGAGAACTGCCCGGTCGGCATCGTATACGCCTGTCCGGTGGCATACGTCCAGGTGGCACCAAGTTCCCACGTCTCGCCCAGTCGGTAGGTCAGGACCGCCTGAATATCGTGCCGCTCGTCATACCGAGGATAAAACGGCTGGCCATTATTAAGCTCCGGAAACGTTTCGATCACCCACGAAAGGGTATACCCGAGCCAGCCGGTAAAATTACCGACTTGTTTATTGAGAAAAAATTCGATCCCGTAGGCCTTCCCGGTCCCGCTGGTAAATGACGATTCGAGCGGCACATTGAGCGAGAACGAGGCGGTGTCTTTATACTCATAGAGGTTCCACATCGACTTATAATACGCCTCGACCGAAAAGAAATACTGGTTATCGAACAGGTGCGTCTGCATCCCCACCACCCCCTGAACGGCTTCTTCCGGCTTGACGGTTGCCGTCGATGGGAACCACACGTCGGTCGGCAGCGCGATGTCGTTGCGCGTGATGAGATGTAAGAACTGGTTACCGACCGAGAATGCGGTCGTAAGCTGGACGTCCTCCGTTACATTATAGGCGAACGCCAGCCGGGGCTCCACGCGAAAGTACCCGCCGTCCTGAAAATAATACAATCGGGTTCCCAGATTACTCGAAAGCTGCGGCGAAATCTTCCATTCGTCCTGCCCGTAGATCGCGGCATCGATCGAACGAAAGATCGTGGGACTTTCGTCGATCGTTGCAAACTGTGCGATGTTCGCGGAAGCATCGGCTCGGAACCGATGATTGGTCGCTTCGAAGCCGAATTTAAACGTATTGGCATCGTTCGGAAAATATTGTGCTTCTCCGCGCACCATATAATCGGTCACGCCCGACACCGACTTGAAATTATTATTGCTGGCTGCATCCGCATGCGTATCTTCGAAATCGGTGCTCGAAACGTAATTCGTATAGATCGCACTGAAATTCGTAAAGAGCGAAGGCGAAACAATGTGCGACCACCGAATATTGGCGGTCGCATTGCCCCAGAAAATATTGGCGGTATTCGAGTCGGTGGAAGCCGGAATGCCGAACACATCGCGCCCGAAATAGCCGCTGAGGAACAGACGGTCGTTCTCGCCAAGTTTGAAATTGACTTTGCCGTTCAAATCGTAAAAATAGTAATCGGGCGTGATATTGTTGGTATCCTTCGGGGCAAGGGCAAGCAGCAGATCGAGATACATCCGGCGTCCGGAGATCATGAAGGTCGAATTGTCCGACAGCGGTCCTTCGAGCGTCAGCCGCGAATCGATCATGCTGATTCCCGCCGTTCCTTCGATCTTTTCTTTCGTTCCCTCCTTCATCGTCAGGTCGAGAACGCTCGAGAGGCGCCCGCCATATTCCGCCGGGAACGCGCCTTTCACGAGGTGAATATCCTGGATCGCATCGGAGTTGAACGTGCTCATAAACCCCGCAAGGTGCGTTGGATTATAGACGATGACGCCATCGAGCAACGTAAGATTTTGGTCCGGGGAACCGCCTCGCACATAGAGCCCGCTCGAAATTTCACTCGACGATTTAATTCCTGGCAAGAGCTGCAGCGCGCGAAAAATATCGGTCTCGCCGCCCAGCGACGGCAGGTGTTGCAGCATTTCCGGTTTCACATCGACGGAGCTGATCGAACGCGTCGGGGCCGGGGTTCTTTCGCCCAACACCGTCACCTCCTTTTGCTCGGACTCCGGTGCGAGCGCGATATCGAGCCGGAGCGAGCGCTCGCCGATCGTGATCCGCTCGATTTCCGGCTTGTATCCAAGCGATCTTACGGCGAGCCAATAGTCGCCTGAGGGAATTTTTGCTAAGGAAAAAAATCCGAACTTATTGGTAAGGGCACCTCGAAATGGATGCCCGCTCAGAGTGCTGTCTTTAAAAAGCGTTGCCGCTGCCCCAATGATGATTTCGCCTGACGTTTTATCGGTGACAACCCCGGCGACGGAAATCCTTGCGACGGACTGCGATATCGCTTCCGAAGCGAAGGCCAGAAAAAAGAACAGAAAAAAGACCGCTTTCACAGACTCCTTCAAAGGCGATAATGTTCGCTTTAAGAACCGCCTTCCCACTTAAAAAAGTGGCCGCTAACTTGCAATGCGATGGGGAAAAATCATTCCATCGTCAATGCCTCGGAAACGAGCGCGTGTTGCTCCAATTCATGTACGGCGTAAAAACCGGTCGCGGGACTGGCGCTCGCGGCGCGGCCGACATAATGCACCGGAAGTTTAGAAAGGGCCTCAAGCCGAGGGCGGACGAACGTCCACGCGCCCATATTTTTCGGTTCCTCCTGCGCCCAGACGATCTCGCTCGCATTAGGAAATGCCGCAATCGTCCGTTTCAGTGCTTCGGCAGGGAACGGATACAGTTGTTCCACTCGGACAAGCGCGACCTGCGTATTTTCGCCGCGAGCGTCGAGGAGATCGTAGAAAACCTTCCCAGATGAGAACACGATGCGCCTGGTGCGTTGTGCGTCGGCGATGGAGTCTCCTATAACAGGTTGGAACCCACGGTGCGTGAAATCTTCCAACGAAGAGGACGCGGCATGAAGCCGGAGCAGGCTCTTGGGCGTCATCATGATAAGGGGGGTGGGATTGTTCTGTGTCACCTGGCGGCGCAGCAGGTGGAAGTATTGCGCCGGGGTGGTCGGGTTCGCGACCTGCAGATTATTCTCCGCACAGAGCTGCAGGAACCGTTCCAGGCGGCCGCTGGAGTGCTCGGGGCCCTGCCCTTCGTACCCATGCGGCAGCAGCAATACCAGGCGCGATCGTTGTCCCCATTTTTCTTCGCCGGCAGCAATGAACTGGTCGATCATCACCTGCGCACCGTTCGCAAAGTCCCCAAACTGAGCTTCCCACAGGACAAGATCATGTCCTGCAATAATGGAATACCCATATTCGAATCCCAGAACGCCGGCCTCGGAAAGGGAACTATCATAGACGTCGAATCTTCCCTTCGCGCCGTCCAAATGGGCCAGTGGTGCCCACGCTTCTCCGGTTTCAATATCGTACCGTACGGCGTGGCGCTGACTGAAGGTCCCACGCCCCGAGTCCTGTCCGCTGAGGCGCACATGCGTCCCTTCGATCACCAGCGACCCGAAAGCGATCGCCTCCCCGAAGGCCCAGTCGGCCGGAACCGTTCCCTCACCCATTTTGGTACGACGCGCGAGCTGGCTTACCATTTTAGGATTGAGATGAAAGCCGGCCGGAACGATGGTAATCTGGCGTGCGATCGACTCGATCCGGGCGCGGTCGATACCGGTCTCTACGATCTCGGAACCGTCTTTTTCCGGCCGTGGCAACGGCGGCGTTTCGGGCTTTGCCTGTTTCGCGGCCACGGCTTTCGCGCGAGCCATCGCTTCGGTGTATCGCCGTTTTCGCTCCTCGATCAAACGTTCGACTTCCTCCTGCGAAAGAACTCCTTCGCGTACGAGCTGATTGGCGTACAACTCGCGAACGCCGGGATGCCGCTTCACGCGAGAATACATGAGCGGCTGCGTGTACGAGGGCTCATCCGTCTCGTTATGTCCCAAACGGCGGAACCCGATCAAATCGATGACGACGTCTTTGTGGAATGTTTTTCGGTACTCGAGCGCGAGCAAAAGCATTCGGTACGCCGCGTCGGGGTCGTCCCCATTGATATGAAAGATCGGCGACTGGGTCAGTCGCGCAACGTCCGTCGAATACACGGTCGAGCGTCCGAATTCGGGGCTGGTCGTAAATCCGATCTGATTATTGACGACAATATGGACGGTCCCGCCAACCCGATAGCCGTGGAGATTGGAAAGATTGAGCGTTTCCATGACGATCCCCTGGCCCGCAAAGGCCGCATCGCCATGGACGAGTACGGGAAGGATCTTTTGCCAGCGTTCTTCCCGCGGCACGCCGTTGGAACCTAATTCATCCTGTTTTGCCCGCACCATGCCTTCGATCACCGGATCGACAGACTCGAGATGGCTCGGATTATTGGCGAGCGTAAGAGGGACCGTTTTGCCCTGCGTCTCCCGCGTGCCCTGAGCGCCCTGATGATACTTCACATCGCCTTCATCGGCAGGGAAATTCGGATGGACGGAACCTTCGAAGGCCGTAAAAATGCGCTCGCAAAAATGGCCGAGGACGTTTGCGATCACGTTCAGGCGGCCACGGTGCGTCATGCCGAAGACGATCTCGTCCGTGCCTTGCCGGACAGCATGTTCGATCAACTGATCGAGCAGCGGCACCAGCGTCTCCGAGCCTTCGACCGAAAAACGTTTCTGGCCCAGGTAATTCGTATGCAGGAACTTTTCGAATTGCTCCGCGGAAATTAGCTTCCAGAGAATGTGCTTCCGAATTTCGGCCGGAACGGCCTGCGGTAGCCCTTCGACCTGCGACTGGATCCAGAGCTTTTCTTCGCGGCTTTGGATATGGCGATATTCAACGCCGACGGTCCCGCAATAGGCGCGCCGCAGCGCCGCAATAATGTTCCGAAGGGTGACCGGACCAGGGACTGCAAGCGTTCCCGCATCGAACTCCCGGTCCAGGTCCCAGATCGTGAGGCCATACGTCTCGATGTCGAGCTCCGCATTGTAGCTTACTTTCACCGCATGCAGAGGATCGAGATCGGCGATCAAATGGCCGCGCACCCGGTACGCATTGATCATATCGAGCACGCCGGCCTGCTTTTTCATCTGCAGCCGTTCTCTTGCCGGGCCCGGCAGCAGCGCCGGGTTCGAATCGAGCGACCAATGAAAAGGCCGCACCGGGATCTCGAGATCTGCAAAAATTCCTTCGTAAAATCCATCTGCGCCTAAGAGCAATGCATGCATGCGCGCGAGCATCGCCCCGGACTCGGCGCCCTGGATGAGCCGGTGGTCATACGTATTCGAAATTTGGACGACCTTGCTTACCCCAAGCTGCGACAAGGCTTCCGGAGACATGGCCTGATATTCTGCGGGGTATTCGATCGCGCCCGAGGCCACGATCATCGACTGCCCGCTCATCAGGCGTGGCACGGAGCCGACCGTTCCGATGGTGCCGGGATTCGTGAGCGAGATCGTCGTCCCTTCGAAATCCGAAAGTTCCAGTTTTCCGGAACGCGCGCGCGCGACAACGTCATCGTAGCGTTGCAGGAACTCCGCAAAGTTCATCCGGTTCGCGGCCTTGATGTTGGGGACGAGCAGCGTGCGGGAGCCGTCCTTCCGTTCGACATCGACCGCGACGCCGAAATGAATATCGGGTCGTGAAATGCGCGCGGGACCCTCCTTCGTGATCGCCAGGCCGTCGTTCATCCTTGGGAACCGTTCCATCGCGCGGAGCACGGCCCATGTGATGATGTGCGTGTAAGAAACTTTCGCTCGGCGCCGGCCCGACAAATGTTCGTTGATCATGCGGCGGTTTTCGTCCAGGAGCTTGACCGGGACGAGCCGCACCGAGGTTGCCGTCGGGACGGAGAGGCTTTGCTCCATGTTCTCGACGATCTTCTTTGCCCCCCCGCGCAATACCTCGAAATTTTCTTCCGGTGCCGTTCCATTGGCGGGCGGAGGAACGATGCGCTCGAGCGGTGCTGCCACCGGTCCCGCATCCGGCTTTATTTCTTTCGCTTTGCCTTTTTCTTCCGATTTGCCTTTTCCATTCGTGGAGACGTTTCCATTAGAAGGCAAATTGGCGTTCTCGGTCACATTCCCATTCCGGGGAACATTGGCAAGCAATTCGGCAAAGTAGCCGCTCCAGCTTTCATCGACCAGGTCCGGGCTATTCAGATACCGGTCGAGGAGGGTCTCGACATAGCTCGCATTTGGACCGAATTCTTCGGTGAGTTGCTCGGAAATGTTTGAATATGACGGCGTTGACAAATTAGATCTCCTTTGGCAGGCGGCTGCCGATAGACATCGGCCGCAAAGAAAAGGCCGAATTATCGATTTTTACGAAAAAATCGAGGGACAGTTACCACTTGAGAATGGCCGAAACACGGCCCTACGGGGAGAGAGCCACCCACCGGACTTGAACCGGTGACCTGCTGATTACGAATCAGCTGCTCTACCAACTGAGCTAGGGTGGCAAAATTCAATGAAGAACGGAGAATAAAGAATGCAGAATTCAACCGTTCTTAATCGAAGCGCGGGGTTAACGAAGCGATAGGAGTGCTCGGTTCCTATCGGAATAAATCGAGGTTTCCTCGTTATGGGTCGGAACGGGGTCGGTCCTCAAACGAGATTATTTTCAAAAAACTGGGTGCAGAGTTCAAGCACGTTCGTGAGCGCCGGCGTCATGCCGCGAAAGGGATGCTCGGCGCCGAACGTATGGCCGGCGTGCGGGATAAGATAGAGTTCTGTATGGTCCGCGCCGGCGGCGAAAGCAATTTTTTCAGCTTCTTCCGGTTTGGTCGTCAGGTCCTGCTCTCCGGCCACAACGAGCAGGGGTTTCCGGTTGCGTCCGAGGGTCTTTGCGGCCGCCATAATATCGAGGGCATCCCGATTCCGTTCCAAATCTTCGAGCAGGTCCACGTTCAACCGCATCACCTGTTTCGTCCGTTGATTGAGTACTTCGAAATATCCTTCCCGCCGCCATGTTTCTTTTTGCCGTTCGCTGTAACGGTGAAAATCGCTGACCGGCGATAACGCCGCGACCGCCCGCACGAGCCGCGACTTCGCTCCCGCAAGGATCGCCATGGCCGCGCCTCGCGAATGCCCCAGGAGCCCGATCGCATGCGGGTCGAACTCCTCCGGGGGCAGCGGGATCGAATTAAGTTCTGAAAGCGCGCGAACGACGTCCCACGTTTCGTTCAGTTCCCGCGTAAACGTGTTCCGAGCAAAGCGGTCGAGTTCGGTAAAAGTAAGGAGGTCCTCGCCGATGCCATTGTGCGAAAAATTAAATGCGAGCGTGATAAAGCCTTTTTGCGCCAGCCGTTCCAGCATCGTTGGAAACGGTCCCCAATCTTTGAACCCTTTGAACCCATGTAAAAAAACGATCGCCGGCTTTGCGCTGCCGCTCCGCTCGTATCGCAGATCGGCGCGCAACACTTCGCCTTCCGAAGAATAGATCTTAAAGCGTTCGTGGAGCATCGCGTTTAAAACGCGATCGCCCAAAGATTGAATCGGTTCGACCGCATACGCTCACGAAATTATGGAAAACGTTAAAAAGTACGCTGAGAGAAGGATACCCGATGATTTCATTGCACCGATGAAAAGGAATACGAAGCAATTGCGCTTCAGAACATATACCCCAATCCCGCTTTGAGGCCCCTGCGAATCGTGAGCGCAAACGCAACATACATGTGACCGTTATCTATACCTGTGTACCGAAAATCGGGACCGATGTTCAAATAACTGTTCGTAACGCTGGTATAAGTTTTCCCGTTTTGTGGTATATTCCAGCTTTCGTAGCTTTTCAATAATACAATACCGAGATAATACGCGCCATCGATTATGTACCCAGCGTGAAAACCCCAAAATTGTTCGGTGGATGTTGGGTAGGGCCTGAGGATAGCGTCGGGACTGGGATCATAAATCATAACGAGCTCTGGACGGTAAGAGTACGTTCCATACTCCACTCCGAAGTAAAAAGGGCGGAGTTGCAAGCCCCCTTCGATGCCCCAACCAGGATCGCCGTTCGTATCCAGGCTGCCGCTTGCTCCAAGGTAAGCACGAAAATTTTGACTTTCCTGGCAGTACGTTACTCCTGAGCGTGTTAACACGCTCAGAGATATTGCAATGAATAACATGTGCCGAACTTTCGTCATGATATCCGGCAGCCAATTAAGTTATAGTGAATTACGTTAAAATGCTCAGCCGATTTTTTCAAACGTATACTGCCCGCTTTCGGTGTGGTCCACCCGCACGGTATCTCCGGTCGCGATCTCGGCGCCCAGTAATTTGATCGATAGCGGATCGACGATCGCTTTTTGGATGACGCGCTTGAGCGGGCGGGCGCCATAAACGGGGTCGAAGCCGCTTTTGGCGAGCCAGTCCCGGGCCTCATCGGTAACTTCCAGGTGGAGGCCATTTTTTTCGGACATTTCGATCACGCGCCTGAGCTGAATATCGACGATCTTCCGAAGATCGCGTTCGGTGATCGGCTGAAACATGACGATCTCGTCGACGCGATTGAGGAACTCGGGCCGGATCGTCTTTCGAAGTTCGGCGAGCAGGAGCGAGCGGAGGTTCCCCATGATGCGATCGCGGTTCTCCTCGGTCATCTTTTGCATCTGTTCCGTAATGAGATGGGAACCGATGTTGGACGTCATAATAATGATCGTATTCTTGAAATCGACCGTCCGGCCCTGCGAATCGGTCAGGCGGCCATCGTCGAGCACCTGCAGCAGGATGTTGAAGACGTCGGGATGCGCTTTTTCGATCTCGTCGAGCAAGACCACGCTATACGGCCGCCGGCGGACGGCTTCGGTCAACTGGCCGCCTTCTTCGTAGCCGACGTATCCCGGCGGCGCGCCGACGAGCCGCGAGACCGAAAACTTTTCCATATACTCGGACATATCGATGCGGACCATCGCGTGGTCGTCGTCGAACAGGAATTCGGCAAGCGAGCGCGCGAGTTCTGTTTTCCCCACGCCGGTCGAGCCCAGGAAAATAAAGCTCCCGATCGGCCGGTTGCGGTCCTGCATCCCCGCGCGCGCGCGACGAATGGCATTGGCGACGGCGGTCACGGCTTCGTTTTGGCCGACGACGCGCTCGTGCAGCCGGTCTTCCATGCGAAGGAGTTTCTCGCGCTCGCTTTCGAGCATACGCGAGACCGGAATGCCCGTCCACTTTGCAACGACTTCGGCAATGTCCTCGGGGCCGACGACCTCCTTGAGCATTTGGCGGTCTTTCTGAAGTTTTTCGAGATCTTCCTGCTTTTTCTTAAGATCGTTTTCGATCTGTGGGATACGCCCATAGCGGATTTCCGCCACTTTGGCGAGATCGCCCTGCCGTTCGACCTGCTCGGCCTCGATGCGAAGCTGCTCGATCTCTTCGCGCTCGCCGCGAATCTCTTTGATCAGTTTTTTTTCGTGCTCCCAATGGGAACGGAGCTGTGTCCGCTTTTCCTGGAGGTCCGCTAATTCTTTTTCGATCTCGGCCAGCCGGGCCGAGGTCGCCTGATTGACTGTCGCCATAGGAGGGTAAAAACAATTTTTGAAAAAAGAAAAGCCCCGAAAATCGGGGCTTTTCGAAGATCATTTCGCCTCTCGGCACTACTACTTCTGGATCACGATCATTCGGTCGTCCGAGTGCCCGGCGCTCGCAACGCGGAGGGAATAGGCGCCCGAAGGAAGGTCGCTGACATCGAGGTCCATCGACAGGGCGCCGGCGTTCATCGAGGTATTATGAGCAAAGGTCCGGACAACTTCTCCCAGCGCATTATAGAGTTCCACGGTCATGGGAACGCCGTCGGCATGCACATCGAGATTCAGGTGCAGCGTATTCGCCGCCGGGTTCGGATGAACGTTTTGGATGCTGAACGACACCTGCCCGGTATAGAGCATGAATCGGAGAATGTTGTTGCCGCAGAACTCCTGCGGAATGAATGTCGCCGGCACGGTATCGTGCAGCACATAGCAGAGGTCCTGTCCTGCCGAATTCTGGAACGTCACGTTCGAGATCACGAACGAGCTCGTCGTGTCCTTCGCGATCATGACTTCGAGTTGCAACTGGCCAAGAATGCCGGTGGAATCGAACGGAACGTTCCCAGTCCTTGCCAGCACCAGGTGCAGCACCGCAGGATCCTTCGACTGATCGACCGTTGCACTCACGACCGTATATCCCGGCGGATTGAGGACCGGCGTTGCAAGCGGATCGAAGAGATCGCGCTTAAAGCTAATGTCCATCGAGATCGTCTTGACGTCCGCCTCATCGGCAATCGGCAATGTCATCTGGATCGGAACCGTAAAGGTGTTACCGGTCGCGGCAATATACGGCCCCGAAGCTGGATTTTGCACGCTGAGTACGGTGTGCTCCTGGAGCCCGACGCCGGTGATTTCAACGGTGTCTTTCCACGGCGCAATACCGGCATTAGAAGCAGTATCGAACGTGAAGATCACGTACGCCTTCATGCCCTGCCTGGCGCTTGGCGTGTAAACGATCCCATATTTCGCTTGTTCGCCGCCATTCAGCGTTTGATCGATGGTGAGGGCATGGCTGCTATTTGCCGAGAACTCGAAGTCATTGCTCTCGCCCGGCGCCGTCGGATCGTCCACAATCTCTGCCGAAACGACTTTGACCGGAAGACTCGTCGCTTTCGCCAGAGCCGTTACACTGTCGGTGTTGTTCATGCAGATGTACGTCGGCACGAAATCATGTCCGAGCGCCGAAGCCGCGATCGTCGAGGACCCCATAGAAAGTGTGACGGAGCCGTATGCACAGTCCGTCATTCCTTTGATCCTGAGCAGTCCGCTATCGATGCCATTGCCGTGCATGAGCCCTTGCACGATCACGTTCGCACTCTTACCGGGCTGGATCGTATCCCATTGCATGAGGGAACCTGGCTGCACGATCGAGAACGGTGTATCGACGGAGATCGACTCGATAATGAGCGGCGCATCGCCGGTATCGGTGACGACGACCGTCTGCTGGCCGGTTGGGATGCCCGGCTGCGAAGTCCCAAAGTCGATCGCCGCGGTCGAAAGGTGGACCTGGGCGTGATAGACGTTGATATTCAAGATGACTATCGGCCGAGTCGTCCCATCTTGACCGATAGCAACCAGGGTGTCAACACGGTCGGCCCAGCGCTCGCCCGGCAGGGTCCCATCCGGCTTAGTCAAATCTGGCGTAAATTGAACGTCATTCCATTCGCTGTCGTCTTTTGGCGCGATGTCTACGGGCCCCGAAAGATAATCGGCAAGCCGTGGCGATTCAGCGACGATTTTATATTCGTACGCGTCAGGACCGACGACTGCGGTCGAATCGACTAAGATATCGTCGGTACCAATATTCTGGAGAATGCACCGAAATGTTATGGAGCTATCGCAGATTGTTTGCTTTTGAACGGTCGTTACGTTCCACTGCAACTCCGGTTTTTTGCCATGACCCAACAGGATACTGAAGTCTTTATTTATGTGTGTAAACGGTGCGGGAATATCCGAAGCCCACTGCATGGTGGTCGAGTCTTCGAGCGTGTCCTGCGTTGGCGTATAACAGAAATTAAGTTCCACACCCTGACCCGGATTTAAGACCAATGGAAGCTTCGTAGAATCCGGGAAGCTGAAGTTGGAGTTAAGAATATTATCTCGAACCCATTGAGTCGTAAGCGTAAATGGCGCCTGTCCCGAATTCCAGACACGAACATTAGAACATTTTGTAGTCCCAACAGTAACCGCACCGAAATCATGATCTTCCGCATTGATCGCTCCCACCTGCGTGGAACCGACAAGGGGCGCGGAGGGCGACGGGCAATCGGTCTGTACGATCAGCGTATCGTTATAGACGTGAGCCGATGCCGCGGCGCTGAAGCAAAGCTGGAAGACGATCGAGTCTCCGGGCGCAAGCTTCGCCGGCAATGCAGGCGATACATTCGAGACCTGGAAGCCCTGACTTCCGACTGCGAAATGATAGCTCGAAACATTATAAGAGAGGCCACCGCTTGCATTCAGGTTCTTAAATACGAACCGAGTACACGTATCGACGCCGAGCGAAACATTCAGGAAGAAAGCAGAATCTTTTCCCGCCTGCGTCGAATAAAAGGCAAGTTTTGGCGCGGTGTAGTGAAGATAGATCAGCGTATCGTTCCCAGCCCCATTGACCGCCCATACCCACGCCCAGGCGTCCTGCAATGGATTTTCCACCTGGATTTGAACGGTTGTGTCGGTCGTTCCCGGAATAACGGTAAAGTCGGTCGGAATGAACTCGACATTGCTGCTGACATAGCCAGAGTCCGATCCCGGTTTGCGTTTTAAGACGCCGCTCGGATCGTTCAAGATATCGATCGTAGAAAGGCCGCGATCGAGCGGGTTCACGTCCTTAATATGAACGTTCCATCCGTCGCAGAGCGTATCGGCAGATATCGTTGGTGAGAACGCGCCGTCGATGCCAAACGAAATTCCACAGGTCGAAGCATACGAGAAATAATAATCGTCATCGTCATTATCTCCCAGATCGTAATCGGGATCCAGGCCAAGATCGCCATATTGGTAGAGCGCAAAGGCACTATCGCCGATGGCATAATAAGAACCCGGGAAAATTTCATACCGCTTTCCGACGAGTTCCGGATGGCCAGGAATCGTGTAGGCTTGTCCATCGGCCGGATAGCCCCCAAGATTGACGGGACCGATCGCATTATGCCAGAGATTGATGTGGTTAAGCTGGTCGGAACGGGCGATGATATTGATGTATCGCTTTTTATGGACTTGTGACTTATCGTCCGGGACTTGCCACATATAACTTGTCCGGCAGCGACTGAGCGGAATAATATTCATTTGCTCAGGTGCCGTGAATGGTTCCGACGTTGAATATTGTGCGCGATATTGGTACTATTCGACCATGATCTTCGTCGAGCTGGTATCGCCGATGTTGATTCCGCTCTCGACATTGTCATACGTCATCGGCGGACACATGTACCGCCCAAAGGACTGTGTCTGAAGCCCAATGGGATCGTACGTCGTAAAGAGCGTAGTGCCTTTGGGGTCGAACATAAAGATCTTGAATTGCGAACCCTCCGAGGCATCGCCGGGATCGCCATTTGGCGACTCCTTGAACGGCATTGAAACATAATCTTTGTCGGTCCAGAAATCGACAGGGACCATTTGCTCGGCCGACATATTGCGCTGATCGCCGCCTAACTGAGAAAAGGAGGTCTCGCCATTAAATGCTCCTTCGTTTCCGGCAATAACGGCGACCGGTTGGTCCGCGACGACGATGGAGCCCGACATATCATTATCCGGATCGTCGATCGTTGACTTGACGTAGTAGACCTCGCCACGGTTAAGATTGACACTAAAAGGGTTTGGCTGACCTGTTGCACCCTGACCGCAATTGACGCCGACATGACCGCCGCGAGTAAGCCCGTTCGGGGTGATGGTTACGTTCGTATTGTCCTTAATGGCAATAATGCAAAATTCAGAACTCGAGGAGTCGGCAGTACAGGGAAAGTGATGGCTGTTGGCATGGCCCAGCGAAGGATTGGCCGGCATCGAAGCGACGACATACGTTTTGCCCAGGGCGCCGGTCTGCAGCGCCATATAAAGCGAACCCGAATTCGGGCCGGTCGAGTAATACGACACGCTGATCGGCCGGTCAGAACGAATATGGCATGTGGCATACTCGGGCGCTTCCCCATCGGGATTAAGGGGGACCCCGTTGGCATCGCGCGGGTTCATCATGCCCTGGTCGAGCGGGTATTGCCACCCCTCTTTCGCCTGAATATGTTGCGTCGGCCCCGTGACTTCCTTTCCGGTCTGATCGAAGTACGAGATGGTGACGTTACAGTCATAATATGAGCTGATCAGCGCATAAAATCCCTGAAACGGTTTGATGGCGGCGCACTTGATGCTCGGAACGATTTCGGCCAGGTAAAAATCGCGGCCGTCCGATGGAATTCCCTTTTGAGATTGAGCCAGTGCCGGTTCGACGGAAAAAAACAACACACAGGCGAAAAGCAAATTTCGAAAGCGCATACAGCAGATAGAACAAATGATAGTAAGCAGATCGAAGATCGTCGTCCTCGATATTAAAAACGCGCGACGATTCCGCAGTTACAAAAAAATTTGTGAGCGCAACCAGTCGCAACGACGCAAAAGAAGCTTCAAAAACCGGCCTGCAGCAGAAGAACGAGACCGTTTTGGAAGTCTAGTTGAACCTACTTGTTCTAAGAAAGATTTAATCGAATGATAAAAAATTTCGAAAACGGGTTCGTTCTATATGAAAACCATGCGTTTTTTTCGAAGTCTTGTCCTGTTCCTTGCACTTCCGGCTTCGCTCTTTGCACAGCCCGGAGAAAGCTCTACACCATGGGTCGAAACAAACGGCCCTCCGGGCGGAGCCTGCCCGAGTGTTTGCGTTGATTCGACTAAGCGCCTTTTCATAGGCACGGAGGCAGCCGGAGCCTTCGAGAGTCCTAATGCAGGGAATGTCTGGTATCCCCGCAATACAGGACTTACCACGTTTCATATGCGAGATCTCGAAGCCAGCCCGCGAGGGTATATTTTTGCGATCACCTACGATGCAGGGCTTTTTCGGTGGTACCGCGACGATAATCCGACCTGGGCCCTGATGGATACCACACTGACGTTCGGGGTGATCTCTTCCATGGCATGTTCGCCGAACGGAGACCTCTTCATCGGCAGCTCACTATACGGTATTCTTCGATCGTCCGATAATGGCGTTTCATGGAGCAGAGCGGACACCGGCATCGATCCTCATATTAAAGACTTCCCTATTCTTACCGCTTCGAACGGCGGCCTGATCGCACTCGGGCATTATTTGGACAGTACTCGTCACGACGTATATCGAATTTATCATTCCACCGACGATGCCGCGCACTGGAGCATTCTCGCGCCGGCGCCGACGGGCGTGCAGCCTTCCGCGTTGCTCGTGTTAAGCGGCGGAACTATTTTTTATGGCGATCTTTCCGACCGGCTCTACCAAACGACGGACAATGGTGCCGACTGGAACCTGGTCTTTCACGATTCGATGGGCTCCGCTGTATACAATGTGGTTCAAAGCCCCGCCAACGGTCACCTTTTTCTTCGCACGAATTATGGGAATTTATTTCGTTCGATCGATTCCGGTAGCTCGTGGCAATGGGTGAGTACCGATACGATCGGCGGCAGCATTTATGCGACCGCCATCGATGCCAGCGGGACAATCTTCGTGGGAACCGATTTCGAAGGGATGCTCCGCTCGACCGACGACGGCGTCACCTTCGATCTTGTCGATTCGATGCTTACCGCCTCGTTCGTCTACGATGTCGCGGTCGACCGGACGAGTAATGTATACGGCGTCACCGAGGACCTGATTTATCGCTCGACCGATCGTGGCGAAACCTGGTCCAAACTCAATATTGAAATTGGCGAATCTCTTTTCGATCCCGCCTTCGCGATCGATAGCGCCAACGTCCTCTACATGGGAAATAACGCTGGCGTGTGGGTTTCCAACAGTGCCGGACTTACCTGGAAGCACCCGGTAGGACCTCCGCAACAGCAAGCTTCTAATCAATGTTACCAGATCGCCGTTTCATCGGCCGGCAGTGCCCTCGCCGCGACGCAATACGGGATCGTTCGCTCGACCGATCATGGCATCTCGTGGGCGCTCGACACCCTCGGCATTGGGCTCTCGACGATGAAAGGGATCGTCATCGGAAAAGATGGCAACCTTTATTCCGAGGATGGTGTCGGTACGATCTATCGCTCCTCGGACGATGGTGAACTTTGGGCACCATTCCTTTCTAACAGCTCTGGCCTGACGGCCATCGAAACAGATGGAACGATGTTCCGAACGAGCCGTCCGGCTGTTTTTCGTTCCACCGATCAAGGGCTCTCCTGGCAGCAGATCTGGATCCCCGACTCGGTTCATCCTCGTTCGGTAAATCGGACCTATCTCGATTCGCATTCGGCGCTCTTCGCGGCGACGGATTCCGGTATCTACCGTTCCAGCGACCATGGAAATTCCTGGACGTCGGCAAGCGACGGACTCCAGGATCCCAGCGCTTCGCGGCTCAGTGCCGCGACCGACCTTTGCGAGGACGCACGAGATGGAACCTATTACGCCGCTTCTCGAGGCCAGGGCGTATTTCGAAGCGTGGTCTCCAGTTCGGTTTCGAATTCCCTTCTCGCTCCTGCACTTGAAATTCGAAACTCCCCCAATCCTTTTAAAGACGTCACGATCGTTTCATTCCTGCTCCGTGAATCTTCCGAGGTACGACTCGAGCTTCGCAATACGGTCGGCACGCTTCTGTGGTCGCAAGAATTTCACGAGTTGAGCGCCGGCGAGCATCGAGTCCCGATCGTCCCGAGCCATCTGCCAGACGGGAATTATCTCTGCACGGTTCGAACGAGCGAAGGAAGCGCCACCGTATGGATCGATAAATTGAATTAAGCGGAAGCGATAATTCAACGTCGGCTGTTCTTCCCAGCTATTATGGACTTCGATTCGATGGTAGCGATCGTGGTGCGCAGTACGGTCGTGTATCTTGTTATCATTGCGGGCTTCCGCCTTGCGGGTAAACGGCATATTTCGCAGCTTTCACTGCTCGACTTTGCGCTCATTTTGCTTGTTTCCAATGCCGTCCAGAATGCAATGGTGGGCAACGATACTTCGCTTTTAGGGGGCATCATTGCAGCGGCGACACTTATCCTTATTAATGTCATTCTCACGAAAATCCTGTTTCGCGACACGAAGCTGGGTCGCCTGATCACCGGCGAGCCGCGACTGCTGGTCCGCAACGGTCGCTATGTCACTTCGAACCTCGAGCGAGAATCGATCCGCCCGGAAGAGCTCGAAGAACAAATTCGTGAGCATGGATTTGCCGATATTTCCGAAGTGCGGACCGCGATCCTGGAACTCGACGGATCGATTTCGGTACTGCCCTATAATAAGGATGGACAGCACGTGGAGCGGCACATGCCGTTCGTCCGGCGGCGGCATCGAACGCGAAGAGGGTTGCAGCCATGATCGCCCTCGAGCACCTTTCGATGCAGTTCGGGGGGGAATTTTTATTTCGGGATGTCATGCTCACGATACGCCCGGGCGACCGGATGGGTCTGGTCGGGCCTAATGGCGCCGGCAAAACGACCCTCTTGCGTATCATCGCCGGCATCTACGAACCCGAATCGGGATCGGTTAACACTCCGACCGGCTATCAGATCGGCTATCTTCCGCAAGAGCCAACGCTGGACCGCGACGCCCAGGCGCGTTCGCTTCTCGAGGAAGCGCTTCGGGCGCGCGAGGACCTGATCGAGATCGAAGAAGCCCTCGCAAAGACTCAGCGAGAAATGGAAGACCCGGCACAGGACCACACCAGTGCAGCGTATCTTGAAATTGTAGAACGCTTTGGGGAACTTCATCATAAGTTCGAAGACCTGGGCGGCTTCGAACTCGAACGCCAGGCAAAAAAGATTTTGGTCGGACTTGGCTTCAAAGAATCCGATTTTCGCCGACCGCTTTCGGTCTTTTCCGGCGGATGGCAAATGCGGCTGTTGCTGGCGAAGCTCCTCATCGCCCGCAACGATGCGTTGCTCCTGGACGAACCGACCAACCACCTCGATCTGGAAAGCCTGCTCTGGCTCGAGCAATTCTTAAAGGGCTATGAGGGAACGATCGTTATGGTCTCCCACGATCGTTCTTTCCTCAATTTAGTCACGAACCGGACCGCCGAGATCGAGCATGCGCGCGTAGACGTTTATTCCGGCAATTACGAATATTACGAGCGGACCAAAGCCGAGCGCGAAGCACAGCTGGTAGCGCAAGCCGCGAACCTCGATGCCCGTCGCAAAGAGCTCGAACATTTCGTGGAACGGTTCCGATACAAAGCGACGAAGGCCCGGCAGGCACAATCGCGCCTGAAGATGCTCGAGCGCATGGAACGGATCGAACTGGCCTCACACGGCAAAGCCGTCCATTTCAGCTTTCCACACGCTTCACCCTCGGGACGGATGGTCTTCGAGATCGAGCACGGCGCGAAAAATTATGATGGTTCTCATATGGTGTTTTCGAACGTCGAACTTCGGATCGAGCGGGGGGATCGTGTCGCTTTTTTGGGCAAAAATGGCGAAGGCAAAACGACGATGGGAAAGATTCTTGCCGGCCAGGAACCCCTCACGGGAGGTTCCCTTACGCTCGGGCATAATGTGACGATCGGATATTATGCACAGCACCAGGCGGAGGCGCTAAAGCCAACGATCACGGTACTCGAAACCCTCGAGGAGGTCTCGCGCGCGCAACTATTTCATACCGGCGAGGATGGCCCCTCGACGGGCTGGGGAAAATCGAAATCGGACACCACGCCGCGCTCTCAGGCCCAGCTCCGCACCCTTTTGGGAGCCTTTCTTTTTCGGGGCGACGATGTTTTCAAACCGGTGCGCGTCCTTTCGGGCGGAGAAAAATCACGCCTGGCCCTGGCAAAAATGCTGCTCGAACCCGTCAACACATTGATTCTGGATGAACCCACGAATCACCTCGATGTGCAATCCAAGGAAGTAGTAAAAGAAGCGCTCCTGCAGTTCGAAGGAACAATTATTGTCATTTCGCACGACCGCGATTTTTTGGACGATCTCACGGACCGTGTCCTGACGTTTGGCGACGGTCGCGTCAAAGAATACCCTGGCCCGCTCGAAACGTATTTAGATGCATTACGCGCTTCGGAATTAGCGGGCCTGAAAACAAAGAAGAACGATCAGAAACTGCAGGCAAAGCAGGATCGCGGAAAAAACGACGTCGAACGAAAGCGCGTCGAAGCCGAAGAGCGTAATAAAAAATTCCAGCGGGAAAAACCGTTGCGAACCAAGATCGAACAGATCGAAAAGAAGATCGAAGCTCTCGAAAAAGAAAAATTAGCGATCGAGGATGCCATGTTCGATCCCGGCTATTACACCGACTCGGAACGCGTGAAGAAAAATGCCGATCGGCTCGCCCAGATTAAGACCAGTCTGGACAACCTCATGTACGACTGGGCCACGAAGAGCGAAGCCCTGGCCCAGTTATAAGGTCTTATTCGTCCACGGAAACTTTCAGGACCGAACGACCGACGCGAGCGAAATAAATTCCGGGAGGTAGGGCTTCCTTCGTTAAGGTCGCCGTGCCGGCATTCGGAGCCAGGGGAATCGAGAAATATTCGCGGCCTAACAGATCGTAAATTTCGATGGTCTGTTCATGCGTCGACGGAGAGATGTGAAATAAGAGCGTGCTCCCAAGATCGTCGAGGGAAAACTGTTCCGCTGTTGGGAGCGATGCAACTCCGGCACCCGGATCGTGCGTCGTATCGGCCGGAAGGGAAGCGGTGAGCAGCATTCCATTCGTAGGACCGCCCAGATTATCGGCTTCTGCCGCACTATCGATACCAAACACGTAGGCCTTTGTATAACTCGGCATCGAACAAACGGCCGAACTTTCATTCAAAATATTGGGCGACGTCGTCGTGGAACTCCAGGTGATTCCATAATTCAAGGTCTCGAATACGACTGACTTCGATTCCGAAAATGCGAAGCCGCGTCGATGATAAAAACACGCGGAAACGATATCGCCATACGAAATATCGTTCTTCTGGCTTTCGACCACGCGGGTCCATGTTTTCCCCGAATCCGAAGAACGCTGGATCCCCTCGTATCCGAGGATCCACGAATTATCGTCGTTCCAGTGAAGGAAATAATCGGTCGCGATATCGCTTGCAAACGCCGCGGCCATCTTCGGCGCACTTTCGAGGCCATCGAAGGTATAGGCCAGTTGAGGGACCTGGCTATTATCGTCCACAAAGATAATTCCATCCATGGCCGTGTGAAAATCGAGGCTCCCGATCGTATTGGTGTTTGTGTACACGGTCGTCCAATTCGATCCGCCGTCCGTCGTTTTCGCGACAAAGTATCCGGAACCGGAAGGAATTTTCGAGCCGGACGCATATCCCACACTCGCGGTGGGAAACGAAAGAAAATTGAAACTCTCCGACGAACTCGCCGTCGATTCGTTCCAGCTTGCGCCGGCATTGTGCGTCACGAGCAGCTTCGTGCCACTCGACGTTGCACAGGCCACAAACCCGTCGTTCGCGGTCGGCCAGCACATATTCGTCACTCCGGTAACGGTTCCAACGGCGGGAACGGGAAGCCCTGAAAAGCTTTGTCCGCCATTCATCGTTTTTACAATCGTCATGGTCGAACCGGTTTGTTCCAGCATATATCCGGTATCGTTCGACGTAAATACAATCGAGGGGACATCGGAGGTCAGGCTGCCGGCCACTTTTTGCCAGCTTGCCGTTTGGGCCAGAACCGGCACGGCCAGGAGCGACCACAGGGCGAGGACCGAAAAGAGAGGTTTCATATTTGTATTCGCTTTTCCTATTCGCTGACGCTGAACTTTACGATCTCGGTTCCAAGCCGGGCAAAATAGTTGCCGGGCGTGAGGGTATGAAGTTCGAATGAGGCGGCAGAACTTCCAGGTGGAACTTCGATGGAAGCTCGTACGCGACCCATGACATCCATAATTTCAATGAGATGGGAAGAAGCGGACGTGCCCATTTGAAAAATGGCCGAATGATCGTTTTCCGTCACCGTGAACGCCAAAGCACTCCCCCCTGAAGAATTCACGACGCTCCCACCGCTCTGCGTGGGCCGCGGAAATTCAATTTTTTGGAGGACATCGCTCGATTGAAACGGATCGGCTGCCAGTAAATATGCCGTATAACGCGACGGCATGGAAGCAGCGATCGGCGTCACCGTGTCGGACGCGCCTCCGGCTGTCGGTAACGTGGAAGGGGTCCAAGTTGCACCAAAATCGTTACTCTCAAAAACAATCTGACCAGCCTGGCGAAATACAAATCCTACCGTATCGTAGAATACGCCGACGGACGCCGGTCCGTTTACGGGATCGTATGCAAGCACTGATTTCCAGGTCTTGCCCGAATCCGTCGAACGATAGACGCTGTCGAGACCGGCGATCCAGGAGCTATCATTATTCCATTGCAGAAAATATGGGGTGGAGTCGGAAGGAGCGCGAATGATATGAAAGGATTTTCCCCCATCGGTCGTGTAACCGATATGGACCGATACCCCTTGCGCAAAAAACATTCCATTCTTTACATCTCGAAAATATAATTTCTTAAATGCGAGAGAATCGGATCCATACAGACTCGACCAACTCGCCCCTCCGTCTGTTGTTTTCGTGATAAAATTTTTCGATCCATCCCCTAAAGCCGTGGATGCATAACCGACCGTAGTGCTTGGAAACGAAATGTAGTTGAAAAGCTTCGGACTGATAATTTTATAAGAGGGCGTGATCGTCGTATCCGGCGGAGTATGACTGTCATCAATAACCGTATCGGCTGGAACAACGACCGTATCATTGTCTGTGGGATAATACTGGCTCCATGTAGTTCCTGCATCATGCGTTACCAGGACCGTCGGCTGCTGTGTGTGGCCGTAGGCGTCCGCATTGGTCACACCTGCCACGAAGCCAGTATTCTGCGCAGGCCACGCCATATCGCTGACGCTCCCGATCGCTTTATCGTGGCTATATGCCACATAGCTATGGCCGTTGGTGTCGAGATGAAGCGTATCGATGGGGTTCGGAAATTTCAGGACCGTGAAATCGATCCCACTATCGCCAGTCCGCGTGATGTCTAAAGAAGCACCGAGAAAAAATCCTGTGTCTTCCGAGGACCAAGCCATCGTGGAATATTGCTCCGGGAATGGAGTGCTCTTTACGAGTTGCCAAACGCCGTACGTCTGTGCTGACACATTATGGACAAAAAGAAAGAAAAGAAGGCTGATTGCAGTGCGTTTCATCATAAATTAACGGCCAAAAATGAATGGTTCGAGGTCTTCGCGGCGGCACATTGCAGAAATTGCCTAAAGAACCCATGCGAAAATACGAAAATAAGTGCGTTCAGGGATGAATAAGCAGCCTCACCTCATTTTCTGCTTAAATGCCTCGATTGTGGCAATAGCCGTTGGGTCCAGGCCCGAAAACAGTGCCATATACAGGCTCGTCCAATCGGCCAGTGCGATCAGGCTGAAAAGGCGCTCCAACCGTGTTTCGCCTTCTGCCGAAATCTCGAATACATCGACCTGCTTGCTCCGAAAAATGTCGTGAATGGCTTCATATCGCCTCGAGATGCGCTCGTGTTCGTCGCTAGTCCGCAGAAGAACCACGGAAAAATGCTGTACGAGATCGATCGGATGCGACCAGCCTTCGAGTTCATTATGATTCATTTCCGGCAGGACATTCGAAAACGCAACGTGCTTCGCATTCTCGTGGATCTGGCCGCGCCACCGCAATGCGACCGCTTCGTAATCCTGTGGCGCATAAATCACGGGAATCCGGTGCAACAAATCGCCCGCCTGTTTGAACGCGAGGTTCGAATCGTCCAGATGGTTTGGCCCGTAGCGTTCCGCCAGTTTTTCGAGCAGCGTAGCAGTCCGCTCGATCTTCGCTTCCTCTCCCTGCGTGAGCCCGAGTTTTTCGAGCAGCAGCAGGATTGGAACGAAACTGAACGCAAGGGCCGCGCGCGGCTGCATCCCGGGCTTGCTCGAAAACAGAGGGAACCCCAATGCTGTTGCCCGCTCGGCAAGTGTGCCGCCCGTCGTGAGACACACGATTGGAATCTTCTTTGCGACCGCCTGCTCGAAGGACGAAAGCGTTTCTTCGGTATTACCGGAATAACTGCTTGCGATCACAAGCATCGTTTCATTGGCCCCTGCCGGAAGATCGTAACTGCGATTAACGACAAAAGGAATGGGGAGCGAAGGAAGGTAGGCGCGCAATAAGTCCCCTCCGATGGCGGAGCCGCCCATGCCAAGCACGATAATTCCTTTCGGCGTGGCAAGTTGTTTCGCCCCTGCGCTCCACGCCTCGTTAAACATGCTTACAGCTTCTCGCAGGTGCTGGGCCATGCGAGCGATATGTACTGCCATGTCGTTCGTGTCGGCACGGCGAATATCTTCCGGGGTAATGCGGTGAGTAAAGCTCATAGATCGTATTAATGTAACTGGGCTTTCATCGCCCGGAGCTGTGTGAAATTTTCATTGGCGGCGTCGGCAATTTCGCGATCGCGGTCGGGAAGTGCATCGATATTCGCGTCGAGATCGGGTGTAAACAGAAGTGCCTTTCCCAGGAACGCGCGCGCCGTGCTCGTATCGTGGCGCGCAAGACAGGCACCGGCATAACGTTCGAGCGGGACCGCCTGCATCAGCCGCGCGTCGTCGGTATAATAATCTCGCCGCCGGTAATTTTTATCGTCCCAAGTCTCGTTTGGCACCGTAGCCATATATACGGTATCGCGTGGCCATAGCCGATACGCCACGCCAGCAGGAACGATCTTCATCGTGGGGGCGAACAAGTCATCTCGCTGATCGACCATTTCCTGCGTAATAAAAATCGGACGATCGAGATTCTTTTCGATGAGTGCGGTTGTAAAACTCTGGTACGCCGGAGCAATGCCCGCTTCATTGAACGGACGGCCTTCGTCGAATGCTTTGAGCAGCGTCAGGAACGCTTCTTCTTCCGGCTTCACTCGAGCGAAAACATCGGGTGCCCGTTTTTCGAGTTCTGCGTAGTACCAGGGGCGGTCCCGCAGCATCGCTTTGTCGATCACCAGCACATCGGGTCGCACATGTTCCACAAGCTGATAATAAAAGTCCCCGCTCACCCAGAAATCCCAAAGCGTAGAAAAGACGATGGCATGAGGCGGGAGGTTGCGCAGCATGTTCAGCGTAAAGTCCTGCACCATGTAGTTCCCACTCTCGTCGTTCTCGGAACAATTATTCCAAATCTCAACCAAAATAAGGAGAAGCATCAGCCCTGCGATATTAGCGACAATGCGCCATTTAGGAAAAATCCAAGGTGCCCACCGGGAGAATAGTGGCGCTGTTCGATTAAATGCCAAAATACCGGCCCCGATCCACAATGCCATCGTAAGAAACGCCAGTAAAAAATAGGAATCGATATCGTGAATATCGTAATTGATCGAGTAAAAAAGGCATCCGAAAAAGAGGAGCAGTGTGAATGCGAGAATATGGGTCCTTCTAATGCTCGCCGCATTGAGCATTTTCCAAAGTCCTAGCAAGGCAAGGAATGCACCGACAATGGTGAACTCTTTCGGAACCCTGCTCCAGAAATAGGCAAACTGTTTTGCGGCGGCGCCGCTGCCCGTGTACATCCACACCTGGAACTGTTTCGCCGTCACATGGCGAATGAGCGCCCCGAACGTGGCCGGATGTCCCCAGTCCATTAGTGGATACTGCGCGGAACGAATAAGCATGAAACCATAGAGCAGCAGCGGTGCAATAAAAAATGGTCCAAGTCGCACAATTCGATTTCGTGCAAGTTTCGAAAATCTGTATCGTGCAAAGAACATATAGAGACACGCCGGCGCTAACAGGATGGTCGTCATGTGATTCGTAAAGCTGAGACCGAGGAGCAGCGCAAAAAGAATTCCATCCTTCTGGATCTTTTCGCTCTCTTCATTCCGAAGCATCCGCAAAAAGAAAAATAGCACCAACGGAACGAAAAACAGGTGCAGCGGATAGACTTCGATCGAAGTCGATTGATTCCACCACGTTGCACTGAATGCGGCGGCAAGTCCCGTAGCGAACGCCGCAAGATTGGGAATAAATGGAATTTGCGCCTGGACCTGAGCAATTTCTCTCGAGGTTGCAATTCGGCCACCGACGGTATTCGGTGTGGAGGCGTCACGGCGCGAAGACGGCGCTGCTACAGCGTTACGTTGTTTTCCTTTTTTCTGTGGTTGTGCTTTGCCCTTGAGATTTTTCAGAACTGGCTTCTTGACGCGCTGCGGCATCCAGTTCTGGAACAGTTCCGAAGCCAGCAGGACCATGCCTCCGGCTCCGAGTGCGGTAAAAAATGCGGCCATCAGATTTAAGCGCACGATAATCGAACTCGCGATCGGCAGATGGGAAAAGACCCAGCCAATAAGCGTGAAGAGCGGATACCCCGTTGGGTGTGCAATACCGAGCGTGTAGCAGTCGGTCGCAAGTTCACCCGCATCGATCCAATCGACGCTCGGGGCAAGCGTCTGCAAATAAACGATAAAAGCAATCGCGGCGACCATTGCCGCGAGATAAATGGGACGAGAGAGAAGGCGTTCGAACATGAGGCTTTGAAACAATGGGAATTTCTATTCCATGCCATCCGGGGGGTTACATTGCAGGCTCAAGGTGAAGATTCGACTTACGGTCTTCTAATCATTTCTGGAATTACAGTTCCAGTCCCCTCACGGCCAGATATGCCTGCATCGCGGCGCCGGCTTTCATCGAAGATTCGTCGATCGTGAAGTGGTCGTTATGAATATCGGCCGTAATGCCCTGGGCTTCGTTCCGAATTCCGAGGCGATAAAATGTTCCGGGTACTTTTTCGAGATAATACGCAAAATCTTCCGCACCCATGAGTCGTTCTGCCCGGAAGACGCTCTCTTCGCCGAAGAGTTCTCGTGCGCAGGCTTCGGCGAAGACCGTTTCGGCTTCATCGTTCACGAGCACGGGATATCCGAGGTCGATCTTGATCTCCGCTTCGGCGCGCGCCGAATAGCAAATGCCGTTCACGATCTCGTGAATGCGCTCATGGGCATAACGTCGCCATTCCTTCGACATCGCCCGTAAGGTCCCGACCAGCTTTACTTCGGGCGGAACGATATTCGGAGCAAATCCGCCGTGGACGCTGCAGATCGAGATCACGCCATGCGCAAAGGGATCCAAATTTCGCGAAACGAGGGTTTGCAGGGCAAGGATCACCTGTGCGCTCACGACAACCGGATCGATCGTGTGGTGCGGCCGCGCGCCGTGCCCCGCTTTGCCTTTGATCGTGATATAGAGTTCGTCGGCACTTGCCATCATTTCACCCGGACAAAATCCGACCGTCCCGGCGTCGGCTTGGGCAAGGACGTGCAAACCATACACTTTCGAAACGCCATCGAGGGCCCCTTCTTCGATCATGTATGGCGCACCGCCCGGGTTCCGTTCTTCGCTTGGTTGAAACAAAAATCGCACTTCGCCCCGCAGTTCATTTTTTAGTTCCGAAAGGATCATCGCCGCGCCGAGTCCGATCGCCGTATGCGAATCGTGCCCGCACGCATGCATCTTGCCAGGATTTTTCGATGCAAACTCGAGCCCCGTCGCTTCCTGGATCGGCAGCGCGTCCATATCGCTTCGCAATGCGACCACCGAATCCCCGGCGGAACGAGAACCACGAAGAGATGCGACCACTCCGGTCTTCGCCACCCCCCGCTTCACCTCGAGCCCGAGTTTTTCCAGTGTTTCGGCGACGAGTGAACTCGTGGCATATTCCTCGAAGGCGAGTTCTGGATTCGCATGGATCGTCCGCCGGAGCCGTACCATTTCCGGATAGTACTTTTCGGCGAGCGCAGAGATCCTCTTCGTTACATCAGGCGACATACTTCTATCTATTTTGCGTAGTCTTCATTGAACATGTTTCTTTGCCGGTTTCTATCCCTTTATGGATGAGTTTCTTCCGGCAGAGTTCTTGCTGCGCACCTGAACACTTTTTCACAATTATTTTTCACAACTTTTACTTGATGCGTATGCGTAAATTTTTTCAATGTTGCGCGATCGTCGCAGGGCTTGCCATTGCATGGCCCGCATTCTCACAGGCTGGGATCGAAATCCACGTTCGGCCGCCAAAACTAAAGATCGAAAAACGGACACCGGCTCCGGCCGAACACATGGTCTGGCAGCGCGGGTATTATACCTACGATGCCACTGCAAATTCATACACCTGGCAGCCGGGTCAGTGGGTCGCGGCGCCCCATCCCCACGCCGTATGGGTTCCACCGACCTATGTGCACCATCACGATCACTGGACGTACGTCGAAGGACACTGGAGATAGACCTTCGGCCATTCTCTTAAGAGACGTTAGAAAAGCAACCGAATCCCCCGTGAGGTGTGACCGGTTGCTTTTTTGTATAAAAATATTTTTCGTCATCCCGCCGCTCGACGCTTTGGAATACATTCTATTTAAGCCTAATGACACCTTCATGACTTTCGATTTACGATTCCAATTGCGGCAAGCTAATTGTGCCTCTCTTCCATGCTCTTATCGAAAAGGACCATCGTCTTTATCGAAAAGAGTATAGTATTAGAAAAGAGGATATTTCTATGCGTAAACTTCTGAAAGTGCTCGCGCTGGGCGCGTTCTTAGCGCTTGCGACGCCGGCAGCCTATTCGCAGGTCGGAGTACGAATTCAACTCGCTCCCCCCGCGGCTCAGGTAGAAACGGTCCCGCCGTCTCCGGGTGGCGGCGCAATCTGGACACCGGGCTTCTATCAGTTCGACCCCGGTTCGCAGACCTATGTTTGGCAGAGCGGCACCTGGCAGGTACCGCCAAGCCGGCACATGGTCTGGCAGCCTTCGCATTACATCGAGCGTAGCGATGGCTCGTATGAATTCTTCTCGGGTCACTGGGCAACGAAACACCAGGCCCACGAGGAACGCGAGGCCGAGCTCCGCATGGAGCGGTAACTATTCTATCGCAGAATCTTTATAGCGCCCGTTCCCTTTGGACGGGCGCTTTTGTATGGCGGGGTCGAATTTCGTGGCTCAGGGTGCCTCGGGTGGCTTACGATCGATCGGCTCCGGCCTTACATTATTCGCCGTCTCGAAAAGGCGAAGATATTGCTTGTCGTTCGTTTCGAGTGAAATCGTAGTTCCATCGGATTTATTTACTGCAATGTCGTCGGCAATAAGCTTTTTCACATCAACTGTCGCAAAAAGGAGCGCAAGGCGATCGGCTTCTTTTCCGAAGAGCTCAAGAATTTTAGCGCGAAGATCTGCGAATGCAACTTGGAATTCCGCATTCGGTACATAGAGTGCATACACCTACAAAGCAAACAGGATGAATGCAATTCCAATTCTTTAGATTATCGTATGTTTTGAGAAGCTTTTCTAAATCCTTCATTTCGCCATTTTCAATCCCAGCTTCGATAAGTATTTTCTCCAATGCATCGCGTGAATGGCCCTCTTGCACCGGTTCTTCGGGCCGTGCTTTAAAAACCAGTACATTTCGCAAGTGCGGACAAATTCTGGAAACTCCACGACCCACATGGGACATATTAGCCGGGAAAATAAGCAGCCGTCGCCATTTCGGCAGCACCGAACGAATAATCTCACCAGTGTTCGAATCGAAGATCGCAGTCTCACCGGCCCAGTTTGCGTTCCATTCTTTATTCAGATAAAGTATAGCCGTCCTGTCTTCCGGTGCTTGCCGAGAATTTATTTTAAAAGTTCTTCAATTGGCTTGCACCCATTTTCAACCGCCACGTCGTACGGTCGACGTCGGAGATTATCCTCTGCATTCTTATCCGCCCCATGCTTAAGGAGCAAGCGTACTATTGTCGTATCACACTCGCGTGCAGCTATATGCAGGAAAGAGAGACCTGTATCTACATTAGAAGGCACGTTCGCATTTGCCCCAGCCTTCAGGAGTGTATCGATGATACCCAAATCGGCTGCGAACCTTAAAAAATTGACGGTATCGAATCTAGTGTATGATCCTTCCTTCATTCTCAATTCTCTGCCTACATTTTCACGATTAAATATCGCGACACTTAAAGGCGTCTCTTGAGATCTAGCTGCTTTTAACGAAAAGTTCACATTTGCGCCGTTTCCTACCAAGAATGAAACTGCAAGTAAATTTTCCATTCGAACAGCATACATCAATGCCGTTTCGCCAGAACTATCCACAACATTGGCACTGACACCATGCTCAAGTAAAAATTTTGCAGCTCTGAATTTGCTTAAGCTGACACACTCATGAAGCAACGATTCTCCTAATGGGGGAAGCAATGCATGTATATTAGCTCCGCTTCTAAGAAGAATTTGTAATGCTATTGAATCGTCCATCCCGATGCTGCAACTTAACGGAGTTACTCCTTCCGGTCCCACCGCATTCGGATTTTCTCCTCTTGTTAAGAGGCTTAGCATCAAACTATAATTCTTCGCAAGAATTGCCCTGTCAAGCTCTGACAAAGACTGAGAGCGCAAACAAGCGCACTGCATACTCAAAAGAATGAATATTAAAATATTTTTATACATAAATTATAGGCCTCGTGCGACAAGCGATACAGGAATCGTTCCGGCAGCCGCGTTCTGGAAATCTCCGCTCGTCGCGGCACTGTCGCGCAGGGAGAGTTGGACATCAGCGGACGTTGAAGCACCGGCGACAGTTATGGAAAGATTGTTGACAAAGCGAGGATCGGCGCTAAGGAAGATGGTCTTTTGCACTGGGATTGCATAGTTCCCGTTCGGGACGACCATCGTGTGAAGTCCATTCCATGTCGTGGCATCGACGATCGACAGATAATCCTGTGAATTAGAGGCCGGAACATTCCCGGTTCCCGGCGTACGCTTGCAACGGATTTCACCCAAGTGCTCGACGAAAGCAAGTTGGAGCTTCTTAAAAATGATCCAGCGTGCACCGTACCCGAAGTTATCAAGTGAAGAGACACATTTCGTGTTCCTAAAAAACAAACTTACAAAATTCTTTTTTAAAAGTCAAGGGCTGCTCTTTAAATTTCTGTTATTTCCGAAAAAAGGGTGAATTTCTGGGCTCTATCTCCGATTAAGCTGCCATCATACAGCGCAAATATTTTCATGAAAAAATAAGTTAAAAGTTGAATAAGATTTATAATTAAACACGCGATATCCCGCATGCTTTTCTGGCATGCGAATACAAACTTACCCATGGATATGAAAACAAAATGGGAAAATTACCTGAAATATATTCTAATAGTATTGGCGGCCTGCTTGTGGGGAACATCGGTCACGGCGCAGGGCACTTCTGCCGATAAAAAAGCCGCTTCAGCTTCTTCCGTCAATGAGAAAACAGTCTGGGCGATCAACCGACTGTACCAGCTCCATTATTGGACGGGCAGAACGTATTCTTTAAAGGACGATGCGAACCGGCAAGCGATCGTTGCCTTCCAAAAAGTTACCGATCTCCCTCGCACGGGCCGGCTCGACGATTCGACCGTTGCCGCTCTCGAACGCGCGAGCGTTCCCGAAGCGCATGACAAGATGCATGCGCAACATCTCGAGGTCGATCTCGACCGGCAGGTGATGTTCGTCGTCGACCCGAACGACCAGGTGAACCGGGTCCTTTCGGTTTCGACCGGCAGTGGCGAGCGCTTCGACGATCCGGACAAAGGCGATGAATATGCGCGAACGCCACGCGGAACGTTCAGGATCGAAAGTAAAGTCGATGGCTGGAAGGAAAGTCCGTTGGGACTGATGTATGACCCGATGTATTTTTCTGGCGGCTATGCCGTGCATGGCGATAACAGCGTTCCCACGCATCCGGCAAGCCATGGTTGCGTGCGGATCCCGATGTTCGCCATCCAGGAAATGTTTCGAGTGACCGAAGTGGGAACTCCGGTCGTCGTCTACGGCGAAAACCCGAAACCGAAGCACGAGCGCCGGGCGTAAGTGCCGGCGCGGGCAATTTTACGAAAAATATCTCGGCTGCGGTGGCTGGCGTAATGCGTGCTGGATGACGTGGTCCATCTCGGTAATCGCGTATGCCTTGGGCAGGACCGTCGTGGCACCGGCAAGCGTCGCATTCTCTTCTACCTCCGTGGTCCCTGGCCCGCCGATGAGAACGATAACGCTTTGGGGCATCGCTGTATGGAGCCGTTCCACCGCGTGAATGGCCCGCTCGCCGGCAAGGTCGTAATCGACGATGATGATCTGTGGAACTTCTTCCCAGGCGAGTGCCAGGGCATCTCGGAGGGTCGAGGATGAAAAAACTTCGTAACCATTTTGAGTAAAATGCCGGGCAAGGAATGCTCGGATCTCGTCGAAGTCCTCGAGAATGAGCATCGTGCATTGCGGCCTCTCAATGTGACGGCCGCGCGGCTTCCGGGATACCATCCGATGCGCCGGGTCGGTGAGAACTCCATTCGAATGGGGATGCGTATCGTCGGCCATACCTAAATAAAAATTTTCGAGTTCCTGGTGCAGGTGCATAACGATCGTCAATATTACGGTTTGCTATGCTTTGCATGTGCCATTGTTTCCGTATGGGCGAAAAACGTCGAAATTAAGGTAAAGGAGCGAAATCGTCCTAAGCGGTAGGCAAAATTCTTTCCTGGAGAGAAAAAGAGTTAACGGTTAGGAATCGCTATTCCGAAAAATTCCCATCGAAAAGCCAGTAAAGTTTCTGTACGCGTTCGTAAAAAATTCACGCGGTTTCATAAGACTACTTTACAATTTCATACAATGATATTTCAGAACCTCCGAAATTCAGCGCTTCCCATGCTTGGAATACGGTTTGGCTTCCGGGCCTTCTCGAAAAAAATTCTTTCGAAGCAACGTGGCCAAAACATCGAGCTTTTTACGCAATTGCAATAGTGCTGCCGCAAGCCAGTTTTTTCTAACCAAAAGCGCCCAGACCGTAAAATTTCTTTACGGTAAAAATCGTAAAAAAATCTTACGAAACGTCCAGAAACTTATCGAAAATATGCGAAAAACGACAGTTTTTAACGCTGGAATGCATATGGCCTTATTGCCGAGTGTCACGAAAAAAGACCGATTCGAAATGCGTACTTTCCTTCTTCCGATCCTGCTTCTGGCAGCCCTGATTTTGGGGACAGCCTGCGGCTTTGCGAAGACGATTCCGGTCGCAACCGCCGATTCCCATGTCACGGAAGCAGGGTATCGAATGAGTGCTTCAAAAGCCGTCGTGATGAACCTTTCGGGGACCACCCCGATCAGCGAGTGGAATATGACGGCCCATGGCATTCAAGGGACCGCCGAAATTTCACTTTCCAATGGAACCGAGCTTACCGCAATCGATGGACTCACATTCGATCTGCCGGTCCATAACCTCAAGGGGGAGCATGAAGCGATGGACGAACATGCCTACGCGGCGCTCAAAGCAGACGAATACAAGGACATCGTCTTTCAGCTCGTCTCGGCAACGATCGTTCCCTGCGGAACCCATTGCTATCGTGTGATGGCAACGGGAACACTTACGGTTGCCGGCGTAACCCGGACCGTTACCCTGAGCATGCAATCGAAAGTCAATGCCGATGGGACGGTCGTCTTTACCGGCTCACAAGCTTTACGAATGTCAGACTACAACGTCGAGCGGCCGTCGCTTCTCTTCGGAGCGATCCGCGCACGCGATGAAATGACCCTAACCTACACATTGATTTTTACTAAATAATCGACATGAAAACACTTCACAATTCAACCCGCTTTGCGAGGATCGCAGCGATGCCCCTCGCGATTGTTCTCACGCTGGGGCTGGTCGCAGCGACCATTGCCCAGGCGCCTTATCGCGTCGGTGGCACGCCGACCATGACCCTGTACGGCACGTCGACCATGCACGATTGGACGATGACCGCCCATTCCTTCACCGCGAATGGGGAATTTACGGTCTCGCCGGACAATCAGCTTTCGACTATTAATTCGCTCACGGTCGTATTGCCCGTCAGGAATCTTAAAAGCGACCACGACGGCATGAACGACAACGCCTACGACGCGCTGCATGCCGACAAGTACAAAGACATTACGTTCCGAATGACGTCGGCGGAGATTACCGCTGCCGGCGGGAACAAATATACGATCGTCGCGCACGGTAACTTAACCATTTCCGGGGTAACGAAACCCGTAATCCTGAATGCCAATGGCGTCCTGAACGCCGATGGCTCCCTTTCGGTAAGCGGCTCCGTGGCGCTTACGCTTTCGCAGTTCAACATCGAACGTCCGAGCTTTATGCTGGGCGCCATGAAGGTCGGCGATGCGTTGCGGCTCAACTACTCACTCATCTTTGTCAAATAAGAAGACAAATCGCTCCTAGTTCTTATACACTTAAACAACCAACGTTATGAAACAGACTGTAAGAGTTCTTATCCTTCTCTGCCTCGGCGCGATTGTCGCGAAGGCCCAGACCCTGCCCCTGCAATTCTGGCGCCCCTATGACGAACGTGGTGTGAATATGTTCGAAACGACGAAAACCGACACCACGCCGTTCACCGGCATCCATGTCAACGTCGGAGGCGCATTCGCGCAGCACTATCAAACGCTTCGCACTTCGAATTACGTCACGAATTCCGACGGCTCCTGGATTATCCCACCGACACTCAATCCTTCGGAGGGCGCACTCACGGCGGTCGATACGCAAAACCATCTTACGAAGCTCACCAATGGGTTCAATCTCGCGATGGCCGATATGTTCTTGGACGCGCAAGTTGCCGATGGCATTCGCATCAACGTCACCGTGTATCTTTCAACCCGCCATCATGAAGATTGCTGGGTAAAGAATGGTTACCTCCAAATGGACAAGGCGACCTTTTTGCACAGCGACCTTATCAACGATCTCTTCAAGTATTTGACGGTGAAGGTCGGTCAGCTCGAAGTCGATTATGGCGATGCGCATTTCTATCGCGCCGACGGTGGCAACGAAATGTACAACCCGTTTATTGAAAACAATATCATGGACGAATTCGCGACCGAGATCGGCGGCGAAGTGTACTTCCATGACCCCAGCGGTTTCTTTGCAATGGTCGGCGTAACCGATGGCATGCTGAACCCGTCGGTCCAGGCGGCCCAGGTGATCGATTCGCTTACCGCCGACACGAATCGGTACAATCCAGCCTATCATTTCAAACTTGGGTTCGATAAGCAAATTAATCCAGACCTTCGCGTTCGACTGACTGGTTCGTACTATACCGAAAGCAGCACCGGGTCGAGTACGCTTTTTGGCGGAGATCGCGCCGGGTCGAATTACGTGACCGATATGGTTACCAAGGCAACCCTTGCAGCGGCCAGCTCCGGCGATGCGAACGAAGTGTTTACAGACGGACGCTATAATCCAGGCTTCAGCGAAGCGGTGAGTACCTTTATGATCAATCCGTTTATCAAGTTCATGGGCTTCGAACTTTTTGGAACCTATGAAAGTGCGAATGGTCGTAAAATCTTTGAAACGACGACTCGCAATGCCACGCAGTTGGCCGGCCAACTCCTCTATCGCTTCGGCGATCAGGATCAATTCTGGGTCGGCGGTCGCTACAATACACTCAAGGCCGAATGGACGCCATCGAGTGCTGCAAACCTGGTAGCGATCAAAACGCAATACGGTTCGGACCCGAAGGTCACGATCAACCGACTTGCATTCTCGGCTGGATGGTTCATGACACAAAACGTTATGATGAAACTCGAGTATGTCTCCCAGGAATACAATGACTACCCGGGTTCTTCCACCCTCGCGGCCTCGAAAGCGCTGCCGGTTAACGTGCTTACCGATGGCAAATTCGACGGTCTAATCGTCGAAGCGTCGGTCGGATTCTAAGATCCTTTACGATCTAACGGCGCTAAAGCTTCCGGAGCATCCGCTCCGGAAGCTTTCTTTTGTTATGAATTTCTTACACGAGTACGCTCGGGTGTCTGTAATTGGAACATATTTCGCAGGTCTCGTGACAAACTTTGGGAGACCATTATGAAATCTAAATACAACGTTCCATTTTCTGCACGCCAATCGTTCCTTGTCGCCGGACTGGGTGCGGCGCTTATACTTTTGGCATCGTGCAGCACAACCACACGGACGACCTATTCTCCGTATGGGACCTCAACCGCTTACACCATCACCCCGCCATCGTGGGCACCGACGTCCGAAAACCTGACGAACGTTCGGTACTATTACATTCCGGACTGCGATGCCTATTACGATGCCTCGACTCAGCAATATTATTCGCTCAGCAATGGAAGCTGGATCTCGACGAGTTCGATTCCTTCTTCGTGCTCGGGAACGGACCTTTCCAATGCGTATACTGTACTGCTGAACTCGAGTGTTTCGCAACCATGGATCAACAATGCGTTTTATCAGGCGAATTATCCGCCGCAATCGTACGACGCATACGGGAACATTGTGTTAACGAATCATTTGATTCCCGATCTGAACATCGGATATTCCGTGACTCCACGTGCCTTCAATGAGAATACGAACAGCGTGGTTTTCATAGAGCGTTCGCCCGCCGGGAATAGCTATGTGATCCGCGATGTACCGATGACCTCGATCTCGACGTACATGCCGGCTTCTACGCACATTTATTATTACGGCGGCGGAATACCGTCGCGGTAATGAAGTCAGCACCATAGAAACTTAAAACGAGGGCAGGCGTTCGTCTGCCCTTTTCGTTCGTACAATCACCGCGAGCATTCGTCCCGAACGTTTTCCATCGCGCCGGTACGAATGAAGGCGCTCATCCGATATCGTGCAGAGCGGCGAAACTTCGATCTGCTCGTTCGGAATTCCGGCGAAACGCAACTGATCGAAATTCGCACCCTTGACATCGAGCAGGAATTTCCCTCCCTGCAGCGCAACGAGATGCTTCTCTTCGAAGAGCGTAGCGACTTCAAGACCCACTTCATATTTCTCTTTGGAAGCGGATGCGCCAATAAATGCATAGATCTTTTTCGGGTCCGCGCCGGCCTCCAACATTTTTCGTACGGCCGTTAAAGCGATCATTTGTTCTGTTCCGCGCCAGCCGGCATGAACAGCAGCGATTAACCTTGCTTTCGACTCATAAAGAAGGATCGGAGTACAATCGGCAACGGTAACGCCGAGCAGCACATTGGGTTCGGCAGTGATCAGCGCATCGTTCTCTTTCACCATGCCTTCATCTCCGGAAACCATGGTGACGTTCGGAGAGTGGACCTGGTTCTGATAGACCGCCTTCGTTCCTTTTGGAACCCCGATCGCTTCAAAGAACAGACTACGGTTTCGTTCTACATTCTTCGACTCGTCGCCGACATGACTGCTCAGGTTCATGCCAAAGGGATGTGGAGAAACGCCCCCCATCCGCGTCGATTGCGCGGCGATGATCTCGGGAAAGCGATCGAAGATCGTCGGTCGTATAATCATTCTATCGAAATCAATTCCTTTCTTCTTCGATGTGCTTGTTCACGCCGGTATTTGGGACGCGTGTGTAAATACGTTTTAAGGATCGACTGCACCTCGAAAAAATCCTCGAACGGATGGTGTGGAATTCCAAGTTCTCCGCACTGCCGCTTCAGGTCGCGGCACGCAAACACCACGTCGGCCATCATGGCCGGGCACCAATCGGAATATCCATCCCCGATATAAACGAGGGTATCGCTTTCCTCGCTGCTCGTCAGGAGTGCGGCACATTTGCACGCTGCGCATCGATCGCAACCTTCTCGCTGATGGTGAAAATCGTACGCTAAGGTTCCATCGTTCGCCGGTTCGATCGCATTGGTCCAGACCGGAAGGTATTCCAGATTATATTTTCGAAATATCTCGCGGATATAACAGGAAAACCCATCGCTTGTCACGCATAGCTCGATCCCATTGGAGTTGCAAAAGTCCGCAAATTCCACGAAACCCGGTTTCAGATTTTGTGAACCGGAAATTCGTGTAATATCCTCAACAGAAATTCCTGTTACGCTTTCGCAGGCGATCCGAAGGCACGCTGCCGCATTTTTTGCGCCAGCATCGAAATCTTTCCAGACCTGAAAGGCGATTTCTGTTCCAAATCGAGCGAGGATTTGCGAACCAACGTCTTTTGTCGTGATAGTCTCGTCGAAATCGCAATAAACTTTGTACACGATTCGCTGAATTTAGACCGCGGCTTGCTCGCGCTTCAATGCTTCGCGTTCGATTTCGAGTTGGCGAATACGCCGCTCGATCTGGTCGAGTTCTGCCGGCATCGAGTCGATTTCAATACGGAGCTTGCTCGCAGCTTCATCGACCAGGTCGATTGCTTTATCCGGCAGAAATCGATCGGCAATGTACCGGTCGGAAAGTTGCGCGGCAGCAATTAGGGCCGCATCGCGGATCCGAACCCCATGGTGCAACTCATATTTTTCCTGAAGTCCCCGTAAAATAGAGATCGTATCCTCTACGCTCGGCTCACCGACGAACACCGGTTGAAACCGCCGTTCGAGCGCCGCATCCTTCTCGATATGTTTGCGGTATTCGTCGAGCGTGGTCGCACCGATGGTATGAAGTTCCCCGCGCGCCAGTGCCGGCTTTAGGATGTTGGCGGCGTCCATCGCCCCCTGCGTCGCACCGGCACCGATCAGCGTATGCAGCTCATCGATAAACAGAATGATTTCCCCGGCCGATTCGGCCACTTCTTTCACAATGGCTTTTAAGCGCTCCTCGAACTGGCCGCGATAACTCGTTCCCGCAACCAGCGTTCCCATGTCGAGCGCAACGATTCGCTTACTCTTGAGCCCTTCCGGCACATCGCCTGCCGCGATTCGGTTGGCAATCCCTTCCACGATCGCGGTCTTTCCGACGCCGGGATCCCCAATGAGAACGGGATTATTTTTTGTGCGCCGAGAGAGGACCTGCATCACGCGGCGAATTTCGTCTTCGCGGCCGATCACGGGATCGAGTTTGCCTTTCCGCGCGAGGTCGGTAAGATCGCGACCGTACTTTTCGAGCGATTGGTACCGTTCTTCGGCGTTCGGGTCGGTGACGCGTTGACTTCCCCGAACAGATCGGAGTGCGGCAAGCACGCCATTTTTCGTCACTCCATGATCTTTTAAAAGCTGCGTTGATGGCGTGTTTCCATCGAGCAGTGCAAGCAGCAAATGCTCGGTCGAAACGTATTCATCTTTAAGCGATTCGGCTTCATTTCGGGCAACGTCGAAGAGCCTGTTCAAATTATTGGATGCGAATTGATTTGCTCCGGTAGCCCCGGTTACTTTCGGAAGCTTTTCGAGTGCGCCGGTCACGCGAATACGTAATTGATCGATATTGACTCCTATTTTTCGGAGCACCGAGGTCGCGACGCCTTCGGGGTCCTGGATCAGCGCGGCGAGCAAATGTTCGGGCTCGACCTGGTTATTGCCGTAGTTTGACGCGATTTCGACCGCGGACTGCAGCGCTTCCTGCGATTTGACCGTTAGTTTGTTTGGATTGATTGCCATAGGTCAGGCGTTGTTTTTAAAATTTTGTACTCGATATTATCTTATACGTCATTGGGAGTAGGATCGCTTCCCCGGAGTGGGTCAAATCTGAAGTTGCAATCCGCTCTCGAATTGCAAGGGGTCGCATCTTCACCGCCATCCCCTGCGTGCCGGTTGGCATTTCTCGTCCTCTCGTTCCTTGTCATCCTTTTTCCGTTTCACTCGCTTCGTTCCCAAATTCCGGTCACGATTCACGCAGATATTCTCACCGATACGACCATCGAGGGTCAGCCTGCCGAACAATTGACCGGCCATGTGCAGTTCGTGCAGGGTGCGTTGTATGGTTCGTCCGATGAGGCTGTTCGATATTTGCAGGAGCACCGACTGGAAATGAGGGGTCATGTCGAAATTCATCAGGACACCCTTGCACTGTATGCGCCGCATGTGACGTACAACGAAGTCACTGGCGTTGGGCATGCCGACGGAGGCGTTCGAATGTTCGATCGCGACCAGGAGCTTACTGCCCAGCAAGGCGATTACGACGTGCAGAATCAGGTCGCCCATTTTTCTCATCACGTCACGGTGACACAGGGAAAGAACACCAGTGTTTCCGATTCCTTGACCTATTATCGTTCCACCGAGACTTCGATCCTTCTCGGACACGCCTCCATTACGAGCGATTCGGGAACGCTTGCCGCCGATACGATCACCTACGTTCGTGCCCTGGGTGAGACCATGGCACAAGGGAATGTTTATTTGGCGAACGATTCGCTTCGTTTACATTCCGATTGGTTTTACAATTCCGATATTCGCGGCGAAATGAATGCGCGCGGTCACGTCCATGTCGAAGATATTCAAAACAATACCACCGTCTTCGGCGATACGCTCGCCCGGTTTTCGGTCACGCGAATGACGCTCGTACCCGGGCATCCGCTGCTGCTCTATGTTGACAGTTCGCAGGTGCGAGACAGCTCCGGCACAGTGAATACGGTGTTCGATACCATGTTCGTCCATGCCGATACCATGAAAATGTACCAGGGCGATTCGGCCCGATTTATTGCGATCGATAGTGTCCGCTTATTTCGCTCTAATTTTAGTTTGACGGGCGGTGAACTCGTGTATGACGAACCCCATGACCTGATGACCGTATTTCACGCTCCACGCCAACACCTGTGGAACGATTCCACTGAGATCGATGCCGATAGTATCGCGATGCGCATGAAAGACCGGCATATCCACCGCATATATTCCCTCGGGCACTCGTTTGCAACGAGCCCGATGACCGAATTCCCGAATTCCGGTCGTGTCGATCAATTAGAAGGCGATAATATGGTGCTCCTCGTCGAGCACGATACGGCACGACAGCTATACGATTGCGGGAGTGCGCTTTCGATTTATTTTCTGCTGAGCGATGGAAAGCCGGACGGTATCAATCGGGCCTCCGGCGATACGATCCGTATGGATTTTCAGGACCGCAAAGTCGTTCGCATCGCTGTTATTTCGGGAGCAGAGGGAGAATATTTTCCGGAGCGTTTTGTAGACGGTCGTGCCGCGGCGTTCCGGCTTTCGGCCTATGAGCGGCACGATACCCTACGTCCTCATCGCGAAGAATTTGTCCTGCCATGGGAACTTACCTCAATCGCCGGAACGAACGCTGCCGAAACGCCGAAACCATCTCCCACTCCTTCGACGCCGAATGCATCGTCCGAAACGCCCGGGCAGCATCATGGCGCGAAACGGGAATCGGCAAAATGAAACATCCATTTCTCCTGTTCGTCAGGTTCGACAGATGAAAAAACTTCATTCGGAACACCTCAAAAAAATCTACGGCAAGCGGACGGTCGTAAAAGATTCGAGCGTTTCCGTTACACCCGGCGAGATCGTCGGCCTTCTCGGGCCGAACGGCGCCGGCAAGACAACGACGTTCTACATGATCACCGGCCTGATCAAGCCGGACGGAGGAAAAGTCTTTTTGGATGGCGAGGACGTTACCCCGCTGCCGATGTATGCGCGTGCCCGCAAAGGAATAGGATATCTGCCGCAGGAAGCTTCGATCTTTCGAAAAATGACGGTGGAAGAAAACCTTATGGCCGTGCTTGAACTCCTTCCGATCTCGAAGAAAGAACGGCTGGAACGGACCGAGGGATTGATGGAGGAATTAAATATCGCCCATATTCGAAAATCGTATGGATATATGCTTTCGGGAGGCGAACGCCGCCGTTGCGAAATTGCACGATCGCTGGCAACGAAACCGGCGTATATGCTGCTCGATGAGCCCTTTGCCGGAATCGATCCCATTACCGTGGAAGAGATCATGCAGATCGTCCTTCGTCTCAAGGAACGCGGGATTGGCATCCTTATTACCGATCATAATGTGCATGAAACGCTCTCGATCACCGATCGCGCCTACATCCTGATCGACGGAACGATTTATCGCGCGGGCAGCGCGGAAGAACTCGCAAATGACGAAGAAATTCGCCGGCTCTATTTAGGGGAAATGTTCAAACTCGAACGGTATCGTCAGGTCGAAGCGCAATAGTTAGGTTATGACTCGTTTATACAGGACCGATCCGAGCGCCAGCAATCCCATACTACAAAGGAACAGGACCAGGAAATCGAGGCTTAATCCAAACGGGCCCGGAATTCCCGTCATCAGTTCTCGAAGCGCGTCGATCATATAAGAAAGCGGATTTACCTTAGAAATGGCCTGCAGCCATGGCGGCATGAGGGCGAGTGGATAAATAGCGTTGCTTGCAAAAAAGAGTGGCATCGTCATCAGCTGGCCGACGCCCATAAAACGTTCCCTTGTCTTCACAAGACAAGCAATAATGAGTGAGAAGGTCGAGAATACGACCGATCCCAGAATCACCATGAGCAATACTCCCAGTAAGGCGAACGGCGACCCATTCATCTGCACTCCCAGCAGCAGCGCAAGAAGATAGACGATCGCTGCCAGTGGAATGCAGCGGACGCCCGCGGAAAGCGCTTTGCCGAGGACCAGGGCGGCACGCGGTGTTGGTGTGGCAAGGAACTTATGCGTAAGGCCCAGATCTCGTTCCCAAATGATGGCGATCCCATAAAAAATAGAAACGAACAGCGTGCTTTGCGCTAAAATACCGGGCGACATAAAGTCGAGATAATTAACGGCCCCTGTGATCCGTATTCGAACGAAGACCTGACCGAAAACCAAAAGCCATAACGCCGGTTGAACGGCTCGCGTCAGAATTTCCGTCGGATCGCGAAAAATCTTAATAATCTCAAATTCGGCGATCACAAATGTTTTTTGAAAGAATCGAATCATACTTTATCCGATCCGAGCGGCCATATTCCGCGTCTGTTTGATGGTGCGATACGTCGAGCGGGTGTCGGCATCGAGGGATTCTGTGGCATAATGGATAAAGACATCCTCCAGCGTCGCATTCGGATCCCCTAACGAATTTTTAAGTTCCTGCGGCGTTCCGACGACCGATAGTTTGCCCCGCGAGAGAAACGCTACGCGATCGCAGAGTTCATCGGCTTCCTCCATGAGATGCGTTGTAAGGAGGATCGTTGTCCCAAACGTTTTTTGGAGTTCCACAATATGTTCCCATACAAGGTTCCGTGCAATAGGATCGAGCCCGACCGTAGGTTCGTCCAGAAAGAGCAGTGCCGGACGGTGCATCATGGATTGTGCAATCTCGAGCCGCCGGATCATTCCGCCTGAATAGTCATGTACCGACTTGTGAGCCGCTTCCGTAAGGCCCATGAATTCGAGCGATTCTGCGATTCGCGTTTTACGTTCGACCCGAGGCAGCCCATAAAGTTTGGCAAAGAGCAGAAGATTCTCGTAGCCCGTAAGCGTTCCATCCACAGAAATCAGTTGAGGGACATATCCGATTGAAGCTCGAACGTTTGACGGGTCATGCGTAATGCTAAAACCTGCGATCGTGGCATCGCCCGAAGTAGCCGGAAGGAGAGTGGTCAACATCTTAATGGCCGTGGTTTTGCCTGCGCCATTCGGACCGAGTAACGCAAAAATCTCTCCCGCCGCAACAGCGATATTTAAATGATCGACGGCTACGAACTCACCGTATTTTCGAGTAAGATCGTGCGTTTCGAGAATCGGCTTGCCAACGATCGCGTTTTGCATTGCAGGTAAAAAAAATGCCACTCAACGGAACATCGAGTGGCAGAGAAAGAGACCCCGGATCGCGTTATCTGCTCGCTGCAATCGGAGGCACCGGTGTCGGCAACAGGTCGAATAAATAGGTGAATCCTGCCTCCGCTGTTGCCAACGGGCCGTTGTTCTTCGTCTGATCCGTTCCGTGGAACCATGTGCTGTTTAGATTTCGCGAAAATGAGTACGAGCCCTCGACCATGAAGTCCAGTGTGCCCAGATCGCTCCTAAAGAGTTCAACCAGGCCGCCGATCCTTCCTTCAAATAAGGAATTGACATCGCCGACACCTACCTTCGGAGCGATCGCTCCATTGCTTGCGGTCGTGCTTACGGCAATGGGTAAGCCTAATCCCACGCCGATCAGGAACCCGCCAAAACGCAGTTCGGGCCGCAGGGAAATATATCCGAAGGAGTAATCGACTCCTACGCTCGAATTCGCCTGGTTGTGAAAATTGACCGTGCGGGCATCGTACGCGATGCCAAGATCGAACCCAACGTTCCTGGTATAGGTGAAGTCAAATAATGCACCCGGTGCACATGCGAAACCAGGAGATGTTTTAGTACCATTTAACACATCGCCGGCATTCACTGCTGCTCCGGCCGTAAAAAGAGGGCCGAGTTTCATCGCCATAAGTCCATCCTGGACGGTTCCGAAATTCGATTGCGCGCGCACGGACAATACAGAACTAAGAATCAAGAATATGGGAACTATAAACGTTTTCATCTTTAACTCCTTTTTCATCTTTCACTCCTGCGAATAAAATTTACTCCTACGAATCCTGCAAATGAAAATCACTCAAAAAGACAGTAGCCGTGGCCGTTTCCGCGGCTACTGTTGGAATAGAGCGCTACGCTCCTTTTTTAGAAGACCTCCTCTACCGTCAATTGGTCGTTCACTTTAGCTACTCCGGGCGCAGCCCATGCGGCGCTTTCGGCATCGTCGCGTTCTGCCCATGAGTGAACTGTTCCCTTTAACGTTACAAGGCTGCCGTTCACATCGACCGAAATATTGCTCGCATCGACGGTTGCCGAGCGCTGGAACGCCTGCTGGATCTTGTCCTTAATATCGATCGGTTTCAAAACCGGCTTTACCGTGACGAAATTCGTTACGCCTTTAACGCCCATGATGTCTTCGACCTCACGGCGTGCTTCGTCTTTCTGGAACTGCCATTCGACGTCCCCTTCCAGTTTTACCCAGCCATTTTCGACGCTGACCGTGATGCGGTCGTCGGGAATAGCAGTGCACCATTTGAGAGCATCGGCCGCCGCCTGTGCGATCTCGGTGTCCGTCCGCACATTGTTCCCATCGAGTTTGATTTGAAGTTCCTCGGCGAGCGCACGCACGCCATTCACACCCTTGGCCGCACGTTCGGCCGCTAACTTCCCGGGATAACTATCGACTCGTCCCGTGAGGGTAACGACGCCATGGTCCACCGTCACGCCAATTTCCGCTTTGTTCAATAACGGTTCCCATTTTAGCGCGTCCATGACGTCGCGCTGCAGTTGTTGGTTCGATTTCATACTGTATGTAGTTTAATGTTGGTCAAGTATGCTTAGCGCTTTGGCAAGAAATGAACCATTTGCCCATTTCGCTTCCCCCGCGCGATATCGGTGAATAATAGGATTTGACGCCTTCTGAATACTAAAAATATTTACTCGGAACGTCAATAATTCTTATGGAAACAAACGCATCCCTGCTGATTCTTTGCCCCATTCAATCCGTTTTTCAGATTCCTGCTCCGTGGCATGGACTTCGCCCATCCGATGAAACAAAGACAGACAGGAGCAAGCAATAATGGCACTTATTCAATGGGGGCGATCCCCTTTCGATCCAATAGAACGCGTCCTTTTAAGAGCGATGCGGCGGCCCGCTAGTTTAGACGAGCTGGATATACCGAGTGTCGATATGACGGAGGATAAAGAAAATTTTTATATCATCTCCGAACTACCTGGCATGTCGGAAGACGATGTAAAAGTGACCGTGGACGCCGATCTCTTAACGATCAGCGGGAACAAAGAGCGAAAGAAAGACACGAAGGTCCTCCGATATCATCGGGCCGAACGAAACTATGGTGAGTTCGTACGGTGCTTTACGATACCGGCGAACGTCAACGCCAATGCGATAACAGGAACGTTCCGAAACGGCCTTCTGGAACTCACGCTCCCGAAGACCACGGTCAACATCCCGGCACCGCGAGAGATCATGCTGAACAAGGCGCAGGCGATGCCCACTGCTCCCATGCAGCGAATCGCCGAGCCAATCGGGCAACTTAAATCCGAAAAGAAAGCAGTCCTCGCGTAATTGCACGGGCAAAAGAAGCGGCCCAGCCACTTCAGAAGACGGGGTGGCTGGGCAATGGGAAGGATCTTGAATAGGAGAAACGCAATGAAACCCATCGAGATGAACGATCGTGAACTTCTCGAATTACTCCGAGAGAATGAAGAGGAACGAAAGCGCCCAGAAATTCCGGGGAGTATTGAATTTCACTATCGCCATCATCCAAATTTGATGCGAATGACTCGCCTTCGATCCAACCGACGGGGCGAGAGCGTTTCGAAGGGAGATTCGCAGTTTCTATCGATGCCATGATCGACTTTATGCTGATCGCGCTCTCCATTCTCTGGGGCACATTCCTGGGATGGTGTACGGAACACTTCCGGCGATGGTCAGCGGAACGGCATCGAACCGTTTTTAAATAATTTCCAAATATAAAAATATAATTATTCTCATTATCGGACGGCGAATGACGGTGGAAGTTTTGAAAGTACGAAATTTTTGAAGTCATCCGCCGTCCATTGGAAAATCGAATATGAGTTATCTTACGAACATCTTTTACGATACGACGGAAAACCAGAATTTCCGAACGGTCCTGTTCACAGGAATGCACTCGCAGCTCGTCGTGATGTCGATTCCGCCTTCGGGCGAGATCGGTATGGAAACGCATGACGCCGTCGAACAGACCTTATTCTTTTTGAGCGGCACTGGCATGGCCCTCCTGAACGGCGAGAGGAAGGAGGTCCACCCGGGCGATGCCTTGGTTATCGCGCCGGGAACCGAGCACAATGTGCTAAACACGGGCACAGTGCCGCTCAAACTTTTTACCGTCTATGCGCCGCCCAATCATCTCGACGGCCGGGTGCATGCAACGAAAGCCGATGCCGACTCCGATCGCGAAGATGAAGCATTCGGCAGCGATCGCAGCATAACGAGCAGCCGATCAGAGTTTGTACCGGATTTCATCCCCACACGGGAACCGCGTCCGGAACCCGCCAATCCGCTCGAAAATCCAGATGGACCCGCAATTTCGATCTATGCACATGAAATTTAAAAAACGTAAGGAAGGAAGGGACGAGAAATGGGAAAAACGGCTCCGCATCGAACCAACATTTTGAGAGGGGACCGAAGGGATAAACACCCTGAAAAGAAAAACCTCGAAAAGAAAAGAGCGCAAACGACCCTGGTAGAAACGTATACAAGCTTGCCGCCCGCGCTCGATGTCGCAGCCCTTGCCCAACTGTATAATTCGCCGCCTGTCTCCCACTTCGATCATATGGAATTGCTCGAACAAGCTCGGCGGTCGCTTGCGAAATACGAACTAGCAGAAAATGAGCTGGCGATCGCATCCGAATCGCTCGCGAATTCAATGCACCTGCTGCTCGAACAACACGGCCTCCATACACTCTCTCCGGAACATATGGCCGCACTCGAAAAAGACGTTCTCAGATGGTGCGGAACCCTTCGGCCTCAGGAAAAAGCCGAAGAATAAAAAACTACGAACATGCAACACTCTATGGTAATCGATTTTGAGAGCCTGAAGCAGATGGCCGATCTCGAAGCACAAACCCCAGGCCCAAAGATCACGATCTATTTTTCAGTTCCGGCGGCGTCGAATTATGCGATCGTCGGACGAGCAAAATTAAAGGCGGCCGTTCACGAGGCGATGATGCAAATGGAGGCATCCCAGGTTCCATCCGCGACCCTGACGACGATCCTAAATGAGCTTTCGCTCTTGGACTCGCCGGAACTTTGGACGCACCGCAGTGAAAGTTATGCGTTTTTTGTCAGTGCTCAGTTGGCGCGGTGGTATGCGTTGCCTTTGCCCGTGCAAGATAAAATGATCGTATCGAATCAGTTCGACCTCAGTCCCCTGCTTCCATTTTTATCGTTACCGGAGCATTTTTTCATCCTGGATGTCTCTCTGGGAAAGCCACGTATGGCCCAGGTCCATCCTCAATTTTTGGTACCGATGAAGCTCGAATCCGTATGGAAATTTTTGGAATCGCTCGGTAAAGAAGATATCGTACACAATCGCTCGTTCCACACAGCCGGCGCGGCACGGAATGGACATTCTGCCACGATCCCGCATGGGGCCGGTCAGGATACGGAGTTCCATCGAGTAGATCGATATTTCCAAATATTTGCGCACGAGATTGACCTTTTACTTCACAACTCGCGAGAACCACTCGTGCTCTTAGGCACAACGCCAAGCATCGCTGCGCTTCAAAAGTATCTCCTCTATTCAAATGTATTGGTTTTCGAAGGGCATTTGGAATTTCCTTCCGGGAACCCTATCCAGCCCGGAACGTCGGTATGGTTCGCATGCGCAAAACTTTACATGGAAAACAGAGAAAAAAATAAGGACGTCACTGTCGATCGCAGACCTCGGGCGAAAGGGAAAAAAAACAAACCGTACGATAAAAAAGGGTTGCACTATGCTTGAACATCGGCGCTACACTCACCGACGGAAATTGCAGACTCGTGCGTCCCGGTATTACATTTATTATAGAAACTACGATTCTTATGAACGCATCCACTTTACTTGAACAATCATCCGTGCTCGAAGCACCGATCGGACACCGCCTTATGGTAAACGGCCACGTATCTTATACTCTTCCTTATACGGCGATCGGTATGCAGGACGTCATGCTGGTCGGAGGTAAAAATGCGTCGCTTGGCGAAATGACGCAGGCCCTGGTGCCGCTCGGGATTCGAATTCCGGAAGGATTCGCAATTACAACCGCCGCCTTTCGCGATTTTCTTTCGACCAATCGCCTGGAGCACGTCATCGAAGCTCACCTTGCGAAACTCGACCGTGAGAACTTTTCGAATTTGCATGAAATCGGCGAAAATATTCGTCGCGATATTTTAAATGGTATTTTTCCTGAATCGGTCGAGCGTGTAGTCCGAGATGCATACCGGAAACTTTCCAGCGACGGGATGCCCACCACAGTTGCCGTTCGAAGCAGCGCAACGACCGAAGATCTTTCCGGGGCCAGCTTTGCCGGACAACTCGAGTCCTACCTCAACATTAGCGGCGGCAATGAGGTCATCGAGGCGGTTCATAAGTGCTTTGCATCGCTTTATACGGACCGCGCCATTAAATATCGCGAAGATCGTGGCTTTGCCCAAGGGCCAGTCGAAGTCTCTGTCGGCATTCAGCGAATGGTGCGGTCCGATAAAGGATCGTCCGGCGTTGCATTCACGATCGATCCGGATTCCGGGTTTCAAAATGCGATCGTGATCACCGGCGCCTGGGGCCTTGGGGAGAATGTCGTTCAGGGCGCCGTCGAGCCGGATGAGTTCATCGTATTCAAACCGGCGCTTCGGGCTGGGAACCGTTCCGTTATTTCTCATCGGATCGGTGCCAAGGAAAAAATGCTCGTGTATGCCGAACCGGGTTCAAAGATCCGTACAGAAAATCTCGAGACACCCGCATCGCTCCGGGAACGGTTTGTTCTGACCGATCTTCAGCTCGAAGAACTGGGAGATTGGCTCCTCGCCATTGAAGATCATTATCATGCCCCGATGGACGTCGAGTGGGCTCTGGACGGTGTCACGAACGAGCTATGGATCGTTCAAGCACGTCCCGAGACGGTGCGTTCGAAAGAACATCGTATGGTCACGACGGAATACGAACTGGTCGAAGAAGGCATCGTTCTCGCGCGAGGGATCGGCCTTGGGAATAAAATCGTAACCGGGCCCGCACGCATCCTGAACTCTTCCCGCGAAGAAGCCGCCCTCCAAAAAGGCGAAATCCTGATCACCGATATTACCAGCCCGGACTGGGACCCGGTCCTGAAACGCGCGCTTGCGATCGTTACCAACAAAGGTGGCCGCACGAGCCATGCCGCCATCGTCGCGCGTGAACTCGGAACGCCGGCGGTCGTCGGCGCCATCGATGCGACCGAAAAAATCAGCACCGGCGAAACCATTACCGTGGTCTGCGACGCCGCGGGACGGGGCACGATTTATCGCGGTGCATTGCGGTTTTCGAAGACGGATCGGGATCTCAAGAACATCTCCATGCCGCGGACGAAGCCGATGCTGATCCTTGCCGACCCGGAGCAAGCCTTCGAACTTTCGATGTATCCGAATAAAGGTGTAGGACTCCTGAGGCTTGAATTTATCATTACGGATTCGGTCCGGGTGCATCCGATGGCGCTGGTAAATTACGAGACGTTGAAGGACCCTTCGGCAAAAGAAGAGATTTCTCGGATTACGAAATCGTACAAAGATAAAAAAAGATACTTTGTCGAGACCCTTGCCGAAGGGGTCGCGAGGATCGCTGCTGCGTTTTATCCGAAGGACGTGATCGTCCGCATGAGCGATTTTAAGACGAACGAATACGCGAACCTCGTGGGCGGAGCCGAGTTCGAACCGAAGGAGGAAAACCCGATGCTGGGCTTCCGGGGAGCTTCCCGTTATTATCACGAACACTATCGGAAAGGGTTCGAACTCGAATGCCAGGCGATGAAGCTCGTCCGCGAAGACATGGGGCTGCAGAATGTCAAATTAATGATTCCCTTCTGCCGCACCGTCGAAGAAGGCCGGCGGGTGCTGGGCGTCATGGAAGAACAGGGATTACACCGTGGGGAAAACAATCTTGAAGTCTATGTCATGGCCGAAATTCCGAGCAACGTGATCCTGGCAAAAGAATTTGCGGAGATCTTCGATGGATTTTCGATCGGTTCGAACGACCTGACGCAGCTCACGCTCGGTATCGACCGCGACTCCTCGATCGTTGGGCACTTGTTCGACGAGCGCAATGAGGCCACGACCGCGATGATCGCAAGCGTGATCAAACAGGCCCGGGAGGCACACCGAAAGATCGGCCTTTGCGGGCAGGCGCCAAGCGATCACGCCGAATTTGCAGCGTTCCTCGTCCAGCAGCACATCGACAGCATTTCGTTCAATCCCGATGCCCTGCTGCGTGGGATCGAAAATATCAATCGCGCCGAAGCGAAATATCCGACTCTTTACGACCTCGCGTCTCGCGATGCCCTGACGGCGGAACACGGACACGATTTCGATATGGAAGAATAAGAATAAAAATTCTCTCGCCCGAAATGTAGGAGGTCCTTATGGACTGGACTAAAAAGACTGCGACAATCTCGCTCGGATTCATCCTCAGTTCGATGCTCCTGCTCCTACAATGTAAGAGCAATTCGAGCGCGCCTGGCAACAACAATAATGGCGGCGGAGGTGGCGGCGGATCGACACAGATCACGGCTACGATCCAGGGCAAGACGATAACGTTCACGCCGGCTTTCCATAGCGGGACGTACCTCGCCAACGGTCCGTTCGGACCGGTTCTCGACCTGTCAATCGAAGGAACAGCCGATGCGCCACCCGGTGCGGACATTTCTCTCTCCGGCGGAGGCGCTATTTCGACCGGGACCTTCGATATCGGCTCCGATGCGCATTCGAACTACTCCTTCTCTCTTACCTATGCCTACGACACGACGATCGAGGGCGTCAGTGGAGAATACCATTATTCTTCGGAGATGGGAAATGGCGCAAGCGTCGGAACGATAACGATCTCCTCTGTCTCGGCGTCCGGCGTGCAGGGTTCGTTCCATGCCGAGTTGCCGCCAGGCGTTGCTCGCGATACCGCGCCGGCTTCGATCACCGGCGGAACATTTTATATCGGCTTTAATAACTAACCGACGTATCGATCTAACTTTATCTTTAACCACAATCTTCTATTGCCTATGAAAAAGATCCTTGTGAGGATAGGGTTATCGGCACTCGTCGTTGCACTCAATTCCTGCGGAATGAATTACGCGGCGACTGGAAACTACAACCTGAACACCACCCAGGTGCAGCTTGCCAATAACAATTTTCGCGTCGTCGATACCCTCACCGGAAGTTCATCCGTTACGTATGTTCTCATGATCGGCGGAATCGCCGGGCATTTCCTTGAATCAACCGACGCCATGCTCGGAGTTGAACTGTTAGGAAAACGAGAAACATCCCTCTCTTTCGTAAATTCTGACGCGATCCATCCGTCATTAACGTCATGATTATTACCGTTTTCATACTCGCACTGCTCCTTCTTGGGTATTCGATCCCAATGCGGAACTGGTTTGCACGATGGGGAACCACTTCCGAAGAACGGTCCATGAAAATGGCCGGCGATGCCCTCATTGCCCATCCAACCGATGTCTCGACCGGCGCGGTTACGATCGACGCTCCTCCGGAGGACATTTGGCCCTGGCTGATCCAACTCGGATCGAAACGGGGGGGATTTTATAGTTATGACTGGCTCGATCGCCTGTTCCGTTTTCTGGACCGCCCCAGCGCTACGCAGATCATTCCGGAATTTCAACATCTTGCCGTTGGGGACTCGATCGATTGGGGACCGGACAAACTCGTGGTTGCATATTTGGATCCCAACCGTGCGCTCGCGTTCCGCTATAACGCCCGAGGCATGGAATGGGTATGGCAGTTTCAATTATCCCCGGTAGATCATCGCCATACACGACTAGTGGATCGGGGTACCGAACGCATCCCCCACACGCTCCTGTGGTGGATCGCGATGCGCCTCATGGAACCCGCCGCATTCATTATGACACGCCGTATGATGCTGGGAGTAAAACAGCGCGCAGAAACGCTACGCCGTTCGAAGGTATTGAGCACGAAGCTAATAGGAAAGAATGGGAATTAAGAAAGAATGGGAATTGCCAGGTTCTATCTATGAACTTCTTACCCAGACTGTCAGAATTTTTAACGGGTTCGATCATCTTTTTGCCTATTCATATTAATTTTATATAAATTTTTTGTAAACTCTCGGCATCACAGCATTATGGTCGTATATTGGATATACAATCTACACTTCACCCTCCGTCAAACAGCAAGATGGCTATCAATCGAGAATGGCATGAGAAACACCGGATGCCGAAAAATCCAACGAAAGACGAGCGCTTACAATGGCATATCGAGCATGCGGAGCATTGCAACTGCCGCGAAATGCCGGAACGCTTAAAACGTGAGATCCAAAACTTGCGTGAGATCCAAAACTTGAAGGAAAAGAAAATATGAACCGGGTCAAAGAGAAAGTAGCAGTCGTTACAGGCGCCTCACTCGGCATCGGCCGGCAATCGGCAATCCGGCTCGCGGAAGAAGGCGCCCGGGTGGCCATCACCGATGTGCTCGATGCACAGGGAACCGAACTCGCCTACGAGATCAAATCGAGGGGCGCCGATGCTCAGTTCTGGCATCTCGATGTCTCGAAGGAATCGGAAGTCAAACGCGTGATGAGCGAGATCGGCGCGAAATGGGGAAAGATCGACGTCCTCGTAAACAATGCCGGGATTTCGGGCCCAAACAAACCGACCGACGAACTCACCGAGCAGGAGTGGGACGCGCTCTTTGCCGTGAATGTAAAGGGCGTCTTCTTCTGCACGAAGCATGCGATTCCGTGGCTACGGAAAGCCGGCGCGGGAAGTATTATCAATCTCTCGTCCATTTATGGGATCATTGGCGCGGGCGATGTTCCGCCGTATCATGCCTCCAAAGGCGCGGTGGCCGAAATGTCGCGGAACGACGCGATCCTGTACGCGAAGGAAAAGATCCGCGTGAACTCCGTTCATCCTGGATTTATCTGGACTCCGATGGTCGAGAACTTTGCGAAATCGACGGGTGCGGAAGCCGCAACCCGCGATGCACTCGCCGCGCTGCATCCGCTCGGACACATCGGCGAGGCCGACGACATTGCGTGGGGCATCGTTTATCTCGCTTCGGAAGAATCGAAATTCGTCACCGGTTCGGAACTCGTGATCGATGGAGGCTACACGGCGCGATAAACCTTCGCTCGGAGTTCGGAACTATAGAAAATCGCTGTATGCAGGAACAACAGAATCACGTTAAATCGAAACGAATGAAAGTCATGTCAAACGGTTGTGGTAGTATCTACGGACTCGCTTTTTTAGGCGCGTTGGTCTTTTACATTCAACAGGCGACCACGTTCTGGGAAGGCATTCTTGGCTTCTTTAAAGCGGTTTTCTGGCCGTCCATGATCATTTATAAGGTCCTTGAGATGCTGAAAATGTAAGGCATGGAATTGAACGCCCGTAAGATTTTTAAACGTGCGTGAGGGGCCGTGTTGTGAAATTTCTTTACGCTTTTTTGGCCTGAAACAGCGAATTGCGGGGATTTCCCGTTTGTCTCCAGGATGGCATAGTATTGCACTTTAAGCGAATAGAATCGCACTGTTATGCCATACCCTGAAAATATAATCGAAACGAAGGTTACAGAGGAGACGCCATCGAGCCGGCACTCCCTCGATGTTTTTTTCCATCCTAAGAGCATCGCGATCATTGGGGCGACCGAACGGCCCGGATCGCCGGGTGAAGCGCTGCTGCGAAACGTTTTAACTCGCGAAAAAGAGATTGCCATTTATCCCGTTAATCCCGTTCACGACGAGATCTTAGGACGAAAAGCCTACCGAAGTATTTCCGCAGTTCCCAACCCGGACCTTGCGATCCTTGCCACGCCCGCCAAAACGGTTCCCGGCATTATTGCCGAATGCGTCGAAGCAGGCGTTCGCGGAGCGATCGTGATCTCCGCCGGTTTTCGTGAAGTGGGAGCCGAGGGCGCGGCGCTGGAACAGGCGATCGCTGCCAACATCCGTGGCACCAACCTTCGCGTCATTGGGCCGAACTGCATCGGCGTCATGAACCCGGTCCTGAGCCTGAATGCGAGCTTCGCCCGGAAATCGGCACTGCCGGGGAGCGTGGCGTTTATCAGCCAGAGTGGCGCGCTGTGTACAGCGATCCTCGATTGGAGCCTGAACGAAGTGCTCGGCTTCAGTGCCTTCGTTTCTGCCGGTTCGATGCTCGATGTCGGCTGGGGCGACCTCATCGAATACTTTGGGACCGAACCCAGCACCGAGTCCATCGTGATCTACATGGAGTCGATCGGCGACGCGTCGGGCAGGAACGACCATGCTCGAAAATTTCTGGAAGCGGCGCAGCGCGTCGCTCGTAAAAAACCGATCATTGTCATAAAAGCTGGCCGCACCGAAGCCGCCGCGAAAGCGGCGGCCTCCCATACGGGAACGATGACGGGCAGCGATGCCGTCCTCGATGCGGCATTCCGGCGCGCAGGGGTGCTGCGCATCGATTCGATCGGCGATCTTTTCCATATTGCCGAAGTGCTGGCAAAGCAACCACGTCCGAAAGGACGCCGCCTCGCGATCGTAACGAACGCCGGAGGGCCCGGAGTGCTCGCCGCCGATGCGCTCATCGGGGGCGGGGGCGAACTGGCCGCCCTTTCCAACGAAACGGTCCAGGCGTTGAACGGAATTCTTTCGCCCCACTGGAGCCATGGGAACCCGATCGATATCCTGGCCGATGCGACCGAAGAAACCTTCGAGCGGGCCGTCGAACTTGCCTTAAGAGATCCCGCCGTCGATGGCGTCCTTGCGCTCACGGCCCCGCTCGTGGCGGCACGGCCGATCAAAATGGCAAAAGGCATTGCAAAATATGCCGCGCTCGGGAAGCCGCTCATTGCGTCCTTCATGGGTGGAAGCGACGTATCGGATGCCGACGATGTGATGAGCCACGGCGGGATTCCCACCTTTGCGTTCCCGGACGATGCCGCGCGCGTCTTCAACTACATGTGGAAGTACGGCGAGAACCTCGCCAATATGGAAACCTCGGACGATCTTCTCGTTCCCGCGGCGCTCGCGGTGTTTGCTTCGAACGCGTGCCCACTCCTGGAACGCGTTCGCGCAGAGCGAAGAACGACGCTCACGGAAATCGAGTCCAAGCAGGTGCTTGCCTGCTATGAGATTCCGGTCGTCGAAACGCTGGCTGCGACGACGGCGGAAGAAGCAGTGCTCCGGGCACGGGACATTGGGTTCCCAACTGCGCTCAAATTATTATCGAAGCAGGTCACCCATAAATCCGACGTGGGCGGAGTCCTCCTCGATCTGAAGTCGGAGGAGGACGTTCGCGCTGCGTTCGAGACGATCCAGTCGAACACCCTTCGCCTCGCCGGGCGGGACGCCTTCCAAGGCGTTTCGGTCCAGCGGATGGTCCCGAACGACGGGTTCGAGCTGATCGTAGGCAGCAGCACCGACCCGCAATTCGGGCCCGTGATGCTCGTGGGTGCCGGCGGAATTTTCGCGGAAGTCATGCGGGATACCGTCCTGGAACTTCCTCCCATCGGCCGGGAGCGAGCACAGCGGATGCTGGAACGGCTGCGCATCTGGCCGGCCATGACGGGCGCTCGCGGTAAAACTCCGATCGACGTCGAGGCGCTACTGAAGCTGCTCACGCGTTTCAGCGAACTCCTGATGCACGAACCGTCGATCGCGGAGATCGATATCAATCCCCTTCGCGTCTCCGCTTCCGGCGTGCTTGCGCTCGATGCGCGAATCGTGCTGCACGATCCTTCTGGCGCGCGCCCGGACATTCCAAACGCGGCGTTGCGCACGCGGAACCACACCCTCGCTCCTATTCACACTGCATAATTTTTTCCATGCCAAAATTAGAAAAACGCTCCTGGGCCGAGCCCTTTAAGATCAAGGTGGTCGAGCCGTTGCATATGACCACGCGCCCGTATCGCGAACACGCGCTTCTGGAAGCCGGATATAATACCTTTCTCCTGAGATCGCGCGACGTTTATATCGATCTGCTCACCGACAGCGGAACGAATGCCATGAGCGATAACCAGTGGGCCGGCCTGATGATGGGGGACGAAGCCTATGCGGGGAGCGAGAACTTTTATCATCTGGAAGAAAAAGTTCGCGAGTATTATGGCTATCGGTATTTGGTACCGACCCACCAGGGACGCGGCGCCGAGCACCTGCTCTCGCGCATCCTGATCAAGCCCGGCGATTTCGTTCCGGGCAACATGTATTTCACGACCACGCGCCTGCACCAGGAACTCGCGGGCGGCACGTTCGTCGATGTGATCGTGGACGAAGCCCACGATCCGGAAAGCCTGCACCCCTTCAAGGGCAATATCGATCTTCATAAACTCGAATCGCTGATCGAACGCGTTGGGGCCGATCGGATTTCGTACGTTTCGGCGGCTGCCACGGTCAATATGGCCGGAGGGCAGCCGATCGCGATGCAGAATCTCCGGGAGCTGAGAGCGCTCACGAAAAAACATCACATTCGCGTCGTCCTCGATGCCACGCGAGCGGTCGAAAACGCGTGGTTCATCCGGCAAAGGGAACCCGGATTCGCTTCGCACTCCGTAGCCCAGATCCTTCACGAAATGTGCTCGTATACCGATGCCTGCACCATGAGCGGCAAAAAAGATCTGCTCGTAAATATCGGCGGCTTCCTGGCACTGAACGATGAAGATATTTTTGAAGAAGCCCGGAACCTGGTCGTGGTCTATGAAGGGCTGCATACCTATGGCGGCCTGGCCGGACGCGATCTCGAAGCGATGGCGCGCGGGATCGACGAAGCGGTACAGGAAGACCATATACGGGCCCGCGTCGGCCAGGTCGAGTACGTTGGCCAGCGACTGCTTTCGATCGGCATCCCGATCGTACAACCCATCGGCGGCCATGCCGTCTTTCTCGACGCCCGCCGGTTCCTGCCCCACATCCCGCAAATCGAGTTCCCCGCCCAGACCCTGGCCGCCGAACTCTATCTCGAATCCGGCATCCGCACCATGGAGCGCGGGATCGTCTCCGCCGGACGCGACCCCGAGACCGGCGAGCATCACGTCCCCAAGCTGGAACTCGTTCGGCTGACGTTCCCGCGACGCGTCTATACCCAGGCCCACTGCGACGTCGTCACCGAAGCCGTCGAAGCCGTGTACGACCGCCGCACCCAGGTCCGTGGGCTCCGCATGACCTACGAGCCGAAATACCTCCGCTTCTTCCAGACCCGCTTCGAGCGCCTCTAACGCGATCGTTCCCATGGAACGCGTGGAACCGTTCCAATGGAACGATTTCAACCCTTTAAAATCGCGGACCCCCTCGGAGTTCGAGGGGGTCCTACGGATGATCGATCATCCCGGAAGGCCGTGGGCCTTACCGTGTCTCTCGCCGAATGATCTTCTGGGAAGGAGGCCCTTGCGGGTTATTTCAGGAGCACCATCCGCTTGGAAGCGGAGAATGCAGCTGAACCATCAACGGGCGCCGCGTCCATCCGATAGATGTACGTGCCCGAGGGAAGATTATCCGCGTCGCTGAAGTCGATCTTATACTTTCCTTCGCCCTGTACTTCCTCCACGAGCGGCGCATGAACTTCTTCTCCAAGCAGGTTCATCACTCGAATCGTTACTTTCGAGCGCGTCGCAATGGAGTATTCAATGGTCGTCGATGGATTGAACGGGTTCGGGTAGTTCTGCTCGAGTGCGAAACCGTTTCCGTCACCGTTCGGCAAAACGTTCACTGCCCCGCTGGTCCCGGACGGCGTCCAGAAACCCTGGTAGATAGTGAACATACCGGACGATACGGTACCGATAACGGGCTGGCCGATCGTACCATCGACGGCGAACTGAATGCCATTGATGGTCGCGGCGGCCGGCGTCATTCCGGAGCCGATTACGCTCTTGACAAGTGTAAATTGCTGAGAACGGGCCGTAAAGCTCGCCCCAACCATCAACACTGCAGCGATAACTAATGCGCGAATGTTCATTTGTTATGATCCCTTCGATTATAATTCGTCGAGAGAGAGTTCAATGCAAATATACAAACTTTTCACCTGAATGCCTCCCGCTTCCCGAAATTTTGTTCATTTTTCTCGCCAGCCAAGCCTGGCTTCCATCCTCGCCTTAAGCTCTTGCTAAGCTCAAATTCATTGTCATAAGCCGAAACCGGCGTTTTTCAAGCCAAAGCTCGATTTTTAGCGTATTTTTGTAGAACGATTGCGCCTGATTTTATGAAAAAACCATTCCGTACCGCCTCTGCCGTTCTGTTTTGTGCGTTTTTCGGCTTTTTGGCCATTACCGGCTGTGCCGATAAAATGACCGACCGACACAGCGAACTCGTCGGCGGCTCCCAGGGACCGCCCCCACCCGGCGTCCGCGACTACAAGAACAACGGTACTCCCGCCAACACCGACGGTATGGGCCGCCCCATGGCCGGAGGCGTCGTCAACTCCACGCCGGACACCATGTGGAACCAGAACTCGCCCTACGAAGCGAAACCCTTCTAAAAAGCGAAGCGAAACCCTTCTAAAAATCGGAGCGAAGCGGTCCTAACAATCGAGATCGAAAAAATGAATGTTACGCCTCGCTCGATTTTTCGAGGAGGTGCAGTCCTTCTGCGCATTTATCGAGGTCGAGCGCTTTAATAAGTTCCATGATCAGGTCCCGCTCTTCCTTATCGAGCATGTGAAGACTAATCAGATAGGGGCTCCCTGCGCGGGCGACCGCTAAAGCCGCTTTCGAAATGGCATTGCGGACCGCATGCGCGTCCGGTTCCGAGAACCGGTTGAGTGCCGCGGCCAGGATCTCGCGGGCTTCGAGGAACTGCGCAGTCGTCCAGCTTCCACGCACCATCGGCAGCAGCCCCATATCGGTCCCCATGCCTTCGATCTCTTCGCGCGAAGCGAGTTCGAACTCGCGTTGAAGCGTCCGGATATAAGCGACGACGGTCTCGAACTCGGCCGCCGTGGTCGCGCTGTCGTGCACGACGATCATCATGATCGGGCATAACATCAGCCCTGCAAATGCGAGGCGCTGCGGCGAAGGCCTGGACTCATCCCATAACCCAAGCGTCCGAAGCCGGGCAAGTTCGTCGTCAGTGAAAAAGGGGCGTTTATCGAGAGAATTTAGCATATCCCATTATCGAAAGCACAAACTTACGAAAGAAAGCGTCCTTTATCCCATTCCGGTCCGTCACCGTTTCGAGCAACGCCGTACGCACGCTCCCTCTTTCGTACCGCCCCTCTTACGCACAATTCTATCGTCCCGTCTATCGCGATAAGACGCCCGCTCGATAAGCCGTCAATGGCCTCAGAGCCGCTTTTCCAGTCAATGGCCTCAGAGCCGCTTTTCCCGTCAATGGCCTCAGAGGCCGCTTTTCTTTACAAGCTGGGAAAATACTTCGGGATGATGGTATGCGAGATCGGCGAGTAATTTTCGGTTGATGCCGACACCCGACTTCGCGAAGGCGCCCATGAGGCGCGAGTAGGTCGTTCCGTTCTCTCGGGCGGCCGCATTGATGCGGACGATCCAGAGTTCCCGGAACGCGCGCTTTTTCACGCGGCGGTCGCGAAACGCGAACTGGCGGGCTTTATCGACATGGTGCTTGGCAACCGTGAGTACGTTGCCCCGCATCCCCCAATAGCCTTTGGAGGCTTCGAGGACTTTCTTTCGGCGGCGCTTGGCCTGAGGGAGGTTTTTAGCTCGTGGCATAGTAGGTTCTCAGATTTTTTAGTGATTGGAATGCCGCTCGCGGAGCATCTGAATCTTTTGAAAAGATCGCCCACCGTAGCAGGCGCTGTGGAGCAGCCGGACGGTCGCGCTATATACGCCACCGTCCCGTGAAAATTATTTCCCGAGAAGAATACGGATCGCCTTTTCATTGGCCGGCGCGACGAGCGTCGACTGGCGCAGGTTCCGCTTCCGTTTCTTCGATTTCGAGGTCATGATATGTGACTGGTACGCCTTATCGCGTTTAATTCGACCGCTGCCGGTCAACTTAAATCGCTTTTTCGCACCAGATTTCGTCTTCATTTTTGGCATCGCGCTATCCGTAAAATTGAGTGCGCCGTAACAGCAGTCCTATTCGCTAAAGTTCGGTAAAACATCGGTCATTCGCAGTTGGTGAAGCCTCTTGGGGTCTGGGGTGAAGTCTTCTGAGGTCTATCGGGCGCCCTCCTTCGCCCAGTTTGTCAGGAAAGCATGGCTTGAGGGCCGCAATAGGCGAAGAGGGCAGGAAAAATTTTGGATGGGGGAAATTTTTCATGAACTCGGTATTTCTTTTCATGAAAATATGAAATTTTTGGAAAAATTAGAACATCTGTAATTCATAAAAAGTTCCGACCGAGCCGTGTTTCCCCCCCGGTGGAACGCGTGGGCCGGTGCTTCCAGCCCGGCCAAATCGTCTGAACTGGGATGTATGGGATGGGTTGGGTGACTGGGAACCCGATCGGGTCGAGGACAGGCTATTCCCGGAAATGACATGTCATGATTGCGGGCAGAAATGATATTATGCTGAGGGTGCATTTTAAAAACACAACCTTTCCTTGTCATCCCCGCGGAGGCGGGGATCCAGTGGTCCAATGATAGGTACGGAGAGATTTCAGATCCCGCCTGGATTCCCGTCCCCGATCGGGTCGAGGACAGGCTATTCGCGGGAATGACATTGCGGTACTGGATTCCCGTCCCCGATCGGGACGGGGATCCAGCCAAGAAAATTCATTCCTTGACCACCTTTAAAGTCAGCGTTTCGCCAATATCGGTCGTGACGCGGAGGTAATACGTTCCCGGTGGGAGGTCCGGAGCGGCGATGCGGGCTTCGTGCGGGCCCGGTTGTTCGAGTTGGTACTTTGCATAGGTAAGCGGGATCGCCCGGCCAAGGACGTCCCGCAGTTCGAACGTGACGAGTGCCGTCCGGCCCATCTCGAACGAAACGGCGATCTCGTCCGTCATCGGATTCTCCAGCAGTTTCGCTCCCACAAGTGCCTGGGAACCGATCGCTGCCGGCTCCGGCGCGGAGGCATATTGCGAACCCATCAGAATCTGAAGGTCCACATCGAAGAGCGATGGGATCGTCGTATCGAAGGGATGCGCACTCGTATCGGCGGTGAACGCTCTTTTAGTAGAGTCCGACCAGTCCTGATAATCGGGGCCATCAGAACCTCGATACAATTCTTTCAATGAATCGAGCCAATGCTGATAACGCGCGTTCGAATCGGCTGTGAATAAAGTTTCGAACCCATAACCATCACATTTATGGTTTTGAAGAACGTACTTGAGTGCAGCTAACTTAGCGTTCTGGTTTTGTTGTTCGGCTGTGATCATATCCTGCACATCCCAGCAATACCACATCGAATCCGGATTAAGATACAATACCTTTTTCAACCATGATAAATAATCGGGCCAGCGTCCAACCCCGCCCCCAGCCCATTGTGAAATCGCACCGTTGACATAACCAAATACCTGCCATGATAAAACACCATTATTATATGCACCGCCGACATAAAAAGGGCATTGCTCTATAAATAATCGGAGCGTATCGTAACTTTCCTTCCATTCGCCAACCGACTGATATAAATAACCGGTGCGAAGCAAATAATCGCACGTGGACATTGCCGAATCGACGGAAAACATCGTTTGCGGCGTACTCTGTGCCCGCACATTCGGCGCACTACCAATAGCGATAAGAGACAGGATTGAAGCAAAAAGTATTTTTTTCATGCTCCAGGATTTAAGCTGGGAATAAATCGACGGGAATTCAAAATGGCTGCTCTCTTTCAAAAACGGGCAAAAACGATTTTTTAAAGGATCAAGATACAAAATATTTTCCCGAAAGTCAAGGAAAATCGAATTATTTTAGATTGAATTCGAGGGCCTGAGTCGGGTGCAATAAAAGATCGCTGAATGCCGTCGTGTACCGGGAAGCGCTGCTTCCCAGCCCGATAGAACGCGTGGGCCGGTGCTTCCAGCCCGGCCAAATCGTCTGAACTGGGATGTATGGGATGGGTTGGATGATTGGGAACCCGTTCGGCCGAGGACAGGCTATTCCCGGAAATGACATGTCATGATTGCGGGCAGAAATGATAGAATGTTGAGGGCGCAGTTTAATCACGACCTTTCCTTGTCATCCCCGCGGAGGCGGGGATCCAATGGTCCAATGATAGGTACGGAGAGATTTCAGATCCCGCCTGGATTCCCGTTCCCGGATCGGGTCGAGGAGAGGCCCTCCCGCTGGTGCGGGAGGGGAATAAATTTTTTTGAACCCCAATTCCGTGTGCACGGACGCGCTGCTTCCGTGCAGTGCCGGAGATGAAGCGTTCGAGAATGCTTGTTTTAATCGCTCAAGGACCTCGTTCTTCGTGGCATGAAAGTGATCGGCAACAAGCTTTAGAATTGCATTAAGGTTCCCACACGAAGGGAGAATCTTCGGCTTTTCACTCGGCTCGAAGTGGCAATCCACGGCGTCGCGGATCATTTCATGCAACTCCGCCAGCGTATCCGCTTCCGTTACGATGCCTTCACCCAAAGCATGAGCCGTAAAACCGCCTTCCACGGCTTCTTCGACGATGAAGGTAATTTCGTTTTTCATATTCAAACAGAGAATACAAAAGCGCCGCAAACATCATTCGATGTGGTGTGTCGGCGGCCCGGCGGGGCGGCACAATCCGCGCGATGGGAAGCAGACCAGTGCCGGAGGCACGTCATGTTAGTAGCCGGTGACGTAAGTCACCGGTTAGAAATCGAAATCAGGTTTAGAGTCCCGGAAGGGACGGCATGTCGGGCCGCCGATTACATATCGTCCCGTTGGGACTTTTGCGGCGGGTGTGCTATCATTCCGGTGACTTACGTCACCGGCTACTAACATTTCGTCCCGTTGGGACTGGGAACCCATCCCAATAATCCGACGCATCCCCAAAATCACAGTTCAGACAATGTGCCAGCGGCCCGGCGGGGCGGCACAAACCGAGCGACCGGAAGCTGATTCTAATTGACGTATGTTGCTATTTTTTGCAACCAGCCAATCAGTTCGCCATTCGGATCGATTTCGTTAATATAAGGAAGAGTCATCTTGTCCGCCACCTCGGTATTGAGGCGTTGCTTCACTCGGGATTCTTTCTTTTTTTTGCGATCATCATCAAGTTGATCCCAAGGAGTACCGCCAGTGCTATTGTGAATCTCGCGCGCTGTAAGCATGGGGACATCATCAGTATCACCAATTAGGGTAATTGCAGTTTGTAATACCTGATTTATAGGAACGTGATGAAGATAATTCTCTAATTCATTTTTCGAGGTGAGGGTCGCCCATGAACCATCTGTTCTTGCATTAACTGTAGCGCACGCGTTCGCATACTTGCGGGGATTCTCCGTCCCTCCGTCATAAATATGGACTTCCGGAATCCGGAGTAATTTAAGATAATGCTGCTGAACCCATTGGCCCAGTGTACCACCTCCCAAAGGAATAATTGCAATCTCACCTCGATTTTGCAATACTGAAAGGTCTGGAATGGTGGGATCGTCAAGATGAAGCTTGCTGCTTACTCTTTTTAAACATTCAATATCATTCGGTCCTTCAAGACACACGATTACTTTAGGTCTGTCAGGTTCGGGCAATACACCGAGTGATTTTGCGATTTTCGCCAGAATTCCGTCATCGTGAGAGGTGACTGTTTTCGTTCCATCTTCTTCATCTTCAATTAAACGCAACGAATCAGTCGGCAACAGGCTCGCGAAGCCAGGGACATGTGTCGTAAGTATAACCTGGCATCCAGAAGTTTGGGAGAGTGAGAGGAAGGCTTCTGCTAGCATCCTTTGGTTTGTTGGGTGTTGCGATGTTTCAGGCTCCTAAATTGCATAGATTATTCCTGGACTTTTTTCTAAGCTCTGCCTGCGCTCTGCCTCTGCACGAAAAAAACTAATTAGAATTAGCCTTCGCACTCCGCTTCCGCGTTTGTTCAAGGGAATATCTTGGTCTCCTCGGAGAATGAACTTAAAAATGCTCGACCATTTTGGTTCCTCTTTAAATTCCGGAGTGAGCTGAGCCGCGATTTTGGGATTTATTTCACGCAACTTATCGAGTGTACGGTTGGCTACGTCTAAAACGCGCTTTTGAATGACAGTCTTGATTGAGATAAGATCGGGTTCAAGTTCCCGAATAGCTTCCGCCGTCGCGAGCTTCATCGGATCTTGCGCCTCATCATCATCGTCCCGGGAAGTCCTGTCGGCCTCAAAGAGCGCATAAATTGGTAGAAATTTACCCAGCTGTTCATAAATCTCTTTAGCGCCCTCTTTATCAAGGGGGATTTCTTGAAGAGTTTTCTCTTTTGCCAACGCTTCCCATAAAGCCTTTCTTATGGAGACGTTTGAACTTTTTTTGGCAACGCCTTCAACCGCTCGATTAGTAATCTCGGTTTTGAGTTCTGCGTTTTTCAAAAGCAACAGACTTTTTTCGAATTCGGCAGGGTGAAGTGCATTCGCGAATGCCTCAACTTTAACTGTCTTCGCACTACAATTAAATCGCTTAAGGATTTCTAAGTTGCCGTCAGGGTTCAATAAGAATTCATCGCGTAAATTCGTTGTGGCACTTGCATCGAGCACTATAGTTTCATTTTCATGTCCAAAAATACATCCTATACAGAATGATTCATTTCCGCCACCAACGCTCAAATCATCTTTTTCCGGCTTTATTAACTCGGAATTAAAAAAGATTTCTAAGGCAGCGAGAATGGTTGACTTGCCGGCCTCGTTGGTTCCGACAAATGCCGTGAGGTTCTCAATGGGAATTATTGTACGCTCTCGGTATGAGCGAAAGTTTTCGAGTATTACCGACTTCAGATACATAATGGTTTAGAGAAAGTCAGTTAAGTCCTCTGTGGAATGATTTGCTAATGAAGCGCCGCTAGCTTTGCAAGCGCGCTTTCTAAATCCTCCTTAATCGCTTCGAGTTTCGTTTTTTTCCTCCCTCGCGGCTCGTAGGGATAAAACCTTTCAGCACCCTTCCAATCAGGCCCCCGCTTATTTTTGGCTGGTTCCGTGATCTCAAGCAACACTGCTTCGAGGTGCTGAATTAGAGTGCTCTTGTCGATCGAATAGGTCGTCGCTCTAATCCCACTCTTTAGCCTATGTGCCTCGATGATCTCGTCCTGATGCGCTATGCGAAAGTTTTGTTTGGCTGCTATAATCGCCTTAAGACCGAACCAGCTGAAGAAGGCGATTCGTCCTTCTCTATCATTCCTGATGTGTTGTGATAGCCGTGATTGCAACCCATGGTCTTTCCCCCTGCCGGCCAGACCGACGTAAATTATTTCTTCATGGTGATCGTATAAGATGTAAACGCCTATTTGCTCTCCAAAATTTACCAGACGTCCAGTGTCCTTGCCTTTTCCGATTAGGAGCAATTTGGCCTTCTCGTGCTTCTTTCTTCGTTTCCCAGCTATACCATGAACCCTTTCGAAGTCACTACGAGTCCACCAGAGTCCGTAATTATGAAATAGTGCTTTCGGCACATTTAACCTCTTCTCGCTAATTAAACATTTTCCCCTGTTCCGCCGCCATTTCTTCCACAGCGGCTTTCTTGAACGTCGCTCTCCCCATTGATAAAGCCGGGAACCGTGGCCGTTCGCGGCCATCCATCAAGCCTTCGATCGTCAGGATTTGCACCTTCGGGTATTCGGGGCCGAAGCGGTCCTGGTCGTAGTAGACGAAGGCGATAGCTTCTTTCGTCATCGGGCCGGTCGGATCGGCGAGGGTCACAAAAAATCCCATTGCCGCTTTTTCGCGGTCGATGACATGCGCGAGGTCGCGCACCATTGCCACGTTCACATTCTCGCCGCGGGAATTAGTCCCGAAGGGACGAAGTACTCGCAGCCCAGGGTGGAGCGTCGCCGCTTGCGGCGAAGCGGAACCCTGGGTTACGATCGTCCCTTGGTCCCTAAGCCCCGGAGGGGCGGTGTCATTCCCCGTCATCGTCATGCCATAACCATTTCGGATCGTATTCAACACCGGCGGATCGCAACATATCCTCGAATTCTTCCTGGAATGTTTTCGTGCGATGATGTTCTTCCTGATTCTGAATGTAACTCACGACATTTTGCAACTGGCTTGGACTCACACTGAACACGCCGTATCCCGATTGCCAACTAAAATTCTTTCCCGTCTTTTTTCGTAGCCACGCGGACGATTTCGATTTGATCTCTCTCAATCACGTTGCAACTGATGATTCACGTCCGAGATCGATCAAGAGATGAACGTGATCGGGCATTCCGCCTTCGGTGATTAATCGGGCTTTGCAATCTTTCAGAATCGGTGTGATGTAGCGCGCGAATTCGGTGTGAAGTTCTTTGGATAAGATATTCTCGCGGTGCTTCGTACTGAAGACGATGTGAATGTAAACCGGGCCGAACGATTGTGCCATGCGCAAACAACGCCCTTATCAGGGCTTAGAATTCAATTTGCTATTGCGAACCCAGGGTTCCGCTTCGCTTCACCCTGGGCTGCAAGTACTGCGTCGCTCCGCGACTAAGAATGTTCTCTAAATGTTTAAATTTCACATAAAATCCGATGATCCAATTTCTAAACTTCGCATTGAAGAAAAAGAGGCACAAAAATTCGATAAAATTGAATCCGATCCATCCTAAGCGCGGCGGAGGTACGTCCTGAAGAGTTAGATCAACGCCGCGCCGGCCAAAGCGAGTGTCCCTCAGTGCCGGACGAGCAGGGACGCGCTCGTTATCCCGCTGGCGGAGTGGACGACCACCTCATATCGCCCCGGCGCAAGGCGGCTGACGTCGAGCGAGCCGGCGCCATCCAGCTTTTGCGAGACGACGGTGCGGCCGAGGAAATCGAGCAGATCGACGCTCGAAATCGGCTCGGGAGATTGAATGCGAAGCGATGTTGCCGCGGGATTCGGGAAAATGGAAATGGCATCCGCAGCACTCGCGGGCGCAACGCTCGAAGGCGCGTTCGAGACATAGGCGGTGACATAGAGGTTGCTATAAAGCGGCGCAGCATCGCCCGCCGGAGTAAGATCGCTATCGATGACGCCGGATTCAGCCTGCCCGATGTGACGCGGACTTTAGTCGCAGCCCGGGCCAATGCCGTCGTGTGCCGGGAAGCGCTGCTTCCCGGCGATGGAAGCAGCGCTTCCATCCACACGTTCGAGGATCGGACGTTAAATTTTAATTCCCGGATCCCTGTGGTTCGGGTGATTAAATCGTATCGGGTGACTCGACCGTTTCGGGTCCTTCCGGAGCATCGGCGGCGGCCGCGTCGATCTCTTTGGGCTTCTTTGTCATTCTCGGTTTGGCCGGCTGGTCGTCCTTCGCTTCGCCGTTCCTGGCAATGCTCTTTTCGGCGGCGGACTTCTTTTTGCCGGCGGGCGAAAGGACCATGGACATCATGCGGCCCATCATCGTGACGTCCTGATCGACCTTGGCGATGTCCTCCATGCGCGCCCGGAACTTGGAGAGGAGTTCCTCGCCGAACTGCTTATAGTTCACCTCGCGGCCTTTGAACTGGACGTAGGCCTTGACCTTATGGCCCTCTTCGATAAAGTTCCGAGCGTGACGGACCTTGAACTCGAAATCGTGCGTGTCGGTCCGCGGATGAAAGCGGACTTCCTTCAGCAACTGCTGGTGGGAAGATTTCTTCGCCTGTTTTTCGCGCTTTTGCTGTTCGTATTTCCATTTGCCGAACTCGATGATCTTGCAGACCGGCGGCTTGGCATTTGGAACGATCTCGATCAGGTCCTGCTGTTTGGAGCGCGCGAGTTCCATCGCGTCTTTGGGCGTCATGACGCCGACCATCTGGCCGTCGTCGCCGATGACGCGAATTTCGGTGGCGCGGATCTGCTCGTTCATGCGGACGCCCGGATCGCGGGAAGGGAGCACGCGGCTGAAGCGCTCCATGCGCCGGGAGCCGGCCGGTTTGGGAGTCAGGACCGGTCGCGCACCGGCGGGTTTCGGTATGGCCCCTGCCGGCCGGGGAGTGGCGCCGGCCGAGGAAGAACGTCCGGCCGCCGGGTCGCGCTTTTTAAGCGTCATGCCGCCGACCGTAATGGGCGACGGGGTGGGTTTCGGAGAAGAACCGGACGAACTGGGCTGTTCGTCTGCTGAGATCGTATCGGAAGTATTCAAATAGAACGGATTAAAGTGGAAAGTAACGGTACCGCGTACCGATTACAACGTTTCGAATAAAAAATTGAGTGTCAGTTTTCGCGCCAACTGCGGTCCGCTGCTCGTCGGTACCGCTGTCACCGGTTCCCCTGGCGTTACTCCGGAATGGCGCATTCAGCCTGCAAATCCGCTAATGCCGCCTCGAGCGAAACCGTTCCGACGTTCCCTTTGCCATGGCGGCGAAGGGCGACGGTGCGGGCTTCGCGCTCTTTTTCGCCGACGACGAGCATGACGGGGACCTTCTTCAGTTCGTGATCGCGAATGCGGGCGTTGACCTTTTCGCCCGAAGCATCGAGCCGGACGCGAATCCCCCGCTCTTCGAGCTGCTTGCGAATTTCTTCGGCATACGGCTCCTGGTTGTCTGTGATCGGCAGGACCACGACCTGGACCGGAGCGAGCCATGTCGGAAAATTACCGGCATAGTGCTCGATGAGGAGGCTGCAAAAGCGCTCGAACGATCCGAACGGCGCGCGATGGATGACGACGGGCCGGTGCTTCTGGCCGTCGGCTCCGGTGTACTCCAAATTGAACCGTTCGGGCATGACGTAATCGACCTGCACGGTCCCCAACTGCCACTCGCGCCCGATCGCATCTTTGAGCATGAAGTCGATCTTCGGTCCGTAAAAGGTCGCTTCGCCGATGCCGATCGACGTCTCCAACTTCATGGCTTCGGCGGCTTCGCGGACGTCGCGCTCGGCGCGTTCCCACTGCTCGTCCGAGCCGCCGTATTTTTCGGTATTGGCTTTATCGCGGAACGAAAGCCGTGCGCGGAAGCCGGTGAGGCCGACGACCTCGCTCACGTGCTGCGTGAGGCGAATGACGTCGCAGAGTTCGTCGCGCAGTTGTTCCGGCGCGACGAAGATGTGGGCATCGTCCTGCGTAAATCCACGGACGCGGCTCATGCCATTGAGTTCCCCGGACTGCTCGTAGCGATAGACGGTGCCGAACTCCGCCAGGCGGACGGGAAGATCGCGATACGAATGCGGCTTGGCATTGTAGATCGTAAAATGGTGCGGGCAGTTCATCGGCTTGAGGAGATATTCCTCGGTATGGCCTTCTTCCTCCCACGCGATCGGTGGGAACTGGCTCTCCTTGTAATAGGGATAGTGCCCGCTCGTGCGGTAGAGCTCAAGGTTCCCAATGTGCGGGGAGATCACCTGGTCGTAGCCGTGCTTCCGCAAGACTTTTTTGAGGAAAGTCTCGAGCGTTTGGCGCATCGCCGCGCCGTTCGGCAGCCAGAGCACGAGCCCGAGGCCGACTTTGGGCGTAATATGGAAGAGTTCGAGTTCTTTCCCGATCTTGCGATGGTCCCGCTTTTCGGCTTCTTCGCGCTGCGTGACGAACTCGTCGAGCTCTTTCTTCGTCGGGAAGCTGACGCCGTAGACGCGGGTGAGCATCGGGCGTTTTTCGTCGCCGCGCCAGTACGCGCCGGCGATGGAGAGCAATTTCGGGAATTTTATTTTGCCGGTCGAGGGCACGTGCGTGCCGCGGCAGAGATCGACGAAGTTCCCCTGTTCGTAGAACGTGATCGGTTGCCCGCGGAGGCCTTCCAGGAGTTCGAGCTTCAGCCAGTCGCCTTTATCTTTGAAGTATTGGACGGCCTCGTCGTACGCTTTCGGAATGCGGCGATAGGGGACATCGCGCCGGGAGAGCTCGTACATTTTCTCTTCGATCGCGTGGAGGTCGTCGGCGGAGAGCTTCGTGCCGGCCGGGAGCTCCATGTCGTAGTACCATCCGTTTGCGATCGGCGGGCCGATCCCGAAACGGGTCCCCGGATAGAGCGCCTCGATGGCTTCGGCCATCAGGTGGGCGGAAGAATGCCAGAAAATGCTCTTGCCCTCGTCGTCGCGCCATTGGACGATGCGGACGTGCGCGTCCTCGCGGATCGGGGTCGCAAGGTCGAATGGAACGTTATTGACGTAGATCCCCAGCGCGGCATCGGCCAGCCGCGGCGAGATCGAGTGCGCGATCTCGATGCCCGTCGTCCCCGAAGGAAACGGCTTTACGGTTCCATCGGGAAACGTAATCGCGATCGGATTTCCATCGGTCACCTGCGGTCGTGCTTCGCGTGTTTCAATATCCGGGTACATCGGGGGACGAGAACAGAGAGAACGGCGGCAATGTCCCCGAACTCCACGAACGGAGCCGGCCGTTGCCGGCATCGGGCTTCACGGGGGGCCGTTCACGATCTCCCACAACGGCCGCCTCACCTTTTTTCTTCGCTCATCGTTTCCTCGCTCATCGTTTCCTCGCTCACCGTTTGATGTTGATAAAGGCCGCGTGCGCAAGATCGCCCGAACCGGTAAAAAGCTGGACGAAGAGCGGCCCTTCGGGGAGCGATGCGGGCAGTGGATACTCCTGATCGCCTGGAAGCAGGGAGAGATCGGTTTCGAACATCGATGCGCCGAGGATATTGACGACCCGCAACCGGCCCTGGACCGATTCCCGCGAGCGGATCTCCGCGATCGCGCCGTTCGTATTCGAATTGATCCGGAGCACCAACGGCCCGCCCTGCAGGTACGCTCGCAGCAGCGAATCGCCGCAGGCATTCGTGAGCGTGAACGAGGTATCGCTCACGGGCAATGCATAGGCCGTGCAGCGAATGAAATCGGGATCGGCGGGATCGATCGTCAGGGAATCGATCCCAACGCGCGTCGCGGAGGAGCGCGCGACGGCGGTTTTGAACCAGAGCCTCGCGATACTGCCGTTCTTATCCTGCACGATCGGCGAGCCTTCGACGGTAAAATCGTGCGTAACGGAACCTGCCGTGGAATAGGAACTTTCCGATACCGTATTCGGCCCCGTGGGATAAAGATAGGTGAGCAGGTCGGGCGCATGACTCATCGTAAAACGAAGTTCCGTCGCTCCGAGCGACGCGATGGCATTCCGGGAATAGAGATCGTAATAGACGCTCGAGTCGGCCGGAAGCGCGGCCGCCATCGGGACCAGTTCGAACCCGACCTGCTGCGGATAGCGCACCGAGTACGAGAGCGGGATCGTTCCGGCCGGCGAATCGGAATTCGAAAGGAATTGGAGATGGTCGGCGATCGCCAGAACATGCCCGACGGTGTCCAACCGCGTGCGGACGTCCCAGACGACGCTGGAATCGGGCGGGATCCGAAGCGGGAACGAAGGTGAAGGATCGAGGCCGAAATACGCTGTATCGTAGGTCGCGGCCGCGATCGTAAGCGTGTCGCAGCCGGTATTCCGGACGACGAGCTGCGTATCGCCGGCCTCGCAATAACTCACCGAATCGAAATGCGCCGAATCGAGCGAGGCAGCAAGGATGCGGGAACCATCGGTAATCGTCGCCGCGAGCGCGATCGTCGAATCCCGGTCGGAGGTCGCGAACATGCCGCGATAGTGCACCCGAAGCGTTCCACTTCTTACCCCTTTTGCGTGCGGGGTAATGCGAATCGCGATCCGCGCGGAATCGCGCGGCGGCAAGCGCAGCGATTGGAACGGAGCGACAAGGCTAAAATCGGGATCGCCCGTAAGGTCGGTCGCCGACGTAAGCAGCGTATCGCAGCCGCCATTATAGATCGTGGCGATGAGGCTATCGGTCGAGCAGATCGGGAGCGACGCAATGCGGAGCGCGGTATCCATCACGAGCACTTCCTGCCCCGCCGAAGCGGTGGCGTCGATCGGAAGTTCGATCTCCGGCTGCTCCATGCCTTCGATCGAATAGACGAGCGTTAGTTCCGCCGATAGCGTCTCCGCTTTGTTGGACGAAAACCGGATCTCGATCGATGTGTCGGAGTGGGGTGGGATCGAAATCGGCAGCGTGAGATTTGCAAGCCGGACGTCGCCGGTGGGGACGAGATCGGCAGAAGTGATCGTCATCGTGTCGCAGCCGGGATTCGAGAAGAGGATCGTCGTATCCACGAACCCGCAGACGGCGATGGTCGAAAGCGAAAGACCGGTCGTGAGAGAGGTCAGTTGCGCCGTGCCGATACTCCCGGCCAGGTGGAATTTCGCGGAACCCGATTTGCCATCGTGATCGGTCCTGAAAAAGACCGTCTCGGTATCCTGCAACGATTGCGGACGATACCGGACATGGAGCGCGATGGAACTATCTTTCGCCAGCACGACCGGCAGCGAGAGCGGAGGATCGGCCGTATAACCGCCGAGCAAGGCGGACATCGTTTCGATCGTGAGGGAATCGCAGCCCATGTTTTTCAGCGTGAGCACGGTGTCCATCGTATCGCACGAGGGTACCGATCCAAAATTAACGGCGGAATGGCTCGCCGTCAGCACGGGCACCGCCGGCGCCGCATGCGCGAAGACCGGGACCGCGAGACTGTCGAAGTTCCCAGGCGTCGAATAGAAGACGAGCGACGACAGGCTGTCGGAAGCCAGTCCATTCGGAACGAAATGGAGCGACAATTTCACGGTCCCATTCGGCGGGATCTTTTTCGGGAGGGTGAGCCCGGACGACGTCAGCGTTTGGCCCTGCCGGAGATGAAGCGAGTCGATCGTGACGGTATCGCACCCGGCGTTCGTGTACGTGATCGTGGTATCGCCGGAGGCGCATTCGGTGAGCGAGGACCAGAGGAGGTCGGTCGTGCTGCTATAGAACTCGGGCTGTGAAGGGACCGAACCGGCGACGAGCGCGATCGTCGTGTCGTACGGCGTTCCCGATCCGGGAAGGGTTCCATACACATGCAACGTTGCACCGAACCCTCCGAGCCGGTGGTTCGGATGGAAGAGGACGTGCACGGTGTCCGATTTATTCGCCCCGATCAGCGCCGGGAACTTCTGTTTCGGATCGACCTGGAACGCACTCCCCGTATCCTGCTCCACCCGGACAGAATCGATGCGGTATTGGGAGCATCCGACGTTGAACAACGCATAGGCATCGCCATCGATGCAGGAAGGCGTAAGTGCAAACGTCGAAAAACCGACGGAAGGCGGAGTGTTGGAAGGAACCGAGGTGCCCAACGAGTATTGATACAGTGTTCCGGGCGATTGGTCGTCAAACGCATATACGGTTACCCGGGAGCAATCTTTAAGGACTGAAAAACGAGTATCGCCGAACGCACTCGGACCACCAATCGGCATAAACGTTAAGCCCTGATCGGTAGAATAATAAATCCCAGTGTAGGTTACTCCGTTTATCGTTTCTGTATCCTGAACCTGCAGGAATAAATAGGAATTGTCGATACCTGTCAGATGACCTGTGAAAATAAAAGGAAAAGAAGCGAGCTGTCCCCACGTTATACCATAGTCGGAGGAATGATAAATAATGCCATGTCGGGCTTGGCCGTTGGTAGGACCTTCGGGCGCAGCATAGAAATTCGGCGTACCGGTGTCGGGGTAAATAGACCAGGATTCGACATTAAGATTTACATTATTCCACGTAAGGCCCCCGTCGGAACTACTAAGCCAATTCGCTCCTCGAAAAACAGTAATCACGCCATGGAGTGCGTCAACGAACCCTACAGAATTCGTGCTGTTGAGCCCTCCATTAGAGAACGTGTTTCCACCGTCGGTAGAAATGTGAAAATGATTCCCAAGGTCGGTCACAATGATGGCGCTCGGCGTTACGTGCACTTCCGTTCCGGTGCCGACAAGGGAGGTTTCCGTCCACGTCATGCCGGCATCTGTCGTGCGCCACAACGCCCGGTCCCCCGTTCCACCCCATGCCGCCATGGCGATCCACCCATGTAACGAATCGACCATCTCGATATCTGCAATTTCCGCGGCATATCCGCTTGGGATCGTTGCTTGCAGCCAGGTCTGACCTCCATCGGTCGTTTTATAGAGAGCAACCGGCTTCGGACCGCCCGCAGGTTTCCCAGGCGGAATACCCAGGGCGACGAACCCCGTGTTCGGATTGAGGAACTTAACCCGAGAGATATATCCCTCGAATGTTTTTATCGAGGTCCACGATTGAGCGTTAGCGCAGGCAACCGCGAAAAAAGAAATCGATCCCGCTATACACAGTCTTTTCAGGGACCGCAGCAACGAAAGGACAATATTTCTCATAACGACCAATCTTAAAGAAACGAGAAGCACTACAATATAATGGATTTCTTAAAGGCCGGGATGAAACAATTGGCGCCGTAGCTTTCCATAAGAATACAGTGTAACTTTAGGAGTGAATGAGTGTTTTTACACAGACCTCACTCTCAATTAAAGTACGAGGAAACGATGAAAACACTTCTGGTTAGTCTTCTTCTTAGCGTTAGTGTTGCAACGGCCGGAGCGCAGCAATGGCAATACGCGAGTTCGTTAAGTTGTGCGAAGCGATTCGTTATTTTCACAACGCTCGATAACGGAAAAGTTCTTGCTACGGGAGGAGTTACAAACGATGCCCCGCATGCGGAGTGCGAACTCTACGATCCTGCGACGGCGAGCTGGTCCCTGACCGGTTCGTTGAATGTCGCCCGTTTTCTCCATAGCGCCGTCAAGCTTCAGGACGGTCGCGTAGCTGTTTTTGGCGGTCAGAGCGGAGGGACGCTCGATGACTCTCCGATCAATACCGACGTTATAGAAATTTACGATCCATCGACCGGCACATGGACCGTTGTCGGGCACATGCAGATACCACGCGAGCATCAATCCGCTTCGCTTCTGACCGATGGCCGTGTACTCATTGCCGGGGGACTGAGTGGGGATTCGCCGGTCGCCAGTGCCGAAATTTTCGATCCGACCACAAACACATCGACGCTTGTTGCACCGATGCAACAGGCACGGTACGAACAGCAGGCCGCAAGCCTTCTCGACGGCCGCGTGATCGTAACCGGCGGACGCATCGGTGGATGGGATGGGACTTTCTTTAACGAATCCGAAATTTACGATCCCGTAGCGAACACCTGGACCGTGATCGAACCGATGCATCAACCGCGCATGCGCGGATTGCTCGTGCAGTTTAGCGATGGGTCGATTTTATGTGCTGGCGGACGGAACGCGGCACTGAGCACTGCTCCCGGATCGGAATTATTCGATCTTTCAACGGGTCATTGGACCGAGACGGATGCGATGAAAGTTCCTTCCACATGGTTAAGCTGTGTCCTGTTCCCGGATGACCGCTACCTGGCTACCGGCGGGTTTTCCGCCTTTGGAATTCCCTCGGTGTCGGCAGACTCCTGCACGGCGACCGCAGAGTGGTATGACAAGCCAAACGCCCGGTGGTATTTCGCGCCGACCCTGAACCAGGCGCGCGGTCAACACGGCGCGGCCTATCTCCACCAGGAGGTCAACGATTCCCTTCCGACCGATATGGTGATCGTCGGCGGTGGAATTACCGGCGATAACACGTATACGGCGACCTGCGAGATCCTCGATGTCGGCAACAGCGCGCTGACTGCTTATAAGGCAATGCCGATCAACACCTCGTCCGCTGCGAGCGTCAGCAATAGTTCCGCCATCAGGACGGTGAGCCTGCAATACGACGCAAATAATGTTCCGACGATTGAATACCGGTTGGATGCCAACGAAAATGTCTCGGTACGACTGATCTCCATGGACGGCCGATTTGTAAAAACATACGATCAGGGTTCATTACCTCCCGGGACGTATGATCTCACCCTTTCGGGGACCGGGTTGACCTCCGGGACCTACATGGCTCTGGTTCAAATCGGCGAAGAACGAACGGTGGAAAAGCTGATCCTTTCTCGTTGACAATGAGTGTTCGGTTGACCAAACGGCCCGCATAGTAATGCGGGCCGTTTTTTATGCTATTCGTTCCTGTAAAAAGTTCGCAGCATCTTTCCAAGCCTGCGAAATAGCAAAGCGTGGACGAAAGCCTATCTCTTTACGAATAAACCGGTAGGAAAGGATCGATTGAATCACGTTCGCCGTGATAAAGGATATTGCGGCTCCCATGATCCCAATGGTGGGTAATAAGATTAGGGTCGCGATCGCATTCGTTAAAAATCCGCTCAAGATCACGCGAAACATTTCACGGACGCGGCCCATCCCGACCATCGTCGAAATAAAGACCATTTGAATGGGAAGTACAAGGGTACCGATTACTAATATTCGAAACAAAGAAATACTGCTATCGAATTTTGCTCCGAAGAGCGTATGAAAAAAAATGGGCGTCAGCAGGAAGAGGAAAATGACAAGCGGTACTAAAACGAGGTACAGGAACCCAATGGCTTTCTCTAAAATGGTCCGGACGGTGACGATATCGTTCCGAGAATGATACTTACTCGTCGCCGGAAAAACCAGGAGCGTGATCGTATCGCGCATGACATCGAACATGCGATACACATTTTTCGCGGCCCCATAGATGGCAGCTCCGGCTGCGCCCGTAAATGTGGATACGGCCAGCGAATCGATGTTTTGTTGAAGGACGGAAACCATTCCCGTGGCGCCTTGGAATCGAACGAACTCTTTAATACGCCGAAACATCGGCAGGGAAAACCGGAATTGTATGGAGAGATGATTTCTGCCGAATATAATGGCTACGATACTGGAGACCATTGCACTCAAAATCGTAATCCAGATGACATCTCCTGCCGTGTTTATTCGATGAAGATACACCGCCACACCGAGCAATAATCCTCCTAAGCCAAAATTGCCGAGATCGACAAAAAATATATCTCGCATTCGAAAGCGCATTTGCAGCACTTTCGAAAAAATGACGCGAGGCGTACTCGCAGCCACATAGAGAATGAGGAGTGGGAAAAGAACTCCCAGCCGAGAATTCCCGAGCACAGCAGCGATCGAAGATGGGAAAATATTAATCAGAATTAAAATCGGTGCAAGAAAGCTAAGGAACAATACGAAGGTGACGGTCACTAACGTTTGCAAATCGACTTCCGGCTCGACCCCGAATTTAACGATCGCCTGCAACGCGAAGTTATCGGTAAAAGCGAATAGCATGTTGAAGATGACTTGAAAAATAACGTAGGTCCCGTATTCCTCAAGGCGGAGTTCGCGTGCGACGGCGATTTGCGCCACCGCGTAAATAAATGGAAGCCCGCGGTCTGCAAGCGCCCAAAAGCCTTTATCGAGATGCTGGCTTAGTTTCAATTCTTATCCTTAATGGCCCGGAGGTGGAAGGTCATGGCGCGGATGATATTCGAAAGGAAATAAGAAAATGCACCCAGCACGGCCCGTCCGATTTTGTTGCTTACCTTCATCCATTTACCGAATGCCAGCGTGTTGAAATAGTCGATGCTCTCGACATGAAATCTCGCTTTGGAATAATAGGGACGTTCTTTACCGGCGAGAGTTCGTTCATCTAAAAAATTCATGGAATATTGAGAAAACCCATGAAGATGCGTGGGGTCGCTTCCATAATCCAGGCTATTATAATAGGGAACCGTAATCAGGACCTCCCCATTCGGAGCCGAAATTCTATATAATTCTTCCATCGTGCGGAAAACATCCGGAAGGTGTTCGAGAACATTATGCAATTCCACAACATCGAATGACGAATCTTCAAACGGCCATGGAAAAACGGTAAGGTCGGCAACGACATCGACCCCGGCAAGCGGTGCAACATCGACATTGACGTAGCCTTCCTTAATAATATTTCCGCACCCCAGGTGAAGTTTTTTCTTTTGCATGTAAGCGATCTCCTTGATGGAACCCATCCTTAAACGACGATTAATTTATTCCGTTTCTTTGGCACGTAAAATTAAACGGCGAGGTTTTGCGCTCCTTATGCTCATTACCCCTAACGGTGAAATTCAGGAGCGGGCGGTGGAGATCGGGGGTCGGGCGTCGATCGAGGCGACGGCGGGCGTTCCGGCGCGGTATCCCGACTGGTCGCATTCGTACAAAATGCTCGGCCGGACCGGCCTTACGGTTAGTGCGGCCGGATTCGGATCGTACCGCGTGCACCGAAGTGTACAGGAACATCGTGCGGCGCTGGCAAAAGCTGTTCGGATGGGTATTAATATCGTCGATACGTCTTCGAATTACAGCAGCGGCAATTCCGAGCGGCTGATCGGGGAAGTACTTTCCGGGTTGGTCGTGCAAGGCCAGGTGAAGCGGGAAGAAATGATCGTCGTCTCCAAAGGAGGATACATTCAGGGCGAGCGGTTCGAGGAAATGCAGCGCCGCGCGAATGCCGCCCATGCCGATTATTCCGCCGGTTCGGAGCTCTCGGAACTCGTTCGCCATTCGCAGGGGCTGTGGCATTCGATCCACCCCGATTTCCTTCGCGACCAGATCTCGGAATCGCTCGAACGGCTCCAGCTCGAAACCATCGACGTCTATCTCCTTCACAACCCCGAGTATTATATCGAGTGGGCGCTCAATGAAGGAGTTCCTGCTGAGGACGTGCGGGACGAATATCATCGCCGCATTCGACGCGCGTTCGAACACCTCGAGTCGGAGGTCGAGCGCGGCCGCATCGCGTGGTATGGCATCAGCTCCAATACATTCCCAAAGCCCGAAGAGTCCGTCGACCGGACTTCGCTCGAAGCCGCCTGGCGGGCCGCCGAAGAACTGGCGGGCGCCGGACATCATTTTGGCGTCATCGAGTTCCCAATGAACCTCTTCGAGGCCGGCGCCATCGCGAACCGGAACCAGCGGCACGGAACGAAAACGTTGCTCGAATTCTGCGGCGAACAGGAGATCGGCGTGCTCGTCAATCGCCCGCTCAACGCGATCGTGCGAAGCACGGGCGACGGTCCGCAGCAGCTCATTCGATTAGCCGATTTCCCGGAGCGGGAAATACCGCCGGAGCCGGATATCGACGATCTCCTCCACGATATTCGGCTGCAGGAAGAAGAATTCGTTTCCGGGCCTTTGAAGAGTTTGGAACTCGATGCGCAGGGCCGGGAAGCGGTAGAAAAATTTCTCACGCTCGGCCGCAATCTCGATCAGGGCAACTGGAAGGAATTTGCGAGCGTCGAAGAATGGCAGGACATTTCTCGTCAGGTGCTCGCGCCGCGGATCCAATACGCCTTCGATGTGCTCCGGCCGGCCACGCAGGAAGTACCGCTCGTGCTTGCGTTCTTAACGAACTATGCCGAGAGCGTCGATGAAGCTTTCGAACACCTTTCGAACTACTATACCAATCGTGGCCACGCTCGTTCGATGAAAATCCATCAGGCGCTCGACGCGGTATTAGGAGAAGAGTACCGGGAACTCTCGCTCTCCCAGAAAGCCATTGTCCTGCTCCGAAGCATTCCTGAGGTTTCGTCGGTATTGGTCGGAATGCGGACGGAAGAATACGTGGAGGACGTGATCTATGGCTTACAGGCAAAACCTGTTTCCACGATCGAACAGATATGGGAACGTTTAGCGGCCGGACAACGCGAACCGTAAGGCCGCGACTGCGCGAACCGTAAGCCGCGACTGCGCTTAGCGCTCGCTTACGCGTTCGCTGCCGCAGCGGTTGCCGCCGCCTTCGGGTAGACGCTCACTTTTTGACGGCCGAGTCGGAATCGCTCGAACTTTACCACGCCGTCCGAGATCGCAAACAGGGTGTCGTCCTTGGCACGAAGGACATTTTCGCCGGGATGATATTTCGTTCCGCGCTGACGAATAAGGATATTGCCGGCCTTGACGAACTCGCCGCCGAATTTCTTCACGCCTAACCGTTGTGCATTGGAATCGCGTCCGTTACGCGTCGATCCCATTCCTTTTTTATGTGCCATATCCTAAGAGTGCTGAAATACTATGTCCTAATTCTGAATTTCGATTGTTACCTACCCGGTAACTGGATTACCAGGTGATCGCGAGCTCGGTATAACGCTGGGTGTGGCCGTTCGTTTTCCGGTAGCGTTTACGGCGCTTTTTGTGGAAAACGATGACTTTTTCGCCGCGTACATGGCCTTTTACCGTCGCGACGGGCTTGGCATTGCCTTCGGAAAAATGGACCCTGCCAAAGGGCACTTCCTGGCCTTCGGCAGCGTCGGCCATATACGGCACGCGCAAGGTCTGGGTGTCCTCAGAAATCTTAAACTGCTCTCCGGAAATTTCTACGATCGCGAACATAATGAGTCTCTAGTAACGAATCGGGGAATTGCCCGCCTTCGGAAGGGCGTGAAATGCTCGAGCCGCTTAAAAAGTTCGCGGAATTCAGCCGAACGCGCGTATCCTTTCCATTCTTAATTTTCCGGCAGGCTTTTATAGGCATCGGTCGATCTTGCGATCGAATCGACGTATTCCACCAGCTCTTTAAGCTGAAATTTCGAAGGATGGAGGCTGTCGATCGAGCCGTTCCAATGGACCGTCTTATCGAGCGTATCGGCCCAAATTCGAAGAAATTGCGGCTGCCCGGCCGGCGGCCCACCTTTTTCGCCCGCATGGTAAAACGTGTCGGGCATCTGGTAAAAATGGTAAACAAAAGCCTTGTTCAGGACCAGAATCTGCTGGCCGTCGTCAAGAGAGAAATCGGTACTTTGCGCGAAACGGCCCGGCTGCACCTCCTTTTTGTAATACCGATCGGAAGTGCTTGCTTCGTTTCGGCCGGGATAGCGGTAATGCGTATCGACATGGATGACATGCCTGCCGCTTACTTCGCTCTTAAAATTGATAACGCAACCGACAATAAAGACGAGGACTCCCAGGGCAGCGAACGAATATTTGGTTTTGAATTTAAAATTCATGGCAAAATGACAGGGCAAACCGCGTTAGTAATTACCATGTAAATATACAACAGCTTTTTGCGAAAGTCAAGCTATTTTTTGACGTTCGGAATAAATTTTTTGTTTTTCTTTGCCGATCCACTTCCGATCCGCTTTTACGGCAATTACCCATTCTCCCATTTTACAATAACGGCAGGTCCTGCTTTGGAATTTTATTCTCGGGTCATTGCTGTTTATCCGTTATGACTGCACATGGAACCTTCACTCCGGCACAGTGGGATGAGAAGACAACAATCCCTATTTCAACGGAACAGAAAATAACGAACGCCTCGGTCGTGCTTCATTTTAGTGGTGACATTACGGGCGTTGCCCGGGTCGAATGGCTGATGTTCTATACCTATGCGGACCCGAACGATCCGCATCGATCCAACGCAGCCTTCGTTGGGTTGATGCGCTTCGAAGGAACGTTGAATGGCAAAGCCGGCTCCTTCGTCATGGAGGACCATGGCACATTCCAAAACGGGGCGCTCCATTCCGTTCTGACCGTCCTTGAAGATTCGGGGACCGGTGAACTTGCATCGATAACGGGTCGAGCAACGTACGCTTCGAGGGGAATGGAAGTGGCCTTCGAGATAGAGTATGAATTGAAATAGGTCTTCCGCTATTCTTTGGGACATTCTGCTGGCTTCCGGCGTTAACGGCGGCGCGATCGGGACTGCTCTCGCTGGACTCCCGATCGCTCATCGCTTATGGATTTGCTCGAAAAGCTGCGGCAGGTACACGTAAAATACGAAGGCGTTCTACGGGAATTGGAAGATCCCTCGAATGCCTCCGATATGTCGCGGCTGACATCCCTTTCGAAGGAGCGGCGCGTGCTCGAACCGGTCGAAGCGGCCTATCGGCAGTATGAGCGGCTTCGTCGCAATATCGAGGGTGCCCGGGACGTCCTGGCCGAAACGCACGATCCCGAAATGCGCTCGCTCGCCGAAGAAGAGCTGCGTTCGTTGGAATCGGACAATGCACGACTCGAAGAAGAAATAAAGTTCCTACTGATCCCGCCCGACCCCAACGATTCGCGCGATTCGATCGTGGAGATCCGCGCCGGCACCGGTGGCGATGAAGCCGCGATCTTCGCGGGCGACCTCTTCCGCATGTATTCGCGCTACGCCGAGCGCCAACTATGGAAGCTCGAGGTGATCGATGCCAACGAAGGGACGATCGGGGGCTATAAAGAGATCACCTTTTCGCTGTTGGGAACGGATGTGTATGCGAAGATGAAGTTCGAGTCGGGCGTACACCGGGTCCAGCGCGTCCCCCAAACCGAAACACAGGGCCGCGTCCATACCAGCGCCGCTTCGGTTGCCGTGCTCCCGGAAGTGGAAGAGATCGATGTCGATATCAATCCGAACGACGTGCGTATCGACATCTTTCGTTCCGGCGGCAAAGGAGGCCAGAATGTGAATAAGGTCGAGACGGCGGTGCGTTTGACGCATATTCCGACGGGGATCGTTGTCAGCTGTCAGGACGAGCGCAGCCAACTAAAGAATCGGAATAAGGCGATGAAAGTCCTTCGCGCGAGGCTTTATGAGAAAGCACAACGGGAAGCCGAAGAAAAATATTCGGCGGAGCGCCGTTCGATGATCGGCTCGGGAGACCGTTCCGAAAAAATCCGCACCTATAATTTTCCTCAAAACCGCCTTACCGATCATCGGATCGGACTCACCGTCTATTATCTCGATCGCGTGATGGAGGGCGAGCTCGATGAAGTCATCGAAGCGCTCCGCGTGGCCGACCGGGCAGAGAAATTAGCGAAATCCGGCTGACGAGAATGGATTGACAACGCCCAAACGAATGTTTCTTTCGCCAGATATCATTCACCACCCATTATCCGCGTAATCGAGGTCGATGCTTTACTACTACACCTACTACCCCAAATTTCGAGAGTTAGAAATTCCCGATAAAAACCTGATCGGCATGTATAGCCCGCTCGAAGCGCCGCATTCCGATCGCGAAGCGCTGATGCGCGATGCCTTCGAACACCCGGTCAATAGCCCGAAACTTCAGGACCTGGCTTCGCCCGACGATCGTGTCCTCATCGTGCTCGACGATGCGCTCGAGCCGACACCGACCGTCTTCCCGTTCTATCACGTGGTCCATGCGCTCCACGAAGCGGGTGTGAGCGATGCGAACATTACGGTGCTGATCGCGAACGTTCGTCACCGGGCCGGATCGAACGAGGAGGTCGACCGCAAGATCGGCGCGGAAATGCGGCGCCGATTCAGCGTGTACCAGTCTGCGCTGGCCTTACGCGAGCAGGATTTTCACACCTTCGGGACGGTCCATACCTCGAGCGGTCCCGTAAGCGTTGTTGCCGATGCACGGCTGCGCGACCACTCGCTGATCGTCGGGATCGGGGGAACCTATCCAAACCGTTTCAAAGGATTTACCGGCGGCGGTTCGCTTATTTTTCCGGGACTCGGGAATGAGCGAACGATTGCCGAAGTGTACCTGACGGGCGCCTCCGAACCCTCGAGCGCGATCTTGGGAACGATCGAAAATCCGGCTCGCACGTTCATCCGCGACCTGCTCGCGTTCGTTCCTGCATTCAAGTTCTGCGTCGATCTCGTGGTCGACCGGACGCTAAACATTACGGCCTGCGTTGCCGGCGCGCCCACGAGTGTCTATCGCGTGAGCGCGGACGTGGCAGCGCGAATGTTTAGCTTCACGGTAACGGAACCGGCCGATATGGTCGTGATCGATTCACATCCGTTCGATACGAACCTGTTCCAGGCCTCGCATGCGCTCTATGCGGCGAATGGAATTTTGAAACAGGGCGGCGAGATCATCGTTGTTTCGCCGCTTTTGGAAGCGGTCTCCGCAGTCTCGGGATCGCTCGCGGCGAATATAAAACACGAACGAAGAGACCTTTTAACGTCGACCGAAAAAGGAGAACTTTCGCATCATGCCGTCATGGGAGCACAACTCGCAGCCCTGCGAGAGGTCGTCGATCGCGCCTCCCGGATTACCTTCGTCAGTCACGGCATGGGCATGGCCGATCCCGCAAAATTCGGCTTCGATCAAAACAACGACGCGCAGAACGCATTCAATGCCGCGCTTTCCCGCAAAGGTAAGGACGCCCGCGTGGCGCTTGTTACGCACGGCGGACTGGCTGTGCCGAGACTGGGATGATCACGTCTGACCGGACTGCTGAGAATAATTCCTTCGCATCATTGCAGTTCCCTTTTTCATACCGAGCTTCTCATAAAACGGTACTAATGCAGCATCGCAGTTGAGATCGGTCATATAATACCGTGTAGTAATTTCGAGCATTCGTTCCATTAGCTTCGTAGCGATGCCGCGATGCTGATATTCCGGCAGTACTTCGAGAAGCGGAATGTATGCGGTGAGAATCCCATCCGAGATACAATTAATAAAACCGATTACTTTTCGGGCATGGGTATCGTAGGCAACGACACAATGGGCGCTATTCCTTAAAATCTTCCGTAGATTGAGGATGTGGGGGCGTTTTGCCATCCAACGAAAAACCCGTCGAAATCCGGGTCTGAAATGGCGCCGAGATCTTCAAAATATTCGATGGAATCCATCGAATTATTTTTTTAAAAATTTTGCAAGGCCTTTTTTCATATCCGGAGTTGCTCGGGCCAGGGCGTTCATGCTCGCGGCATATTCCAGGCCCGCTTCGAGGCTCATGCCGTGCTGGGCGGCGAGGAGCGATTTCGTCAGTGCAATGGCGCTTGCAGAATTCTTCGCGACCGTATGCGCATACTCGTTTACCGCCGACTCGAGGGAAGCGCACGGGACGACGTACTGCGCAAGTCCCAACGAATACGCCTCTTCGGCCGAAATTTTTCGCGCGCTGAGAAGCAGTTCCCGAGCGTGCTGTTCACCGATCTTACGGACCAGAAAGATCGACACGAGTGCGGGAATGAATCCTATCGCAGTCTCGGTATAACCGAACTGGGAATCGTCGGCGGCGAAGATGACGTCGCACACCGTCGCCAGCCCGCATCCGCCGGCCAGCGCCGCACCGTGGACCTGCGCGATCGTAACTTTTGGGAATGTATAAATTTGCCAGAGCAGATCCCGCAAGGAGCGTGAATCGGCCAGGTTCTCTTCCGGACCGTTTTCCGAAATTTTTTGAAGATAGGATAGATCGGCCCCGGCGCTAAACGTGTTTCCCTGGCCTTTTAGAATAACGACGCGCACGTCTTCATCGCTCGCGAGTTCCTTGAACGCCGCTTTTAATTCGGCGATAAGTTCCGGCGAGAGCGCATTCCGCTTCTCCTCGCGCGTCATGGTGATCGTGGCGAGGGGATGCGATGTGGTGATGGAGATTAAGTTCGATGACACGCTGCAATGAAGATGTTAAAAATCCAAGGCCAGAGATAGTGAAAGGTTAGAACTACCGAAAGAAGAGTATGAGTTCGTTCGGTACGTCCACCAGAGTTCCATGTAACATTTGAGCATGAATAACTCGGTCCCATTAAACGAGAGCGGTGCTCCCAGGGAACAAAAAAGCAGCGGTTCTGCATACAACGCGCTTTGTGGCGAAGTTTCGAGTGCCGAGACAGCGGATACGACCGAATCGCTCGAATGAGGGGTTTGGGCCAAATCGTAATTCGTCATTAGTCGGCGTATATTATAAAGACGTTCGTACCCAAGACCGAGACCGATGCCGGCCGACCAGCCCGGATCGCTGCCGTACGCAAGGTTCTGTTGGATTCCTATTCGCACGACTCGAAGTGAGGTCGTGTCCGTATACGCTTTGGAACTGGAATAGTCGGAATAATACCGGAAATTCCTTATTTGATCGGAGCCACTGCCAAGCCCGCCCAGAAGATATACTTCATAGTGAAACCATCGAATGGAATCGTAATACCCTGCGCCAATTTCAAAGAAACGGTTAGTATACTGTGAAGTATCACCAGTGCCTTGATACGGAAAATCGAGACCGCGATCGAATTGAATTGCGGAATAGAGCGAATAATGATTCCACGGCGTGTACACGATCTGACCGTCGAAGCCAGTTGCGCTTGGACCGTGGATCCCACCGCTTACATTGAACTCACCCTCATGAGTAATTTGCGGGACCGGTGGACGATTCGGAACATACGGCACCGCAACACTACATCCCGTTGCTGTGGGAATTAGAATCCATAGCATCGTAATATGGATGTTCTTCCGCATGAGTCATATCCCAAACCCTTACCCCGCGAAATTCGTCACCTCTTCGATGAGCGTCGAGACGATCTCATCTTCTCGGATGCGGCGGATCATCTCGCCTTTGCGGTAGAGAATGCCAACGCCTTTGCCGGCGGCGATGCCGATGTCTGCTTCGCTGGCTTCGCCGGGACCGTTGACGACGCAGCCGAGTAATGCGACCTTCACCGGCTTTTTAATATGCGCGACAGCCGCTTCGAGTTCCCGTGTTACTTTGAAGAGATCGATCTCCAAACGTCCGCAGGTCGGGCAGGCAATGATCTCCACATTACGCGAGGCAAGCCCGAGCGTACGCAAGATTTCCTTCCCGGTCTCGACCTCTTTTTCGGGCTCGTCCGTGAGCGAGACACGGATGGTATCGCCAATCCCCTCGGCGAGCAGCGTTCCGATCCCCACCGACGATTTGATCGAGCCGACGCGTGTGGTCCCGGCTTCGGTCACGCCCAGATGGAGCGGATAATCGGTCCGTTCCGCTACTAAGCGATAGGCATCGATCATGAGGCGAACGTCGGTCGATTTTACACTGATGATGACGTCCTCGAAATTAAAATCTTCGCAGATCCTGACATGGCGCATGGCCGATTCATAGAGCGCTTCGGCGGTCGGGTAGCCATGCTTATCCAAAATATCTTTTTCGAGCGACCCGGAATTGACCCCGATGCGAATGGGAATTCTTTTTTCCTTCGCTTTTCCGAGCACCTCGTGGATGCGCTCGATCTTTCCGATATTGCCGGGATTGAGCCGTACTTTCGCGACATTTCCCTCGATCGCTTTGAGCGCAAAGACGTGATTGAAATGAATATCGGCGACGACCGGAATATTCGATTGCCGAACGATCTCGGCAATGCCTTCGGCCGCTTCCCAATCGTTCACGGTCACACGCGCGATGTCGCAGCCGGCATCTTCCATGCGCTTGATCTGGGCTACCGTGGCATCGACATCGCCGGTCTTCGTTTTCGTCATGGACTGCACCGAGATCGGCGCGCCATCGCCCACTGGAATGTTGCCGATCATCACCCGCCGCGATTTACGCCGGGGATGCGAGGTGCTTGTCGAATGACCGTTTGTAGTTTCAGCGACGATTGGAAGTATTGTTTCCATAATTTTAAATTTGGTGTGGGGCGATTTGGTACATCGCCCCGGTGCGAAATATACTTTCGCACCACACTGTTCTATTATCTCTTTTCTTCCATTCTTCTCGAAGCTTCGAACAAAATGTCGCGTTCTTCTTCGGTCAGGTTCTGGTAACCGGTGGCGGCAATCTTATCGAGGATCCGGTCGATCTCCTCCTGCGTGATCGTCTTGCCCTGCCGGACGTTCTGTGCATTGGCATTGGAAGCTTCGTGGCTCGTAGCATCGATGTCACGATATTCGGCGTCGACCGCGCCTCCAGACGCGCGCTTGCGGCCAAAGAGCCCGCCGTCTTTCGCGACCGAAGCCCGGGGCTCGGACCATTGCGACTGCACTCCGGCCTTACGCCTGGCAAGGATCTTCCCGCCGGACATCAGAAGGAGGTAAAGCATTCCCGTCACGGCACCGCCTAAGTGTGCTAAGTGCGCAACATTATCTTGCGCGTTATACGTAGAGTAAATTTCAACGGCAATAAGAATAGGAACGAGGATCTTTGCCTTGATCGGAATGAACAAAGGAAAGATAAAGAGTCGCATATCCGGGAACATGACTCCAAAAGCCACGAGGACGCCAAATATAGCTCCGGAAGCTCCGAGCATCGGGCCACCACCCATCTGGAAAAATCCGGAAAGGAGCAAATGCGCAGCAGAACCGCCCAGACCACAAACGAAATAATAGGTCAAAAACCGTTTGGTACCCCAGGACTGCTCGACCAGCACACCAACCCAATAGAGCATCAGCATATTGAAGGCAATATGCCAGAAGCCATCGTGAAGGAACATGTAGGTCAGTAACTGCCACGGCAGGAAATGGCCGGAGCCAAGCGGCCATAACGCACAATACTCGACTAAGAAATCGGTAAGTGTGAGTCCATTGCCAAACCGGAAAATCCCGAAAAGAAGCTCAGCAAGGTAAACACCGACATTTGCCGCCAGAAGGAATTTAATTCCGGGCGGGAACATCGAAAAACCCGGCATTTGCGGGCGACGACGGGGTGATTGTGGGTCCCAGGCCAAAATATCTACTTATCGATGACGAGTTGCGAAGGGTAATGACGAATTACGAGGGGTCGGTATTGCAAGTTACCGTCAACATCAAATTTGCCAATTTAACGCCGTGACAAATTTCTAAGAAGCGGAACGCCCATACGATTCAAAGAAGCAGCACGGCAATTTGATGGAAGAAAAAATGAACTAAAGGGTGGCCCGAGATTTTGATAGGACTTTCGGATCTTCTCTTGGAACACCTCCTCATAGCTCAAATTGGCTTAGAAAGCGCGGAAAACGTCCTTCGCGCAATTCTCTATTTTGTCATTACCATCTTCGTGCTCGTAACGGTGCACGAGTTTGGCCATTTTATTGCCGGCCGTATTTTTGGAATGCGTGTCCCCGTTTTTTCGGTCGGTATGGGCCGCCGGCTTTTCGGATTCAATAAGATCAACGGCCTCACGCTGGGACCTCTCGATCCGGAAGCAGAGCTAAAACTCGAAAATAATACCGACTATCGGCTATCGATGCTGCCCATCGGAGGCTATGCCAAAATCGAGGGGATGATCGATGAAACGCAGAACGAGGTGCTCCCGGAAGAAATCCAACCCTGGGAATTCCGCGCAAAGCCGTGGTGGCAAAAGTCGATCGTGATCTGTGCCGGGGTGATCATGAATACGCTGCTGGCATGGGCGATCCTCTCGGGACAGTTCTATTTTTACGGCACGGAAGGCCCTGCAACAACGACCGTCGGATACGTCAGCCACGGGTCCATATCGAAATCGGACGGCCTCCGACCGGGAGACCGGATCGTGTCCGTGGCCGGGCAACCGGTCTCCAACTGGATGGAAGTCGAGAACGCGGCACTCAAGCAAAATTTTGGGAAAGATTTTTCGCTCGAATTCGAGCGCGACGGCCATACCTATTCGGCGCTCTACCGTTCGGACGAGATGGGCAGCCTGAAAAATATCGACAAGCAGTTCGGGCTGGAACCGGTGGGATATGCCGCGCCGAAGTTAGATAGCGTTATTCCGGACCTCGCAGCGGCGAAGGCCGGGCTCAGGAAAGGCGACAGCATTCTGGCCGTAAACGGAACGGCCATTTCCACGCCGGATGCGTTTGTCGATGCGATCAGTTCCCATCCATTGCAGCCGATCGCGGTCGAATTCCTCCGTAACGGTAACCGCATGACGGCCACGGTTACGCCGGATGCCAAGGGCATTATCGGCGTATTCCATAGCGGCGATTACCTGGGGCGGACGGTTTCGGTAAATTATGGACTCGGCGCTTCGATCTCCGAAGGCTGGAATGGACTCTGGACGGTGGCGCGCCTTACCGTTGAAACGATCCGCGAAATCTTCTCGGGGAAACTGGCGGTGCAGGAAGCCCTGGGCGGGCCGGTCAAGATCGCGCAGTATGCATCCAAGAGTGCCGCCGGCGGACTCGAAACATTCCTGTTCTTTATGGCGACGCTTTCGATCTCGCTGGCGCTCATTAATATCCTTCCCATTCCGGCGCTCGATGGAGGGCATTTGCTCATTATTCTCATCGAGGCGATCCTGGGTCACGAACTGTCCCAGCGCTTTAAGCTCAATTTTCAAAAGGTCGGGATTGCGATCCTGTTGTTCCTGATGGTCTTTATGGTGATCAACGATATTCGGACGCTCTGACGACCGTTCGTGTGGCGATCGTCACTGGGAGGGTTCGGACAATTGCTGCTTCGCCAACTTTCGCTTGCGGCGCAGATAGAAAAGATAGATAACCAGCACGATGGCAATGATGGTAATCGTGAGCCCGGCGCGCTTGACCCATGTCTCCAGCAGCGGCAGGTTGGAGCCGAACGCATAGCCGAGGGAACCATAGATCGACGCCCACACGATCCCCCCGAGGACGTTATACAGCAGGAACTGGAAATAATTCAGATGATGCGCCCCGACTAACACGGCGATCCACGTCCGGGCGATCGAAACGAACCGTCCGAAGAATACCGCTTTGCCGCCATGACGTTTAAGATAGTCCTGGGCACGCTGATAACGGTCTTCCGT
>Ga0070741_10000767_pt1 | contig 108206 bp, 74 predicted proteins | sample Coa_R1_4_FD_66440 | JGI IMG/M metagenome (GOLD analysis project Ga0070741, IMG submission 66440) | Surface soil microbial communities from Centralia Pennsylvania, which are recovering from an underground coalmine fire - Coalmine... | ecosystem: Environmental > Terrestrial > Soil > Unclassified...
GTCTCGCTCGATCCCTCCTTCGGCACACCCACCGGCCAGTACATCCTGCTCGAAGGCACCGGCGTCTCCGGCAGCAACGGCTTCGACACCAGCCTCAGCTCGCTCTCCTTCCAGAGCTATCTGCCCGCCAGCATCGACCCCAGGAGCACCGGCGCCGCGACCATCACCGTCACCAACATCGGCATCAACACGCTCGACCTCTCCGCCAGCCTCACCGGCACGGTCGCTCCGTATGTCACGGCTTCGGTCGCAAACTGCGCCTCCGTCAATCCAACAGCAACCTGCACGGTTCCGGTCACCTTCTCCGCCTCTGCCACCGGCACGTACACCGGCAGCCTTACCCTCACCAATGTCTACGGCGGCTCCGCCACGCTTCCCATCACCGCAACCACCTCCTACTGGCCCGCGGTCGCAACGCCCAGCCTGCTCAACTTCGGCAGCATCACCGTCGGCTCGGCCACCGCCGCCCAGAACTTCATCATCGCCGATCCCAATGGCTATCCGCTCGGCCACGCCTATAGCGTCTCGCTCCAACCTTCGAGCAACTTCACGCTCACGAACGGCGCAACCTGCCCCGCCAGCACCACCCAGACCTGCACACTCTCCGTCGCCTTCGATCCTCAAATCGCCGGCCCCATCAGCGAAGCCGCAACCATCACTGACCAAACCACCAACCTCACCAGCCAGCTCGCGCTCTACGGCACCGGCGGCGCTGCCACCTACACCCTCTCCACCACTGGCATCGTCTTTCCGCCGGCTGTCTCCGGCGCCACCAACACTGCCCCGATAGCCCTCACGCTCACGGCCAACGGTGCGCAGCCGATCTCGGTCTCCGGCATCTCCATCACCGGATCCGGCAGCAGCAACTTCTCCCAGACCAACAACTGCTCCACCGTCGCCATCAACTCCACCTGCACCATCAATGTCACGTTCACCCCAACCTCCGCCGGCACACCATCCGCCACGCTTCAGATCGCAAGCAACGCGGTGAACTCACCCACCTCTGTCTCGCTCAGCGGCTCCGTCACCTCCTCCAGCGGCCCGGCGCTGCAGATCAGCCCATCCTCCATCACATTCCCATCAACCACCATCGGCTCTTCTTCACCCGCTCAGACCATCACCATCACCAACAACGCGAGCGGCCCCGTCACCCTCACCGGCGCCACGATCAGCGGAACCTCCGGAGCAGGATTCGGCGTCTCCGGCAACTGCACCGGCACACTCAACGCCGGCAGAAGCTGCACCCTCTCCGTCAGCGGCACGCCTTCAGGCGCAAGCGGCACCGGCTCGCTCGTCGTCACCTCCTACACTCCGGACTCGCCTCAAACCGTGCCGCTCTTCATCACCGGCACAACTGCCGGAGGCGGCACCACCTCGGGCGGAAGCACCGCGACCGTCACTCCGACTCCCTTCAGCTTCACGATCTGGGGCGCCAATAAAGACTTCACCGTCACAAACACTGGCACCGCGGGCCTCACCGTCAGCAGCGTGAACGTGACCACCACCGGCGCCGGCATAGAGCATGCTTACAGCACCGTCAGCAACAGCTGCACCACAATGGTGTCGCCAGGGGCGGCCTGCACCTTCACCATCTCCCCCTATCTCTTGCAGTCGTTCTCCAGCATCGCCGGCACCTATGACGGCAATACCGGCCAGATCTACGTCTCCGACGACGCCTCCACCGGCTCCGGCCAGCAGGTGGTCGCGCTCAACGACGTCGAAACTGCTTATCTCGGCGTTGGCGGCGTCAACGGCAACGCTACCGCCGGCGGCATCATTGGATTCTCCGCGAACCAGGTCGGCTCGACCCAGACAGCCACAATTCAGCTCGCCAATCTCACCAAGGGTTCGCCCGCCGCCACGCTCACCATCGGCGGAGCCAACCCCGGCGACTTCTCTGTCTCCGCGCTCGAGCCTTCCGTCAGTTCCACGCCGTCCACGTCCTGCCCCGGCACCGGCAGCGCCCCGTGCACCATCACCATCACCTTCAAGCCCACCGCCATCGGCGCCCGCTCCGCCAGGATCTCGCTCGACAGCGCCAGCACCTCCACCGGACAGTACATCTTGGTCGGCGGAACTGGACTGCCTCCCGGACCGTCCTTCAGCGCAAGTGGCGCGGCCCTCAACATTTCACTGCCCGGCTCCAGCACGGCGACCGACACCATTACTGTCACCAATACCGGAACCACAACCCTCGATCTCGGTGCCTCCATCACCGGAGCCAACGCCGGCAGCTTCACCGCCGACGTCAGCCAGTGCCAGTCCGTCGCCCCGCAGGCCACCTGCGCCATCACCATCACCTTCAACGGCAACGTCGTCGGCAACACTTACAGCGCCTCACTCTTCCTCTACGACACCTCCTCCTCTGCCTCGACGACCGTCAGCCTGACCGGCGCCGTCGGCTATCAGGCACCCACCCTCACTCCCAACATCACGCTTTCCTATTCACCGTTCGGTCTGCTTTTCCCCAACAGCCAGACCGTAAACACCATCGGCGCGCCCGTAAGCTTCACCGTCAACGGCTACGGCGACCCGGTCACACTTTCACTCTCCAACACCAACTTCATCTTCGTCGGCAGTTCGAGCTGCCCCGCCAGCTCCCAGCCCTGCACCATCTCCATCGCCTTCGCCCCTGCGTCGACCGGCAACCTTTCGGCCACCCTCACCGCCACCGACACCATCACCGGCAAGCAATCCTCCCTGAACCTCGCCGGCATCGCCACCCAGTAATCCTGACAGCGTTCGCCGATCCCCAATCCGCTCCAAACCCGCGTAAACACTGATCTAAACAGCGGCCTCGCTCCCCCAAAAAGCGCACCCCGCATAGGCGAGAGCCATCCTCTTGATTCCAGAGACTTTACTGCTATCTCCTTTGGAATGAATATTTTACACACAAGGTCCAAGCCTAAGTTCCCTGCAATCAAGATTTTGCACAAATACACGGGGGGAGGGGGGTACACTGCAAAATCTTCACCGCATCATAAGAAGCATGCCGAGCTCACCATCCGCTGCTCCGGTGGAACAACTGCGCGACAACGCCAAGCGCCTCGAGGCCGCGCTCTCCGTCGGACTCGCCAACCCCACCGTCAAAGCCGTCCACGAGCTGCGCGCCGCCACCCGCCGCGTCGAGGCCCAGCTCGCCCTCCTCGCCATGGTCCCCGGCCTCCCCTCCTGGAAGCCAACCGCCGAGAAGCTCCAGCGCCGCCTGGACAAGCTCCGCCGCATCGCCGGCCGGGTCCGCGACTGCGACGTCCAGGAGAAGCTCCTCAAGGACCAGGACCACGCGATGCGCTCCGCCCCCGAGGCCGCCACCCCCCTCGACAAAGCCCAAACCAAACTCCGCAAGAAGGTTGCTAAGAATCGCCAGCGCAGAGAGCGTAAGCTCCTCGCTGCGATCGAGCAGCAGCTTCCCAAGCTCGCGCGCGACACCGAAGCGGTACTCGCCTGCCTGAAGCCTGCCGCAGAGCAGCAAGTCCCCGTGAACCATCTGCTCGGCACCATCGAAAGCCACATCGAACGCATGCTCCAGTCCCGCGAGCACGGGGAAGAGCACCTGCATGACCTCCGCAAGGCTGCCAAGCGCGCGCGCTATCAGTGCGAGAGCCTGCCCGGCCCCCAGGCCGCCGCCTTGGCCAAGCGCCTCGAACAGTTGCAGGACGCCGGCGGAAGCTGGCATGACCTGCTCGATCTAGCCACCGTGTGCCACGAGGAGCTCGGCCCGGAACACCCGTTCTCACGCGTCATCGAGCATTGCCGCGACGAGCACCTCGATGATTTCCTCGCGGACCTCGAAGACTTCCGCAGCCGGCACACGCACCGCCAGACCTCCGTGGCCAAGCGCAAGCCACGGCAGCATGCTGCCGGCGATTTGGGGAGAGCAGCCGCCAAAGGCAGACGCCGTCTGCGAGCGAAGTAGCGGCACCCCCACGATACGATTACCCCATGAGAGTCGGCCTCTTCGGCGGAACCTTCGATCCACCTCATCTCGGCCATCTCGCAGTCGCCCGCGCCGTGCGTGATCGATTCGCTCTGGACCGCGTTCTGCTCGCGCCGGCCGCAGTGCAGCCTCTCAAGCCCGACGGCGCACACGCTGGTTTCGCCGACCGCCTGCGGATGGTCGAGCTGCTCTGCGCTGGCTGCACGAACATCGAAGCGTCGGCCATCGATGCACCCCGGCCGGACGGTTCGCCGAACTTCACCATCGACACGCTGCACCGTCTGCGCGCGGTGCTGTCGGCGGAAGCAGAGATCTTCGTCATCGTCGGAGCGGACGCGTTCCTGGGCATACGACAGTGGAAGAGCCCTGACGATCTGCTCCGCGAAGCAGGATGGATTGTGGTCAGCAGGCCGGGTTTCGATCTCTCTGCACTGGATTCACTTGGCCTTACCCCTGAACAGCGTGCGCACGTCGAGATTCTCAGAGACTTCGCGAATCCGGTGAGCGCGACCGAGATTCGCGACCGGCTACCCGAGAGTGAGGCCGACGATGAGGCCGCCACCGATCTGGTACCCGCCAAGGTTCTGGAGTACATCAAAACGCACCACCTGTACGGAACATGAGCCGAAAGGCCGCTCGAGTTCGCTAGGCTATATCTGGAATTCGCTACGCTGGCATGAGAGGAACCTGATGGCAAGAAACGAGACGAACCGGATGCTGGCAGCAGCCGCGGCGGCCTGCGAGGACAAGAAGGCTGAAGACATTCGCATTCTCGCGCTGGATCCGGCCGAGAGCGGCCTCACCGATTACTTCCTGCTGTGCAACGGAACGAACGAGCGGCAGAACGTCGCAATCGCCGACGAGATCGAGCTGCGCATGAAGCGCGACTTCAACACCCTGCCGAACTCCGTCGAAGGCCGGCGGCAGGCCGACTGGATTCTGCTGGATTACGTTGACTTCATCGTGCACGTCTTCTCGCCGGAAAAGCGCGCGTTCTACGGTCTCGAGCGCCTGCGCAAGTCCGCCACAACGCTGAGCGTGGAAGACCTGAACGCCGAGATCAAGCAGCACATCGCTGACGCACGCCAGAAGAAGGCTGCACCGGCGGCTAAAAGCGCTGCAAAAAAATCCCCACACAAAAAGGCAGCGACGAAGAAGGCTGCTGCAAAGAAGACCGCCGCGAAGACTCCCGCGAGGAAGGCTGCAAAGAAGAGTACGAAGCGCACGCGCTAGCCATCCGCTTTTGAACGTCGCTGTCGTGCCAAGCCTTGGCTTTGTCTTCGCCTTATTCCACTATTCACTACCCACTATTCAGTGCTTTCAGGGCCTGGCTGCGGGCGATGCGACCTTCGCCTGATCCACCTTGGCCTGCGCCTTCGCCGCGAGTGCACGCTTCTGTTCGTCCTGATCCGGACGCGGCGGGCCGTACGCCGTCCAGTCGCCCACCGGAATATCGCTCGGAACCACCCGCAGCGTCATGGTGGAGAAGACCGGCGCGCTGCCCTCCTGTGTGGCGCGAATGATGAGCCGGTAGGTACCGGGCGCCATCTCTCCCGTCTGGAAGACGTGACCGGTAACGAAGTTCCCCGCCGCATCTGCATTGGAGGGATCGACTGTCTCGTCCGACTCGTCGATAGGATTGCCGCCGGTGACCGGTGAGCCGTACAGGTAATGGAGCTGGATCGGCGCGGTCTTGGGCTTGCCGTTCGCGTCCTTCGGCACCCAGAGCTGGAAGACAACCGGGACGCGATCGCCGGCGTGCATCGTGAGCGTGCCCACGGCGCGCGGGCTGAAGCGCACATCGGCGACGGAGAACGGAAGCGTGCTGCCCTCGTCGCGGACAGGATTGCCGTTGTAGACGAATGGCTCCGAGATCCCGAGCGCGGTGCTGGACGGCCGCGGCACCACTACAGTCTGCAGCGTGCGGTGTGCGGCGAGTGTGAGATTGTTCGTCAGGGTCGACTGAATGATGTAGCGCCCGGGCACCAGAGGGAAGCGGTCTTCCGCAGCGAACGGCTTTTTGCGCCCCACATCGGCCTGCGCTGGCTGCAACTCGCTGGTGAGCACGACGAAGTCGTCGTATACCGGCGCGCCGGACTCGGTGGTGATGTGGTTCTGCAGCGTCAGGTCATAGCCGAGCGTCTTGTCCTTGCGCTGCCCGATGATGGTTGCATCCGGCTCCGGGAACTGGATGAGGTAGTTCACCGTGCTCAGGCCGCGTTCATCGCGTGAGACCGTATAGCCGACGTGCGGCGTGTTGCTGGTCGTGATGATGCTGGCGGTAACCTTTCGCTGCTCCCGGCGCAATGCGAGTTGCTGCTTCTGCAGTTGGTTGTCGGGCAGCGTGCGAATTGTAGCCAGCATTTCGTCCGACATCATTGTGGGCGAGAAGTTATCAAGATCCACGGGCTCTGTCGGCAAGAGCGAAACAGCCAGCCGGGCGACCTCATCACCGAGCGACTTGCGGATGGTCTTCAGGCTGCGCGTCTGGTCGTTCAGGTCCTCGAGTCCCGTGACCAGCTTGTTCGGCCCGTCCTGATACGGCGAGTAGATTGTGTACGGCTCTCCTATGCTGCGCTTGAAAAATACGATGTAGAAGTACGACGGCAGCGCCGGCGACGGCGAGCTGTAGAACCAGATTACGAGCGGGCGAACATTACGCGGGCTAGGGTAGGTCACAATCGACTGCGGGGCACCCAACGTGATGTAGATGCGGCCCTCGTCTGTACGCCAGCCGTTCTGCAGGTTCACTGCGCCGAAGTGCTCATTCGCATACGCCAGCCGGCGATAGTGCTCTTCCTTGTAGGTGTTGATCTCGGAGCCGGGAGTCGGATTGCGGGCGTCCCAGAAGGAGCGAATGAACGCGTCGCGCTCCGCGTCTGTGTGCAGGGCGAGGAACTGCGCCCGCTCCTGGGTCTCGATGATGTACGGAACCTCTTCATCGAGCCAATGCCTGTAGTGCGGGGGGAGATTCTTCTCCGCTCTGTCTACGCGGGGCGCGGCCATAGCCGGGGCAACAGCAGCAGTGGCAGTCAGCAGGACGAACAGAACGGCGAGACGCGAAGGGAACAACGGTGCTCCTTGAAGCGGTGTTTGCAGCGAAGTTGCACGCTGGAAAAAAACAAATAGAGGAGGAAGGCCATCGGCCTTCCTCCTCCAGTGTAGAAGATTCGGTTATCGGCTAGAACTCGAACCGGACCGATCCACGGGCATAAAACGGGCCCTGGAACGATGTAGGACGGCCAAAGTCGACGTTAGGTGCGAACGTGCTGGGCAGCTCGGTGTACTGCTCGCGGCTCGTTTCGAACTGGCTGTTGGTCACGTTGAAGAAGTCCATCGCCAGCTTCAGGCGATACTTTTCTCCCACCGGGACCGGGTAGTCGAGGTGCATATCAAGTTGCGCAGACGCCGGCGTGCGTCCTGCGGCGCCGCGACCTCCAACCGGAACCTCGCCCTGGTTTTGGTAGATGGGGTGGTCAGCAAGGTAGCTGAGCGGCACGCCCGACTGTCCGCGGAGACCGGCGCCGACGGTGAGGCCGTGCAGACCGTTGAGCCACGGCGTGTCCGAACCGATGTTGTAGCTGATAAACAGATTGCCCACGGCGCGGCGGTCGGTGCTGAGGTAGCCTGGCGCGAACTGGTCGCCAAGCAGGCCGAGCTTACCGGGGGTGAAGTCAAACAGCGAGCTGATGCCGGGGTCGGCCTGCCCGTTGTCGTTGCGGAATGCGCCCTCATAGTTGCCCCAGAGGTTGCCCCAGCGGAAGTTGACGTCGGCCAGCCAGTGGTTGGAGAAGCGCTTGATTGCCTCGAATTCCACTGCATTGTAGCGGCGAATCGGTTTCACGAAGCCATCCGGAATGCCATCGCCCGGACCGGCGTCTGCGGTGCTCAAGTTCAGGAAGCAGGCGCCGCCGGCATTGGCGCCGTTCGGGGCAGTGAAGGGCCCGCCGTTGGAAAAGTACGTGTCATTGTTCTCAGTGCAGCCGGGCAGAACAGGGACATAGTTTCCTGCAACGGCGGGAGGGGTTCCGCCAGGTCCAGCAGGCTGGCTGTGGACTACCTTCCCTGGGTTCTTAGCGAGGAATTGTGCCTGCGTATAGGTGACCTCGTTCTCGTTGACGGCGATGTCCGTGCTCGGTCCGGGGTTCGCAATGCCGCCGTTGTAGTTCGGAACGATCGTGGAGCCTTCGGGCGACTGCGATCCGATATCCTCGATGATCCGGCCGAGGCGGCGGTCTGTGTAGCGGGCCTTGAAGACCAGGGAGCTGGAGAGGTTGCGCTCGAAGCCGATGACGTATTCGTCCTCATACTCCTGCTTCGTTCCCGGAATGATGCCTTCACCCGTGGATGATGCGAAGCTCGGGCCACCGAAATTCGTTGCGACGCCGCCGACCGTCTTCTGCGGGGTTCCATTGAGAGAGTTGTTCTGGTTGGGAGTTACGCTGATGGTCCCGTCAGCGGCTATTGTGGGGGCGAAGTACAACTTGGTTGCATCCTGCTCGTTGCCCAGCTGCCGGATGGCGGCATCCAAAGGCATCGCCCAGTAGTTGCGGCCGAAGTTGAAGAAGAGCTTGCTCCTCTGAGTTCCGGTCGGATCGATATTGATGCCCATTCGCGGTGACCAGCTGGGCCCGAAGTTATAGTTCAACACTTGGCCGCCGACGCGCTGCTGCTCCCAGCGAACGCCGATGTTGAGTGTTACATGGCGATTCATCTCATAAATGTCTTCACCGAAGGCCTGGTGATAGCGGCCGGTGGCGTTGACATAGAGGCCCTGGTATGTTCCGCGGTAAACGCTGGCGTATACACGGGCGCCATTAAGGACGGCGCACTTCGTGCAGGTCTGGTCGGTGAGATCGGCCGTATTCGCCGGGATGATCTGGAAGATGGCGTTGTCCATCTGACCAACCGCTGAGGCCTTCATGCCCGGGATAGGAGTACCTAGGTAGTTATTTGCAGGTATCGCGAACAGCGCGCCGGAGCGGGCGGGGATATCCAGGAAGTCTGTGTGATCGTACCCATACCCGATGTTGAAGGTGTGCTGACCCCACAGCTGCCAGATCTTCGAGGTGTTGGCCTCGATGCTGTAGGTGTTGTTCTTGGAAGGTTCATAGGCGCCCAGACCGGTTATCACCTGCGGGTGGGTGGGTGATGTGTAGTTGCCTACGGTGTTGATGATCTCGTACTGGTTGAAGGCCGGAATTTCGGTGAAGTGGTTGTGGTTGTACGCATAGGCAGCGTCCACGGTCCAGGTGTTCGTGAGGGCAGAGTCTAGACGGATCAGCTCATCCTCGGAACCGAAGTTCCACGAGCTCTCGGTTGTTGTGGGCACCGTGCTCGAGAGGCTGTTCGGAACCACATTGTGACGGGAAGGATCACCGAAGGCCGTCGCCTCAAGCGTGGTGCGGTCCGTGACTTTGTACGTCAGCTTGCCGGCGTAGCTCAGGCCGGTGGTGCTGGAATGGATCGTACCGAGCGCAATCGACTGCGCTGGGGCTGTTTTGGCAGCGGCGATGTAGTTCCGGGTCAGCGATGGATCCCACGCACCGAAGAAGAACAGCTTGTCCTTGATGATGTAGCCGCCGAGCTCAGCCGAGGCGTCGAACGCCGGGTTTGAGAGCGTGCTCGAGTAGGAGTTATTCACATAGCCGAACTGGTCGTAGTTGTAGCGGCTGGCATAGAAGCTAGGAGGAGCGAAGTACGCGCTGAGGGCTCCGTGGAACTGGTCGCCGCCGGATTTGGTGACGATCTGAACGATGCCGCCCGTCGCCTTGCCGTAGGGAGGCTCGAAGGCGGTTGTCTTGACGTCGACTTCCTTCACGAAGGTCAGGTTGATACCCGTGCCGAGTGCGCCGTGATAGCGGTTGAATGTGCCGATGCTGCCGAAGGCCTGATCCGTGATCGTCACGCCGTCCACGACATACAGGTTCTCGAGGCCGGAAGCGCCGCCGATCGACGGGTTAGACTGGCCGGGGCCGATCGCGTTCGGGGTCGTGTTGACTTGGCCGGCCGCCACGCCCGGAGCTGCGTAAAAGATCGCGCTCACGTTACGCTGCATCGGAACGCTGTTATAGAAGGTGTCGGTCAAGTTGGAGGTGATCGCGGTATTTTGGGTGTCCAGCTGCACCGCGGCGGCGGTGACCTCAACCGTAGTCGACTCGCTTCCGACGCCCAGCTTGATGGTCAGGGTCGAAGCGACGTCCGTCGTTACCTCATTGTGCTTCGCCTCGGTCGCCGAGAAGCCCGCCTTCGAAACTCTCACGTCGTAATAACCGGGACGGAGGTTCGCGGCGGTGAAACGGCCGAGGTTATCGGTATGCAATGTGAGTGCTCCCTGGGGCCCGGAAACGGAAACGGTCGCGTCGGGAATCGCGGCGCCGGTTGGATCGGTTACCGTGCCATTCAGGCTTCCGGTAACGGCGGACTGGTCTTGCGCAACTGCCGCAACCGGCAACAGCATCGTTAGAACCAGGAGAATGCTTCGAATAATCGTTCTCACTGAACACCCCTCGGGAACCCAGATATGCGTTCCGAGGATCGCATTCGCGGGTTCATCGGGCAGTCGGTGTTGCAAATATCGTGCCAACCCGGCGATTACTGAAAATACACCACTTACACCTTTCTAATACTCATTCGTCTCCTCTGTTTGGTATCTGGCATTCCAAAAATGGAATTTTGTGCGTCGACGAACTCGATATCGCGTTATCGTTATGCATTAGGCGGGTTTAGCATCCGGTAAAAGGCATGCGAACAGCCAGGTCAGACAATTGGGCGCCAGACACCATTGCCGCCGTGGCGACGCCTCCCGGGCGCGGAGGCATTGGCATCGTCCGGCTCTCCGGCCCCGAGGCGTGGCAGGTCGCGGCGCGACTTGTCCGCCTCAGGCGTGAGCTGGAGGCCGGGCGGACTGGGCTGGCCGACGTTCTGGACCCCAGCGCTCCCGATGGCGCCACTATTGACGAAGCTGTGGTCACTCCTTTCGCTGCACCTCGCTCCTACACCGGAGAGGATGTAGTTGAAATTGCGGCACATGGATCACCCATCGTGCTCGAAACCCTGCTACGCTCCGCCCTGAGCTTCGGAGCGCGTCTGGCGAGGCCTGGAGAGTTCACCGAGCGCGCTTTCCTTAATGGCCGGCTGGACCTGACCCAGGCCGAAGCGGTGCATGACCTGATCGCTGCGCAAACGCTGGCGCAGGCCCGGATGGCGGCGCAGCAGCTGGGAGGCGCCCTCTCACGGCGAGTGACTCCTATTAAAGAGGAGCTCGTCACGCTGATTGCGCTGCTCGAAGCCGGGATGGACTTCGCAGCCGGCGAGCTGGACGATGTCGATGTCGTTTCACCGGAGCAAATCCGCACGACGTTGGCGCAAATCCATGAACCGCTGGAGCGACTTGCGCGCAGCTATGCGCAGGGGCATCGGTTGCGCGAAGGCGTCTCGCTTGCCCTGGTCGGGCGGCCTAACGTGGGCAAGAGCTCTCTGTTCAACCGGCTGCTGGAGCGGGAGCGCGCGATCGTCACGCCGCTGCCCGGAACCACCCGCGACACGGTCGAAGAGGTAACCGCCGTCGGAGGCGTGCCTGTACGCCTAATCGACACCGCAGGGCTGCGGCTGGCCGGTGAGTCCCCGGCTGACGACGCCGAGGCGCTCGGGATTGCGCGCTCGCGAGAGGCGCTCGCCGACGCGGATCTGGTGATCGTCGTTCTCGATGCGACCGCCACTGCTGACCATCAGGAGACCGAGCTGCTTCAGTCGCTCAACGGCCGACCGCATCTCGTGGTCAGGAACAAAGCCGATCTGCTCGCAGCGTCCGCGAGTGCTGACGGGGAGGGCATCCTGACCTCCGCCATCACGACGCAGGGCATGGAAGAGCTGCGCTCTGCAATTCTGCGGCTGTTACAGGCTGATGGCGAAATCGTTTCCGGCGGCGGGCTGAATTCGCTGCGCCAGCAGGAGGCGGTTGGGGCTGCGCTGCAATCCGTGGCTGCGGCTGAGACAGCGAACGAGAGTGGCGTGCCCCACGAGTTCCTGCTCGCGGACCTGCATGGCGCGCTGCGGGCGCTGGACAGCCTGACCGGCCAAACGACCTCCGACGACATCCTGAACCGGATCTTCTCCACCTTCTGTATTGGCAAGTAACACGACCTCCGAGGTAGTCCGGTGAAGCACTCATCAAGTCGTTTGATCACTTTGGATTGGCATTGATCAGCTCCTCCAAGCGGTCGTGACGGAATTCCTCGTATGTCCGCCTGTTCATAGAGGCTTCGGGCAGTCCTTTGAAGGGCTCTGATTTGTGCGACGTATTCCAAGGCAGCGAATTACCGAAACGGCAAATGTATATCGAAGCGCGGTCGCCTAACTGTAGCTCAGGCAATTCGGCCATCGATATGTCCACTGATGGGCCGTACACCTAGAACCAATCAAGACCCGAAAGCTCCGCTCATGTCATACGCGACGAGAGGTGGTTCAGACTCCTGCCCGAGAGGAACATATTCCCACTCGAACCAAGATCCACGTGTTGGCGCCGCAAACCCAATCTCGTATGAGGCGGGATAAGAGGCAAGGAGCTGGTCGGCGTAGTAGATCTGCACGCACGTGTCCTCGCGCACTGCCATGCGAATGCGAGCGTTCGGAATGTATTGCGCGAGAAGATGTTGCCACCTGCCGGCATACCAATACGAAACCCCGTCCTGGCTGGCGCGCAGCCAATAACGGTTACACATCGTGCATCCGCTTCGTACGAATGCGCGGAGGATGAAGTAGTCGTTGCTACTGGTGAATGCCGGAAGCTGAGCTTCGACGGTAAACCCCTTGGCGATATTGAGAGTATCCAGAGCGCCGGTGCGCTCGTTCGTCCACAGATGTAGCGCTGTGCGATACCGATGCATATCTGCATTCGGAATTTGTGTCGCAAGTTCCGTTTTCCGCGCAAGAGTCCGCGGCTGTGGCAGAGGGCTCGGGTCCTTAAGGCCGTTTTCGGCCCACTTCAAGTTGAATTCGTAGTGATCCATGCTGCTCACCACATGAATCAGCCCATTTCGTGCCTGCGTCAAGGTGACGTAACCAGTCGGTTCGGCATTTCCTGGTCCCATGTAGATTCTGCCGTTGCTCATGCCAGTGATGCCGTGATCGGGTTTGTCATCGGTCAGGATGCGCCGCACCGGCCAGGTCTTTCCTTCGTCATAGGAGAGACAGATGCACAGCTTGGCCAATTCGCGGTCAGTCTTCTTCTGCGGTCCGACGTCGGAGAGATCGGGAAGAAATGTCGCCAGCGCGATCGGTCCCTCTGCGAGACGGTGCATGGAAAAACGCTGCGTGTAGGTTATCGGCGGAAGGTCCGTGGCTACCGCATGCCAGGTCTTGCCATAGTCGTCGCTGATGCTCATCGGCAGGTGACCGTCAATGTTGTCGCCTCGACCGAGTGCCATAATTCGACCGTCCTTCAACTCAACAATTGAAGCGTGAATGCCGTTGATGCTGCCGCCTGTGTCCTCCCAGGTTGTGCCCTCATCCTTGCTCAACCACATGGCCGAGCTTTGCGGATGTGCATCTGCGCCAAAGATCCACCAGCCGTTCTTCAGTCGCAGGATCGGTTGGCAGACCATATTGCGGAAGCCGAAATCAGGCGCAATGTACCGTGGAGTTGACCAGGTCGCACCGTTGTCCTTGGAGCTTCGAAGGATGATCTGCAACGGCTCCCAGTAATGCGAGAGCGCTGTTCCATTCAGGTGATAGAGCGTCTCGTGCCCATCGAACCAGAGCGCGGGGCAGTGATCGTTCCGGTCCGGTGTGTCATAAAACGAATAGGCTTCGTCCCATGCATCCGCCTGAAACGGAAGCCGGCTCGCCGCGATGCTTAACTCTCTGCCCTGTTCACGCGCGCACGTGTACCAAATGGCCAGCATGTCACCGTTTGGGCATTCAGCCAGTCCGGTGTCGTGATTGTGCCAGTGATAAAGCGGCCCAGCAGCATCCTCCGGAATCTTCACAAATTGCCGAGGACCCTGGAAGTACGGAATCGAAGCTTGCGGGCCGCGCAGAATCTCATCAGGCCTGCGTTGCGGTAGTGATTCTTGCGAGACGACGATCGCGCTCTCATCTCGTCTGAGCTCCGGCTTCGGCGCCGGTAGTTCGTCGCAGGCAACACGGAACCCGATCGTGAATCCGCGCGTCTCCGGCAAGGCCGCAGCGCGATTGGCAGATCTCAAGTAGTAGGCAAATGTTCCGTGACTTCCGCCGCGGGTGACTTTGAACAGGCCATGCGAGGAGCCGCCCTTCGCTCGGTCTACGGAATAGGGCGCATACCAGTCCTGCACCCACTCTTCGACATTTCCATGCACATCGAAGAGCCCCCATGGATTGGGAGGAGACTGGCCGACCAGCAGACTTACCTTGTCCCGCTCGGAGGCGAAGTCAGTGACGCGAGCATTCATCAGATAGGAGTTGGGCAGGCTGTCGCCCGTCGAGAACAGCGAAGTCGTTCCCGCACGCGCGGCGTACTCCCACTCCGCCTCGGTTGGCAAGCGAAAGGGCCTCTGCTCCTGCTTCGACAGCCACTCGCAATAGGCCACAGCATCGTGCCAGCTGACGTAGATCACTGCCTCATTGTCGAGTCGCGAGAAGCCGAACTTGCCACGCAGCTTACGATGAGCGGGATCGAACCGTTCGTATTGACGATTCGTCACCTGCGTGACACCGAGGTAGAAGGGGGTGTCAATGCGAGTCAGCGCCGCCGGACGTTCGTCGAAATCACCTTCTTCGAAGAGAACATCAGAAAGCACGAAGCGCGCCGGATCGCCATGTGGGAACATGGCCTGCAGTTCACTGCGCGTCATGTACGCCAGCGGCTCGCACATCGAGAGCGGGATATTCTCCGCGTTCCCCATAGAGAACGTTCCCGGCGAGATGAGAGCGTACTCCGCTCCGCCCTTATCAACGAGCGGAGCGGAACTGAGAGCATCTGCCCTGGCGAACCGGCAGACAGCACCGGGCGCTAGAGCCGCCGCCAACTGCAGAAGACGTCGGCGGTTCCAGGTTTGCGGCATCTGTGGTCTTCTCCCGGATCGGTACTAGAACTTATATTTGAGTTCCAGCTCGAGCTGGCGAGGTTCGGACCGTGTGCTCTGTACAAAACCCCAGGTACTTCCGCCATTTACCGTGCGGCCCTGGTTGTTGTAGCTCGTGAGATTTCCTACGTTGTAAGCCTCGGCGATGAACTCCAGCGAATTCTCGCGATAGAGCGTCCAGTCTTTCTGCAATGACGCGTCGACCTGACGATAACCTTGGGCACGCTCGGAACCCACGCTGGCCGTTCCGAAGATTGGAGCCTGTCCTGTGACACCTGCGGACGGCTGGCCGTAGGCACAAACTCCGTCGTCATAACCAGCCGTTCCGCAAGTACCGGGGCCGGTGTTGCCGGAGTGCGTTGCAGACGGGTCGCTTCCCCACGCGCCCGCAATGACGTAAGTCGCGGGATAGGTGATGGTGCCGTCTACTCCGGTGTTGTTGTATCCGCCAGTGCTGGTCACATACAGACCATCCTTAATATTGGTGATCTTCATGTGACGATAGTGATTGGCGCGCAGTGCACCCGCCGTGCCGACACCCGCTGAGCCCGTTGCGGTAATCGTGTTTGGTTGGCCACTGAATAGCACGGCGCTGCCGGAAAGTTTCCAGCCGCCCACCACTTCGTCGGTCCAGACAGGCATCGAAGAACCGACGTGCCGGCTTCTGCCAAACGGCAGGTCGTAGACCCAGCTGCCATTCAGCATGTGGCGGCTGTCACTGCCGGAAGGACCGTACTCGCATGCGAGGCAGTAGTTGTTCTGCGGATAGCTGCCCGAGACATTGTTGTCATTGATCGCGACGATGCCGGAGGTGTCACCCATCGCGTGCGAGTAGGTGTAGTTGATCTGAAGCTCCAAACCACTCGCGGGCAGAAGCCGGTAGGTAAGCTCGCCTGCGTTGAAGTTGGAGTATGCCTCAGACTCGTACTTGGTGACCGTGCTTGTGCCGATCGTGACGTTGTTCACGCCGGTGAAGATGGTTTTGGAATTGAACGGCGCACTGGAAGCGGTATTTACCAGCGTTTCCTGGTTAATGTTGCGTTGATCCGCCAGGTGGTTTGCCACATTGCCAACATAGGCCAACGTGACCTTCGATTTCGCGGTTATCGCGTATTCAGTTACTAGGCTGTATTGCGGCTCAAACATGGGCTTCAGATTGTTGTCCCATGCGACAAACGCGTAGCCTGCCGCGGAGGCATTCGACGTGGCGAATCCGTTTGTCACGGCAAATGGGTTGCCGCCGGATGTGGATGTTGGCGTCGTTGCAACCCCAGAGATGCTCAAATGGTACGGAACATTAAGCAGGTGATTCCGCTCGATGAGGTTATAGTCCATGAAGGTCGTGGTGCCAAAACCGCCGCGCAGCACGAACTTCTTACTCCGCCAATCCGGATTCCACGCAAAGCTGATCCGCGGATCGAAGTCGGTGTAGGTCGGGTTGTAAAGAGCGCGCGAGTTGCCGTTTTGTCCCGCTAGCAACAGCGCGCCGGTCGTCGGGTCCAGCTTCGACATCTTGTCGTGGACCTCGTACATCGGCTGGTCGTATTCCCAGCGAACACCGTAGTTCACTGTGAAATTCGGAGTGATCTGGAAAGCGTCCTGCGCGAACACCGCGAAGCGATACTGCCTCAGGCCATAATCGCCGTTCGTGGCAGTCACGCTGTAGCTCGAAGAGTAATCGAGCAGAAAATCGGCAAAATCATAGCCGATTGTCTGGCCCGCAGCCGGATCGCCGGTGAAGACGCCGCTGTAGTTGAAGTTGCCCAGCAGGCCGCCTGTTCCATTGAGGTACAGGTTGTTCTGCTCGCGCAGCAGTTGCGCACCCAACTTGGTGATATGACGTCCATGCTGCCACGTCATCTCGTCGGCGTAGGTGAAATGGTTATCGAGGGCAAGGTTGTAAGCGCCGGACGTGCCGAGCGTGCTGACTCCTGAACTGTTCGTGCTCTGGGTAAATGTCTGCGAACTGAAGCCGGAGACGACGCTCGGCCACGGAATGCCGACGAGCGACTCGCCATTACTGAAAGCCGACGAGGCTGAAGTCGTCTCGGCGTACTGGTTATAGTGCAGTCGCGTGAACCCGAGCCGGGCCTCGTTCACAATGTTGGGCGAGAACGTGCGCACGTAGTTCACCGCAAACTGCTTGAATGGAAAGTCATTATTCGTCGGGAACGAGATGGGATCGATCAGTTGCGAGGCGAAGTCATAGGCCTCGCCCTGCGACCAGCGTGCGCTCAGACGGTCCTTCGCAGTCGGCGCCCAGTCCATGCGAACGTCACCCTGGTTATTGCGCGCCAGACCTTTCGAATATCCGAGGTAGTTGCCTTGCACCGGAGCCGTGCTGGCGGTGTGGTTGGGCAGCGGCAGCAGCGCAGGATTGTTGAAGAGATACTTCGCGACCGGATTTCGGATCGGAATGAGGTTCTTGTACAGCGTTCCGCTGATGGTTTGGTTGAACGGCGCGTAGCCGTTTTGAGAGTCGTATAGCTGCGGAACGGATGAGCCAAAGTATGCATATCCGGCCAGTGGCGACACCGAGGTATCGGCCGCGCCGCAAGTGGAGCATGCCGTGGTGTAGCCGCGCCACGCGTTCAGAGGAACGTTGAGCGTACTCTGCCCGGATGACGGCTTGACGTAAACCTCCATGTCCGCGAAAAAGAAGAGCTTGTGCCGCAGGAACGGCACCGGGCCGCCTGCTGCGGCGTTGTAAATGGTCTGGGTGTAATGCGTGCGGCCGGCGAACGCCGACCCAGGAAGGACACGCTTGTTCTGGAACAGGTTCGCGTCCATTAGATAGTTCTGGAGATAGGCGCTCAGGCCGCCGTGGTAAGAATTCGTTCCACTCTTGGTGACGAGAGCCATTTGCGCCGCGCCATCACCATACTCGGCTGGCGGCACATTCGAGATCAGCGTCACCTCCTGCACCGCCTCGGGCGCGATGCTATAGGTCGGCACGCCGAAGCCATTGCTCAGGTTTGCTCCGCTGTCCACGATGCTGATGCCGTCCAGCGTGTAGTTCGTCGTATAGGTGCGGTTCCCGTTAATGTTCGGCAGCGTGGCGAAGCTTTGGGTGCGCTCACCCGAGTTGTTCGGGCTGCTTTGGCCGGCACCGTTCCATTGGTTGCCGTCGGCCACCGTGGACCCGGGCATCAGCTGCGAGAGTTCCTGGAAGTTGTGGCCGTTGATGGGAAGGTCGTTGATCAGTGTCTCGGAGATCGTGCTGCTGATCATTCCGTTGTCGGTGTTAAGTAGCTGCGCCGCATTGGCCGAAACCTCGACGACGGTATTCTCACCGCCCGCCCTCAGGCTCGCGTCGATCTTGGCCACCTGCGCCACCTCCAGCAGAACGGGCGAGATCACCTGCTGGGCAAAGTTTGGTGCCGCAACTTTCAGGCTGTAGGTGCCGACCTGGAGAAACCGCAGATTGTAGACCCCGACTGAATTGGTCTTAACCGTCGTGGCGAGACCGGTCTTCTTGTTGGTCGCGGTGACCGTCGCGTTCGGGATCACAGCTCCGGCCGAATCTGTGACTGTGCCTGTAATGTCAGCAGTGACCGTCTGCGCCTTCGCGGTGAGACAAACCACTAGAATCATTGTCCACATTATGCATACAAGTGTTCGAATGCGCATAACCGCCTCCTAACGTAGTCGCCTCAGTGTTTCGATCTCTGAAAGGTAATCCCCAACAAAGTTGCGCTTCATTCGCATTTCATAGCATCAAACAAAAACTGCCGTCTGGCAGGGCCATCCCGATTTTCAAGAAAATTACACGCGGCCGCCTATCGCTGGCAAGGGTTTTTCGCGAGAAAATGTAAAAATTGTTGTTCGATTGGCGCTATATGTCGACATACAATCGACCATATGTTTGGGCGACTTGCGGTCAGCCGCAATCTCCAGATACCTAGGGAGAAAATACCCGCTATGTTTAAGAAAAAGCGGCATGGAATGAGGATGTGTCGCCATAGATGGCGGGTGCTTGTTGCGCTTGGCGGGATGGCCCTTGGAATTGGCGCACAAGCGGCTGGTGCATACGTGTCGACGAATAGACGACCGACTGCCATTCGGGATGTAATTGCAGTTGAGAGCCCCGCGCTGACGTCCGTAGAACGCGTAGCAGTCACGATGTTGCTCGACGAAGCGGAGAGCCGCACGGGAGAGCGCTGGCAACTGAAATCTGGGGACGATTCGCGCAGCGCCCAGCCGAACTCGATGCAGATCTTTATCGGAGAGAACGGCGAGATTGCATCGATGCTGCAGCATCCACTGCGGAATGAGTGGGTATCTCATGCGCCAGACTCGGCCTTCCTGGCGAAGGCCGAAGGGTACACGGTGCGAACGCTCGATTGGCAGCATCATCCGGCGCTCGTGGTGGATGGGAACGACGCTCGCGGGGTGCTCTATGGTGTTGGCTATCTACTGCGGCACCTGGAACTTAGCCCGAACGGTACCGCGTTACTTCAGCCGCTTTCCATTTCGACAGCGCCACAGGTCCCGATCCGGAGCCACCAGATCGGCTATCGATATAAGAACAATACATACGACGCATGGACGCTCCCGATGTTCGAGCAGCAGATCCGTGACCTGGCTGTGTTCGGAATAAGCGGTCTCCAACTCGTGGCGCCTGTCTCCGATGATCGTGCGACGAGCCCGCTCTACCCCGCTCCCGCGTTCGACACCGTGGTCGGCATCTCACGTCTGCTCGCGAAGTACGGCTTGGATTGCGATCTCTATTACCCGGAGATGCGCAAGGATTACACAGATGCGGCGACCGTAGACGCCGAGGTGAAGGTCTTCACCGCTCTGGTCAAAACCATGCCCCGCATCGACGCCCTGTACGTGCCCGGCGGTGATCCCGGCCATACGGCTCCGGGGCCGCTGATCGCGTTAGTCGCCAAAGAGACCGAGGTGCTTCACCGCTATCATCCCAACGCGACGGTCTGGGTCTCGGCGCAAGGTTTCGACAGCAAGGCATACGCTGAGTTCTATGCTCTGCTGAAGCAGCAGCAGCCCGCATGGCTAACAGGTGTCTTCTTCGGGCCGCAGTCTCGTGACAGCTTCGAGACGCAACGCGCGAATATCCCGGCGCGCTACCGCATGCTCTTCTATCCCGACATTGCTCACACCATGCATGCACAGTTTCCGGTACCGCAATGGGACCCCGTCTTCGCGCTAACCGAGGGCCGCGAGCCGATCGATCCGCGGCCAATCGATGAGACACACATCTATCACCATTTCGCACGACTGCATACCGGCTTTGTCACGTACTCAGAGGGTGTCAACGACGACGTGAACAAGTTCTTGTGGACCAGCCTGGGATGGTCTTCCGACGCTGATCCTCGCGAAACTCTCGAAGAGTACAGCCGCTACTTCTTCGGTCCACATATCGGCAAGCACTCTTCGTCGCGAGTGGCGGATGCCATCTTCGACCTCGAGCGCGACTGGCGCGGGCCGCTGGCGTCGAATGTACAGATCCCGCGCACGCTGGAGCTTTTGCAGCAGCTAAACGCCGGGGCTACACCCGCGCAGCAGAACAACTGGCGATTCGAGTCACTGATCTATCGAGCGAACTACGACGCCTATCTGCAGGCGCGTCTGAAAGTGGAGAGTGGCCAGGAAGACTCCGCGCTGCGCCAGCTCACCGGCGCTCCGCGGACGGGAAGCATCGCTGCGATGGAAGCCGCCGAAAAATATCTGCAGCCCGTGGCTAGTGCCTCAGAGATTCGCACCCGAATTGAAGACCTTGCAGCGCGGCTCTTTCAGCACGCCCGGCTGCAATTAAGCGTGGCCAAGTACGGCGCCTCGGGCATCGAGCGCGGCGCGAACCTCGATCGTGTGGACATACCGCTGAATGATCGCGTTTGGCTGCAGAAGAAGTTTTCCGACATTCGTAGCATGCCAACGGAGAAGCAACGGCTTGCAGCGCTTGAGGGCATAGCTTATTGGCAGCATCCCGTCGAGGGCGCGCTTTACGATGACTTGGGCAATCCAGCTGGGGAGCCACACCTGGTCCGCGGCAGGGGTTTCGACCGTGATCCCGAGATGTACGAGACCGCCATCGATGGTGTAGCCGATCACACCACAGAAGAGGGCTGGCGAATGTCTGAGCTGAGTTACGCCGAGACATTGTACGAATATCCGCTTGGGCTTCATTACAAAGGGCTGAACACACGGATCCGCTATAAACTTCGCATCGTCTACGCGGGCGAGGAGTACACGCTTCCTCTGGAACTCACAGCCAATGACAAGCTGATCATTCACGGACCAAGGTTCCGCAAATCCAACCCCGAGACCCTTGACTTCGATCTGCCCGCAGAAGCGACAGCGACCGGCAGCTTGGATCTAAAGTGGAATCGCCCAGCTGGCATCGGCGGCGGCGGACGTGGTCGTCAGGTCGCCGAAATCTGGCTGTTGCCTGAGCGCTGAGCCATTCGCGCGCCGTACAGCAACGTGATCGCAATCGCGAGGTAGATAACACCGGTCGCGCTGAGGCAGACACCGAGACTAAACCGTTGCGACATAATCCCGACAAGAAGCTGCGCCGCTCCTGCGCCAAGCCAGCCAAGCGAATTCATGAGCCCGACCGACGCCCCTCGCCTCGCGATGGGCACAACATCGTAGAGTGAAGCCCATAGACTCGACTCGTAAACACCTTTGCCCAGGCCAAACCCGGCTATGGCCGCAAGCACGAATGGAATGCGCTCGGTCCACCCGCTGAAAAAGAGAAACGGCACGGCGAGGCTAAGCCCGAGCGCCTGAACACGCATGCGCGCAGCACCCGCGCCGGCATGCCGGTGAACGCTCGCGTCGGCAGCGATTCCTCCGACCGTGACGCCGAGAATCGAGGCCACCTGCATGTACGCGCTGCCGTAAAGACCCGCGAGGCTCAGGCTCATGTGAAACCGGGTAAAGAGATACGTCGGAATCCAGACCGTGAAAACCATTGCCACAAAGTTCGCGCCGATGAAGACCGATACCAGGAGTCGCGCGATACGATTCGCCGCAAGTTCACGAAAGGCAGGCCACAGCGCGCCGTCTGTACGTACCGGCCCTGCATCCGGGTCGGAGTCGCCGCGTCCCGGCTCACGCAACAGCGCGTATAGGACCACGCCAAGCGCGATTCCCAGCACACCAAAGAAGCGAAAGCCCCCGCGCCATCCCGTGTGTTGCCCCAATACACCGGCCAGCCATCCGCCGGCGATGCTCCCCACATAAATGCCCGACTGGTGTAACGCCATCGCGCGGGAGCGGGACCCCGCCGGATGGTAGTCGCTGATAAGCGACATTGCCGCAGGAAAGTAGAAGGCCTCGCCCAATCCAGCCATCGCCAGGCCAGGCAGAAGTTCCCAGTAGCTCTGTGCGAACGAACTCAGGGCAGTCGTTCCGGACCACAGCACCAATGCGCCGACGATCAGAGAACGCCGCGACACGCGGTCGCAGATCCATCCCGCGAACGGCCCCGTCGCCGCGTACATCACCATGAATGATGCGCTGAGCAGACCGAGATAGAAATTGTTCAGCGAAAACTCAGAGCGGAGCAGGGGAAACACCACGAAGATGACCTGCCGATCCGCGTAGTTAAGAAAGCAGACAAGCCACAGCATCCCGACGACGAGCCATCGGTTATCCAGCCTCATGGCCAGCTCGTCGCCCTAGCCCCGTCCGACTATGTTCGGGAGGTCAAAGATCATCGGCATATTGGCGCGCATCGCGACTTCGCGATTCCAGCGGTCGAAGTCGTTGATGCGCTCGCGCTCGCTTAGCTGGATATGTTCGGTGAGTGCAGCCATCGCGGCGCCCGGATCCTGATTAGCCACTCCATCCAGAACTCGCTGATGGTACTGCTGAACGCTTTGCAGTTGCGGCGCGTCGTGCCCTCCGCGTTGCATCGCGAAGATGCGAATCAGCAAACGAGTGTCATTAACGATTTTAAGTATTCTCGAATTCCCCGTGAGGCTGAGCAGCAGCGAGTGAAAGCCAAGATCGCACCCGAGAAAGCGCTTCATCTGTTCTGCATCGAGCTCCGTCGCGTTCGTCTTCAGGATTTCGTTCCGCAGGTTTCCAATCTCGTCGACCATGAACTGCAGCCGGTCCAGATCCGCAGGGCGCAGCGGGAGCTTCGCCACCTTGCCGACGCTGTAAACCTCCAGCGCCTCGCGCAATTCATACAGCTCGATGATGTCGTCGCGCTGGATCTGCGCGACTACCATCCCGCCATTCGTTCCCGGGCGAAGCAGTCCCTCAGCGGCGAGTTGATTCATTGCCTCACGGATGGGCGTGCGGCTGCTCCCGAGCTCTTTCGCCAGGCTCAGCTCTGATACGCCGCTCCCAGGGCCAAGAACACCGTCGGCAATCGACCTCTGGATGTGTTGATATGCGCGATCGCGTACAGAAGGACTCTGCTTGCTCGCCGCGTGGATCCTTCGCTTCATGGGCACCAGCATACACGGCTTCTCCCAAGTCTTCGTATGAGATAAGGCCCTGCGACAGGCCACCTGCATGTTTCAAGTTCAGCGTTGTGAATCATCAATCACAGGCGGTTACAACTGGCCGTTGACGCCGCAAAGGTGGACGTTGATCCCAAGTTCATGGAAGGTGGCTGCCTTCAACAGAAGGGCTTCAGTCGCTTGCGCAGCGGACGGTGCGTAGACGACATTGAGATGGGTTCGCATGGTGTCGCGCCATGAAGGAATCGCGGCTCATGCCATGCAGCCGCGCGTGCACGATGGGCCACTCGTAGGTGGCCTGCCTCCAACGGCGCTCCGTCTCCTCCGCATGGAGCTCCACAACCGTTCCCAGGCCCATATCGACATGGAGCGCGCCTCCCTCCTGGAACACGCGACTCCAAACAATCTCGCCCGGTTTCCCGATTCCCTTAAGACTGCCTGCACCTAAAGGGAAGTACATCGCCGGCTGCCGCTCACTTGTCGATCGTTGAAAGACATCCATGCCCTGACGCTGGGTGGCCACCAGCTCCACGCCGCGGTCTGCAAAGCATCGGCGCGATCCATCTTCGAGCTCTCTCTCTGCGCGGGCCAGCAAAGACGGTTCGCAGAGTCCCGCAGATCTCCACTGGTAATCAAGTAGGCGGTCTTCACGTTATCCTCGGACGAACTCCGCAATGATTGCTCCTAACGCGTAATCGGGTCTGAGTCAGCCTGCAACGCTGCACGATTCGCGTCGAACCACTCCAAAAACTCCTCCCGCGCCCCTTGCCGCGCCGGCGAGAGCGGCATCGGGAAACGGGCCGCTCCCAGACCGCGGGCCTCAGCAATAATCTTGAGCCCCCACGGAGCAGGAAAGCGGTGCAGCCAAGACAGAAACTCATCGAGCAAATCTCGAAGCCGCTTCGATGCCGCACTCTCAGAGTTCCGAGCAGCTTCCTGGTAGGCGCGCAGCATGAACTCCGGCAGAACACTCGCGACTCCCGAAACGAGCCCATCGCATACGCCCTGCGCCAGCGCGCTGTGCAGTATCCCGTCCCAGCCAAGAATGCATCCCGCCTCCGGAATCTCGCGACGAAGGAGCGAAACCGTCTCGAGCGACCCACTGGAATCCTTGATCCCGACAATATTGGGCACGCGGCGAATCAGATGGAGCGCTGTCGAAGGCGCAAGCGGTGACGTGAACACCGGCAGGTTGTACAGGTAGATCGGAAGCTGAAGACCGTAGGCAACCGCCTCCGCGAACTGCACAAGATCGTCCTGCTCATACGGGAAAAAGTACGGCATCGGCAATAGGACGCCGTCGGCGCTCTCCTGCTGGGCAATGCTGGCCAACTCGCGGCACTTCGGGGCGTCCGGGCCGCCGATGCCCGCAATGAGACGCGCGGACGGACCGGCCACCGCTCGACTCGTTCTGAGGAGCCAGCTAAACTCCGCTGGCGTGGTCAGCGTGTACTCGCCAGTAGCTCCGTTCACCGCAAAGCTCTCAATTCCGCGAGCGCATAAAAACCGGAGCTGCGCCTCGTACACCTGACAGTCTAGCTGGCCCGTTCCAGTTCGCGGGATCAAAATTGCAACTGAGACTCCATATAGAGGCAACGTATCCTTTAGACGAAGATCGCCACTAAGCGCCATGAGATCCAATCCTTCATAAGCCAGATCTCGCCTAGGGTAACATGCGGTCGTCATCATGTCGACAGAATGTATTACTTTGTGTGAAGTGGGTCCTACATCAAAATCGTTTGGGCAATTCCGTTCTTCTGCCGAGGTGCCTTCGCACTGGTTCGACGCAGCTCTTCATACCCACTCGGCCGCAATCTGCGTGAACCAATTTTTGATCAGCGGAATCGTTCCCAGCTGTCCCGGCGCAAGCACATGCCGTGTGGCGTCTCGGCGAGATCGGAATAGCGGTCGAATTCGAGCACGGGATGCAGGTGGCCGAATGCCTCTGCTCGGGCAGGACGATGATGTGGCGGTCCCTTAGCGTAGGCCACCAAGTCCGAGATATCGGCTGGCGTCAGCGCGCTGCCGGGAGGAGGAACCATCAGGGGTTTCCCTTGTATTCCATGGTGCTCTCCAGATACGGCGAATGAATGTTGATCTCGTAACTCGTTAACAGATCGAGCTGATGCTTCTGGAAGGCCCGGGTTGGAACGGGTCCTCTGGAGAGATCGTCATCGACTCCGCGCCATCGCATTGCCGGCCAATCGCGCGCTGTTCCCAGGACAGGTACTGATGCACCAGCCGAGCGGGTCATCCTCCACGAGCTGCTGGGCACGAAACGGACTGCGATAATTTGTTTGCGAATATCGCTGCTCGGGCTGCCATAGATCAGCATTCCCGGGCAGGCTTGTCGTCAATATCCGGATAGCAGTCAGCTAGAATCCCAACTGATTTCAAGGCAACAGGTGATTAAGGTATTCGCCGGAAGGCTACTTCAGCAAGTATCGCGAGCCATTTGGTGTACAACCACCATGACCCTGACTTTCGGCGGCACAAGGAAGTTTTTGCACTTAATCATCTACCCGCTGCCGTGTTGTTAGCGGGAGCGCACGAGTTTTAATCAGGAGCTTACGTCTCATGAGGTCCAGAAAAGATGTGGTGGTGATTGCTGTGTTCATGTTCGTTTGCGTCGCGACAGCGCTGGCGCAAACGCGGAAGGAGAGCGCTCGTGGACCTCTGAGCCGGCCGCAAGGTCCCTGTGACATCTATGCCGCTGCGGGCGACCCCTGCGTCGCGGCCCACAGCACGACGAGAGCTTTGTATCAGTCCTACAACGGACCGCTCTACCAAGTGCTCCGTCAGTCGGATGCCAAGACGGTGGACATCAATGTCGTCCAGCCCGGCGCTTCATCGAGCCGCGATGCGGGTGGGTATGCCGATGCCGCGGCCCAGGATGCGTTTTGTGCGAACACTTATTGCTGGATCACCAAGGTCTATGACCAGTCGCCGGACCGCAATGATCTCTCGCAGGCGCCGCGTGGTGGTTTCAGCGGGCCCGCGATGGGCGGCATGAACAGTCTGCCGCTGGCGGATATGGCACCCATTACTGTGATGGGACACAAGGTTTATGGCGTTTTTATCGAGCCGGGGACAGGTCTTCGCATCGACGATCCGAAGGGCACTGCTGTCGACGACCAAGCCGAAGGCATTTACTGGGTGATCGATGGCCACCACTTCAATGGTGGGTGCTGCTTCGACTATGGCAATGCTGAGATCGACAGCCGTGACGACGACAACGGCACCATGGAGACCGCTTATTTCGGGGATACCACCGGCTGGATTCACGGCAATCCTCCGGGCCCATGGATCGAGACGGATCAGGAAAACAATTTGGTCGGTTGCGTAAACACGGACGGATCCAGGTTGTGCGCGCACCTGGCGGACATCCATTGGCGGTTTGTGACGGCGATCGCCAAAGGGGAACCGCACCGCTGGGCTTCGCTCGGCGGCGATGCGCAACGGGGTCCCCTGACGGTGTTGTTCGATGGCCAGCGGGTGAACTCCAGTTACGATCCCATGCGGAAACAGGGCGCGATCCTGCTTGGCAACGGCGGCGACAACAGCAATAGTTCCCAGGGCACGTTCTACGAGGGCGCCGTAACCGCCTCGGGAACCTTCCCGAGCGATGCCACCGATCAATTGGTTCAGGCGAACATAGTTGCCGCAGGTTACGAGGGGCAGCGGCTCAGCGTGAAACCGGCTTCAGCCAAGAACCCAACTGGCGTGCAGACGTTCTCCCCTGGCGCAGCCAAAGACACCACGGTTACGTTCACAAATACTAGCGGGGCACCCGTCAAGGAACTGGTGCTTACGCTAAAGCCGCCGACGCGGTGGACGGCTGTTGCTCAGGGTACGAAGCAGCAATCCACGACATTTTCTGATGCAGTTGCGCCAGGAGCCAGCGTGAGTGCAACCTTCACCGTGATAGCGGGGCCGACGGCGTTCAATGGTGACCTGATTGCTGATGCCTCTTGGTCGGATGCAGAGACGGGCGTGAAGCAAACGGACACCACTTCAGAGAAGGTGCGAAGCGTCGCCCCGGTGAGGATCAATGAATTCCGCATCGGTTCGGGAGGCAATCCGACCGACTCGTTCGTCGAGCTGTATAACGCCGGCGACAACGAAGTGGATCTTTCCGGCTGGAGCCTGACGGAGCGGCCCGCACAGCAGACGGTCTTTTCCAGGATTGAAATCCCAGCCGGGACGAGGCTGAAGCCGAAGGGGTTTTATCTGCTTGGTTTGTCGAACTCCGGGCTGGCAGTCTCGGCATGGGCTGGCGACGCCACACTGAACGTCCGCGACGTGAAGGGAATGTCCGCCGGGGATACGCTGCAGATTGGTATCGGCAAGGACGCTGAGATCCGCAAGATCGAAGCGGTGGGTTCGGCGGCCAGTGATCACACGACGTTATGGCAGCCCTTGCCTGACGGACCAATCACATTGCCTGCAGGCTCGACGAATGTTCCAGTCCAGAGCGTCGTCGGCTTCAAGGTTGGGGAGAAGATTGCCCTCGGGTACGGTTCGGCTGTGCCGTTTGCGGCCATCGGCACGGAGCAGTACGAGACAGCCACGGTTACCGCTGTGGGGAAGCCAGGGACACAGGCTTATCTGGCGGCGGATGCGCCTGCCGGCGCCACGAATCTCCAGGTGACGGCTGTGGAGGACGTCTCCGCCGGTGACAAAATTCGGCTGGATATTGACAGCTCCGGCCATGGAATCGAGACGGTGACCGTGGCACGAGTCGGCACGAAGGCGACCCGAACCAATCTGACGGAGGATGTCAGCGCAGGCGCGACCCGCATCGGAGTTCGTCGGGCAGACGGATTTGCGGTAGGCGACAAGATCACGGTCGGTACGCCGGCAAGCAAGGAGGTCGTCACGGTGAGCTCGCTGGAGCAGGAAGGCCAGAACGGAGCAGCGATTACGTTTGCGCCAGCGCTTTCCCGCAAACATGGCCGCGCTGAGTGGGTCGTATCTCCGGGCACCGGGCTTGACCTGGCGGCCCCGCTTCGCTTCAGCCATGCGGCGAACCTGCCTTTCAGCGACCGTGGGACAGGCATTTCATTCGAGCCTGCAACCAGATTTGTCCACGTGAGCGATGAGCCGGTACAGGCGCTTGGCTCGGGAGTTACGCTGGACCGCCCCCTCGTGAAGGGGCACAGAATCAATTCCGTGGTGCGCGACAAAAGAGTGACCACCGCCGGCTACCAGGGAGACCGGAGGCCGGACCAGTGGTTTGGAGGGCCAGAGCTTACGACACGCTACCTTTTATTTGGACGGATGATCCCGTTAGCGGAGGGCAGCCTCGTGTTGCGGGACGTTTCCGGAGTGGTTGCGGATAGCCTGAACTACGGCGGCTTGTCCGATCCCTGGGCAGCCAAAGGCTACCAGGCTGAATCGGGCGAACGGGCCGAAGGCTGCTTTGTGCCTGCTCCGGAACCTGGTGGAGGGTATGGGATGCGGGGTGGCCCTGCCGGAATAGACCGGAGCGCTGGTCGCTTTCCAGATGGCGCGGACACGGATAGCAACTGTACGGATTTCGTTGTTGCACCGGCTACATTGCTTCCCTTCGGAGCCACGGCGGGGAGCACAACGGTTAAGGTCGCCAGCGTCGCGGGATTTCATGCAGGCGAGAAGGTGCTGGTCGGCACTGGTGCCGACGGCGAGCGCGCGGTGGTTGCGAGTGTGGGCACGGCAGGGGCGACGACGACGAGCAAGGAGGTTGCGGCCGGGTCGACGACGATTCCTGTCGCGAGTCCGTTTGGGTTTGAGAGTGGGCAGACGATCACTGTCGGTACCGGTGCTAATGTTGAAACGATGACGATGGCGGCTATCAGCCGGGGACCAGCGGGGTTTGCGATCGTGATCGCGGCTCCGTTGAAGCAAGCGCACGGTCTCGGCAGTCAAATTTCCGGCACCGGGTTGACGCTTGGCTCTCCATTGACCCGATCGCACGCGGCAGGTGAACAGGTGCGAGTCAATGTTCCGACGCCAGGCGGTCCCAACGAGTCTGGAGCACCGGATGCAGCGAGCGAAAGCCGATGAGAACAGATTATTGCTCGCCCATTCGGCTACTGCCAAAGGATGGCGCGCATTCTGTGGGGTCTCCAAGTGCTTGTTGTCGGACAGAGGGTCGCTTGGTCAATCCTGAATAATGTGTCCACAGATCTGTCCACGCGCGACCGCCAGCTAGTCGTATGTAGAAGCAGTTAAGGAACTTAGGTGGGGCTCTCCACGTTCTGTATTGGTAAGTGACAGGAAATCACCAATACAGTTTCAGCGCCAATTGAATATTGCGCGGGCTCCCGCGGCCGCTGGTGATACGCGCGAAGTTGAAGTTGGGCGAACTGGGATTCTGGGTGAAGTCCAGGTTTCCGGGATTGCCGAAGTTCGGATGGTTCAGAGCATTGAAGAACTCGCCGCGGAACTCGAATCGGCGCTGCTCTCCTTTGAACCGGCCTCCAAGTGGGAACGCTTTGAAGATTGAGAAATCCAGGTTGTTGTACCCCGGACCGTGGTACTGGGTGGGGAATCCGCCCAGCGGTGACAGATCGGACTGGCCAACCACCGTCGCCTTGGGTGGGGCGGCGAATGCCGCGTAATTGAGGAAGTGATCGATGCCGTGCGGACCCTGGTGCACATAACGGTCAACACCCTTGTTCACAAACGCATTGCAGCCGAAGCCGGCAGTGGTGGAAAACGGGCAGCCGACCGTTCCCGGGAATCCGTCCTGGGCGGTGTAGATGCCGTTCACATCCCAATCGCCGACGATCTCATTGATGAATCCCGGCATGTGCGTGCCCAGCATACGACTATTGCCGAACGGAATCTCCCAGGTGACTGCCGTGTGCAGGATGCGCGGCGAATCGTCCCCGCAGTAGGCGTAGTCACCCTTCTGCCCCAGAATACGTGGCGCGAGCGCGAACCCGCCAGGATTCTGATCGTTCAGGATGTTCCGAAAATCGAGCTTGCAACGCGAACGCGTGAAGTCGGCCATTGCGTACAGTCCGCGGGACATTCTGCGCTCGTAGGTGACCTGGAAGCCATGGTAGAAGCTATCACCATTGGGTGCGACGTAATCCATTCCCTGCCCGAAGTCCGGGTACAGCGCGTAGTTCGAGGTATTGGTTCCGGGCGGTAGCAGTTCGCCGGGGTTGTTGAAACGCCAACCATTGATCTGGTGGACGCTGTGGTTCCCGATGTAGCCGACCTGGATGCTGTCGTTGCGGGTGATGGCGTATTGGACGAACTCGCTCCACTCGTAGGTGCTGCCGGTCTTCCATGGCAATGCGAAGGACTCGAAGCTCATACCAACGGGGTTGAACGCCGGGCTGTTCGGGTCCGGAATGGTGTAGTTTAGCGAGTTCGCCAGCGTCAGAGGCAGGGGGCTGGGGAAGATTGTTGAATACTGCTGATAGATGGGCTGGTTGCCATTGGTGTTGTCGTTCAGCGCCGGTTGAGTCTCCAACGGATAGTTGTACCCCGGGTCGGGTGCGCCTCCGATGTTCTCGAACCCGGCATAAAAGACACCAAATGCCATGCGGTTCACCAGCCTGGGTGTGATCTGGTAGGCCAACCCGACACGTGGTGCGAAGTCGTTCTTGGGCGTGTTCAGGAGGCCGGGCACGCTGCTGTACGTCAGCGGGATGCCATCTTTGGCAAGCAGGGCTAGAAGCGCCGGTGACAAGGCGACATTCTTCAGGTTGCTGGAAAGAACGTAAGTTGCCGGGCCATTGACCGATTGCGGGATCAGCATTGCCTCGCCTTTGCGCGCGCGAGGCTGGCCAAAGAACTCCCACCGGAGGCCATAATTAAAGGTGAGGTTCTTCGTCAACATCCAGTCGTCCTGGAAGTACAGGCCGTAGTAGTGCCGAATCTCGTCCGGATAGGCGTTACTGCTGGTCCGGATGAAGTTCGGGCCGCCCTCGTAATCGGTCCCGCCGGGCACGGTCGCCTTGATCGGCGTCAGCTCCATTGCCGCGATACCAAGACCTACGCCGCCGCCGGACGGGATGCCGGTGTAGTTCGTACCGAAATCCATGCGGCCGCGCGGATCGGAGGGATCATCCCATGCGAACCGCACCAACTGTCCTTCAAACCCGCCTTTGAACGTGTGCGACTGATGGATCTTGGTCAGGTTTTCCGTAAGCTGGAAGGTGTTGTTCAGGCGCGTATTCGGACTGGCGAACTCGCCGGGGCCGACCGCGGTAAGACCGTTAATATTGATCAGCGGCAGACCGCCGAGGGTTGGGCCCTGCGGCGCCCCTTGGATGTTGAACTGCGAGGGCACCCCCTGAACGCTTGCGATCGCCGGCAACGCATTGCTGATCAGCCGGCTATAGCCCAGCCGGGCCTCGTTGATCATCGTCGGTGAGAACACGTGCGTTTCACTGAGTGCGGCGTTCCAGGATGAATCCAGGAAGTTGCCATTGCCGAAGCCCGAGTTGTCAATTGGCCCGATAAACGTGTTCAGTATGTTGCGCAGCCGGTGCGAATAACTAAGCCGCGTGAACGCCTGGTCCTTGGCGCTGAAGTTGTCGTCTACCCGTATATCGAATTGCTGGGTATGGTCGGGCTGCGGCCGTAAGATCTGATAGTTGTTCGAGAGGCCGAAGTTGTTGAAGCTCGCGGGCGTCACGTTCGCCGCCGGGTAGGCGGCCAACAGCTTGAGTGCGTTGGGGTCCAGCCGGTTTGCGGGAAGAATGTTCATCAGCGCTTCGGCGGCTGGTGTGGAGTAGTCGGTGACGCCCACAATGCTGCCCTGATAAAACGGGTCACGAACCGTGCCGGTTTTCTGCGCAATCAGGTTGGTCACGGTATCAAGCTGCCCGGCGGTCACGCTGCGCGTAGTGGCCGGATCGAGAATCGAGCCGGTAGGAAAGATGCGTCCGAGAGCGTCTGTTTTGGTGCCCGACTGATCGAAGATCTCTTCCTGGAAGTTCGTGAAGCCGCTCTTGCTCATAGTTGCGGTCGGCACGGTGCCGGTCTTCACGGACTGCTGGCTGATCAGCGTTCCCTGATAGTCGCCGAAGAAGAATAGTTTGTCGTGGACGATCGGACCACCGATGGTGAACCCGAACTGGTTCTGCCGCAACTTGGGCTTCTTGACGCCGTTGCGGTCGTTGAAGAAGGAGTTCGCGTCAAACATGTCATTGCGCAGAAACTCCCAGAGGGTGCCATGGAACTTGTTGGTGCCGGACTTGGTGGTCGCCTGCAGCACCGCGGATCCCGCGCGGCCGAACTCGGCATTGAAGTTGCTGGTCTGGACCTTCACTTCCTGTACGGCATCGGGCGGCGTGAGGACAACGAATGCTGCGCCGTTCAGGTAATCGACGCTGTCGTTGTTGTTGTCGATGCCGTCGAGGATGTAGCTGTTGTGCGACCACTGAAGGCCATTCGCCGTGAATCCGCCGGTCCCACCCACGCGGCTGTTGTTGGTCGTCACGCCGGCGGTAATCTGGGCCAGGTACGTGTAGTTGCGGCCATTCAAAGGCAGGTCCTGGACCTGTTGTGCGCCGATGGATTGACCAACGGAGGTGGTCTGGGTTTGGAGGATCGGGAGCGCGCTAGTCACTTCGACCGTCTGCGTAACCGCGCCGGCTTGCAGCGTGATGTTCGCCTTCACCTGCGAACCGACGTTGACGAGGATGTTCGATTGTGTGGCTTTCTCGAATCCGCTCTTCTCCACAGTCACGTCGTAGGTGCCGATCTTGATCGGGTTGAAGACGTAGGTCCCGTCGCGTTGCGTGGTCGCGGTCAGCGCCAGGCCAGTCTCCTTGTCGGTCGCCGTCACGGTCGCTCCAACAATAACCGCGCCCGAGCGGTCATAAACGGTGCCTACGATTCCGCCCTGGTCAATCTGTGCATAGACAGAGGTGCTGAACCACAGCACGGACAGGAGAACTATTAGTTTGGAAAGGACGAACCGTGGCTTACGCACCGAAACGCGCATTGCTGACCTCCGAAGCAAAGTCCAAAACCGAGAGAGCGGTCTGTCGCCGCACACAACCATCCATCGAGAGCAGCACCCTTCTACACGATCGAAAAAAGTAAGTCAACCGGGAACGTTCACGGAGTCAACAGGGAGTGACGACAAAACCAACCCGTAGCCGGAACGACGAACATTAGCTTACGCAGCGAAACGTGCCTTGTTGCCCTACACGTGCAATATTGAAACCAGGGCTGCGGCCACTCACCGCACACCGAAATCTGTCGCGCAACGAGCACCCTGCCACAATCCAAAAAAATAAATCAACGGGAACGTTCACGGAGGTCAACCGGTGGCCACGAGAGCCAGCCGGTGGCCGGCCAGATCTTCAAGCCGGAAGATTGAACATGGGAAATATAAACGCTTTCGGGAATCACGAGTCTGGACTCACGTATCATGGCCCGGCGGCCGGGCGTTGCGATTTGACAATGCCAGTCAGCTCGGCGCGGAATATGAAGTGCGCGAACTCCGGTCGATTCCCGACCGGGGGCGAGTATAACTACGGCTGTGCTACAGCTGCACTAAGGCTGCAGCACCATAGCCGCGCTACATTTCCAGGCATGTTCCTGCCATCCTCCATTTCGCTCTCCGCAGGGATCCTGACGCTCGCGCTGGCAACTTCGGCGCTCTCTGGATCGGCAAGCGGTCAGCGGGCTAACCGTGCCGACACGCAAGCGGCACAGCAGACGTCGAGACTTCGCGCAGCCGGTGCGGCCTATGAACGCGGCGATTACAACGCGGCTCGGCAACAACTTCAGCCGCTGTTGAAGAGCGATCCGAATAGCTTTCCTGTGAATGAGCTGGCAGGACTGGTCGAAGCCGCGCGCGGCGATGACCAGGATGCGAACCCGTATCTGGCGAAGGGCGTCCGGCTGGCGCCGAACAACTCCGCGGCACGTACCGCTTTCGCCATGAACCTCATGCATCTGCACCGCGCCGCCGACGCCGAGTTACAGTTCCGAAAGGCCGCCGAACTTGAACCTTCCAACCACGAGGCCAACCATAATCTTGGCGAGTTCTACGTCCAGTCTGGCAAGGTCGCGGCGGCGATTCCCTTCCTGAAGCGCGCCCAGGATCTTCAACCGGATGACTATGACAACGGCTACGATCTCGCGCTCGCTTACGAGCAGACCGGCAAACTCGACGACGCCCGCCGCCAGCTCCAGGCATTGGTGAAGGTTCGTGACACGGCCGAGTTGCACTCCGTGCTCGCAGAAGTCGAGGAGAAGTCCGGGAAGTTTCTGACGGCTGCGCAGGAATACGAACAGGCCGCAACCATGGAGCCGAGCGAGAACAACATCTTCGATTTCGGCGCGGAACTGCTGCTGCACCAGACGTTCGATCCTGCCGTTGCCGTGTTTCGGGCGGGAGCGCAGAAGTACCCGGCGTCGGTCCGGCTCGCGCTGGGGCTCGGGGTCGCGCTGTGCGGCAACACTCACTGTGATGAGGCGGCCGAGCAGTTCTTTCGCGTCAGCGACGCCAATCCTACCGATCCGCTGCCAGTTCTGTTCCTCGGGCGGTACTACAGCGAGTTCTCCCCCGCCATCCAGGAGCAGGTGCGCGCGCGGCTGAAAAAGGCCGTTGACGCCTTCCCCCAGAACGCACAGGTTCAGTACTTGTACGCGAGCGCGTTATGGAAGGTGCACTGGGATGATGCGGCTGCGGCGCCCCTGTCCGAAGTTGAGTCCCTGCTGCGACGGGCGATTGCGCTGGATCCCCGGTACGGCGACGCATATCTCCAGCTTGGCATCCTGCTTGCAAGTGAACAGAAGGATGCGGATGCCGTTCCAGAGTTCCGGCAGGCGCTGAACTACAGCGCAGACACGGGTCCCATCCACTATCGGCTGTTCCAGGTGCTTCGACGTCTTGGGAACACGGCAGCAGCCCAGCAGGAACTGGCAATCTTCCAGCAGCAGCGCTCGAAAGACTCCACTGCCGCCGAACAGCAGAGCGCCGCTGTGGAGCAGTTCGTCTACACCATGAAGAAGGCGGGCCAGTAGGCCGCTATTTGACTTAGCGACGTAAGCCATCGTAATTTTTTCCGCACTCGATCATGAACTGGAGTACAGAGCAAATCTCGCGTAGTCGCCGGGAATTCCTAAGTCTCGCTGCCCGGCTGGGCGCCGCAGCGGCGGTCTTCGGGACATCGCCGCTGCACGGCGCTGCTGTGCACGTTCATCCAAATCCGAAGAAGATCGTCGTCGTCACATTCGGCGGCGGCGCGCGCGACGACGAAACCTTTTCGCCAGCGGGACAGGAGAACATCCCGCACCTGCTGACCGAACTCGCGCCACAATCCACGTTCTTTACGCAGGTCGTGAACCGCGGCATTCTCGGCCACTACGTTGCCACCGCCAGCCTCGCGACGGGCGTTTACGAGACGCTCAACAACTTTGCATCGGTTCCGCCCGAACATCCGACCGTGTTCGAGTATTTCCGCCAACAGCTCAAGCGGCCTGCGTCCGACGCATGGGTTGTGGCGCCAAGCAACGGCTTCAATCGGATCGGTGAGAGCGACCATCGCTCATTCGGCGACGGAATGGGTGCAGGTGTCATCCTGCCAAAGCATCTACTCGCTGCCGCCATGCCGGCTGACAGTGCCGCTTACGATCATCTGCTGCAGGACAGCTACGAGACTCCGTACTACACACCGGGGCTCCGCGGCAACGAACTGCAGTTGCAGCAACTCGAGCGCATGCTTCAGCTCTCCGTCGGTGACTTCACGTCCCACGCGCGCACGCTCTCGAGCCCGGACGAGCTCTCTGTGTACATCGCGCGCCGCCTGATGCAGCAGCTAGCACCCAGCCTGCTGTGGATCACGCTGCACGACATCGATGTCGCTCATTCCGGTGCATACTCGCTGTATGTCGATGGTATCCGGCGCACCGATCGGCTCTGCGCAGAACTCTGGAATACCATCCAGACCGAGCCGGAGTACGCGGGCAAGACGGCGATGTTCATCCTGCCCGATTTCGGCCGCGACGCCGATGACGATGCCGGCGGCAATGGCTTCCAGCATCACCGCACCGGTGATCCGCTGTCTCGCACAACCTGGATGATGGCTCTCGGCCCCGGCATCCGCGAGCGCGTGGTCGTTGATCGTGCCATCGATTCGCTCGACCTCGTTCCGACGCTGGGAGGGCTTCTCGGCTTCTCACCATCCTTCGCCAAAGGGCATCCCATCGCAGAGGTAGTGTAGCGATGCTTCCGCGCGATCTCCAGCCGGAGCAGTTCCAGCAGTATCCGCCGCTGGCGCACAAGCTCGCGGTGGAAAATATCGTTGCCTTGCGTCGCATACCGCTAAGCCTTCTGCCCAGCCTGCTCAGCGAGCTCATCCAGTACGACTACCGCTTTCCGGCGGAACGAAAATCGCTCGAAGCCGAGATCGCGAACGCTGCTTCCTTGTCGGACACGCAGGTCAGCGAGTGGTTTGGCGGTTTCGCTCAGATCAGGCTGTCTCCGCAACTCGAGTCCTTCGATTGGGTCAATGCGCCGGCGCAGTTTGTAGAGCAGCTTTCCGACCAGCTGTGGAGGACGCACCAGATGGATGCCTTCCGGAACGCGGCCCTGGCGTACTCGAATCGACTGCTCGCTGCGTATCCACCCGAGGCGCCTGCGATCCCGCGACTCGGGATCGCGATCATCGGAGCCGGAGCAGCGTCGAGCCCCGTCCCGCTGTTTCGCAAGCTGCGGCCGCACGGTGTTTACTTCCGGAACGTCAAGCCCGAAAACGGCTTCTCCTTGTTGAGGAACGCCGTCGCCGATCGCGCGCGCGGGAATCCTGCCCCGTTCGCGCACTGGTATATCGACGGTGGCGTGCCGGAGGCAGACCTGGCTGGCGTGACATGCGTCAGCTATGGCGGGCTGGAGCCCGCGCGGGCAGCGCTGTTGCGGCGGATGAACAGAGAAATTCACTCCGCGGGCATGGGGCCGGAGCAATTGCGCACGATCATGGCGCGCATGCGTCCTGCCGAGCTCGGACTCGGCGACGAAGATCCTGTCCTCGGCAGGTTCCAGGTGAGCGTCCTGACCGAAGGCTCCGGAACGCAAGTATTCAGCACGACCTTCGTGCAATGGACCGTGCGCGAAGCGCTTCGGCGGGCGCAGCCTCTTACCGTGCTCGCGCGATTCGCTCCCCGGCAGCGGCAGCTGCCGATGAATGAACTGCTCGCCCGCACCGAAACACGTGCGGAACTCGATCCGGCCGAATCGCTCATCGATGGCGATATGGGCGCGTACTACAACTGGGTCAACCAGCAGAGACTCGCCGGCGCCGAGCAATCGCGCTTTCTCGCCTGGTTTGAAGAACGGAACGAGGCTGTAGTGATCGCGCCATCAATGCCTCGCGGCACGGAGTCATCCACGTCTGCGACGATCGGCGACCTCCTCAAATGGATGGGGTAGTGGGTTCCCCGCCGAGCCGCTGGCCATCACCGACAGGCGTCGTTGATCACGGCCGTCTCGACCGCCTTCCGACAGAGTAGGAATTGTTTTCGATGGTCGCGAACGGCAGAGTACGCCAGCACACATAAGAGGCATTGGCAATATCACAGCCAGCCGCGCGATACTGAGAGAATAGAATCCTTGTCCTACGCCCACCTACAAACCAGATTGTCGATTCTGCTGAGCGCCTGCTGAGCGATTCGTGCGCTGTCCACAGGGCCAGCAATTGGAGATGGAATGCCCCGCTCTCTCCCGGCTGCAACGTTGTCAACCGTTGCTGCCATTGTTCTTTTCACTGCATCACTTCCCGTCGCACAAGCTCTATCCATTGCGGCCAGCAAGCCCGCAGGCCCTTCCGCCGCAATAGCCCCGGTCACCGGCGTCGTCGCTGACTCGACCGGCGCGATCGTTCCCGGTGCTGAGGTTGACCTGCTCGACCCGAACGGCGCCGTCGCCGTCGCCTCTCATTCAGATGGTCAGGGTGACTTCCATCTTTCGGCCCCAAAGGCTGGGCAATACATGCTGGTCGTCACTGCTCCGGGTTTTGATGCGGTGCGGCGACCGGTGATGGTGGCGCCTCCGCCGCTGCCCACAGCCAGGGTGAGAGTGCCTTCACCGATCACGCCCGGGCTGCACATTATCCTGCCGCTCGCGGCCGTCGCGACCAATGTGCAGGTCAACGCCGACACAGGCGCCGATCTCACCGCAGGAGATGAAAACAACGACACCTCGGTGATGACTGCCAACGACATCAAGGCGCTGCCAATCTTTGACAACGACTACGCTACAGCCATGAGCGCCTTTCTGGACTCGGGCTCCGCGGGCACAAGTGGTTCCGGCCTTCTTGTCGATGGCGTAGAGGCCGGTCGCGTGCCCGTCTCAGCCTCGGCCGTGCAGGAGATTCGCATCAATGAGGACCCCTATTCTGCGCAGTACTACTGGCCTGGTCGCGGGCAGATGGAGATCATCACAAAATCCGCCGCGGACCATTACCACGGCCAACTCAACTTCTACTTCCGCGACTCGGCTCTGAACGCCACCGAGGCACTCGCCGCCACGAAGCCCTTCGAACAGCGACGCATCTATGAAGGGTCGATCTTGGGGCCGATCCCGCATGCTGCCTCGAGCGGCTTTCTCGCGTCCTTCACGCGCGCGGAAGAGGACGTGGACTCGATCGTGTACGCCTTCGGCGCCGCGTCGCCCAATAATCCCACTGGCACCATCAACCAGAACGTTGCGGCGCCCACGCGCGACACCGAGTTCAGCCTGCGGGCCAGCCACCAGTTCGGCGAGAAGCATTCTGTCTATGCGCAATACGCTTACAAGGAATGGGCCGCGCAGAATCAGGGTGTCGGCGGGCAGACGTTGGGCGATGCCGCCTATAACGCCGAGTATCGCGAGGACGATGTCATCCTGCACGCGGACTCGGTGCTTTCGCCGTCGGTGCTCAACCAGGGATCGTTTGTCCTCGAGCGCAACTGGTCGCGCAACCAGGATGCCAACGAGCGTCCGCATGTGAACGTGAACGGCTATTTCGCCAGCGGGTCAGCGCAGAACGACGCCTTCACCAACCAGTACAACGGCCGCCTGAGCGACATGGTCACGTGGACGCGCGGCAGGCATCTCCTCAAGTTCGGCATCGGCGTACCGAACTTCAACCGCCGCGTGCTGGAGGACGACACCAACTCCGGTGGAACCTATACCTTCGGCCCCACAGTCGATGCGAAGAGCAACGTGGTGGCAACCGCGCTCTCCAACTACGACAACAACCGCCCTTCTACCTTCACCCAGAACACGGGCGTATCGAGGTTTGTCTATCACCAGCAGGAGGCCGGCGGATTCGTACAGGACCAAGTCAAGCTGACGTCGCGCTTCTCCGTCACCCCCGGTCTGCGCTACGACTGGCAGAACTTCCTCCCCGGCAACCGCACGGCCTTTTCGCCAAGGCTGTCCTTTGCCTACGTGCTTAATCAGAAATCCGAGACCGTCGTGCGTGGTGGCGGTGGCGTTTACTACGACCGCTTCGGCTCAGGGCCGCTCGCCGATCTCGCCCGCTACCGGCACGCTCTGCGACGTTCGATTGTTGTGTCGCTTGATCCCGCGAGGGAGCCGGCCACAGGCTGCGTGCCGGTCGCCGACTGCGTCGCGCTGACCGATCAGCCGCCCAATCTCGTCGAGCTTGCGCCCGACACCACCACACCCTACCAGATCCAGTACGGCCTCTCGATCGAACGCAAGATCGGTCAAAGTGGCGAGCTCTCCGTCAGCGGCTACTCCACGCGTGACCTGCACGCCTTCCGGTCAGTGGACATCAACGCACCCACACCGGAGTCTGGCTATACCGAGCGCCCTGATCCTGAGTACGCGCGCATCCGGCAAATTCAAACCGCAGGCTTTATGGATGGCAACGGTCTCGACATCCAGTACCATGGCAGATATAACCGCTACGTCTCGGGCTTCGCGCGCTATACCTGGTCGCATTACGGCTCGGACACGGAGGGCATCGGCTGGTTCCCGCAGAACCAGTACGACCCAGGCGATGAATGGGCCAGCACGAGCTGGAATCGCCGCAACCGACTGGGCCTCTACGGCGTGTTCAACCAGGACAGCGTCCTGAATCTCTCGGTCGGCCTCTTCGCCAACTCCGGCGCACCGTGGACGCCCGTCACCGGCACCGATTCCTATGGGGACGGCCTTTACAACGAACGCCCCGACGGTGTGGCGCGTGACTCCGAGCTCGGCCCGGACTACGTTGATCTCGATCTCCGCTGGGGACACGACTTCGCGATCACCCCGAAAAAGACGGACGAGTCTCCACATCTGGGCCTTTCGGCCGCTGCATTCAACGTCCTTAATCACGAGAACGGCTCATTGATCGACACCGTGGAGACCTCATCCACCTTTGGTGAGATCACCGCCGCAAATCCTCCCCGCCGCCTGCAACTGGGCATGCGGTTTGAGTTCTGACGGAGACGGCTTCTTGTCACCGCAGAAAAAGCTCTGCACAAGAACGTTCACCGTCGATTCTTGAAGACAGTTCCCGGAGGCGCGCTCGACATGCGCGCCAGACTCAGGCTCACTGCTAACGAGAATGTCCAAGAAGATTGACCTCCGTGCCGATCGCGTGATGAAGGCGCTGCTGCGCGTGGGAGACATCTCCGTTCAGGACCTCGCGGACGAGGTCGGCACCTCCGCTCCCAGCATTCGCCGCGATCTCGCTCGCCTGGAAAGGCGCGGACTCATCAATCTGACGAACACGCGTATCTTCAGCGTGCCGGCAAGTTGGTGGGGGCAGTACAGCTCGTGCGGTGCGTGCAACACCGTTCGCACAACCGGGCTGACTGGCGGCAACTACTCGAACTCCGTTGGTTTATTCGGTCTTGTGGATGGATCGAACCCCGAAGGCCAGGTAGAGCTCTCCGCGAAGATCAATTTCTAAAGGCGAAGGGCATCTCGAAAGGAATGCCACCCAATTGGGTGGCATTCTGTTTAATGGATAAGCCGAAAAATCTGCTGACAAGGGACAAAATGCGTCTGGTGATTGCAATGTTAGCGTGCAGTGCAGCTTCGATGGCGCAGGCACAGGTCAGGAACAACCTTATGCCGCAACCGGCGGAGCTGCGTGACGGCAGCGGAGTGCTTCCCCTCACATCGACTCTCAACGTGGACACACCTGCGTGGCACGACGGCCGTCTGCAGCAAGCGATTGATCGGGCAGTACGGCGGTTCGAAATGGCCACGGGCTTGCCACATGCCGGCCCAGGAAATGTTGCAGGCACGCATCTCATCGTGCGCGTCAAGGGCGCCGGAGAGATGGTCCAGTCGGTTAATGAAGATGAATCGTACGCGTTGAAGGTGACAACCGATGGGGCAGAGATTGATGCGTCAACGGATGTCGGAGCGATGCACGGACTCGAGACGTTGCTGCAGCTCATCCAGCCGGATGGGAGCGGTTACGCTCTGCCGGTTGTTGAGATCCACGATCAGCCCCGTTTCCGCTGGCGCGGACTGATGGTCGACTGCGGACGTCACTTCGAACCAATCGACGTGATCAAACGCACACTCGACGGCATGGCAGTCGTGAAACTGAATGTGTTTCATTGGCACCTGACAGAAGATCAGGGTTTCCGTATCGAGAGTAAGGTGTTCCCGAATCTCACACGGAAGGGATCGGACGGGCTCTTCTACACGCAGGAGCAGGCCCGCGAGATCGTCGCCTATGCGCGAGAGCGTGGAATTCGCATAGTGCCGGAGTTCGAGATGCCCGGGCATAGTACTGCCTGGCTGTATGCCTATCCAAAGCTGGCCAGCGGCACGGTGCCGGACGGCATCCGGCGCGAGTTTGGCGTGAGCAATTACGCCATCGACCCGACGCGCGAAGCGACTTACACGTTTATCGAGAGGTTCCTTCGCGAGATGGCGACCATCTTCCCTGACGAGTACGTTCACATCGGTGGAGATGAGACGCCGGCTCCCGACTGGAAGCACAATCCGCGAATTCTTGCGTTCATGAAGCGACATCATTTGAAGGGCAATGCGGCGCTTCAGGCGTACTTCAACACCCGGGTGCTGGCGATTCTTAAGAAGCTGCACAAGCGGATGATCGGGTGGGATGAGGTATTGACGCCGGGACTTCCCAAGGATGTTGCAGTGCAGTCATGGCGCGGAGTAGCTTCGCTCAATCAAGGCGCGAAGCTCGGCTACGACGGAATTCTTTCGCAGCCTTATTATCTCGATGGAATGCGGTCCGCAGGAGATCATTATCTTGCGGACCCGGCGCCGTCCAATTCGGATTTAACTGCTGCGGAGCGCGAGCACATTCTCGGTGGCGAGGTCTGCATGTGGGGCGAGCACGTCTATGCGCGCACGATTGACTCACGCATCTGGCCGCGCACAGCCGCGATTGCAGAACGTTTCTGGTCGGCCGAAGATGTTCGCGATGTCGATGACATGTACCGCCGGCTGGATCCGGTTTCGGTTGAACTGGAGAGTGTAGGTCTCACACATCTCCAGTCCGAGGATGCCGGCCTTCGCGAGCTCGCCGGGACACAGGACATCGCAGCGCTGCGCACATTCGCTTCCGCCGTCGAACCGGTGAGCTTCTCGGAGCGATATCAACAACAGCATACCAATCAGCTCACGTCTCTCGATCGATTCGTCGATGCTGTGCGCCCCGATCCGCCGTCGCGTCATTGGACCGAATTGCTGACGCGACGCATTTTTGCCGACCCGGTGGGAGACTCGGCCGATCGCGAGCAACTGAATGCATGGTTCAGTCATCTTTCCGACGCTGTCCCGGTTGTGCAGCCTCAGATGCAGAGTTCCCCGCGACTGCGGGAGATCTCGACGCGCGCGGAACAACTTGCGAAGCTGAGCCGGGTGGCACATGAGGCGCTGGTCTATCTCTCCTCCGGAAACAAGCCTCCCTCCGGTTGGAAACAGGATGCAGAACAGCAGATCGCAGAGGCTCGCAAGCCGAGCGGCATGGTGCGATTTACCTTCCTGGACTCACTACAGAAGCTGGTTGATAACGTCGCGGACTGATCCTCGCGACCTCGCACTTACATCTCGGGTTCTGCAGCAGAACCTTTTCGGGCAGCGAATACCTGAAACTCTCGGATGCGAGCAGTGCCGGCGCTGGTGAGGATGTTCAAGCGGAAACGGCTCGCTGTTACAGGTGAGAAAATGTCGATCTTCTTGTGCCCGATGGCTTGGGCTTCGGCGAGAGGCTTCCATCGGCCATCGACCAGCGCCTCAATTCGATAGTGCTGCACCTGCTGACCCTCGACGAGCCACTCCATCGTGAGCGCGCGATCGACAGTCGCGGGCGCGGGCAGCCGCAGCTCCAACGTGGCGGCATGCGAGCCCTCCGGCGCACTCCAGAAAGTATCGCGATCATTGTCAAAGGCGCGCATCGCGTTCGCGTCTGCTGCAATGACGTGCGCCGCAAGGTTCGCCTGCGGACCGTAGCGAGCGTGGATCGCCGCGCCAAGTTCGTGCAGGCGTTTCACATCAGCATCGGGCAGAAGCCCGCGGTTATCCGGCGCGACGCCCAGCATCCACTGCCCTCCGCGTCCCACTGAGTGTTCGTAGCTGTCCATGAGCTCCGGAATCGTCTTGAGCGACGCTTCATCGTGCGGATGCCAGAACCAATGCAGTTTGCGGAGTGGTGTGTCCACCTCGATTGGGCGCCAGCGCAATTGCCCGTGGCGGTCGATGACGTTCCAGTTCTCGTAATTAATCTTGCCGGATTCATCTCCTCCCCAGCGCGCGTCACCGTACTCGAAGAGTCCGGTGTCGGCAAAGACGATGGTGTTCGGCTGGTAGGTGCGCAACGTCTCGATATATTTGTCGAAGTTGTAGACGTGGCCAGCGCTGCCCGCTCCGTCGAGCCACCATTCGACAAGCTCGCCATAACGCGTCGCCAGCTCCGTCATCTCTGCGCGGTAGTAGTCGTCGTAGGCGGCAGCATCCTTATAACGAGGCTCATGGCGATCCCACGGCGAGAGATAGATGCCGAAACCGAGTCCCGCGCGCCGAGCGGCCTTCTCCACGTCGCCAACCACATCACCTTTGCCGTCGCGCCACGGGCTTGCCTTCACGCTGTATGCTGTCTGATCGGTGGGCCAGAGCGCAAAGCCGTCATGATGCTTGGCGACAAACACCACGTAACTTGCGCCTGCAGCTTTGATGGCTTCCATCCACTGATCCGGGTTGAACTCCGTCGGGTTGAAGACCTTCGGGTCTGCCGTGCCATCCCCCCACTCGCGATCTAGAAACGTGTTAGTGCCGAAGTGCAGAATCACGCCGAACTCCCGGTCCTGCCAGGCACTCTGTTGAGGCGCGGGCTTCAGATCCACAAAGTTCTGTTGCGCTGATGCGACAAGACCAGCAACCGCCAACAGCGCCGTCATGATACAGCTCGCGGCGAGACGCGCTTGTGAACCGCGATTACTTGCTGAGGCCCTTTTTTGCTGTATCAGCCCGATGCCGGACATCATAGGAGTTCCCTCATGATTCTGTTGTAAAACGACGCGGAAGAAAGCCTATGCATCCGCAATGAGGACACGCACGCCGTACCCTTCGAGCTCTGTCCGCGCGTCTTCCGGAATTCCACTATCCGTGACAAGCACGTTGATCTTCTGGATGCCGCAGATGATAGCCCGGCTGGTCATCCCAACTTTACTCGAGTCGGCGACGACGACAACTTCGCGGGCCTGCCGCACCATTGCCCGTGACACCGCGGCTTCTTCGATCTCAATCATCGTTGCACCGTGCTTGATGTCAATGCCGGTTACGCCGAGAAGGATGCGGTCCAGAACGAATCCATCAATCGCTTCGAGTGCTGTTGGTCCCGTGAGCGAAAACGCGCCCGGCCACATCATGCACCCGCCCGTCAGCGTCGTGTCAGGCCCTTCGGAAGCGCTCAGTTCAAGTCCAATATTCACCGCGTTGGTAAGAACCCGTAGCCCTTTACGTCCGCGTAAGGCGCGCGCCACTTGAGTCGTCGTGGTGCCCGCCGTCAGGCCGATCGTCTCCCCGTCGGCTATGAGGGCTGCCACTTTGGTCGCGATGAGTTGTTTCTCTCGCTGAAACCTCTTCTCACGTTCCGTGAACGTAGCATCGAAACGGAACGGCTCATAGGTTTGTCGAGCCAGCATGGCGCCGCCGCGTGTGCGATGCACCAGCCCTTGCCGCTCCAGCCGCGCAAGGTCTCGACGAACACTGGTCGATGAGGTTCGGAAGTGTTCGGCGAGCTGTTCGACAGATGTTTTGCCTTGATGAAGAAGAAGGTGCAGGATTTCCTTCGCGCGCTTCTCAGTCTTCTGAGCCATGGCGGTATTCTACGAACTCTCATTCAATCGTGTGCCATTCAAACGAGTAACCACCTTACCGGCTCGCGTTGTTCTTTGCATCCCGCGATCGTGTGGCTGCAAGAAGCTCGCGCACCTCGTCCGCGAGTACCAGGTTTCTGCTGAACTCGTCCATGCCGGGTTCGCCTAGATTGAGCTTCTTCGCCTGGTAACGCATGGGGCTTGGCATCATGCGGCGCATGGAGGAATGAAATTCGGTGGCGCCAGTGCTGGCCATCAGTCGCGAGATTTGCGCGGGACGGACGCCGCCTCCGACCACAATCGTCGTGCGCTCCGCCGCCTGCTGCACCATTGTCTGCAGGCGCTTGCGGCCCGCCCACGCAGACGAAGCGCCCCCTGACGTGAGGACCCGCTGCACACCGCACGCGATCACGTCCTCCAGCGCCCGCTCCGGATCCGACGTCATGTCCAGCGCCCGGTGAAAGGTCACCTCCATCGGGCGCGCCAGTTCCACCAGCGCGCGCGTACGCTCTTTGTCGACTTGGCCATCCGGCGTCAGAAGACCGAAGACAACGCCGTCCACTCCTTCCTTCCCCATGATGCGGATGTCCTCCTGCATCGCGCGAAACTCATCGGCAGTGTAGAGAAAGTCGCCGCCGCGTGGACGAATAATGGTGAACAGAGCGATCGTGCACGCAGATCGCACCGTGCGCACCAGCCCCAGGCTTGAGGTCAACCCTCCTTCGCGCAACGCGCTGCAGAGCTCGATGCGCTGCGCACCGCCCTGCTCTGCGGCGCGGGCCGATTCCGTCGAGTCAACCGCAATCTCAATCACAGCCATAGCGAGTCCATTCAGAACTGGTCATGCTGCCGATTAGAAACGATAGCTGGCTGAAAATTGCAGATGACGCTCAACGGAACGAATGGCGTCCTCCTGCGCAAGCCATCCGAACTGCGGCGACATGCTGAGATCGGGATTGCCAAAGCTGACCATGTTGAACGCATTGAAGGCGTCCACGCGGAAGCCGACAAACTGTTCGCGAACGATGCGGAAATCCTTGAACCCCGACAGGTCCACATCGCGGAAGCCCGGGCCGCGTACAACCCCGTTCACGGAGTTGCCGAAGGTGTTCTGCGCCGGCACACCGAAGGCACACACGCCGTTATCAACACCGGCGACGGTGCAGGGTTTCGCCGAGGGATCCGTACCGAACCAGGCGTTCCGGGACCGGTTGACGATGTGCAGAGGGCGGTACTGTTCAGCCCGAGTCATCCCATAACTGTTGACGTTGCTATTACCGCCTCCAATCGTGTCCGGAAACCCGCTGTAGAACATAAATCCTGCGCCAATCTTCCAGCCGCCGACCACCTCGTCGACGATCCTGTTCGCATGGTTCATGTATTTGCGTCCGTAACCCAGAGGAATCGCATAGGTCGCAGTCCCGTTGAGGTTGTGTTTGATATCCGATCCGGCCACGCCATAATCCGCATGGCTGTCGTAGTAGTTCTGGAATCCCGGATCCGCGTTGTAGCCGCCGGTATTCAGACCATAGTTGCCCACGGCGTTGGTCATCGACTTCGAATACGTGTAGTTCACGGTGTACTCGAGCCCGTTGGACAACCGCTGCCGAAGCACCGTCTGCAGCCCGTTGTAGTTCATCATCGCTCGAGATTCGGTGATGAGCAGGCCATTCGAACAGACCTGCGTTGCCTGCGGTGATTTGCAGCCGATATACGGGCTGTTGTAGAAGGGCGCAGAGGTGGGATCACCCGGAACTTTCCACTGGTTTACGTTGCCGTAGTCTTCAATGTGTTGGCCGGTCTCTCCTACGTATCCGGTCTGCAGGCTCAGCGAATGCGTCAGCGCATATTCGAGCGTGAAGTTGTAGTTCTGCACGAACGCCGGCTGCATGTTCTGGGGATACGTGTTGTACGTTCCACCTGGTTGCGCCGAGACATCGAACGCAGTCTGGGTGGTATAGGGCGCAGGAACACTGCTGGCACTTACCCCCAAACTGGGGGTTTGAATCGCCTGGATAAACGGCGTGATCGAGGTCAGGCGCTGATTGCTTGAGTTGCCTTCAAAGAAGCTGGATCCACTGTAGCCGCCGCGCACCACGAAACGGGGATCGACCTGCCATGCAAACCCGAAGCGCGGCATGAACTGATGGAAATTCCAGTCATAGCAGCCGCGGTTGGAGCACAACCCCGAATTCGGCGGCGCGCCAGCGGGGATGTGGTCGGCATAAATGATCTGCCCAGTCGTCAGATTCACATTGCCCGTCTTGTTGTTTTCCTCGATCCACGGCTCATCAATCTCGTAGCGGAACCCATAGTGGAGGGTCAGGTTCGGGGTGAGCTTGAAGTCGTCGGTCGCATAGAAGGCCGTGCGCCACTGCCGTTGCCCGACGTTGACACTTGCCAGCGTGGCTGCGGCTGAAGTGATACGGCCCAGCAGAAAGTCTGCTCCTCCATAGCCGCCGCTGCCGATCGCAGCGTTGCTCGTGTATTGACCGTTGTAGTTCAGGTTGCCGAGGTATCCGTTGTTATTTGCCGTCGGATAGTTGTTCTGATATCGAAGAGCCGACACTCCGAAGCTGAAGTAATGGCGGCCGTGCTGCCAGCTCGCCGAATCCAGGTACTGGTAGGTGTTGTCGATCAGGCCGCCGCCGTACACCGGGTTGCCGCCTGCGAAGATGCCTCCGTTGACACTCTGGTAGGTATAACCCGGCACGCTTTGGTTGGGGAAGCTGATCCCAACCTTTGCATCGCCGCCCACGCCGAACTGTCCGGTGGAATCCACAGAGAAGTTTTGCGCCCACACCACGCGCGTGAAGCCAAGCCGGAACGAATTCACGAAGGCCGGCGAGAAGGTATGCACCCAGGTCAAGCCGCCGAGCTTCGTCGGATAGAGATTCGGGCCGGAGAAGCTGATCGCCAGCAGCGGACTCGTGCCGTCGTACGCCGTCGACATCGAGTAGAAGCCGGTGAGCTTGTCCTTGTCGCTCTTGTCGTACTCGATCTTGATGTCGCCCTGGTTGTTGGCCTTGTAGGTACGGTAATGTCCCTGGTAGTTATTAGCCGCAATCCCATCGGTCGGTGTCGCATTGGGCAGCGGATACAGCGAGGAACTGGAGAGCAGGAACTTAGCCACCGGATTGAGGATAGGAACGCCAATATTGCCGACATAGGGCTTGTTATTGTTCAGGGTGTCGTACAACTGATAGCTGTCCGGCGATCCAGTCGAGTTGCAGATTGCCACGCCACCGACCGTCTTATATCCGGCGTCGTCGCAGCCTTGGGGGAGCAACTCAGAGAAGTCGCCGGTCCGCATCTTGGCTGTGAGCACGCTGGTGGTAGTGATACCTCCCCTGTGATACCGCGAACCCAGGTAGTCCACGAAGAAGAAGAGTTTGTTGTGCAGGATCGGACCGCCGAGAGTCGCGCCGAACTGGTCCTGCGAGAAGGGATTGATGCCAATGACCGGTGTCTGGTTCTTGTTCTGCCAGGTGTTCGCGTTCAGCCGATAGTCCTGCAGATAACCAAAAAGCGATCCGTGGAAGTGATTGGTGCCGCTCCTGAGCACGTTGATCACGGATGCGCCGTTCACGTTGCCCACGTCGGCCGGTGAGTTCGCCGTTACCACCTGGATCTCGTCCAGCGCAAACGGCGACGGGCTGTAGGCGATCTCGTTGTTGAAGGTCTCGTTCATGTCGATCCCTTCAAGCGTGTAGTTATTCGCCTGGGCACGGTTGCCGTCGACGTTTACCGAGTCGCTGTAATACGTGTCGCGCTCGATCACGTTCGTACCCGTATTCCCAAAGGTGCTGACCGCGCCGGGCGTATAGAGTGTGAGCGCGCTGAAGTCCAGACCGTTCAGCGGAAAGTTCGCGATCGTGTTCGCTGTAAACGTGCTGCTGAGGGTGTAGTCCTGCGTGTCCAGAATCGGCGCCGCGGAGGAGACCTCCACGGAGGTCGTCGATCCCTCAACCGCGAGCTTCGCGTTGAACGTCACCGTCTGCAGCGCTTCAAGACTGAACGACGGCAGCGTCTGTTTGCTGAAACCCTTCGCGTTCACAATCACTTCATACCTGCCGATCGGCAGATGTTCTATGTGGTAAACGCCGTCCCCGTTCGTGGTTGTGGGCGTGGACACGTTGGTGTCCAGATCGTGAGCGGTAACGGAGGCGCCCGGAATGGCTGCGCCGCTCGGGTCCGTGACCGTCCCAGTCACGCCACCGGTTACGGTCTGCGCGTTCGCCTGGAATGCGCAAAACGTGCAGGCGATAAGCCCAACGAAAACATGAGTGCGGAACGCTGGAACTACTTTGGCGCGAAGTTTTCTGATCACCGGATTTCTCTCCCCAAAAAGTGCAACACCCGCCACGCACCGGCAGGATGCGGCTCCGTCGCGTTGAAGCGTCCTCGCGGGGATGCATTGCTGCCAAAGCCGGCCCTGGTCGAATGAGAGCAAGCCTAAAGTTCATTATGAGCAGATGTCAAGCTAAAATGAGCGAAAGAGGCGAATTTGTGCCGACCAGCGGCAATATTTTGAGCAGACCGGTCAATTCTTTGTCGATCGTCGGATTCCTGGATCGAACAAAATCGCGTCCGTCCGGCTAATCTCTTTCCAGCCCAGCTCGCTTCCAGGAACGCTCGCAATGAGCTTGCGGCAGCAAAATAGCAGCAGCAAATTCAGGAAGTGAGGAGATTTAGGGTGAGTTTGTTTCTCGCAATCGACGCCGGAGGGACAAAGGCGGACTACGTGCTGGCGGATGAAACGCGTGTTCTTTCGATGGCGCGCGGGGGGACCATTAAGCGAATGCGAGCGTCCGCCGAAGCCGCAACTGCGAACCTCATCACCGCTCTCGCGAAGCTGGAATCACAGTCCGGCCGATCCCTTGCTGACGTGGACGTCACATGCATCGGCACCGCCGGGGATATCGTGCCGCTCGTCACGGACTGGCTCCGGCAAGAGTTCGCGGCTCGAGTTGGCGGGCGCTTGCTGCTGCTTGGCGATGTAGAGATCGCCCTCGACGCGGCGTTTCCCGATTCGCACGGCGTCCTGATTCTCGCCGGCACCGGCTCCAATGTCAGAGGCCGTACACCCAACGGCGTTATGGCGGGTGCGGGTGGCTACGGGCCGATGCTCGCCGACCAGGGCTCCGGCCATAGCATCGGGCAGCGGGCCGCGCGTGAGATCTTCCGCGCCATCGACGAGGACCGCGAAACATCGCTGCTGCCCGCAGTCCTCGCTCATTGGAAATTAACGAATCTCGACGAGCTGGTCGCTTATGCGAACACGTGCGACCTCACCGAGTTTGCAACTCTCACGCCACTCGTGCAGGCCAGCGCACTGGCAGGGGACGCCGTCGCGCTCAATCTGCTTGCGCAGGAGGGACAAAAGCTGGCGCATCTCGCCGTACTCACTCACCGCAAACTCGAGCGCATCCACGGCGAGCCGGTCGCGCCGCGCTTTGCCTTCGCAGGCAGCGTGCTCGAGCACGTAACCGTCCTTCGCGACTCACTGATCGCTGCCCTGCGAACGCAGTTCCCAGGAGCCGAAATCCAGACGGCGCCCGCCGTACCGGTTCAGGGAGCTCTATTCCGGGCCCGGCGTGCCGGTGAAAGTCATCCTATTGACCAAAACGGACATATTTAGCTCAATCCTCGCGGTACCGCCCTCATTTTTGCAGAAATTTGACTGGATCAACCACTTTTCTGGACAAATCGACCATTCTGTGAGTATCTTGGCCTTCCAAGCGACTGAGGCCCTGCCCTGACCTCGCCTTTTGCACCCAACCCGCTGCTCGCCGACTTCCTTGGCGCGCAACGCAGTGTGAACGCAAAGGGCGATGAAAGGACGTCTGCGGATATTCCGTCGCCGCCTTTAGGAGGTTTTCATGGATATCTTCCCCGCCGCTCTGCGCACTTCGCGCCGGTTGACTGCAGCCTTGGGAGTGGGGCTGCTCGGCTTCATCATGGTTCCAAACAGTCACGCTCAGGTGGTCACCGTTCCGTCGACCCCGGTAGTCGGCTCATCGAACCCCGCGACGGCGGAGCCGCCTGTCTCCCGGCCTTCGACAGAGCCTTGCATCGTGACGCTGTTCAGCAATGAGGAGTTCGGCGATTACAGCGCACATGCAATGAGCTATGCTCCGCCGGCAGCATGCCCCGGCCCCTGGTCGAAGGTCGTCCTCACCATTGACTTCACGGTCACGGCCGGACGCCAGTATGACCGCACCGCCGCGCTCTATCTCGGCAACGCGAATATCTACTACGGCACCACTGCAGAGCCGCGCGCCACGCTTAGCCCTTCATGGCACGTCGAGCGCGACGTAACCGATCTCACACCGGTATTCAAGACTGCCGAAGCCGGACAGGCCGTCATCTACAATATCGTGAACTCCACCTACACCGGCATCATCTACGCGACTGCGAAGCTGTACTTCTACCCGGCCAACTTCCGGAATCCGCCGGCAGTCGTTCCGCAGGTCGTTATTCCTGTGAGCGGATCCAACAACGCCGTCGCGCTGAACACGGGAAGCGATCAGGTGACCGCGACGTTTACAGCGCCGCGCAATACCATCAAGGCATACCTCGACGTGATCTCGCAGAGCCAGGGCGGCGATGAGTTCTGGTATCAGTGCGTGCCGAACAATGTGACTGGACCGCTCGAAAGCTGCGGCAACACGGCGTTCCGCGAGACGGAGATAACGATCGACGGCAAGCCGGCAGGCGTCGCTCCGGTCTACCCGTGGATCTACACCGGCGGTATCGATCCCTATCTGTGGGAGCCGATCACCGGCGTGCAGACCCTGAACTTCAAGCCGTATCGCGTGGACCTGACTCCGTTCGCGGGCGTGCTGAGCGATGGAAACCAGCACACCATCGGCATCAGCGTCTACAACGCAAACAACTACTTCTGGGAGACATCCAATCTGCTGCTCTACACAGATCCCTTCCGCAGCGAGACCAGGGGTGCGCTCCTGGAGAACACGCTGAGCCCGGCGCCGACGCCCGTCATCTCCGAGAACCTGACGAAGAACGCCTCTGGCGACACGGTCGGGACAGTCTCGGTTGATTCTGTGCGTAACTTCACTCTGCGCGGCTATGTCGAAAGCTCATTCGGCCACGTCGAGACCACTGTCAACGAAAAAGTCCACTTCAACAGCACGCAGACGTTCGATGTTGCGGCCGCCGGTATTCCGGAGGTGCAGAACGGTGTGCAGACAACCACGGTCAGCCAGAAGACGACGGAACAGGCCGCCATTCTTCGCAAAGAGTCGGACTTGAACGTCTCCTTCCCACTCACGGTCAACTACTCTCTGCTGCCGAATCCGGATGGAACCTTCTCGCAAATTGTGAGCGTCGATCAGGGATACAACGTGCAGCATGCCACATCGTTGAACGGCTTCCCGACCGGGTCGAGCAATACGCAGGAAGAGGTGAAGTCGAGCGACACGTCCTTCATTAACTCCAGCTTCACAGCCATCACCGGCCACACGGGAGCGCAGAGCTCAGCGAGCTACATCTTCACCGACTCGAGAGGCGACTGCTACAGCCGGCAGCTCACCTCAGCCAATAACGTGCTGTCCAGCGTCACCGATGGAAAGGGCTGCGCCGCGCACATCTGGTAAGCGAAGCGCTGTGACAAGAGTGGCAGGCGTGCTGTTTGGCGCCTGCCTCTTTTTTGTCCAGGCGTCCCGGCACTCAGCTCAATGACAAATGTCACATCATTTCGCTGACGCGGCTCACTTTTATCTTCGTTGCCGCGAACGCACACTGCTTCTGTACCCAGGAGGCAGAAATGAGTCCCGTGCTTTCGCCGACACCAGCCGACACCAGCACTGATGTTGTAGCGTCGCTCAACGCGGTCACCAAGCGATACAAGAATGACGTGCTCGCACTCGATAACCTGTCGCTCTCGTTGCGCGCCGGAGAGATCCTCAGCCTTCTTGGCCCGAACGGAGCCGGTAAATCCACGGCAGTTCGTCTGCTCATGGGGCTGAGCGCGCCGACCAGCGGTCACGTGAGTATCTTCGGCCGTGATCCTCGTCTTGCGGCGAATCGCCTTCGCACCGGGGTCATGCTGCAGGTCGGCCGGGCCCCTGAGAACCTGAGGGTGCGCGAGCACATCGAGATCTTCCGCGGGTATTATCCGCAGCCCATGTCCAGCCTGGAACTCGTCCATGCCGTCGGTCTCGAAGGCCTCGAGAACCGTCTCTTCGGCCAACTCTCCGGCGGCCAGAAGCAGCGCGTCCTCTTTGCGCTCGCACTGGCCGGCGACCCAGACCTTGTCTTTCTCGACGAGCCCACCGTCGGTCTCGACATCGAGGCGCGTCGAGGGATGTGGACGCAGATCCGTGGGCTCGCACAACGCGGCAAAACCGTCCTCCTCACAACCCACTACCTCGAAGAGGCCGACGCGCTCTCCAATCGAATCGCCGTCATCGCCAAAGGCCGCCTGATTTGCGAAGGCACACCCGCTGAAGTAAAAGCCATGGGAGCGTCCAGAGTGCTCACCTCCAGACCCGACGCCCCTGATCACCTCCACAGGAGCGCCTCAGATCCAACCGTCCGCATCATTCGCTGCGTCACGACCCTGACCGCTGACAACCTGCTTCACATGCCCGGCGTCTCGCACGTTGACACCGTCGACGCGAGGACTGTTATCACCAGCTCGGCGCCTGAAGCCACGCTGCGCGAGATGCTCGCCCTGGACGCGCAGCTTCATTCGCTTGACGTGCAGAGCCCCGCGCTCGAGGACGCCTTCCTGGCGCTCACATCACTGAACTGATCCACGCACCTCGCTCTCTTCCGCCCAAAGGAGACTCCCATGCTCACTGCCTCACTTGCCATCCCGTCCGCGTCCACAACGTCCACAAACCGCATCGGCCGCACACTAAACATTGTGCTGGCGGAGATCCGTTACGAGCTAGTCCGCGCGCTTCGCACTCGCGCGTTCTCTCTCTCCGCAATCGGCTTCCCGCTCATGTTCTACTGCCTCTTCGGCCTTCTCATGAATCGCGGCGAGGATCTCGACGGAGTCCTGGTCGCGAAATACCTGCTCGGCGGCTATGCCGTCTTCGGCTCCTTAGGCGCCGCAATCTTCGGTGTTGGGGTCGGCGTAGCCCTGGACATCCATGCCGGCTGGCTGGAGCTCAAGCGCGCCAGCCCCATGCCTCCACTCGCCTACATTGTCTCGAAATGCGCGACAGCAATCGCGTTCAGCATCATCATCGTCTGCCTGCTCAGCGGCCTTGGCGTGGCCTTCGGGCACGTCCATCTGTCAGGCGCGGAGCTCGCTCGGATGCTCGCACTCGCGGCCTTCGGTTCCGTGCCCTTCTGTGCCCTCGGTCTTGTAATGGCCTTCCTTGTCCCGCCAAACTCCGCTGGCGGCATCGCCAACCTGATCTATCTGCCCATGAGCTTCTTCGGCGGCCTCTGGATTCCGATCACGATGCTTCCGCATGCCGTTCGACTCATCGCGCCGGCGCTGCCCACCTTCCATCTCGCGCAACTGATGTACGCCTGCTTCGGCGCCACGCCGAAAGGCGCCATCACCGGCCACCTTGTCAACCTGCTCGGCTTCACGTCCCTCATGCTTGGAATCGCCTGGATCGCGTTTAGTCGCCGCGAGCAGAATTCATAACGCCTGCAAGATTGCTGGGCATACACTCAGACTCGAGGGTTGGCGATGCACACAACCGGCAGAAAGGCGCTTCGCGGCTCGGCCTTTATTTGGATCGCCTATATCGGCTTCATATTCATCGACCCCATCCTCGATCCGCGACCGCATCTCTGGCTCAAAACGTTAGCTGCCGTCGCCGTCTTTCTCCCGCTCTATCTCTGGTACTTTGCCAGCTGCAACAAGCGCTCCCAACTGTGGCTGGTCGTCGCCATGGCCGCGCTTGGAGCCATCACCGTTCCATGGAATAGTGGTGGCACTACCTTCTTCATCTACGCGGCAGCCTTTCTACCGTTCACACTCTCTTCCATTCGCTGGATCCTTACCGGCTTCGCGGCTGAAATTCTCCTCCTTTGCGCGGAAGCCCAATGGCTGCACGCTCCCGGCCTGCATGTTTCATGGATCACCGTCGCCATAAACAGCTTCCTGCTCGTCATGATAGGCGGCGGCAACATCTTCTTCGCGCAGAACAGGCGCTCCGAAGCCAAACTGCGCCTGGCGCACGAGGAAATCGAAACCCTCGCCGCTGTCGCTGAACGGGAACGCATCGCACGCGATCTGCACGATGTCCTCGGCCACACGCTTTCGGTGATTGTCCTCAAGGCCGAACTGGCACGGCGCCTGCTCGACCACAACGATCCCGATGCTGCTCTTCGGGCCCGTAACGAGATGGCAGAAGTCGAAAGCACCGCGCGCATCGCACTCGCTGAAGTCCGCGAAGCCATTGGAGGATACCGTTCGCGAGGCCTCGCTTCCGAGATCGAGTCGGCGCGCCGTACGCTTGCGGCTGCGGGCGTCACTCTTCACGCCGATGCACGCGAGATCCGCTCCATCGGCCTTTCCGCAGCCGAAGAGACCGTGCTCGCTCTCGCCCTCCGCGAAGCCGTGACCAACATAGTTCGCCACGCCCACGCACGCACCTGCCATCTCCGCTTTGCAACTCAGGACGGCGTTCGCCGGCTAATCATCGAAGACGACGGCGAGGCTGCCGCGATCCGTGAAGGCAATGGCCTCAGAGGCATGCGCGAACGCATCGAAGGATTGGGCGGCCGCTTCGCGGTAGAGCATGGTCAGGGCACTCGTCTCGAACTCCACCTGCCCACAAAGCCCAGCCCAGCCAACGCATGAACGCGAACAAGTCTTTGCCCACCCGCAAATCCATCCGAGTTCTTCTCGCCGAAGACCAGACCATGCTTCGCGGAGCGTTGACTGCACTGCTTGAGCTCGAAGCAGGTATCACCGTTATTGCTCAGGCAACCAATGGCCGCGAAGCCCTGTGCCTTGCACGGGAATACTCTCCTGACATTGTCGTCACCGACATCGAGATGCCCGAGATGACCGGCCTCGAATTCGCGATGGCACTTCGCGACTCCGGCTCCAAAGCCCGTGTCATCATCCTCACCACATTCGCCCGCTCCGGCTATCTGCGCCGCGCGCTCGAAGCCGGCGTGCGCGGCTACCTGCTCAAAGATCGCCCGGCCTCTGAGCTCGCCGAGGCCATTCGTCGTGTTCACGCCGGCCTGCAATCCATCGATCCCGCACTCGCCGCCGAAGCGTGGAACGCCGACCCCGATCCGCTCTCCGAACGCGAACGCCAGATTTTGAAGCTCGTAAACAGCGGCCGCTCCTCCACTGAAATTGCACAGCAACTGCACCTCAGTGAAGGAACATTGCGAAACTACCTTTCCGAAATCATCTCGAAACTCGGAGCCACAAACAGAACAGACGCCGCCCGAATCGCTCACTCTCGCGGCTGGCTATAACTCCCTCCGGCTCGCCGCCGACCACAAGCTCAGGACAGATGCACAACCTTTGCATCGCGCTGCGCCTTGATCACCAACTCGGCTGCATAGAGCGCCTGCTGCTGGTCCTGTGCCGTGTGCGTGCGGTGAATCACGTCTGAAACGAACTGCGGTCCAAACGGCAGCGGGACCTTATTGCAGTCGATGTAACGCGCCTGCTTGGCATCGACGATGTACAGGTTATTCGGCGTGTGACTTACCCCGACATTCGTATACTTCCGCACCTCGATGTAACCCTCCGTGCCCAGAATGAACAGCCGGCCATCACCCCACGTGCCCAGCCCATTCGGCGTGAACCAGTCGAGCCGCACATACCCAAACCCGCGGTCGCCGCGCAGCACCATGTCCCCGAAGTCCTGAAAATGCGGATGCTCAGGATGGGCGATGTTAGCCACCTGTGACTCCGCAATCTCCGCGTGCTTCGATCCCGTGAAGTACAGGTACTGATACACCTGGTGCGATCCGATGTCGCACAAGATTCCGCCATACTGCTCCGGGTTCCAGAACCAGTTCGGCCGCGGTGCAGCTCCGCCGGCGTCTCCAGCGCGCTGCACGATCTGGTGAGGCGCGATGTTGATTGTCTGAATCACGCGCCCGATCGCTCCGCTGTGAACCAGCTCGGCGGCTTTCACAGCCGCGGGAACCTCCAGCATCTCGCTGTACATGATTGCGTAGATCCGCTTGGTCTCAGCGATGGTCTTCCGCACCTCCGCAAGTTGCTCGAGCGTTGTCATCCCAGGCTTGTCGCTCAGAAAATCCTTTCCATGCCGCATTGCCTGGACGCCCAACGCGGCGCGCTCATTCGGGATCGTCGAGCTGAGCACCAATTGAATGGAAGGATCCTCAAGGATCTGGCGCGCAGAGGAGACCACCTTTGCGTCGGGATACCGCTTGTGAAATGCCGCCGCCTTATCCGGCTCCGCGCCATAGGCCGAGACGAGCACTCCGCCTCCGCGCAGAATCGCATTCACCATACCGTAGATATGGTCATGGCTCATTCCGCACACGGCAAATCGAATCGATTGCCCTGGCGCCACAGCATCGATCGTCGCACCCTCCGCAACCTCGTGCACAATATGCCCCTGCGCAGCGGCCGGAACTGGCGTCATAGACGAAGCAATTCCCCACGCACCTGCGGCTCCGACACTTTGCAGAAACACCCTTCTGTCCATTGCTCTCTCCTGTGTTGCCTCACTTGCTCTCATTCCAGAAAGAGAGCCCAGCTATCTTTCATTACACCGCAACGTGCAACTGATTCTGCAGATAATCCTTGCTGATCGCGGCGCATCCTTTGGGTGTGCGCGATTTATCCGGCACCCTGTCGAGCTCGACAATCGCCCAGCCGCTGTACTTCGTCTTCTGCAACGCATTCATTACCGCCGGCAGGTTCACCTGTCCCCGGCCAAGCTCTACGAATTTGAACGGGTACTTTACGCCGGGCGTGTCCACAGGAAGATCGACGACATCCTTCAGATGCAGGAAAAGGAGCCGGTCACCGTAATGCAGAATCGCCTCAGCAGGGTCGCCGCCGCCAGCGACGTAGTGCGCTGTGTCAAGCTCCAGGCCGACATAGCGCGGATCCGAAGCGTCCATCACTCGCTGCAGATTCTCCGGATGCTCGCTGATCGTATTCATGTGATTGTGATACCCGAGCTTCACACCTGCATCACTGACGCGCTTGCCAAGCTTCGTCAGCAGCTTGCCCAGTCGCACGCATTCCTCAGGTACCACCTTGCGCGGATATGGCTTGAGTTCGTCAAGCACCTGCAGATACAAACCATCCACGGCTCTTACGAACCTCGCATTCGACACATGCATATCGAGCTGCTGACCTTCGAACGCAGGATCAATGTTCAGCTCACCGCTCGAAAGTGCAACGAATTTGAGCTTCCGCTGCTGCAACAGGCTGCGCAGTTCCTCCGGCTTAAAGTCCGATACGGCGATCGGTCGCGCCGGGAAGTCGGGGAAGAAGTGGCCAGTCGCATCGAAGCCGTCAATGTTGTGATCCGCGCAGAAATCGACAACATCATACAAATCCATGCCCTGCTGATGGTGCTTGATCTTCGCATTCAGCAGCTTCGTGAACGAGTAGGCATTCACGGACGTCTTGAGGAAGGAGCCCTTGCCGGCTCTCTGGATCGGCGCCAGCTCGGCATCAGCGGACGCTGAGAAACCAAGCCCCGCGGCGGCTGCGGCTGCGACGATCGGCACCGAGCCAACGCCTCTTAGAAAATTCCTGCGAGTGTAAGTCGCGGTAGGTGCGGAATTCAATGACATTTTCGACATTCTTCTATCCTTCTTCCCTGGATCAGACGTTCTCGAGGTTTACCGGACGATTCGTCCGGCATGAGCCATAGATCGCGCTCACCAGCTGCAGCGCCTCGTATCCATCCTCTCCTGCAACCAGAGGGCTGCGGCCGGACTCACACGCCGCAGCAAAATCTCGCAACTGCCGCTCGAACGGAACCACCGAGATCGCCATCGGATCCGACGCGCCGGACGCCACCTCGCTCACCACAGGCGCCGCCTCGCCGCTATCGTCCTGCACATCCCAGTGCGTCAGCTTATCGCCCGTGATGATCGCAGTCCCATGCGTTCCGTGAATCTCGATGCGCTCCGGATATCCCGGCCACAATGCCGTCGATGCCTGAATCACTCCGGTTGCGCCATCTGCATAGCGCAACACCGCGCAAAGATTATCCTCCGACTGAATCTTATGCACTGCACCGAGCTGCCAGTATCCAAAGACCTGATCGACGCAGCCGACAAGATAAAGCAGCAGGTCCGCTTGATGGACGGCCTGATTAATCAGCGCTCCCCCACCCTCAACATCCCAACTCCCCTTGATCGGACGGCTGTAATACTCCGCCGAGCGCCACCACTTCACATACGCGTCCGCCTGAAGAATCCTCCCGAGCCGCCCATCCTGAATGGCCTTCTTCAGAAAAATCGTTGCGTCATCAAACCGGTGCTGGCTCACTACGCCGAGGCGGATGTCCGCATCGCGCGCAATCGCAATCATCTCGCGAGCGGTCGCAAGGTTCGTCGCCATCGGCTTCTGAACGAGCACATGCTTCCGTGCAGCCGCGCACAGACGCACCGCCTCCAGCCGGTAATCCGGGAACGTGCACACATCCACGAAGTCCACATCCGGTCGCGCGCAGAGCTCCTCAGCAGTCGCAACAAACTGCGCTCCGTTCGCCTCGGCAAATCGACGCCCTCGGTCAGCCGTCTTGTTCGTGCAAGCCGTGATCTGAAAACCGAGATTGCGATACGCAAGCGCGTGCTTATTCGCAATCGCTCCCGTACCGATGATGCCGACGCGCATGCGCCCTCCAGGTTCGTGATGAATTTGCGGCCGGCGAAGACGACTCACCGGCCGCTCTCTCCCTGATTATTACCGCGGGCCCGAGGGAGCATTTGAATTTGCAGGAGCCTTGAACGGCAGCATCGTCGACGCGGGGGGCGCTGGCGCAGTGGAGGACGGCGCCGGCTTACCCGTCACCGTGTTCGGCTCCATGAGCTCCACGCGCGTTCCATCCGGATCATAGAGATTCACCTGCCGCTTCCCATTTACGCCCGTGTTGATCGTCAGCGGTTTCCCGTAGGTCTCGTAGGTCTCGTAGGTCTTGTAGTACGGCCTCGACTCCAGCTCCGCAACGGCCTTCTGGATGTCAGGCACCACAAGCGAAAGATGATTCTTGGTCCCCCACTTACTCTCATCCGGCAGCGAGTGGTACAGCATCAGCTCCACATAATCCTCACCATCAGGAACCTTCATATTGATCCAGCTCAGCTCCTTCGGGTTCGCTCCGCCGCGCCACGTCTCCGTGAAGCCCAGCATCTTATAAAAATTCTCCGTCTTCTCCGCATCGGCAACCATGTAACCCACGTGATAGATCCGCGGAGAAATCCGTGTCTCCGGCATGAACTTGCCGGCCGCCTGCATCTCCTTGCCCGCCGGCAGCCGCTGCACAAACTCAATCAGCAATCCATTCGGGTCCTTGATCTCGAATGCGTAATCGCCAACCTTCGTCTTCGATCCATTGCCCGGCTTCACGTCATACCCCTTCGACCGCAGGAACGCTCGCACCTTCTCGATGTCGTCCACCGTGAAGCACAGATGGCTCAGCATGTTGTGCGGCATTGCCGGCTCTTCATTAAAGAGCTCAATGTGTTGCAGATCGTTAATCTTGATAAACGCAATCCGCACATCATTGCTGTCCTTCTTCGGCAACGTGTACATCTCGTCGTAGCCGAGGAAGTCATGCCAGAAGGCAATCGCCTTCGCAAGATCGGATACGAAGAACCCTACATGCGAGATGCCCGTGATGCGCGGCCTCTCGACCTCCTGCGAGCGAGCAGAGAGCGTGACCACCCCGCAGAGCGCAAGCAACGCCCAGGCCCCAAGCCGATAAAAAACATTCCGTGATTTTGAATCCATCCGTTTGCCTTTCGTGCAGTAAATCAAATCCAACCCTAAATAGCTGGAGCAGCGCTCTCAACCGCAATATCGTCACCAATTTTTACCGTCGTAAGCCGCGGCACAAGCAGTTGGATGACTGCCATTGCCGCCAAATATGCTGTGCCCGCGATCAGGAACACCGGCAGGTAGTTTCCGTGGGTCATCTGCAGGATGATTCCGACGAGCGCTCCAAAAAACATCATCGCAATAGACCCGCCACACGCCCCAATCCCAACTACAGACGCCACGGTCCGCCGCGGGAACATATCCGACACCAGCGTAAACAGATTCGCCGACCAGGCCTGATGCGCCGCCGTGACAAGGCTGACCAGCGCGATCACTCCCCACAGCGAATGCGCGCGCTCTACAAACACAATCGGCACAACCGCGGTTGCATAGATCAACATCGCTGTCTTGCGCGCCCGATTGATGCTCCATCCCATCGAAACGAACCGCGCCGGCAGCCAGCCTCCGTATACACGCCGCTGTTCGTTGGTCCGCCAAGGTTGCGAAACTCAACGTGGATCTTCGCGTCCCCAAGCTGCTGCTTGCTGATGCAGTTCCCCCGCCGCGGAAACGACTCCGCCGCACCTTTCGCCGCCGCACCGCCGAAGAGCTCCCACCTTCCACAGAAGCGATCCCCTCTGTTCCGTCCTTCAGTGCAGTCGCCGGTGCAACGGCCTCTCCCGCGGGGGAGATCCACGAATCCGCTCCCATCGGAATGACGGATGCATCACCCGTGCTGCCCAACCCCCATGCCCGCGACAAAAAGCTCTGGATCACCGTAGCGTTTGCGGTCGGATTTGCCATTCTATCCAGCCTCCTCTATATAAGGCTGCAGCCTTGGGGCCGAGCTTCTGGCTCAGTTTCAAGAGGCCGCGGTTCCAGTTGTTCACCTTGTCAGAGATGAACTGGTAGTTGTTGGAGCCGGTGGAATTGGGCAGGGGAATGTAGGCGAGGAGCGCCTTAGCGACGGGATCGAGGGTGGGGATCTTGTCGTAGGGTGCGCCGTAGAGGCAGCCCGAGCCGCCGTTGACTCCGCAGGTGGCGGAGGTGGGCTTGGCTGGATTGTGGAAGTAGTATGGCTGGCCGCCGAGCGATTGGCTGAAATCGCCGCTGCGCTCGAGCAGCGTGGGGACCGTGGTCAGGTTGTTCTGGCCCTGTATCTGGCGATAGAACTCGAGCGACAGGTTGAAGAAGGTCTTGTCGTGGCCGTTGTAGATGTGCGGAATCCAGATGGGGCCTGCGAGATCGCCACCGAACTGATTTCTGCGCAGCTTGGTCTTGGGGGAAAGAGCCGATCCTGGAAAGTTATAGATAGGAGCGTCGAAGAGGTCGTTGCGGATGTAGTCGAAGGCGGAGCCGTGGAAGCGGTTGGTGCCGTCCTTGATGGCGAGGTTGACGACGCTGCCGGCGAGACGGCCGTACTCGGCGCTGTAGTCGGAGGTTTCCATGCGGAACTCCTGAACGGCGTCGAGCGGGGGCTGATCTGCGAGCCGGCGTCGCGGGGGTTTTCGACCTTGAGCTGAACGTCGAGGCGGGCGGTCTGGGCTGCCTGGAGCTCGAGGTGAGGCTCATTGGAGGTCTGGAAGCCGGGCATCGTGATGGTGACCTGGTAGATGCCGGGATTGAGCGTGGTGACGGTGTACTCGCCCTGGCTGGTGGTCGTGACGGTGCGGACCTGGTTGGTACCGGTGTTGCGCACGGTGACGGTTGCACCCGGGATGACAGCTGGAGAGATCCGTTACGCGGCCGACCAGAGTTGCCGTAGGGGCCTGGGGGCGCATCGGCGCAGGGGTTAAAAGCGCGGTGGCCCAGAGCGGGAGCCAGAGCTGAATGGGCTTCATTGAAGATGCTCTCATCATAGTTTCCTTATTGTTTCAACTTACGAATATTGCGGAAGACGATTGCGATCCGGTGGACTACGCGGCGTCGTCGTAGATGTCGCTGCCCTGGGCGGCTCCATGAGCTCGATGCGGTTGCCGTCGGGGCCATAGAGCTCGTCGACGTGCTTGCCGTTGGGTGCTGATGGGACGCGACCGGATTAAATCTCTTTCGGTGGAGGGCTCCTCGGGGCAGGACTGAAGTGTCACGCTTCTGCTCTGGAGCGTGACAGCCACTATTTGCGGCGCTCGTAACGATGGCCAAGTTAATTCACGGAAGCGCTTGAGAATTTACTTGCGCCGTCTGGCGGCTCAAACTACGTTGGCATCTGTGAACAGTGCCTTTCGTATGCAGTGGATTCTGCGCGGCTCGCTCTGTCTTGCGGCTTGCGTTGTACTAGGATGCGGTGGCTCGAGCACGCCCGGAACCACCGGCGGAGGTGGCGGCACCTCTCCCCTCGCGCCGGCCGTCACTGTCACCCCATCCACCACCAGCGTAACCACAACGCAAAGCCTGACCGTGAATGTGAGCGTCGCAGGCAATTCCGGTTCAGCCCCCGCCGGAACCGTAGTCCTCTCCAGCGGCAGCTACGCGTCGGCGCCCGTGACGCTGAGCAGCGGAACCACCACGGCCACAATTCCGGCCGGCTTGCTTGTCATCGGAAACGACACCCTCACTGCCACCTACACGCCTGGCGCGGCGAGCGACGGAACCTATACGAGCGCCACGGGGACCGCCAGCGTCTCAGTCGCCGCCGGCACAGCGCCCTCGCAACCCGCAATCAGTCCTTCGCTCGTGCTGCCCACAGCAAGTGCTCCGTTCCAGGCGCTCCCGGCAGCCAACGGAACAGTCTTCGTCGGCGAAGCCAGCGGCCTCGAGGTCTTCGCTCCAGTCGCGGGCGTCCTCACCTCGCAATGCGTGATGCCCCTGACCTCCACGCTGCAATCCCAGGGTGGCCAGTGGGCTGAGTTGGAGTTCCTGCCCAACGGCGTCGACCTCGCCGGCGGCATCGAGACACCCGGCGCCGTCTTCTATAACGCCGCCGCTGCCGCAACCTGCACCGCCACGCCATTCGTCGTAAGCCAGGGCGCCGTCTCGGCCGACGAAGGCTCGCAGGCCGTCGCAGTCACACCCGATGGAAAGTTCGCGTTTGTCTCGAACGAATACGGCGTGGCTTCAGGAGCCACCACCGAAGGCAACGTCGGCGTCGTCTCGCTCACGTACGACGCGAGCGGAAACGTGAACGGCGGCACGCTGCTTGGCCAGATCACAACCGGCGGCAACGCGATCGCAGGCATGCTGCTGAGCCCCGACGGAACTCGCCTCTACGTTACGAGTGAAGTCTCCAAAAACAGCTCCGCAGTCGGCGCCTCAAACTCCGTGCTGGCCCGCACCGGCTGTCTGCAGGCCGCCGGAAGTTCGCCGCAGGTGAACGGAATCCTGACCGTCATCGATGTCTCGAAAGCCGAGAGCTCGCCCAACACAGCCGCGATCTTCACCACCGTAGACGCCGGATGCAGCCCCGTCAGAATGGCCGAGACCTCCGACAACTCCACCCTCTGGGTCGCCGCCCGCGGAGACAACCGCGTCCTCGCGTTCAGCACCGGAATGCTCGAGGTTAACGCCGCGAACGCTCTGCTCGGCTACGCCGACACACACGGCGCCACACCCGTCGGCGTCGCGCTCTTCCACCACGGCCAGTTCCTCGCCGTCGCCAACTCCGACAGGTTCGGCACCGGGACCAATGCCAATCTCGCAATTCTTTCCGTCGCCTATCCCGCTGCCGCCAGCGTAGTGACCACCGTGCCCGCAGGGCTCTTTCCGCGTGAGGTCAACGTAGGCTCCGACGATGCCACGCTCTACCTGACCAACTACTCATCCCACTCGCTCCAGGTAGTCCCCACCCACTAGGCTCTACCCGGAAACCGCACATCGAAACCCAATGTTGGACGTCGAGCTATCCGGCGTATTCGAGCTCCGCGCCGCCACGCGATACCGGTTGCAATACGACTTGTGACATAAGAACGATCCGCCCTTCATCACCCGAGCCACACCCGCCGGCGGCCCCTGCGGATTGCTGCGCGGTGCCGTGCGATGAAACGCCGCATCGAACCAGTCCGAACACCACTCCCACGTGTTCCCGGTAACGCTGTACAACCCAAACCCATTCGGCGGAAACGCCTCCACCGGACACGTCCCCCTGTACCCATCGTCTCCGGTATCAACCTTCGGAAACTCTCCCTGCCAGATATTGCAGCGATGCTCCCCGCCCGGCCGCAGCTTGTCTCCCCACGGATACAGCTTCTGCTCCAGCCCTCCGCGCGCCGCATACTCCCACTCCGCCTCCGTCGGCAGCCGCTGACCCGTCCACTGACAAAATGCCTGCGCATCATTCCATGAAACATGCACCACCGGATGATCGCCGCGCGCCTTGATATTCGACTGCGGTCCCTCGGGCGACTTCCAGCTCGCGCCCCGAACCTTGCACCACCACGGAGCCGAGGCCACCGTATCCTCCACCAACTCCGCAAATCTTTTCTTCGGCAGATGCGACCAGAACACGAAGCTCCACCCAAATCGCTCGGCCTCCGTCTTGTAATCGGTCGCCCGCACAAACTCTTCGAACAGCGCGTTCGTCACCGGGTGCCGATCCATCCTGAACGCATCGACGAACACCTCCCGCACCGGTCCTTCGCCATCCTCCGGAAATCCCTCTTCTGTATCCGTGCCCATCAAAAACGATGCCCCGGGCAAAGAAACCATCCGCGCCAGCACCGCCTCACTGCACTCAGTCACGCATAAAGCTGCCGCCTGAGAGCTCTCAACCTTCGTACTCGCCTCACGCGCTCCCGAAGGCGCGCAACACGCCTTCTTGCCTTCCGCGTTCGACCCACACGCCATATACCTCTAGTCTCCCTCAAGCCACAGCTTTACGGGAGGCCCGGTATGGTCCTTGTACTGTTCGCGCATGTCCGCAAGCTGCTTCGCCAGCGTCTGAATCACCGCCCTGTACTCCGGCTGCACGCTCAACCCGTTTTCAATGACCAGGTTATCCATCTCATCCGGATCCTTCTCCAGATCGAACAGCTCCCACTCATTGCGCGTGTAGTAGTAGATCAGCTTGTACCGCTCCGTCCGAATCCCATAGTGCTCCGGCACCCAGTGCGGCGGCCCGAACTCATAGTAGTGGTAATAAAACAGCGACGGCCGCTGCTCCCCCGCATTCTCCAGCAGCGGCACCAAACTCTTCCCCTGCATCTCCGGCGGAACCGGCAATCCCGCCAGCTCCAGCGCTGTCGGCGCATTATCAATATTCGCCGTCCACTGCTCGCGCACCACGCCCCGCTCTTTCTGCCACGGCGTGCGAATCATCATCGGCACACGGATCGCCTGTTCGTACATGAACCTCTTGTCGAACCACCCGTGATCGCCCATGAAAAATCCATGGTCCGTCGTGTAAACCACCACCGTATTCTCCGCCAGCCCCTTCTTCTCCAGAAACTCAAACAGCCTGCCAATGTTGTCATCCTGCGACCGCAGCGTGCCCAGAAAATGCTCCATGAACTTCTGGTAGTTCCACTGCTTCCGCTGCCGCGGCGTCAAGTCCGCCGGCGGATTGAAATCCGGCATGTCCTCAATCCGCATCCGCGCGTCCTTCGCCGCCGACGAGCGATGACCGTAGTCATCCCAGAACGTCCCCGGCTCCGGAATCCGTACATCGTCATAAATATGTTCGTTCTTGTGCGGAGGATCCCACGGCCGGTGCGCATTGAAGAACTGCACCATCATCAGAAACGGCTTGTCGAACTCCTCAATCCCCTTCATCACGAGATCGGTCATCACATCCGTCTCGTACCCCTCAAACCGCATATCGCGAATCTCGTGGCTTCCCAGCGAAGGATTGCCCAGAAATCCGTTCGGATCGTAGTACGGTCCGCCCGCACCGTTCTTGTAGACGAAGTAATCGAACCCCGCATCCGCCGGATTGATCGGCAAATGCCACTTGCCCACCAATCCCGTCTGATATCCATTCGCCTTCATGATCTTCACAAACGTCTGCTGCGCAGGATCAAACGTCGGAAGCTGTGTCTGCATCTCGCCCGGAATATCCGGGTTCGCCACCATCCCATTGATATGCGTGTATGTCCCGGTCAGCAACGTCGCCCGGCTCGGCGCACACAGCGCATTCGTCGTAAACGCATTCTCAAACCGCACACCCTCATTCGCAATGCGGTCGATGTTCGGCGTCTTGATCAGCTTGCTTCCATAACAACTCAGCGTCGAGATCGGAACACCTTCACCCGTGATCCACAAAATGTTCGGCTGCTTCGGCCGCTTCGCCGTCACCGGCTGCCGCACTGCCTCCGCCGCAACCCCAGGCCCCGCAAACGAAGCCGCCAACGCCCCGCTCAGCGTCTTCAACGCCGTCCTCCGGCTGACCCGTCCGCAATTCGAAACTGAATTCTCCGATTTCATCTCTTTCTCCGCGAAGTCCCTTGTATCACTTAAACGGCCTTCTCTCACGAGCCCGGTGTCCGATCTTCGCGTACATCCGGGTGTCCCATCTTCGCGCGCGTTTTTTGCGCGCTAAGGTGGGCATTCGCGCGATGCGCGAAGAAACCCATCGGTCCACCACGACACCCCATCCCGGCGACGATCCGGGTGCCCCATCCTGGCGACAGCCTCATCGTCGCTAGGGTGGGCATCGCGCGTTATGACGCGCGAGTATCTTCCCCTCACCGGCCCACACCAACCCACCCCATCCGAACTCCCATCCTCACCACAAATCCGGGTGCCCCATCCTCGCGACGGTCTCATCGTCGCTAGGGTGGGCATCGCGCGTTAAGACGCGCGAGTTTTTCGCCCGCACGCCACATCCAAACTCCCAGCATCCTTAACCGGCATCTGCACAAACCACAAAAGCTACTTCCTCCAAAACGTATACATCATCAGTCCGCCCGACAACGTCATCACCAGCAGCGTTGCCAGGCTCCCAATATTGCTCCACACTCCACTCGCGCGGTCGCCCATAATCCGTTTGTTGTTCGCAATCAGAATCAGCATCAGGATTACCGGAACCGCCACGATGCCATTGATCACCGCCGTGTAGATCAGCATCTTGATCGGATTCACCCGCACGTAGTTCTCAAGCACACCGACCGCAGTTCCACCCAGCATGATCCAATAAAACCCCGGAGCTTGCCTCGGCTTCAGATCCAATCCTTCCTTCCACTCCAGCAGCTCACATAGCGCATACGACGACGTCGCCGCGAAGATCGGAATCGCCAGCGCCCCCGTGCCAATCACACCCGATGCAAACAGCACCTTCGACACAACGCCCGCATAATGGAAGCTCGCCACCAGCGGCTCCAGCGCCTGCGCTGCCTGCGCCGACGTCGAGATATCCCGGATGCCGTGCGCATACAGAACCACGGCCGTCGTCTCGATGATGAACCACGTCGCGATCTCCGAAGCGAACATCCCAATGCTGGTGTCTCTCTGCATGGTTGAAAGCAGAGCTTGCAATCCCCCTCTGCCTAGATTTCCCGCGCGTCTCTCTTCCAGCTCTTCCGACGCCTGCCAGAAAAAGCAGTACGGCGAGATCGTCGTTCCAAACACGCCGACAAAAATCATCAGGAACTGGTAGTCGAACTGAATGTGCGGAAGGAAGCTCGCCCGGATCACCGTGCCCCAGTCGTGTGTCGCGATCAGGCCCGTCAGCACATAGGCAAACAACGACAGCGCCAGCACCTTCAGCAGCGGCGCATACCTCCGGTAGGAGATGAAAACCTCCAGCACGATCGCAGTCGTCGCGAAGACCAGGACGTAGATCGCGTTCGGCACCGGCAGCAGCAGGTGTGCACTGTCGGCCATCGCTCCCAGGTCCGCTCCCAGGTTGATCGTGTTGGCTGCCAGCAGCAGAAGCACAATCACGTACAGCACAGGCTTGGAATAATGCTTGCGCAGCGTCGTCGCGATTCCCTGGTTCGTAACCAGCGCAATCCGCGCACTCATCTCCTGCACGGCAATCAGGAACGGCAGCATCACGACCGCGGTCCATAACTGACCCGTACCGAACTGCGCGCCGGATTGGCTGTACGTCAGAATCCCCGAGGGATCGTCATCGGCCGCACCCGTAACCAGCCCCGGCCCAAACAGCCGGGCCAGCCTCCCAAGCCGCGCGAGAGACGAACGCTTCGGACCGCCCGGACTGGTGTGGCTCCGTCTCATCGACCTGCCAGAAGCGGTATTCCGCAAAGCATAGAGTGCGTTGGAGCTTTCTTCCAGTGACAGTTATCACACTCGTCCCTCGTCACGTCACTCAAATCGGCGCTCGAGGGGTATCCAGCACAGACACCTTGCCCCCCCGCGGGAACGCGGTCGAGGGTCGGGTGAGAAGATAGAAGGATGACGCGTGCCCGGATCGCCATTCCCGTGCCGACCAGCAGCAACCCCGAGTACAACCAGCGCTCCTGGCCCACCTACGCCGCTGCCATCGAAGCGGCCGGCGGCGAACCCGTCCAGATCGACCCGGTCGCGACTCCGCGCACAATCCGCGAAATCGCCCGCACCTGCTCCGGCATCCTCCTCCCCGGCAGCCCCGCCGACGTCCTCCCCTCCCGCTACGGTGCCGACCCCGATCCCGCCACCAACAAAGCAGACGAATATCGTGAAACGACAGACTGGACTCTCCTCGAAGAAGCCGAGCGCAACCGCCTCCCCGTTCTCGCCATCTGCTACGGCCTGCAGTCCATGAACGTCTATCGCGGCGGCTCGCTCGTCCAGGATCTTTTGCCCCTGCCTGTCAATCACTCCGCCGGCAGCAAAGTCGCCATCGCCCACACCGCCGACATCTCCCGCGAAAGCCTCCTCGGCTCCCTGCTTACATGCAGTGAAGTTGCTGAAAACAATGGCTTTCTCCGCCTACCAGTAAACTCCAGCCACCACCAGGCGATCGCCGAACCGGCCCCCGGCATGCGCATTGTCGCCCGCTGCCCCGAAGACGGAGTCATCGAAGCCATCGAAGCCGACTACGACCCGAAGAACCCCTGGTTCTTCATGGCCGTGCAATGGCACCCCGAGCGCAGCACCGAAATCAGTGCAGCCTCCCGTGCGTTATTCGCACGCCTCGTCCACGAAGCCGAACAAAAGGCCGACCCTCCCAACTAACTAGCCAAGTCAATGCCTGCTCTCTCATCCGCCGAGATCCGCACTCTCCTCTCCCCGTTCCTCATCCCGCCGCTCGAACTCCCCGACCCACTCCTCGACCAGGTCTCCACCTACCTTGACCTGCTCCTCCGCTGGAACGCCCGCGTCAGCCTGACCGCGATCCGCAACCCGGAAGAAATCATCCAGCGCCACTTCGGCGAAAGCTTCTTCACCGTCGCCCATCTCGCTACCCGCTTACCCCCGAACGCCGAGCTCCTCGACTACGGCAGCGGCCCCGGTTTTCCCGGTCTCCCCATCCAAATGCTCCTGCCGGAGATCCACGTGACCCTCGCCGAATCGCAGGCAAAGAAAGTCGCCTTCCTCCGCGAGGTCATCCGCACCCTGAACCTTCCGGCTGAAGTCTGGCCCCGCCGCGTGGAAGAACTCCCCGAATCCAGCCGCTTTGACGCCGTGACCATGCGCGCCGTCGAGAAGATGTCCACTTCCATCGAGACTGCCTTTACCCGCGTCCGCGACGGCGGCTTCGTAGCCGCGCTCGTTGGCTCAAAGATCGAACTTCCGGGCGCTGAAGAGTTCCCGATTCCCGGATCAGAGCGGCGTCGACTCCTGATTTGGAGAAATGTTCCACGTGGAACATTTCAGAAGTAAGGCGGGCCAATTGTTCCACGTGGAACATTCCGAGGGTTGAAGCCGGCAGAAGCCAGGGATTGTTCCACGTGGAACAATCGAAGCATCTGTACTATTGGCTGTACTACCAGCATTTAGCACATACCCCAGCCAATGCAGCTGGGGCAGTGAAGAGCAGGAGCAGGACGTGCGCTCCCTTGGGTCTTTTGTTGTTCTTCTTCTCCTGGAGATTCACTCCGTCTCGCCGGTGAGCAACGGCGCGAGCGCGGAGCGTTTTGCGCTGGCAGCAAAACTCCCGGATCTTCCAAACCTGCTGCTCCGGGCTATGCATACCCCTTGGCTCGGACCCGGATTGGTGCTGGCATTCCTGCTTCTGGCGACACTGCGGCGAGCCCGGCGCATGGCCTATAAGCCCCTGCAGCGGAAAGTGCATCAGCCAAGATTCGAGCGATACCGGGGCGACATTCCGCGAAAACATCAGGATCTGGAGATTTGAGCCGGGAAACGCACAGAAGTGGCGATTGTTCCACGTGGAACAATTTCGCTGGTGTCTGCTAGCCTAGGGCTCACGAGATGCCGGACGCCCCGAAAACAACTGAATCCATCGAAACCAGCTCCGTTATAGCGGTCGTCAACCAGAAAGGTGGCGTTGGCAAGACCACGACCGCTATTAATTTGGCGGCCGCTGTTGCGATGCAAGGCTTGAAAACATTGCTGATTGACTGCGATCCCCAGGCAAATACGACGGCTGGACTGGGTGTGGCGCGGGATGAGGAACGTGCGTCGGTCTACGACCTTATGGTCAAGGAGGCCACGGCCGAAGAGGCGACGCTCCCGACAGAGATTGAGAACCTGTCGCTGATTCCCGGGACCAAGAACATGATTGGCGCGAATGTGGAACTGGTCGCCGCAGACAAGCGGGAGTTCAGGCTGCGTGAGGCACTGGAGCCAGTGCGCAAGCACTACCGGTTTATCTTTCTGGATTGCCCGCCGGCGCTGGATCTGTTGACGCTGAATGCGCTGGTGGCTTCGGATCGACTGCTGGTTCCCATGCAGGCGGAGTACTTTGCGCTGGAAGGGATTTCGGAGCTGATCTCGACGCTGGATAAGGTTTCGGCGGCGTTTAATCCCGGGTTGGGATTAGAGGGCGTGCTGCTGACGATGTTTGATGAGCGGACGAATCTGTCCCAGCAGGTCAGGGAGAATCTTCGCAACTTCTTCAAAGATAAGCTATTTAGCACCACGATCCCAAGGAATATCCGGCTCGCGGAGGCGCCCAGCCATGGCAAGCCGGTGATGGTGTACGACCCAAAGTCCAAGGGGGCCGAGGCGTACCAGGAGCTTGCAGTGGAGTTGCTGAAGCGGCATGGCGTCGAGGTGAAGAAACCAGCTAAGAAGCTGATTCTGGACGAGATACCACCGATTGCGGACCGGCCGATTATCAGCACGCCGAAGAGTAAGAGGGTTTGGCCGTTCGGACGGGAATGAGGGAAAGGCGAGTCGTTAGTGGTTAGTAGTTAGTGGTTAGTGAAAAGCAAGGACAAAGCAGGTCCTTCCCCTTCGCAAGCTCAGGGTCAGGATGACAGATAGAAAGCAAGAGCAAGAGCAAGGCAAACCCAGATCCCCCTCCGGGGCTGACAAACAAAAAAGCGAAGGTAAGGACAAAGGCTATTTATGGCGACGGCGGTTGCAAGTGATGTGAAGCGGAAGGCGCTGGGGCGGGGGTTGGAGTCGCTGTTGCCGTCGCGGCCGAACCCGACGGTGGAGATTGCCGCGAGCGCGGCGGCGGCGCCGGTTGCAGAGGGCAAGCCGCTGGAGATTCCGGTGGAGCAGATTGACCGGAATCCTTATCAGACGCGGCGCGGGTTCGATGAGGAGAAGCTGGACGAGCTGGCGGCGTCGATCAAAGCGTCGGGGGTAGTGCAGCCGATAATCGTACGGCCGGGCGAAAATGGGCGGTACACGCTGATCACGGGCGAGCGGCGGTGGCTGGCGAGCCAGCGGGCGGGCAAGACGACGATCCCGGCGGTAGTGCGCGAGGTGTCGGACGTGCAGGCGATGGAGATGACCATCGTGGAGAACCTGCAGCGCGCGGACCTGAACCCGATGGAGCAGGCGCTGGCGTTTGAGCGGCTCAGCAAAGAGTTCAAAATGACTCAGGAACAGATTGCGGATCGAACGGGCAAAGACCGCGCGTCGGTGGGGAACTTTCTGCGCTTGCTGAAGCTGCCGGTGGATGTGCAGTACCACCTGGAGGGCGGCGAGCTGAGCTTTGGGCATGCGAAGGCGCTGATGGCGCTGCCTCCGGAACTGGTTTCGAGCATTGCGTGGAAGGTGGTGCATCTGCATCTGTCGGTGCGGTCGACGGAGAAGCTGGTGCAGGGGATCATCAATCCGGAGATGGTCGCGAAGCCGGTGAAGCTGCCGGAGGAGCGCATGGTGGATCCGAATGTGCGCGAGGCGGAGGACCGGCTGCGGCGGAAGCTGGGGCTGAAGGTGATGATCGAGGATAAGAAGGGCCGCGGGAAGGTGATTATTGAGTACGCGGGGATCGATGATTTCGATTCGATTCTGGCGGCGCTGGGAGAGAGAGGGTTGGGGGAGTGATGTTTGGGAGGTCTGCGCCTCCTCCGTGAAGGTTTGCAAGAAATGCGTTAATGTCGGAGGCGACCTGCGTCGGATTGCTGAGATACACGTAGTGATCTGCGTTCGGGATCACGACGATCTGCGCGGCCGGGACACCGCGGCGAAAGTTGTCGATCCATTCCGTACACCGCATCTTGTCATCTTTTATGAGGGCGGCTTTACGACCTGACGGATCGTTGGGAAGCCGATCCCAGTTATGCGGACAGGCATAGATGGCGAGGACAGGAACAGGAATGCTGGTGTACTTTTGCATTCCGAAGTTAATCGCGGCTGCGATCGGGGATCGCGGAGGCAGTGGCGGCATATTCGCGATTTCGAGATTGTTCTGGTGAAGGATCTTCTCAAATCTAGAGACGGCAGCCTCGAGTTCCAGAAGCTTCTTTTGCTCGTCCACGCCACCGGCCTCGATCTCGTCGATGCGCCGCTTGATATCGTTCATCTCGACGGCTAGCAGTGGATGCGCGGGATCGTAGAGTGCGAAGCCGGTGGCAGCATCGAGGTAGATGAGAGCTGAGACCTTTTGGGGGAAGCGGCTGCCGATCGAGCTGAGTTCCTCACCGGCGATCGAGTGGCCGACCAGCACGGGGCGCTCGATTTGCAGCGCCTTCATGACGGCGAGCACATCATCGGCGAGATGGTCGGCGGTGTAGTTTCCGTTGGCAGGCTCGGGGCTGCTGGATGGTGGTGTCCCTTTTCGAGTGATTCCGTAGACGTGATGCTGTTTCGTGAACTGCGGCGCGAAGCTGTCGAAGCGATGTGCGGAGTCTCCGGCGCCCCCGAGAAAGATAAGCGGAGTGCCTGAGCCGCCCCAGTCGACGACCTGCAGTTGCACTCCGGGGTCGACGGTAACGAACTGCGTGGTCGGATGCGCGGCATTGGATTGTGCGATGGCCGGGAACGGAAGCAGAAGCGCCGCTGCATAGAGAGAAAGCCTGAAGGATTGCCGCATGCGCCTCACAATACTACGGGGCCGCCCGTGGCGAGGGGTAACGGTAAGGGGTAAGACAAAGGCAAAGACAAAAGCAGATCCGTGCGGGGTGACAACCAAGAAAGGCAAAAGCAAAGACCCTCACGCGATGCCCACCTTAGTGCGCGATGAAACCGCGCGCGAAGATGGGGCACCCGGAATCTGAGCACACGAAGCCTAACTGCTAATTCCGCACTCCTAGCTTTATTCGCTAAGCTGAGGGCGAGGAATTTTAGCTATGCCTTCCAGTGCTGATGAGTTGCGGGCTGTGCCGTTATTTTCGTTGCTTGATGAAGATGAGCTTGCCGTGCTTGCGCAGCAGGTGGAGAGGCGCGAGTTTGCTGCCAAACAGCGCATCTACAAGGCGGGTGAACCGGGCGCCAACGCGTTTGTTGTGATGAGTGGGTCGGTGCGGGTGACGCTGCTCGATGAAGATGGGCAGGAGGTTGTGTTCTCGGAGCCGCATCACGGCGAATTCTTCGGGTTCGCGTCGATGATGGATGACTCGCCGCACGCGACGTCAGCGGTGGCGATGGAGGAGACGAAGTGCCTGGTGATCGACCGCAACGATCTCGAACAGTTGATTCGGAGCAAGCCGCTGGCGGGCCTGGATATGCTGACTGTCCTGGCGCGTGAGATTCATTCGACGCAGCGGATTGTACGCGGGCGCGCGGCACGCAATCCGAATGAGGTGTTCGAGGAGTCGGAGACGACCGGCGAGAGGATTGCCGATAAGGTCGCGTCGTTTGGTGGATCGTGGACGTTCATCGGGGTGTTCCTGGCGTTTGAAGCGATCTACGTGATCGTGAACGTGCTGCTGAGGCACAAGGCGTGGGATCCGTATCCGTTCATTCTGCTGAATCTGTTTTTGTCGATGCTGGCCGCGATCCAGGCGCCGGTGATCATGATGAGCCAGAACCGGCAGGATGCGAAGGACCGAGTTAGAAGCGAGCTGGATTTTCAGGTGAATCGCAGAGCGGAGTCGGAGATTCAGGGGCTGGCCAGGAAGCTGCATGCGCTAGGGGATAAGTTGGATGATATCGAGGATAGGTTGAGGGGATAGGAGCAGTAGTTAGTAGTTACTGGTTAGTGGTTAGTGGTTAGTGGTTAGTGGTTAGTGGTTAGTGAATAAGGCAACAGCAGGTCTCGTTCGGGGATGGCAGAAAGAAAAGCAACGCGAAAGGCTCGCGGCTGGCTACTCACTAACGACTGACGACTAACTACTTCCAAGCTGCTTTAGCAGCTGGCGGGTGCGGGCGCGGATGGCGGCGCTGGGGTCGGTGAGGGCGCGCTGAAGAATTGGGTGGATGCGTGTGCGGAGTGTGGGGTCGTTGTGCGCGTAGTTGGTGAGGGCAGTGAGGGCGAAGGCTCGCTGCAGGGCGCTGCGGCTGGAGAGAGATTCGAACATGAGATCAATGGCCAGCGATTTTTCGCGGCCGCGCAGAGGGAGCTCGCCGAGGATGATGGTCAGATTCCAGCGCGTGTGCATGTGCTCGGTAACGAGCGTTGCTTGCAGGATGCGTTTTGCGTAGGGATCGATGAGTTTGGGGTTGCTGCGCTGAATTTTTTTGAGGGCGTTGGACGCGCGGTGTGGAACGACGCCGCGGTTGTCATCGAGGGCGTCGATGAGTTGTTGGATGAGTGCGTGGTTGTGCAGGGCTTCGTCAACGATTTCGTCGGTCGGGCCGAGGTCGCGGGTGGTGCCGGTGGTGAGGCGGTCGCGGAGGGTCATTGGAGTGAATAGTGAGTAGTGAATAAAACACGCAAAAGCAGGCCCTTCGCTGCGCTCAGGATGACAGAAAGAAAAGCAAGGACAACAGCAACAGCAAAGGCAAGAACAACAGCAAGAGCAAAGGCAAGAACAACAGCAAGAGCAAATACAGAGATCCTTCGCTTCGCTCAAGGATGACGAATGTCTAGGAATCAACAACTAGCAAGTACCAGATACGAACTACGGAACTTCGAACTACGGAACTGAGAACTTCGAACTTCACATTTCTAACTTCCTAATTCCTCACCTACTAACTTCTCAAGACGACCGCGGTGGAGGCGGAAGCGTTCGCCGCGCCAGATGACGATGTCGGAGGCGTAGCTCCAGAGCCAGAAGAAGAGGGCGAAGGCGTCGCGCAGGGGGAGCAGGAGAAGGTCGCGGAGGATCTGGCCGTCGCGCAGGAGGCCGACGCCGATGATGAGGGCGACGGAGATGCGTGCGAGAAGGGCGACGGAGAGAAGGGTGAAGCTCCAGAGCGCGCCGCCGGATGCGATGACCGCGAGAACGGCCCAGGGGAGGACGTAGGTGAGGCCGAGGCCGAGGTAGCCGGCGCGGCGGGAGTCGCGGGTGGAGCGGGACCAGCGGAGCTGGTGGTCGCAGAAGGCGCGGAGGGTGTAGGGCGGGATGGAGGTGGCGACGACTTCGTGGAGGAGCTCGACGCGGAAGCCGGCGCGGTGGAGGCGGACACCGAGCTCGTAGTCGTCGGCGAGCTGGTCGGTGAGGGAGGCGAAGCCGCCGATGGCGGCGAGTGCGGATTTCGTGGTCGCGAGCGTGGAGCCGAGGCCGAAGCGGAGACCACCTTCAAGAGCGCGGGCGACGAGCGCGCCGGGGATGAAGTCGGTGGAGATGCCCAGGGCTTCGAGGCGCGACCAGAGCGTGCCTGACGCGATGCCGATGTAAGGGGCGGTGACGAGGCCGATGGGTTTTGTGTTGCCTTCACCCCCGCCAGCAAGCTGTCCGGGGACCCCACTGGCGGGCTGGTGGAAGGCGGCGGCGATGTGGGTGAGGTAGCTGGGCGAGACGAGGATGTCGGAGTCGTTGACGAGGATGTGGTCGAAGCGCGCGTGCGGCAGCATCTGGGTGAGGTTGGAGAGTTTGCCGTTGGGCCCGAGGCGCGCGGGGCACTCGATGAGGCGGATGTTGATGTGGGGGTGGTCGACGCGGAGGCGGGCGATTTCGGCGACGGCGGGGTCGTCGAGTGAGCTGACACCGAAGAGGAGCTCGAATTCGCCGACGTAATTTTGCATGCAGTGGCTGACCAGCGCGGCGTGCATGTGGGCGTCGACGCCTTTGACGGGCTTGAGGATGGAGATGCCGGGGGTAAAAGATCCACCCCCGCGAGCAAGCTCGCCGGGAACCCCGGAGACGGGGTCGGGCTGCGGGGCACCGGTGCGGTCGAAGCGGCGGGCAGCCCAGAGGGCCATCGCGCTGTAGAGGATGCCGCTGGCGGTGAGGAGGGCGGTCAGGATTTCAGCGACGAGTGCGACGAGGTCCACGTGTTCTAGTTTATCGGCGGGACAGAGGCGAGTGGTTAGTCGTTAGTAGTTAGTGGTTAGTGGAAAGACCAGCTACTGACGGCTGATCGCTAGCCACTCGCGGCTATTCGTAGCGGAGGGCTTCGATGGGGTCGAGGTTGGCGGCTTTGTAGGCGGGATAGATGCCGAAGACGAGGCCGATGGCGCAGGAGCAGAGGAAGGCGAGTACCACCCACAGGGTGCTGACGGTGCAGGCGATGAGGAAGTGCACGCCGAAGGCGACGGCCGAGCCGAGGAGGATGCCGATGACGCCGCCGACGGCGCAGAGCACGATGGCTTCGAGGGTGAATTGAAGCAGGATGGTTTTTTTGGTGGCGCCGATGGCCTTTCGGACGCCGATCTCGCGGGTGCGCTCGGTGACGGAGACGAGCATGATGTTCATGACGCCGACGCCACCGACGATGAGGCCGACGGCGGAGAGACCGAACATGAGGAGGAAGAGCGAGCCGGTGATCTGGTTCCAGAGGCGGGTGATGGCGTCGGAGGAGAAGATGGCGAAGTTGTCGGGCTGCTCGTTGCGGACTTTGCGGCGGCGGCGGAGGAGCTCGCGGATTTCGTCGGTGACGAGGTCTTTGTTTTTCTGGTCGTCGAACTTCGCGCTGATCCAGTAGTCGAGGACCTCGGGGTGGAGCTTGTGAAAGGTGGAGAGCGGGAAGTAGGCCATCGAGTCGTTGGGATTTTTGCCGCCGCCGAATGCGTTCTTTACCCTTTCGAAGACGCCGATGACGGTGAAGGTGCGCCCGGAGATGATGACCTCTTTGCCGATGGGATCCTGGGCGCCGCCGAAGAGATCCTGGGCGATGTCGTGGCCGAGGATGACGACGTCGGTGGCGCGGTCCTGGTCGGTTTGCGTGAAGTAGCGGCCGGCTTCGAGGGCCTTGTCGTAGACCTGGGCGTAGGAGGGAGTCTCGCCTTCGAGGCCGACGTTTTCGGATTTGCGCAGGCCATAGTGGGCGGTCTCGGAGCCGGAGTTGAACTGATAGTTTTCGTACTGAAGGCCGGCGGAGGCGGCCACGACATGCGGGAGCTGGGAGATGGCGACCATGTCGTCGTAGGTCATCTGCTTGCGTGCGAGCATCTCGGCGGTCGGCCGCACACCGATAACGGGGAAGCGGAAGATCCACAATACATTGGTGCCAAACTGTTCGACCATGGTCGAAACGGAGGTGTTGAGGCCGTTGATGACGGAGGAGATGGTGATGACCGTCATTACTCCGATCACGATTCCGAGGATCGTGAGGGCGGAGCGGAGCTTGTTGGCGCGGAGGGTGTCGAGCGCCATTTTTACGGATTCGCGTTGGTCGGAAGGGCGCATAAGCGGTGAATAGTGAATAGTGAGTAGTGAATAAAGCAACTGCAACGACTGGTTAGTTTGGGGCCCTTCGGTTACGCGCCGGCCGGTTGCGCAGGTTGGAGAGGATAGCGTTTAGGATTCGCACAACCTCGGTCGCCTGAACTTGGACGGCCTGGAGCTCGGCAGGCACACCCATTCTAAGGCGTTCCGCGAGCTCGAGTTGCGTTTGCACTTCCAGCGCGGAACCACGCGCCATTCCAAGAAAGTGCATGAACTCGCCTGAGGTGAGCCGCCCTTGTCCTTCGGCGATGTTGCTAGCGATGGAGACGGAAGCTCTGCGCAACTGATTCGTCAGGCCAAAGATCTCCTCTTTCGGAAAACTGCTCGTAACTGCGTAGATGTTGGTGGAGAGATCCATAGCTCGTTGCCACGCGATTGAGTCCCGAAACGACTGCACTGCCAAAAGCGTTACTCCTGAAAGCAAGGTGAAATAGTAATAAGTAGTGGATCGTTCAATGGAGGAGTGAATAGTGAGTAGCGGATATTGCATAAAGCAAGAACAACACCACAACTAATAGAGCAACAGCAACACCACAACTTAACCCAGCAGCGGCCCTTCGCCTTTGTCGTGCCTTATTCACTGTTCACTACTCACTATTCACTCGTCAGCTAGAACTCACTCCGTAATGCCACGATAGGATCCAAATCCGCGGCTTTTCTCGCGGGGTAGACGCCGAAGAAGATGCCGACGGAGGCGGCAACGATGAGGCCGGCGAAGACGCTCCAGAGAGCGATGGTGGAGGGGAAGCTGATCAACAGGGTGACGGTTTTGGCGATCACGACGCCGGCGATGACACCGATGATGCCGCCGGCGAAGGCCATGGTGCTGGACTCCAGGAGGAACTGCTTGAGGAGGTCGCCGCGTTTGGCGCCAAGGGCTTTGCGGACACCGATCTCGCGGGTGCGCTCGGTAACGGAGACCAGCATGATGTTCATGATGACGATGCCGCCGACGACCAGCGAGATGGCGGCGATGGCGACGGCGACCGCGCCGAAGTAGCCGGTGATGGTGCCGAGCAGGCCGGCGAGCGCGCTGGAGGTTTCGATGGTGAAGCTGTCTTCCTGGCCGGGGCGGTCGTGGCGCTGGCTACGCATGATCTGCCGCGCCTGGTCGACGGCTGCCTCCATCTGTTCGGCGCCCTGCGGCCCCTGGTTGTAGATGACGACGCTCTTGGCGGTGCCGTAGGTCTTCTGGTAGGCGGTGAGCGGGACGGCGACCCAGTTGTCCTGGCTCTGGCCGAAGGTTTTGCCCTGGGCCTCGGCGAGACCGATGATCGTGTAGGGCACGCCGCCGACGCGGATCTCCTTGCCGAGCGGATCGGCGCCCTTGAGCAGGTTGTCTTCGATGTCGGTGCCGATGATGCAGACGGGCGAGGCGTGGGTCTCGTCGGCCTCGGTGAAGCTGCGGCCCTCGGCGATATCGATGTTCTGCATGTCGGGCATGAGCGCGGTGTAGCCGCGGATGGTCGTGTCGGTGGCGGACTCCTTGCCGTAGACGACGGAACCGGTGGTGGACTGCATGGCGCCGACGCCCTGGCAGAGTGTGCACTGCTGTTTCACGGCGCGGTACTGATCGAGCGAGATGACCTTGCGCTTCTGGAACTTTACGTAGTCGTTGTAGCTGGTGATGAGCTGCGGCTGCTGGGAGATGGTGAAGACGTTGGCGCCCTGGCGGTTGACCTTGGTGGCGACGTAGACCTGCGCGCCGTTGATCAGCGTCATGACGGCGATCAGCGAGGAGACGCTGATGACCACGCCGAGCAGCGTGAGGATGGTGCGCAGCTTGTTCGCCCAGAGGGACTGGAGGGCGATCCGGAATGCTTCTTTCGTCTCCATGAGAGGTCTTTAGAGTGTAGCCGTATCCGTGGGGCGGCCGCACCGAAGTGACTGGATGCAGCTCTCCCGTGATAAGCGGTTACGCAGTCTGGGCAAAGATGGTTCCCCGCCGGTGGCCTAATCCGTTCCCGACGCGGCATCCGGGGCGAGAATTGGTAACAACGGTGAGGATGCGTGCCGGGGATCAGCGGCGCATTGAGACGATGATTCGATTCGCGAGCGACTTACCCGTGAGAGAACAGCCTCAAGCAAGGGTGTTACGTGCGTCAGTTGCCGGGCACGAATCAGCAGGTCCCACACGGGTTCGAACTTCTTCCAGCCAGAGGCATAAAAGAAATGCTTCGCTTTGTGCTTCAGCGAGCCGTGGTGAAGCGAAGCGCGGGAGATCGCCGACCATTTGTAGAACTCGCGGTAGGCCCAGTCATAGCCGGATTTCAGAGCTTCACGCTGAAGCCGTGCCGGGCGAAACACGACGTGGCGCGTGTCATAGAGATCCCAGTTTTCGGTCACGATGCGACCATCCCGCTGCATGCGGGCGTGAAGACCGGTACCAGGATAGGGCGTCTGAATATGGAATGTTGCCGTTGTAATTCCCTGCTCGATTGCCCAGTCGACGGTGCGGCGAAACACGTCGGGTCCGTCATCATCCATCCCAAAGACGAAGCTGCCGTTAGTCATGATGCCTAGTGAGTGAAGCCGGTCCGTGACCGCCTTGTAGTCGCGGCCGAGGTTCTGGCGCTTGTTGCTCCGCTTCAGATTCTCCGGAGTCAGCGTTTCAAAGCCAACGAAGATGCTGCGAAGGCCCGCATCGGCGGCACGCTCGATGAGATCGCCACGCAGGATGGAGTCCACTGTCGCTGCTCCCTGGAAGACACGTCGCATACCGCGCATCCCGGAGAAGAGCGCTTCGGCGAAGCGGCGGTCGCCGAGCAGATGGTCGTCGAGAAAATAAAGGTGGCGACCGGGCAGGCGAGCAATTTCTGCAAGGGCGTCGTCGACCCGCTGCGTGTAGAAGCTGCGACCGCCATGGAAAAATGCGTCCTTGTAGCAGAAGTCGCAGTGTTGCGGGCAGCCGCGCGTGACCACGATGGAGTTCGGTACGAGGTAACACGAGCGCTTGATGAGGTCACGGCGTATCGGTGGGATTTTCTCGAGCGTGCGATCCGTCGTCGAGGTGTAAATGGGTTGAGGTCGGCCTGCCCGGAAGTCCTGCAGAAATCTCGAAAAGGTCTGGTCTCCCGGGCCGATAAATATCGCATCGGCGTGCGATGCCGCTTCGCGGGGAAGTGCCGTAACGTGCAAACCGCCAAGGCAGACGAAGGCACCCTGGCGGCGATAGTGGTCAGCGATGCGGTAAGCGCGATAGGCATTCGTGATGTAGACCTGCACGATGACGAGGTCTGGATTGTCGTCCACGTGCAACGTCTCCACGTGCTCGTCGGTGATCACGACCTGGTCGTCAGGGTTGAGGTAGGCCGCGAGTGTAGCGAGCCCGAGTGGAGGAAACAGGGAGTACTTGACCGGGCACCACTCTGGATCAGTTGCCTCCTTGAGCGCGGGAAGGATCATTCTGACTTTCAGCGGACGCGAACCAAGCGAGATCATTGAACTTTTCCGAGATGAACGGATGGTTTACTTTGTATTGCAAAGTCATTGGAGACATCACGGCTCGCGATGTTAACTGGCCAGGCCATGCGTAACTTTGTATTGCAAAGTACAACGAAGTTAGTGTGATGTCAACGGGAAAGGTCCGGGTCTCTGCGAGGCGATACATTGCTTACAGCTATTTGAGCAGGGCTACCACAAGGGCGATAGCGCGATCAGGAGCGCGGTTGCTGGGCTGGGGCCTCGGGCGTTCAAGTTTGCCAAGCGTGCGTAGATTTTGGGTGGGCTTGGCAGGCGGAACATGCTATTTTAGGACTCGATTTTGTGCCCGGGCCCCCGGGTTCCCTCTGACAATGAAAATGTTTCCGCTGACTTGCAGTCGGCGTCGAAGCAGGGCTGCCAATGCGGAACACAGGCAATACAGGCGGCATTTGCCCTGAGTCTGCAGAAGAGCGCGGCAAACGCGCATGCAGCAATTGATAAATAGCGAGGACAGTAGCGCATCCGCCCTATGTCGAACTTGTGACGGGCCGCCGCGCAAGGAGCCGCCGGACAAGGAAAGGAGCAGCCGTGGATCTCTATAGCTTCGTTGTTGAATCCTTCAAAATTACCGACACGCGCGCCCTCCACACGGACACGCTGACCCTGAGCCATACCGTCATCGTCGATGGCGACCTGGTGGCGCATCGCGCTCTTGTCAAGATGGATGATTTCGACAATGGCGAATATAGTCCCAGCGACTACGCGCCCGACAGCGGTGGCATTGAGGGTGTGGTGATCAACGACCCCATGGCCCAATCTGTCTTCGTCTTCCAGTTGATCAACGCCGGCAATCCGGATGGCGCACTTACGGGGCGGTTGGCTGCGACCGCCGACCAGATTGCAGGTATCGTAGGCGGCGCCGCGGCGCTTGGCACGGACGCAACCCCGATCGGCCTGGGGATCGAGGCGATCGCGAACCTCTTCGCCTGGCTGACGAACAACTGCGACGGTCCAGTGGCAATCGATCAGATCGCGGTGCCACGCTACATGATCGATACGTGGACGGAGGACCTATCAACAACAGAGACCCAGGCGACGCGGAAACTGACGATGAACCGCCATTATCCCGGTAGCGATTCACCCACAGGGTGCGGCGGCAACTCGAACTATGAGGTCACCTGGTCGGTGGGGCACTGGCGGACGTGGGTCCCGGTCACGAATACGGCGGACAATCAACAGGTTGTGGAATTCCCGCAGCCTGTAGGCGGCGCTCCGTTGAAGTCAGACACGGCGGTCAGCGCGACCATGCACAATGGCGCTGTGCACGCGTTTGGGGTCCTCGACGGCGGGGCCGTGACTCATGCCAGAACTTTTAGTGGGGCATTCTGGGCGGTCGATACTCCGGACCTGCACGTGACTGACCTGGCCAAGCTGCCTGTGAGCGCGGTGAGCTTTGACGATCGCCTGTACGTCTTTGGGGTTCACACCGACGGATCGGTGTCGTCGCTGGCCTACTCGCGCGACGGCAGATACTGGGTCCCGCGGGTGACGGTGCCACCGACATTGAAGACGGCTGAACCCATCGCGACGGCAGTCTTCCGCGATCGCCTGTTCCTTTTCGCGCAAGACTCCACGACCAATTCGCTACGCTTCACGTCGAGCGCCGACCTCATCGTGTGGAATCCCTGGGTGGATGTGCCGCCGCCGGGATTGCCGCCGCTTTCTGCAGTCACAGCGGCCACCCTGGGGAACACGCTGCATATCTTCCGGGTGTTCGATTCCCTCAAGAAGGAAAATATCGTCATGCACAATTCGACGACCGATGGGACGACCTGGAGTGGTTGGGGCCTGGTCGAGAGCGGCATCCGTCCGGAAGAGCTGCCGGGAACGGACCCAATCGATGTGGTCGCGACCATTTTCCGGGATCGTGTCTATCTTGCGTCGCGATGGAGAAAACCTGCGAATGAAACGGAACCCGTAACCATTGCGATGAACTTTAGCGGTGACGGCGTGAACTGGTCCGGGTGGCGGATCCCGGAGTCGACTGCCAAACCTCTGGTCGACTACACTTCGTCTCCCGAACCATCATTCCAGCTCGTACCGAATGCACCCGCTGGCCTGGCAGAGGTGAACAACCATCTCTACATCCTGGCTCCGGGGAATGCTGTAGGCGACACCAACAATGTGTGGGCTTACTGATAGGTCGAGTGCATCAACCTGACCTCAACGAGGAATTCCTCGACTCTGTGAGGCGGTACGTTGTTTCCGATTATTTGACCAGTGCTACGACAAGGGCGATGAGTGCGATCAAGAGTGCCGCTCCGGGGAGGCCATAGGCTAGCAAGAGTTTCGAAGCCTGCGAGACGGTTGCGGGAGTAAGGGCGGCGGGCTCCGGCATGAGGGCGGCTTGATCTGCAAAGATCGACTGCTGCATGACCCGTTTGCTGGCTATGACTTGTTCTATTCCGGCGACGAAGTGGTGCTGATGGATTCGCTTTTCGGAATCGGGGAGAAGCTCGGCTGCGGCAGCGAGGGCGGCTTTGAGCACAGCGTTCTGGATGTCTCCGCCGCTTACTTCATAGCGATGCGCGAGGGCTTTGAAGTCGACGTCGGAGGCCAGCGGTGTGCGGAAAGGATGGAGCTGCACCTGCCAGATCCGGACGCGTTCGGCTTCGCCGGGCAGCTCGAAGAGGACGTGGGTGCGGATGCGCCGCTCGAAGGCAGGATCGAAGTTGGCGGCGAGGTTGGTGGCGAAGATCACGACGCCGGTGTAGCGCTCGAGCTCCTGCAGCAGCACATTGACGACGCTGTTGGATTCGCGCTGAGCGCCGCTGTCGGGCGCGGTGGACCGGCGGCTGGCGATGGCGTCGGCTTCGTCGAAGAGCAGGACGGCTTGTTCGTCGCGCGCGGCACGGAAGATGCCGGCGACATTTTTGGAGGTCTCGCCCATCCACATGGATTCGAGCTCGGCGTAGCGGACGACCATCAGGGGGCGGCTGAGGGAATAGGCGATGGCCTCGGCGCAGATGGTCTTGCCCGTGCCTGGAGGACCGGCGAAGTTGAAGGCGAGACCAAGGCCGGTGGAGTGCCGTTCGCCGAGTCCCCAATCTTTGAAGATGAGCTCGTGCTGTGTGACCTGGGCGAGCGCGGTCTGAAGGGCGCGATGGGTCGCGGGCGGGAGGATGACGTCGTGGAAGGTGCGGCGCGGCGCGATGGACTCGACCGCGCGGCGGCCACTGCCAAAGAGACGCGAGAATGGGATGGGCGCCACCGGGTGAGGGTACAGTTGCTGCCGGTGGGAGAGCAATGGGAACCTGGCGGCTCCTGCACCCGTATTATGCCGACAAGGAGTTGTGTGCCTATGCTTCGCATGGTTCAGAGATGGTTCGGTGTGTTCACGGCTCTGCTGGTGTTTGCGATTGGATTGCGGGTGGTTGCTCAGACGCCGATCGTAGAGGAACCGAATTACAAGCCGACGCTGACGTTTGATGTCGCGGTGATTCGGCTTGCGCCACCGCCGGACGCCAACTTCCATGTGTCCGTCTCGAGCCCGCCGCACTCCAGTCGCTTTGAAGCCACGAACCTTCCGATGAAGGCGCTGCTGCAGATTGCTTATGGCTTCGACGCGCCGGTGGTGGGCGCGCCGGACTGGGTCGCGAACACGTTCTACGACATCAATGCGCGCTCGGACGAAGCGGCTGATGCAAGGCTGGCGAAGCTCACCGATAACGAGGTCCGGCTGGAAAAGAGAAATGCGATTCGCGTGCTGCTGGCCGAGCGCCTGGGATTGAAGACGCATCTTGAAACTCGCAACACGTCGATCTACAACTTGGTTGTGGCGAAGGGCGGGGTGAAGATGCAGGCTGTGCCGCGGCCACCTGCAGATGAGGCGCCGGCCACACCTCCGCCGGCCGACGTGCAGGCGCATGGATCGCGGCATGGCCTCGAGTTTGTGGGCTCGAATGCACCGATCCGGGCGATCGCGGGAGCGCTGAGTTCGATGGTGGAAGCACCGGTTGTGGACAAGACCGGTCTCGGGGGCACGTACAACTACACGCTTCAGTTTGGACGCGAGTGGTCGGCGAACGATCCGGACGGCTGGCCGTCGATCTTTACGGCGGTGCAGGAGCAGCTTGGGCTGAAACTCGAGGCGGTGCATGAAGACGTGCCGAATCTTGTGGTCGACCACATCACCAAGCCGACCGAGAACTGATGGCCTCCAAAATACGTCATTCACCCGATTGGCTGAATGGGGTTCGATTCCTATAGTTCCGATCAGCGACCGAGAAGGTCACTTTCAGGAACAGTAAAGGGAGGAAGTTCATCATGGCCATGAGCCAATTGGAGACAGCGACCGGTTCCGGAGCCGTCGTCGTGCGATCGGGTGAAGGACAGACGCTGCGGTGGGGGATGGGAGGCAGGGTCCGGATCATCGCCGGAGCCACCTCGACGGACAGGTCGTTCAGCGTCGTTGAGGTCACGGACGCGCCGGGAGTCGGAGCTCCGCTGCACGTGCACCACGGCGAGGCGGAAGCGTTCTACATTCTGGAGGGAACGATCGAGTTGACCTGCGGCACCGAGAAGGTCGTCGGGCATGCGGGGGACTTTCTCTACGCGCCGAAAGACGTGCCGCACAAGTACATGGTTGTGGGCGATAAGCCGGCGCGCCTGCTGCTGTTGTTCTCGCGGCCGGGGTTCGAGATGTTCTTTGCCGAGGGTGGCGCTCCGCTCGACCAGCCACCGGCGGGGCCGCCGGATGCGGATGGCTTTCGACGCCTGGTGGAGAGGTACGGCATGGAGCTGCTGGAGACGGCGCCCTGCCATTGATGGCCCGGTAGCGGGCTAGCGCGGGTTCGGGTCGTTCGTGTGCACGAAGGGCCCGAACTCCTGCGTGGATCCGCCGCGCAGGGCAGCTTCAATCACGCGGTCGGTGGCGCGGACGACGGCGGCCAGCTCGGCGCGGGAGTGGACGTTCAGTTTGTCGTAGATGTTCACGAGATGCGTGGACACCGTGCGTTCGCTGATGAAGAGCCGGTCGGCGATCTCGCGGTTGGGAAAACCGTGGACGACGTAGCTGACTATTTCGCGCTCGCGATCGCAGAGCTTCTCGTCGAGGACTGTTTTTACCTGTCCTTCGGGAATGAGGTGGGCGATGCGGGTCCAGTAGGATTCGTTCTCGCGCCTGACGAGCGCGCGGAGCTGGTCAGACCCCTGGCGATCGAGCAGGTCGATATCGTGGAACTTGCGCGCATGTTCCACCGCCATTGCGATCAGGGCGTCCTCGTCTTCGGCGGTGAAGACCTCGCCGCAGGGCGGGCAGGTGAGCCTTAGCTTGGCTGGGTGATGTGGTTCGGGCATGCCGGAGCTCTCTGGTTAATTCCGGTCGAACTTGCGGAGTCGCGGAATTGCACAACATTGTAACGTTCCACGATTCACTTGCCCTGGAGCGCGTTGAGCTCGGCGAAGAAGGCGGGTGTGGGTTTGAGATCGGGGTCGAAGGGGAGGCAGCGCTCGGGCAGGCCGTCCTTGCGGGCGCCTTCGTGGTTGAGCCAGGTGTACTTGTCGGTGATGCCCCAGGTAAGTAGCGCGGCGACGGCGGGGTTGGCCAGCGTGGTGAGGAGATAGCTGGCGTAGAGGTCGGCGACGGCTTTGTCGCGAGTGGGGATGTCGGCGGGGAGGTCGCGGTCGTTGACGTCCATTTCGGTGAGCATGATTTTGAGGCCGAGGGATTGGACGTCGGCCATGAATTTGGCGAGTGCGGGGCCATAGACGCGGTTGGGGCCGGCGGTGAGGTGGGACTGGATGCCGACGGCGTCGATGGGCACGTTGCGTTGTTGCATGCCGCGGACGAGGGCGAGGACCGCGGCACGTTTCTTCGTCGATGCCTCATCCTCGGCTTCTATGCCGTAGTCGTTGTAGGTGAGCAGGGCGTGCGGGTCGGCGCGGCGGGCGGTGCGGAACGCGATGTCGATGTAGCCGGGCAAGACCTTCTGCCAAGGGGAGTTGCGGAGGCCGCCGGGCAGGTTGTCGGAGACCTGGATGGCTTCGTTGACGACGTCCCAGCTATGGATCCGGCCTTTGTAGCGGCCGGCGACGGTATTGATGTGGTTGACAAGAACCTGCTCGGCGTTCTGCGGCGTGACGTAGGTGGCGAACCAGGAGGGAAGCTGGCGGTGCCAGAGGAAGTTGTGGCCGCGCATGAGCATGTGGTTCTGCTCGGCGAAGTTGACGATGTAGTCGGCGTTGTCGAAGAAGAAGGTGGTGGGGGTGGGGCGGAGCGGGCCGAACTTCATCTCGGATTCGGCGACGAGGATGGAGCACTGCTGTCGGACCAGCGCGGTGTAGGCGCCGTCGGTGCGGAGGATTCTGGCGGCGACGCAGCAGCCCACGGGGAAGTTGTGGGAGACAGACTTGAGGCTGCCGGGCGGCGGCGTCCCGGGCAGACTGCCGGGGTACAGATTCTGGGCGGCGATGGGGAGCGCCGAAAGGGTTGCGGTCGCGGCGGTCTGCTGGAGGAACTGGCGGCGCGTGAGGCTCATCCGCTTATTCTGGCATCTGAAGTACTGTAGCGGGCTGAGCGGAGCCACTTTCCTGAGGAGGACGCGTGACGGAGAGTGCAGAAGCTGTGGCGTTGATGTTCGTGCAGGCGATCAATGCCGGTGACGTTGAGAGGCTGCGGACGCTGATGGCAGTGGACCACACGTTTACGGATGCGATGGGCAACAGTGTCTCGGGCGCGGAGAAGATGGTCTCCGGCTGGCAGCATTTTTTCTACGCCTATCCGGAGTACAAGATCAGCATTACGCAGAGTTTCGGGAAGGACGGCGAGGCAGCGCTTTTCGGTGTGGCCGAGGGCAAGTGGCGTGTGGAGGGACACGTGACTGCCGAGGGGTGGAAGGTGCGGGCAGCGTGGCTGGCGAAGGTCCTCCAGGGTAAGGTGCAGCGGTGGAGAGTGTTCTGCGATACGGGATGGGCGAAGCCGCCGGCTGGAACCAGCTGATAAGCTAGGGGTGTGCAGGCGGCCGGGCGATCGCTGCCGCGCGGGCTTCGAGAGAGGCGTTGCGCGGGGGAGGAAAGTCCGAACTCCGCAGGGCAGTGTGCCGGATAACGTCCGGGATTCAGGCGTGAAGGCCTGAAGACGGCCAGTGCAACAGAAAGCAAACCGCCTCGGCTCTGCCGGAGAAGGCGCTTCGGCGCTTGATTCCGGGCCAACAGGCCGGGGTAAGGGTGAAAGGGTGGGGCAAGAGCCCACCGCGTCCGCAGTAATGCGAACGGCACGGTAAACCCCACACGGAGCAAGACCAAATAGGCAGGGAGACCGTTCGCTTCTCTTCAGGCGGCGGCGCGCAGCGGCCCGCTGCGTTCAGGCGAAGAGGGCATTGGGCTTAGGCCCAGGCGGCTGAAACTTGCGGGTAGGTTGCTGGAGCCCGGCAGTGATGCCGAGCCTAGAGGAATGATCGCTTAGAACAGAATTCGGCTTACGGGCCGCCTGCACAGTAGTTCAAGTGGTTAGTGGTTAGTCAAAAGGCAAAGGCCTTGACGCAAAGCGGCGCGAAGCAGAGCAAAGGAACGCCACGGGAGCGCCACCCTAAACTGTTTACATCCGAAGCCGAAATTCTTGTACCGGGAGGGATTCCCATAACGGGAATGGGGAATGGGCTTTTAAGTGCCTTCGCGTAGACTGGCGGTATCATGCCGTGCGTCCGTTCTGTATCGTTCCTGGGATCCCTTTGCGCCGTTCTGTCAGGTTGTTTGTCCCTGCTGGTTACAGGTTGCGGCGTAGGGCCCTCGGCAGAACCCAACCCTGTGCTGTTGACGGTGAACGGCCGGGTGCACGGCGGGCAGCAGGCTGTCGTGGGAGCGCAGATTCAGCTCTATGTCGCGGGCAATGCAGGCAACGGAAGCGCGTCGTCGCCACTGCTGAACCGGAGCGTGGTGAGTGGCGCGGACGGTGGGTTCTCAATCACGGGGGACTATAGCTGCCCGTCGGCGAACTCGCAGGTGTACCTGGTGGCCACGCAGGGGAATCCAGGCCTGGGTTCGGGCGGGAATAATCCGGCGCTGGCGATGATGGCGGCGCTGGGAAACTGCGGCAATCTGTCGCCGACGCAGTTCATCTGGATCAATGAGGTCACCACAGTTGCGGCGGCGTGGGCGCTGGCGCCGTTCACCACGGACATCTCGCATATCGGCGCGAGCTCGACGAATTCCGTAGGGCTGGCGAATGCGTTTCTGAACGCGCAGCTCATAGCGAACACGACGACTGGAACGGTGGCGACGCTGCCGAGCAATCTGACGACCGAGCCGGGCAAGATTTACGCGCTCGCCGATGCGGTCGCGTCCTGCATCAACTCCGATGGCACGAGCGGATGCTCGCCGCTGTTTACGGCGGCCACTCCGAGTGGAGGAAGCGCGCCGACGAACACCTGGGCTGCGCTGATGAACATCGTGAAGAACCCGGGCAACAATGTCAGCGGTGTGTTTGCGGCGATCGGTTCAACGCCACCGTTTCCGACGAGCCTGACACAGGCGCCGAATGACTGGACCCTGAGCCTGACGGTGACCGGAGGCGCGATCAACACGCCGGAGGGTCTGGGAGTGGACAGCCAGGGCAATGTGTGGATCTCGAACCATTCTGGGATTGTGAGTGCGTTCAATCCGCAGGGAACTCCGCTGACCGCGAACGGCTTCGGCTCTGCGAATGCGACGGAGGCGTATGGGCTGGCGATCGATCCGCACGACAACGTGTGGATCACGGTCGGCGAGTCGCCGTCGCACAACGGGACGAAGGGATCGCTGGAGGAGTTTTCGGGAGTGTCGTCAGGCGGAACGCTTGGCACCATGACGATGTACGCCGATAACAGCATCAACTATCCGTACGCGATCGCGATCGACAGCGGCAACGGCAACATTCTTATCGCGAACTACTACGTCAAAGGCAGCTCGACGAACCTGGTGATTTTCAATCCTGCGGCAAATACCTACACTCCTGTGAACACGGGCAGCGATGTGGGCGTGCCGGTGGCGGTGGCGCCGGATCCGGCGCACGGGGTGTGGATCACTTCAGGGAATGGAATCGGCACGGCGGCGCACGTGGATGCGAGTGGGACTGTCACGTTTTCGACGGAATGCTGCGGAGCAACGGACGGCGTTGCGCTCGACTCAGCCGGCAACGTGTGGCTGGCGGACTCGACCGATTCCGACGAAGCGGGCGATGCGGGCGGAGCAGTAACCGAGCTGGGACCCACTGGATCTACGATCAACGAGTTCATCACGTCGGGCGGCATCAGCAATCCGTCGCATATCGCGATCGACGCAGCCCAGAACGTGTGGATTTCGAACTTTCACGCGCCGGCGACCAGCGGATTGACCTACGAAAGCTTTTCGGAGCTTTCGGGGGTGAACTCCAGCAGCCCGGGTACAGCGCTCTCGCCGAGCACCGGATACGGCCTTGACGCGAAGCTTCTTTCGCCGTTCAGCATGGTGGTCGATGCGAGCGGGAATCTATGGGTTTCCAACACCGGCGCGAGCTCGCTGGTGATGTTCTTCGGGATGGCTGCGCCGACCAAGACGCCGATGCCGATCACGCCGGTTGCGCCCTGATGTTTAGACGGTAAGGGGTAGAAGGCGGATCGCGTACGTCCGGGCTGCGGTTACGTCTTAATGGTGTGGGTCGTCGTACTCCTTCCAATCTGGTGCTGTTCTGGGTGGCCGGGATTTTTCTGCTGCGCTCTGGCGCTGCGCAGACGAGTGTCGGGTCCAGGCATCGCAGCTTTGAACTGCTGACGCATCGCATGGATGTGGATGTGGACGGCGCGCCGCGAGCGTACGGGCCGCCGGGCAGCGAGGCGCTGGACTATCTCTCAAACGCACGCTTGCGCGGACGCAGGCACGCTCCTGTTGTAGGTTACATCGTCGATGACCGTGACCGGCCGGTGGTACAGGGACCGCACGATCCCGCGCCGGGTTACTACGTTTCGCAGACTGCGTTTGAAGATGAGTCGGTGGAGAACGAGCATGATCCTCGCCGGTATGTGGACGCGACCGCGATTAATTACGTGGTGCTGGGCAACAAGGCGCGCAGGATGGGAGCACGGCTCGGCGACTTCGTGGCGGTGTATTCGCGAAGGACGCACCGGTCGGTGTTCGGGATTGTCGGCGACAACGGTAATCCAAGCGGCGATGAAGGGTCCCTGCACCTGCTGCGTGCGCTCGGGTATCCGTTCCACAACGGCAAGGACGAAGCCGTGGAACACGCTGAGATCGTGATCCGGTTTTATCCGCAATCGAATCCCACTCACCGCTTCTTTCACACGCAGGCCGCGTTGGACCGGGCAGCGGATGCGCTTGGTTTAAGCCGCGCCTTTGAGCGGTAAACGACAGATGGACTTTACCAAAGTCATGTTGAAGAATTGGCAGTTTTTGCAACTTTTTATAGCCGGGATGGTCAGCAGAGATTAGAGTCTTATGAACGAACCGTACTTCGCAATGCTTAGGCCCATCGCTTCGCGCCGCTCTATTGTTGTCGCTCTGGCTGTAACGGCTGCCGCAGGAACCGCACTTCTTGCCCGCAGTTCGAACGCAACACAGAGCATTCCACCGGCCGAGGCCTCACCGCAGTATTACACCGAGCACGTGCAGCCGATTCTCCAGGCGAATTGTTACCGTTGTCACGCGGGACTGAATCACCGGGGCGGGCTGCATCTGGATACGCGCGAGGGGCTGATGCATGGCGGCAAGGACGGTAGCGTTATCGTGCCGGGCCATCCAGAGCAGTCGTTACTGGTGACGCTTATCCGGCACGAGGGTCCGGCGAACGATCCGAAGCCCATGCCACCGAAGAGTAAGCTCTCGGATGCAGACATCGCGACCATCACGGAATGGATCCGTGCAGGCGCGGTGATGCCGATGGACGACGCGGCGCATTCGTCCCTCCAGTAATAAAGGCCCGAAAGCACCAAGGCCACTGCAATTCCAACATGACGAGAGAAGGCACTTTAGTTACGCCTTGTGTTCGCGTGACGACTTATTTTCTCATCAGCTTATGTAAAATTTTGCATCATACGTGGCAACGAGGTTCTACTATAGGACGCGTTGACCGTCCTGATTCCTCCCCCAGTTCAGAACGGAGCCCTCGGCTCGCGCGTTGAGAAGAGGCAGGCAGGTCTTTTGCATGGTTGACATCCACAGTTTCGCGCTTCCGGGCTTCGTCTCACAGGCCACGTTTGCGCTCACCCTGGCGCTGCTCGCCTGGAGCGATGCGCGCACTCGCGGCACTCGCTGGCTGGCGGCAGCCTGTGCTCTCCAATTGCTGACGACAATCTCGCACGCGATCATGCCGGTGCCGCTGCGGGTCTCCGACAACCTGAGCGCCTGCCTGCTGGTCCTGGTGTTCTTCCTGGTCTACATGGGCATGCGCTGGTTTGTGCTGCGCATCCGGCTGGCCACGATGAACGGACCGCTGGCGCTGAGCGCGGCGATGACAACGATTCTTTCCGTCGGCGTCATGCATCCGGGCGCGGAACTGGCGGCGGCTCGCGTGTGCGCGCTGATCGTGCTGGGCGCAACGGTCGTGATGCTGCTGCGGCCGCGGATCAAGTCTCTCGCGGATATCGGCCGGGTGATGGCGTTTCTATTTACGTTCATGGCGGCGACCGTGGCGCTTCGGCTGTTGTTGAGCCTGGGGATTCTTGGTCACCGCGGGATGGAACCGGCGGCTCACGATCTCTCGACGATCGGGCTGACCATGCTGGGCTTCGGGTTTGTCGCGATGTATGTCGCGGAGACTAAGCGCCGTCTACATGAAGAGACCCGGCTGGATTCGCTGACCGGCCTGCACAATCGCCGCGCGTTTGAAGAGAAGATTCAGCGCGAGGTTCAGATTGCTGCTCGCGACAACACGCCGCTGACGCTGCTGATGATGGACCTTGACCACTTCAAGCAGCTCAACGACACGTGGGGCCATGCGCTGGGCGATCGCGCTCTGCGAACCTTTGGCGGCGTTCTGCTGACGGTGACGGGAACGCGCGATGCAGTGGCGCGCCTGGGCGGTGAAGAGTTCGCGATTCTGCTTCCCGGCCGCTCGCCGCGGAGCGCGCTGTCGCTGGCGGAGCGGCTGCGAGCCACGGTTGAAGGCCTGCGGCTGAGCGAGGGCGAGGAGCTGGTGCGGTTTACGGTCAGCGTGGGCCTGAGCTCGCTGCTGCCAGGCGAGAAGAGCTTCGAGCCGATGCTGCGGCGCGCCGATCGCGCGCTGTACAAGGTGAAGCGCTCGGGCCGTAACCGCGTCCTGCTGGCGGATTCGGACACACATCCCGTCCCGTCGATACCGCCGGCACGGGCGCTGCCGGACCTGCAGCCAGTCGCGGCAGGCGGAGCAAGCCAGCGCGTGCGCGAGTTCGTGGGGTAAGACAGAGGGTAAGGGGTAACGGCTAGAGAAGAAACAGGAGCAGCCCTTCCGCTGCTCTTTTTTCTTTAGCGTCTGCCCATTACTTTCTGCCCACCTTACTCTCTACCCTCTCGTCCGCACTAAACTAAGACTGTCTATGTCCGAGTCTGAATCCAAGCCCCTCCCTGAGGTCGATCTGTCGCAGCCACCTGCGGAGAATATGGTCCGCGTCACGTTTCGCCCTGAGAACAAGACGGTCGAGTTCCCGTTCGGCACGCTGCCGTATGAGGGCCATGGCGAGCCGATGAGCCTTCTCGATGTCGCGGAGAACTATGGGATCTTCCTGGACCACGCGTGCGGCGGCGTCTGCGCGTGCACGACCTGCCACCTGCATGTTCTCGATGGCGCGAACGGTCTTTCCGAGCCGGAGGAGAAGGAACTGGACCGGATGGACATGGCGCCGGGACTGCAGCTCAACTCGCGGCTTGGCTGCCAGGCGGTGATTGAGAAGCCGGGCAACTACGTGGTTGAGATTCCCGCGTGGAACAAGAATTATGTCCAGGAAGGCAAGCCGGCCGCGGTGGTGAAGGAGTAGCGGGTAAGGGTAGGGATAGCGGCTTTCTGCGGTGGTGGCGCAACGCTGTTTGCGCCGGTGGGTCTCTAAACGAGGAGCACGGAATCTCCGGCGCGGGTGCGCCATACGAACGAGGGCCTCAGATGATCTCCTCAGCGGTTCGCAACTGCTGTCTTTCTCTTCTCGCAATCTTCGGTCTGTTGATTCTGCCTGACGCGGCGAAGGCGCAGGCCGCCATCTACGGCATGCTGAGCGCCGGACACTACTCCGGCCTGGGCGTGGGGTATGGGACGCCCTCCACCCAGAGCGGCGGCATGACGGCGGACGGTGGCACGTTTGGCGTCTACGACAACTTTATGCCGTTCGGGCCCATCCGGTTCGGCGGCGATGCGCGCGTCTTCATCCAGAACAGCGCGAACTCGACTACATACGGGAACAAGCTGGCGGGGTTCATCGTTGGCCCGCGGCTGGAGATCGCGCCGCCGCCGCCGATTCCGGTGAAGCCGTATATTCAGCTCGAGTTCGGCGGGGCGGGCACGAACAACGGCTCGAGTCACAGCAAGACCACATCGTTTGCCTACCAGGTGAACGGCGGTATTGACTTCACGGTGGTGCCGCATCTGGATATTCGCGGAGAGTACGGCGCGGGTCAATTGACCGGCATCAGCGGCGCAAACCACACGCTGCAGGAGTTCGGCGTGGGGCTGGTGCTGCGGCTGTTCTGAGGCAAGTTATCCATTGAGGAGCTACGGAGTCGCGCCGTCAGGATTGGCTCCGCAGCGGCTGCGTTTTCAGAGAACCTTGCGCACGATTCTCCGCACCAGCTCGGTGGTCGCCCCGTAGACCAGGTGCGCGGCGAGCGGACTTGCGAGGGAGCTGACGGGGTACTCGTCCGGCCACCGGCCAAGGTGCATGGCAGGCACGCCGAGAACATCTGCGGTGGCGAAGAGAATGCCGCCGAAGGTGGTACCGAAGCCGGCCTTGGCCACGTCCGTGTACTCGGCGAGCGCGCCGTAGATGCCGCCGGAGATGGCGCCCATGCTGTAGTGCACGATCGGGCCACCGATCTCGCGCTGCTCGTGGGACAGATGGCGGCCACCGGTGACGGTCTCGACGATCTTGTCCGCGGCCTTCATGGTGGCGTCTTCGCCGTCGGACTGTTGCCTCAACTCCTGCTGCTCCTCGGGCGTCTCGACGGCTGCGGAGAGCTTCTGCCCGAGCGTGCTGCTGAACTCGTTCATGACCCATGAGGCGGCCAGGCCGCCGGCTACGCCTGCCAGAATGCCTCGCACGAGATGCTTCGTCGCCATGGTTTCCTCCACCGGCAGGGGCCGGGTGGTCTGTTCGATGCAAAGTGTGGCACGGTGCGGAATCGTCCAGCAGTAGTGCGAATTCCAGATAGTGCCCTTGTCGGACGAGCCCGGCATCGCGCAGAACTGTATGGGCGATATGCGCCTCAAGGAGCGATGCTGCTACCGGGAAGTCAATAGCTGCAATTGACAGACGTGTCTGAACCCGATAGTTTGGTGGCGTTGATTTGCACAACAAAACTAAATAATTTTCATTTTTGCTACACAGCAGAAATCGAGGGTTCATGAAGCTACGCGCTCTGTTGCTTCTCGTTTTGTCGGCGGCTTGGGGCATGCACGCCTTCGCCCAGGAAGATCGTGGCCGGATCAGCGGCGTCGTGACGGATACGACGGGCGCTGTTATTCCCAAGGCAAACGTCACCGTGACGGACGAGGCCACTCACGTCAGCCAGACGGTGCACTCGAACGATACAGGGCAGTACGTGGTCGACCTGCTGATTCCCGACCTGTACACGGTGCGGGTCGACGCGCAGGGGTTTAAGCAGTTCACGGCGACGCACGTGCGGCTGGAGATCGCCGGCCGGGTGAGTGTGAACGCGAAGCTCGCCGTCGGCGAGGCGAACGAGACGGTCACGGTCAACGAACACGGCGTCGTGCTGAAGACCTCGGACGCGATTCTGGGCTCCACTATGGAGTATCGCTCGATCGAGGATTTGCCGACCGAGTACGGCAATGCGTTCGAGTTGCAGCTGCTGCAGCCCGGCGTTATCTCAACGACGCTCTCGAACGGCAACCACGACTACGAAGGCGGCTCTGAGAGCACGAAGATCGACGGAGCCCAGAGCGGCCAGACGGAGTTCACGATCGACGGTGCGCCGGACACCCGCAACGGCGGTGCGGTCACGACGGCCTTTATCCCTTCGCACGAATTCGTTGGCGAGTTCAAGGTCATCGCCGGGCCGTACGATGCGTCGCTTAGCCATACCTCGGGCGGTTCGCTGGACTCCGACATCAAGGCGGGCACGAGCCAGTTCCACGGCGGCGCAAGCTGGTACTGGCAGCCGGGAACGGTGAATGCGCGTGGCTACAGCTTCTCAACGGCAAAGGTGAATCCGACCGAGTACGACCGCGAGACGGCATTCGTTGGCGGCCCCGTTTTCAAGAAGAACCAGAAGCTGTTTTTCTTCGGCGGGTACGAGCATGAGCACCAGTCGCAGGGAACGCAAAGCGTACAGACTGTTCCGACCGATGCCGAAAGGAACGGCGACTTCTCTGCGCTGTTCCAGTATGGTTCGACGCTGAAGCCGGACACGCAAACGGTCTGCACAGGCGTCTCGCAGAGCTGGAATCAGTACGAGATCTTCAATGCGTATTCGGAGACCGCCGATCCGCGGTGCATCGGCCATTACCTTCGCCAGCCGTTCACAAATTCCAGCGGAAGTATCACGAACGTGATCCCGTCGGGGATGATCGATCCGATTGCGAAGAAGATCCTCAGCTACTACCCGGAACCCACGCCCGGAGCCTCAACCGTCACTGCCGACGGCCAGAACAACTACGTCTGGAACGGTGCGAACGTTGACCACTACTGGTCGGTCGTGAATCGCGAGGACTACAACATCAGCGACCGGCAGAAGATGTTCGGCCACTTCTACACCAGCAAGCGTGTGCAGCCAGGCAAGAACGAGTTCTTCCCCGGCGCCAGCGGGCAGACGCTCACGCTGGTCAATTACGGAACCGTCCTGGATTACGTGAACACGATCAACTCGTCGACGGTGCTGAATGCGCGCTACTCGTTCACGCGCTTCACGACGGTGACATCGCTCGATGCGAAAACGACTGTGGATGATCTCGGCATTCCCGGGAATCTGCTGGCGGGTGTGCCGGCGATTGCGCGTGGGTTCCCGGAGGTAAAGATCTCCGGCTATGGAACGCTGGGCAACTCTGATCCCGGAACGGAGTACGACAACATCCACGACGGGCAGATTAATCTCACGCGTGCACAGGGCCGCCACACACTGAAGTTTGGCGTGGAGTACCGGCAGTACCAGGCCAACCAGGGCAACTACACGGGCGAGCACGTCGTGCTGGGCTCGAGCGGAACGTATACAAAGGGGCCGGACGAGAATTCGCCCGCCGCTCCCATCGGGCAGGCGCTGGCCAGCTTCGAGCTGGGCGTGACCGAGGGCAACTCGCAGACGCTGAACACCAGCACCTCGAACGACTCGGCTTACTATTCGGCGTACGCACAGGATGACTGGAAGGTTACGCCGAAGCTGACGCTCAATTTGGGTGTTCGCTACGAGTACACCTCGCCGGTCGTCGAGCGCAACAACAAGAGCACGGCCGCCTTCGCGTTCAACACTCCCAACCCGATCGCGACCCAGGCGATTGCCAACTACACAGCCAACCCGAGCCCGCTGCTCCCAGCGTCGCGGTTCCATGTGAACGGCGGGTACCTGTATGAAAACACCGCGGCGTTTCCGCAAGGTGGTCTTTGGAACGCCCCCAAGGACCTGTTTTCGCCACGCTTCGGGTTCGCGTGGAATCCGTTGCCCAAGCTCGTGTTCCGTGGCGGCTATGGCATCTTCTACAGCCAGCTTGCGGAGTACGTGCAGTACGGCAATCCGCTTGGCTATACCCAAGCCACATCGCAGGCGATCACCACAGACAATGGCCTGAGCTTCATCAACGGGCCGAAGACGCCACTCTCCAATCCGTTCCCGAACGGTCTGGTGCAGCCCTCCGGAAATTCCAACGGAATGCTGCAGAACGTTCTGAACTCCGTCAGCACGTTTTACCCGCAGAATCCAAAGGCAACCTACAACGAGCGCTGGTCGTTCGGACTGGAGTATCAGCTTCCGGCCGAGTTCGTGCTGGACATGAACTACGTCGGCAGCAACAACCTGCACATTCCGATTACGCAGGACTTCAATCCGCTGCCCAACAGCTATCTGAGCACGGACAGGATTCGCACGGCAGCGATGCAGGCGAACTACAGCCTCCTGACCAGCAACGTCCCAAACCCGTTCTATGGGATCAGTGTTCCTACTTCAGTAGCTTCAACCTTCTCTTCCAGCAAGATTGCGCAGAGTCAGCTTCTGAAGCCCTATCCAGAGTTCAGCGGCATCACCTACGGCAAAACCACCGAAGGCTATGGAACCTACAACGCTCTGCAGATGCAGGTGTCGAAGCACTTCTCGCACGGCTACAACCTGAGCGTGGCCTACACGTGGTCGAAGTCGCTGGATGCGATCAACTTCCTGAATCCGGGCGATCCCAAGCCGTGGTACGGCATCTCCAACGGTGACTATCCACAACTGCTCGCGGTGTACGGCATCTATGAGCTTCCGTTCGGCCGCAACAAGCCGTTCCTCTCAGGCACCAACCCGTTCGTGAAGGCGATCGTCTCAGGCTTCCAGATCAACGGGACCTACCGCGTGCAGAGCGGACAGCCGATCACGTTTGCCGCCAGCGATATCCTCAGCACCGGGTCCAGCTTCTCTGACCTGGGCAAGGTCACCGGCAAGAGCCTGACCCATTGGTTCAACACCGCTGCCCTGGACACGGCCACGAGCGATCAGTTGGAAGATGCGGTCAACTACTTCCCGCTGCGCTTCAACAACGTGCGCCAGGATAACCTGGACACGCTGAACCTGGGTGCGGAACGCAAGTTCCACATCTGGCATGAGGCGGAGATGGACTTCAAGTGCGAAGCGATCAACGCCTTGAATCACCCTGTGTTTTCGGCACCGAGCACGAGTGTCGGATCGACGACAACGCTCGGCCACATCACCGGCGTAGGCAACACCGGACGCACCATCACCTTTGCGTTCGAGGGCCGCTTCTAGTCAGGCTGGACGTTACACAATAAAAGGCCCGCTCGAATGAGCGGGCTTTTTCATTGCGCTCGCTTGATCGTCGGACGGCTCGACGGATGAGGTTACTAATGTTTTGCGGTCTTGCATTGAACCGCGTGTATCCTGTTGCCGCCTTCCTTCACCAGTTTTCAGGAGACAGAAAACCATGGGGTTTGTTACGCGCTCGCTGCTGGTTTTGATGTTTCTTTATAGCGTTGTGTTCGTGCTGGGTGATCTTGCGCTGCTGCACGGCAATGCGCCGTTTATCTGGGGAGTTGTCTTCGTCTTTGCGCTGGTCGGGATTCAATATCTCGTCTCGCCATGGATCATCGAGTGGATCTACTCGATCGGCTGGTATGAAGAGGACATACCGCAGGCACAGCGCGACTTCGTTCGCCAGCTTTGCGAGCAACGCGGCATTCCTGTGCCGCGGATGGGCATCATCGAGAGCGGAACGCCGAATGCATTTGCCTTCGGGCGGGTGCGCCGCGACGCGCGGATTGTTGTCACCCGCGGGCTGCTGGATATCTGCACGCCGGAGGAAGCCAATGCAGTGCTGGCGCATGAGCTCGGCCACATTGCGCACTATGACTTTGCGGTGATGGCGCTGGCCGCGACGGCTCCCCTGCTGCTTTATCAGATCTATGCGTGGACGAGCCGGCTGAATAATCACGGGCGAATCGTGAGCTATGCGGCGTACCTGGCGTACTGGATCGGGCAGTTCATGGTGCTGCTGCTGAACCGCACGCGCGAGTACGGCGCAGACCATTTTTCGGCGCAGGTGACGCGCGAGCCGGATGCGCTGTCGTCCGCGCTGGTGAAGATTGGCTATGGCATGGTGCGCGAGCGCAGTGAGCAGAAGCGCCTGGTGCGCGAGGGATCGAGCGATGAAAAGAAAGATGCGCGGCGCAGGTTGCAGGCCGGACAAGCGCTCGGGCTGATGGGTATTGCGAGTGCGACGGGATCGGATGCGCTGGCGCTGGCGAGCAACGATCCTGCGGCGGCCGCGCGGGTGATGCAGTGGGACCTGGTGAATCCGTGGTCGCGTGTGTATGAGCTCGGCTCGACGCACCCGCTGACGGCGATGCGGTTGCGTGCACTGAACCGGGAGGCGGCGAAGCTGGGACAGCCGCCGGCGTATGCGCTGCCGGAGAAGACGCGTGTGCGTTGGGCAGGCTTTCCCGTCGAGTTCCTCTTCTGGATTGCGCCGCTGGTGTGCGGATTTTTGCTGATCTCGTGGTTCTGGATTGGCCGCCCGCTGGAGCGGATGGGCGTGACGGTTCCGGATCACGCGTTCGCCTGGGTGTTGCTGACGCTGGGTGTGACGTGGGCAGCGAAGATTGCGTTCCGCTACCACGGGCGCTTTGCACCGAAGAAGGTCCAGGAGATGCTCGAAGATCTTGGCGTGTCGCAGATGCGGCCACGCGCGGTGGAGATGGAGGGTGAGGTGGTCGGCAACGGCGTGCCGGGCGCGTTCTGGAGCCCGGACCTGGTGCTGCAGGACGACACGGGGTTGATGTTTTTGTACTACCGGTCGTCGGTGCCGCTGGGGCGGCTGTTCTTTGCGGTACGCAGCGCCGATCGTTTTATCGGCGAGCGCGTGAAGGTGCAGGGATGGTACCGGCGCGGCATCAAGCCGTATGTGGAGCTGGCGCGGATTGAGGCGACGGTGAATAAGCCGGCGAAAGGAAGCGGCGTAACGTCGCTGTTCGGCAGCGGTGCAGCGGCGGCTCCGCTGGAGTACGAGCAGCTTGTAGAGCGCTCGTACTCGCGCTGGATTCAGCTTGCGGCTGCGGCGGTGTGCGCGGCCATTGGAGTGATCTGGTTGATGAGCTAAGAAGCGACAAGCAGATTCCCTTCGCGGAACCAAAAAGAAAGTCAACAAAGCAGCAAGGCCCGCTCGAGTGAGCGGGCCTTTGTTTGTCGCCAGTCCGGCGTGTGCGGGTGATTTGTGTGCTGTTGTTCTTGCGCGAAGCGCGTCTCGCCGTCCGCGCAGGACTCAGATTCGCATCGGCATCAGGATGTAGCGGTAGCGCGTGTCCTCATTGCCATCTTCAGGGCGCATCTGGCCGGCCGACTGCGCGTCCTTGAACTCCAGGCGAACTTCGCCGGTGTCGCCGATGGCGCGCAGAAAGTCGACCAGGTACGAGCTGTTGAAACCGACGACGAGCGGATCGTAGTTGTAGGGCGTCTCGATGATGTCCTCGGACTCGCCGGCATCCGTGGATTGCGCGGAGAGCTTGAGCTCGTTCTGCTCGAGACGGATCTTGATGGCGCCGGAGCGCTCGTCGGCGAACTGCGCGACGCGCTGGATGGAGGCCATGAGATCTTCGCTGCGCACGATGACGAACTTGTTGTTGTCGCGTGGGAGCACGGCTTCGTAGTTGGGAAACTGCCCGGTGAGCTTGCGGCTGGTCAGCACGCGGCCGCCGACCTTGAAGAACAGCGTCTGGTCGTCGTCGGCGAATTCGATAAACTGCGGCGCCTTGTCCTTGTTGGGCTCCATGTTGGCGAGCAGCCCATTCAACTCGGCGAGTGCCTTGCGCGGAATCAGCGTCTTCTTCTCGCCGGAGATGCCTTCGATGGGCTCACCTGTCTTCTCGATGTGCGCGAGCCGGTGACCGTCCGTCGCGACCATCGCCATCGACTCCGCCTTCAGCACCAGCAGCGCGCCGTTGAGCGTGTACCGCGACTCCTCGTTGGAGATGGAGAAGATAACCTTGGCGATCATGTTGTGCAGCGTGACAGCGTTGATCTTGTAGCCGCCTGTCGCGGGGAACTGCGGCACCTGCGGGAAGTTCGCGCGCGCCATGCCCACCATCTTGGTGTTGGAGCGGCCGGCGCGGATCTGCACCCAGTGGTTGTCCATCAGCTTGATGGAGATGTCGCCTTCGGGCAGCAGCTTGATGTAGTCGTACAGCTTGCGCGCGGGGATGGTGCACGCGCCGGGCTTCTTCACCTTCGCGCCGCAGGAGGTATGCAATGACTGATCGAGGTCCGTTGCAGTGATCGTCAGCCTGCCGTCTTCCGTTGCTTCGAAGAGGAAGTTCGAGAGGATGGGGATGGTCGTCTTGCGCTCGACGACGGACTGCGCGGCGGTGAGCTCGCGCAGCAGCTCGGCTCGCGAGACCGTGATCTCCAGGTTGCCGGTGGGCGCTGCGGCGACGTCGGGCGTAAGGGTGGCACTGGACACGGTCGGTTCTCCCTGGTGAGACACCCTCCCCGGCTCGGCGACTGGCGGGCGGGTTCGAGTGAGTTGACACGATTCTAGGTCGAGCGGGGTGTTTCGCGCGAGGGCCAACTTCTGTGCATAACAAGGGCGGTGTTGTGGGTGGTTCGTCAGGGGATAGAGGGTCGAGGGTAAGGGGAAGCGAGGGAGGCGAATCCCAGATGCATCGGCGCGAGGGTTAAGAAGACTTATTAAGTCTTAAAAGAAAGAGAGAAGACAGTCGTCTTAATCGTTTGGCGTGGAAGAGTGGATAAGCCAGGAAACCGACCGAAACTGGGCGAAAAACCGCGGTCCCGGCTTTCCAAAATCGCCTGCGGAGAAACGAAGAGCTTGGAAGACGAGAACGCGTGGCCGGGTTCGGTCCGGCGTTTTCCCCATTCCCCACAGCTGGGCTCACGGCATCGTGAGAAACCATGGCCGCGAGTGTGGGCAATCTGCGTTAATTCAGCCAGGGCGCGGCCCGGCCAAGTGCCGCAATGTCAACAACTGCACCAGAACCGCGCCGGAAAATGCGTCCCCGGCCGCGATCTGCAAGGATCGGGCTTTCGCGCAGCAAAGCAAAAGCCGCTGGACATTGAACCAGCGGCTCTGCGAAGCGAAAATTCCCTTGATTCAGTACCTGCGACCGCCTCCGCGACGCGGTCCACCACGGCCTCGGCCGTAACCTCCCCGGTCGCCATAGCCCGAGCGCTCCCGCTCGCCCTCAGGCGGAATCCTGTAGCCCTCCGGGTAGAGCACGACAAAACGCCGCGGCCCTTCGCCGGAGCTCGCTGTCTGCAAGCCGCTGTCGCGCAGGAACAGGTGCAGCATGCGGCGCTCCCGGCTGCTCATGGGCGGGAAGCTGTAGGGACGATTGGTGTTGTCCACGCGGTCGATGGCGTCATCGGCCAGGCGACGCAGATGGCGCACGCGCGCGGCCTTGTAGCCCTCGGCGTCGAAGGAGATGCGGTCGTGCTCCTCGGGCTCCAGCCGCAGGACCTTGGCGGTGATGTGCTCGAGTGCACGCAGCAGCTCGCCGTCGCGCTCCAGCAGCAGGCCGGCGTCGGGTCCCTTGCACTCCACGTAGATGTCGCGCCGCTCGAAGCCGTCGGGGTCGGCCGCGCCTGCGCCTGCCGTGATTCGATACTTGAGCCGGAGACCTCCGGTCGAGGTCAGAATGCGCATCAGGGAGGCTACTTTTTCAGCCGCCTGGGCGAGGTCTTCCATGGGTATTTACGTCCTCGGGGAAATAGGTAGGTTGCTTCAGACAGAAGATCGAAACGACAGGCTGCCATTCAGGCCCGACTCCAATGAACTCAATAGAACGAACAGGCAAACTCTTTCGCAAAACCTCTTTGGACTTCCGCCGTATACCCGAAAGTATCGGCTTCCAGTATGACGCAAACTTTATCGGGCGTGCAGCCCGCAGCTAACCCTGGAGCATTTCTCCTGAAGGTGTGAAGCGAAGCAGAAGCCGTTCGGGCCGTTTTCCTGTGAAGAAAACGGCATTCGACGCTCTTTCCCACTGCACAGTATCAGGAGAAATGCTCTATCGCCTTCCCGCAATGGTCTTCGGAGCCATCTTGGCCTTCTTCTTGGCCTCCGCGCGTTTCAGTTGGATCTCCCGCATCTCCTTGCCAAGCGCCGTGCGGTTCAGCACCAGCTGCTGGCCAACCATGATGAAGTTACCGATGTTCCAGTAGAGCGCCAGACCAGCGGCGTAGTACCAGGTCCAGTAGCCGGAGAAGGCGGGCATCATGAACGCCATCATGCGCTGCTGCGAGGGGTCGACGCCCGGCGACGGCGTGTAGAACTGCACCAGGAAGCTGGTCACGACCATGACGATCGGCAGAATGTGCAACGGGTCCGGCTGGCTGAGGTCGTGGATCCAGAACCAGTGAGACTGGCGCAGTTCGACGACCTTCTCCATCATCTCGAAGAACGCAAACAGCAGCGGCATCTGCACCAGCGTCGGGATGCAGCCGCCGAACATGCTCACGCCGTTCTTCTTCTGCAGATCCATGATCTCGGCGTTCATCTCCGCCATCTTCGGACTGGTCGGCTTGGGATTGCCGAACTTGGCCTTGATCGCGTCAATCTGCGGCTGGATCCGCTGCATTTTGATCATGCCCTTCATGCTCTGGAAACGCAGCGGCACCAGAAACATGTAGATCAGGACGGTGAAGAGGACGATCGCCCATCCCCACGAGTAGTCGTGAGCTGTGTTTGCCGTCACGCCGGATGGAGCAATCCAGGTATGCACTGTCTGGAGGCCAACGAAGAGATACTTGGCCACCGGCCCCCAGAAGCCCCAGTTGAGCAGCGGCTCGAGCGAATAGCCGTCGGCCGTCTTAATGGTCTTCAGCAGCTTCAGGTACTTCGGGCCGACAAAGACCCGCTCCTGATTGTGCCCGGAGAGGTCGCCAACGGCCGCCCCGATGATTGGAAACTGAACATCCTTGCCCGCCGGCTGGCCGGCAGCGCGCTTCAGATCATTCAGCGAGAGCTGGTTGTGCAGCGTCACGGCTGTGGCGGTCTGGGGGTGGTCGGGCAGAATGGTGGCGCCGAAGTACTGGTCGCTCACGCCGGCAAAGTCGAACGGCCCAGTCAGCGTGGCGCCGCCGGTCACCTTCTTGGAGGCGGTGTGGTCATCCTTGCCGTTCTGCATGGTGTCGACAGAGGTGTCGGAGGGATAGTGGCTGCCACGCAGATGCGGGACCACGAGATCGCCTGTGCCTGAAGGCCACGCCAGCAACGCGCGCACCGGAACACCGTTCTTCAGCACGAGCGTGTCGGCGTGGATGAGATAGTCCTGGCCGAACGCAAATGTCTTGGTTACATCGAGACCGTTTGCTGCGTAGTGGAAGGTCAGCGTGGCCGGAGCCTGCAACGCTCCCGTCGCGGAGGGAACGAACATCGCGTTCGCCAGCGTCTGGTTCAGCGCCGCGTCGTAGGTATAGAGCGACATCGGATAGCCGAACTTCGCCGAGGCCACATGATCGACGAGATCGAGAGGCTTACCGTCCTCATCCATCTGGCGTTTCAGGATCCACGAGGTCACATCGCCGCCCCGGTTGGAGAAGGTGATCCGGTAGAGCTCGTTCTCAACGACGGTTGTAGTCGCAGCAGTGGCCTGAACTGCCGGGGTCTGGACTGCGGCGCTGGCAGCGGTCTGTGCGGCGGCAGGCGTCTGCGCCGGAGCGTTCGTCTGGGCAGCGGTCTGGCTGCTCGGCTGCGTAGCGGGCGCGTGCTGCGGGGCAGGCGGGTTGGTCTTCATGCGCCAGTACTGCACGCCGAAGATCACGCCCATCATCACGACGAACATCAGGAGGAAAGAGCGGTTGTCCTGGCTTCCGGCGCCGCCTGCATTGGGGTTACGAAACTCTGGCAAGTGAAGAACTTCCTATCGTTGAATCTGCGCGTCAGGCGCGGAGTTCGCTATTGTCCATGGTAAATGAGTACGTTTGAAGGGCCCGCCGGGTTTCGCTCGCGATTGAATCACGGCACGGGGTCGAGGCCGCCTTTGCTGAAGGGATGGCATCTCGCCAACCGGCGCAGGGCAAGCCATCCGCCCCGAAGCCATCCGTGCCGCACCACCGCGACGTAGGCGTACTCACTGCAGGTGGGAAGGTATTTGCACTGCGAAACAGAGACCGCGTGCAGCATCGGCGACACAACGCGCTTGTAGGCGCCGAAGAGCCAGGTTGCCTGGAGCTCACGCCGGCGCTCCGCATTCACCGCGACGCCTCTGCGCCAGGTTGCCCAGCCGCGGCCTTCCTGACTGGCTGCCTTGCCGGCTCGCCGCCCCGTTTCTCCGCCGCGGCCTGAACGCTCCGTGCCTC
>Ga0070741_10000768_pt1 | contig 108133 bp, 95 predicted proteins | sample Coa_R1_4_FD_66440 | JGI IMG/M metagenome (GOLD analysis project Ga0070741, IMG submission 66440) | Surface soil microbial communities from Centralia Pennsylvania, which are recovering from an underground coalmine fire - Coalmine... | ecosystem: Environmental > Terrestrial > Soil > Unclassified...
CGGTGAGCGGGACGACCTGCTGGTAGAACTTGGCCTCGCACGTCTTCTCGATGCCGGTGTGCAGGTAGCCGATGTCAGGCATCATGCGCACCACGTTCTCGCCGTCAATTTCCAGCAGCAGGCGCAGCACGCCGTGCGTGGACGGATGCTGCGGGCCCATGTTCAGGATCATGGTGCGGTCCTGGCCGGGCTCGAGAACGGGAGTGGGAGTCAGGTGTGCCATTTGTTATTTGCTGTTGGTCATTTGTTATTTGTCAATTGTTTTGCCGATCGAGGCGCAGCGCGCTCAATAGCAAATCACAAATAACAAATCACAAGATCGTCAGCGGTATCCCTCCACCGGATAGTCCTTGCGCAGCGGATGTCCCTTCCAGTCCTGCGGCATGAGCAGGCGATTCAGGTTCGGATGCCCGGAGAAGCGCACGCCGAACAGGTCAAAGACCTCGCGCTCAAAAAAATTCGCCGCCGGCCAGACGCCGGTCACTGATTCAATGTCGAGGTCCGTGCCCGCCAGGCGGACCTTCAGCCGCACGCGGTCTTTGCGCTCCATCGAGAGCAGGTGATAGACGACCTCGAAGCGCGGCTCGCTTGGATACCAGTCCACGCAGGTCAGGTCGGCGAGCGCGGTGAACTTCAGGCCGCTGCGCAGCAGGGCGCAGGCCTCGCGCAGATAGGCACGCTCGATCCAGACGGTGAGTTCGCCGCGGTCGAGCCTGGCCGACTGTACCGCGGCCGGGTTCCAGGCTTGCAGCGCGGCGATCGTGGGCTGCTGGCCAAGCTGGGCCAGGTCGGTGATGGCGGGGTCAATCATGATTCGCACCCCAGGAAGCGCTCCGCGATCGGCTTTCGCCCGCCCAGTCGAGGACGCCTTTCTTCCATACGTAGAAGAAGCCGACCAGCACGATGCCGATGTACACCAGCATCTCCCAGAATCCGAACATCTTCAGCTCGCGGAAAATCACCGCCCAGGGGTAGAGGAAGACGGCTTCCACGTCGAACAGGATGAACAGCATAGCGACGAGGTAGAACTTCACCGAGAAGCTCTGGCGGGCGTCGCCGGTGGGCGTGATGCCGCATTCGTAGGGCTGGAGTTTGACGCGGCTGGGCCGGTGCTTGCCGAGCAGCCAGGAGAGGGTCACCATCGCGCCCGCGATCAACAACGCCACGCAGCCTTGAAGGAGCAGCGGCACGTAGCGGGCGAAATAGTTTTCAGGCATAAGAACGCACTGTATATAATGCGCGCGCTGCGACAGGGAAACATTCAGTTATAGATTTCACGCTCACGGGTGTCAAGTTGCTGAAAGCCGCGTGTTTAGCGGCGTTTCACAGTGCGGTGCGCAGGCGGCCACGGTGACCATTTTCGGGTTTAACACGGAAGTAAAAAACGGCGACACGGTCTATCACGTGCAGAGCGAGGCGCGCCAGCGCCAGCAGCTTCTGCAAACGCAGGTCTTCGTGCGCGGCCGCATTCTCGGCAAGCGCGCCACGTCCTACGCCGAGCAGGTGGGCCAGCCCGGCTTCTCGGAAGACAAGATGCACGAGCTGCTCAAGGCGCAGCACAAGCTCGTGGTCGAAGCCGTGCGGGCAGGGAAGGTGGATGATGTGCTGCATCCCGAGGAGCACGGCGGGACGTCGGGCGCGTAGGTCGCGAGTTCACAGTTCACAGTTCACAGTTCACAATTCACAATTCACAGTTCAGGCCCATTCAGCGGCGGCTTGGTTTGCTGTGAACTGAAAACGGTAAACTGTGAACTGAGATGCGCCTCATCATCAACGGAGAAGAGCGCGAGTTTCCGCAACTGGCGAGCGTGGCCGACCTGGTCGCCCAACTCGCCATGAAAGCTGATCGCGTGGCGGTGGAATTGAATCGCGACATCGTGCCACGGGGGCAGTGGTCTTCGACACCGGTCGCCGACGGCGATCGGCTGGAGATTGTGCACTTCGTGGGCGGCGGCTCTTTTCGGTCATCCTGAGCGCCGCCGGAGCGCAGGCGACGGCAAGTCGAAGGATCCCTACTCGATCCGCGAGTGCTGGGTGAGGCAGCGATCCTTACGACTCGCCCCTCGCCTTCGCTCGGGACTCGCGCAGGATGACTGCAACTCCCGTTTTTCCTCAGGAATCCTCTCCGTTACCCCTGAATCCCGTTGACATCACACAATTGACCCCTAGAATGTTTTAAACATTTTTGCAGTTTTTTGTTTGCGCATGGAAAAAGGGTACACGTCGAACCGGGTGGTGGAGCTGACGGGCATCACGCCGCGCCAGCTGCAGTGGTGGGATGAGCGCGGCATCGTGGCGCCGGCGCGCGAGGGGCGCAACCGGCTCTACTCGATGGCCGACCTCGCCGAAATCGCCGTCATCTGCGAGCTGCGGCGCAAGGGCTTCTCGCTGCAGCGCGTGCGCAAGGTGATGCGCTTCCTGCAGCGCGAGCTTGGCAAGCGGCTGGTGGACACGGTCAGCGCCGGCTCGGACTGCCACCTGCTCACCGACGGTCGCACGGTGTACCTGGAAACCTCGGCCCGGCAGGTGATTGACATTCTGAAGAACGCGCGCCAGCCCATGTTCGCCGTCTGCCTGAGCGACACGGTGCGCCAGGTGAAAGCGGAGCTGCGCGGCCTCGATGCAAGGGGCCGGCGCAATGGGCGGGCGGCTCGGCGCAAGCCAGCTGCGCGCGCGCGTGTGCAGCCGAGCGTGCGGCGCCGCGCCGGGTAGTTACCGGCGGGGTGTTGTGGCGGTTACTTAGGTTTGGAGCGGACGGCGGGAAAGGGCGCTTCTCAGCCCGCTGGAAGCGTTCAATACAAGCAGCACCCGATCGGCCGGGCTCTGAAACGACAGCAACCCGATCACCGAACACGGAGGTGCCATGGTCGCAGAGATCAACGTCCTGAACGAGTGGATCCCCGAGCAGATGGGCCCGGGCACGTTGTTCGTTCTGGAAAATGCCGGCGAGGTGGGCGAGAGCGAAGATCCCTACTGGGCCGTGCTCGCTTGCCCCGAATGCGGCTCGCTGGGCCTGATCACCAAGCGCCAGATCGCGGGACTGCTGCCGGTGATCTGCGGATCGGACCAGTGCTCGGCACAGTTCTTCATCCGCGATAGCGACATTCTGGTGCGCAAGCCCAGCTGAGGAGCGCGCGCCGGCCAAGTTGGCCTGAGCAGAGCAAGGGAGCGGCACGTCGCCGCTCCCGATTTTTTTTTGCCTCAGGCAAATCCCTTAGCTTCTCCGTGAACGCGTTCCGCGACTTCCCGGACATGAGAAGATGGCCCTTCGACTTTCCTGCATGCCGGCCATTGTGAAGATCGATCCGCGGCGGCGGATCGTTTACTCCACCTTCCACGGTCCTGTGACCGGCGACGAACTGCTGCGCCACCAGGCGACCATCCAGGGCGATCCCGACTTCAACCCCGAGTTCGCCGACGTGGTGGACTTGAGCGCAGCCGCATTGACCGCGTCCATTTCTCCGGAGACGCTTTCCCGGCTGGCGCAAAGCAAAAGCCTGTTCAGCGAGCAGACGCCGCACATCGTGGTGGCGCCCGCGCCGCTGGCGCGGGAGATGGCGCGCGGCTACAAGAAGATGGTACGGTCGTCGCGTCCGAACTTCTTCGTCGTTGCCTCGCTCACCGAGGCCAACACGCTGCTGCATGGCCTGGGGTACGGTCCCGAGCCGTAGCCTGCCCGACGCTCAGCCGACGCTGAAGAATCCGTTCATCGGGGCTGCTCCGCCGGCCGCTCCCGGCAGCCCGCCGGCGCCGAGCAACTCGAGCACCAGGCGAAGCGTGCTCTGGTGCTGGAACAAAGTCGCGGATTGCAGGCCCTGCCGCACGGCAGGTCCGATGAGAAGGCAGGCAACGTGTCCGCCGCCGTTTTGCGTGTCATGAACGGCGCCTTCATCGAACAGGATGATCAGCAGGCCGTGCTGGTTGAACGAGCTGCTCCCGAGCAACGGACCGATATGTGAACCCAGCCAGCCGTCGGCCGCAGCGAGTTTCACACTCAGGGAGCAGTTCGATGTGCCGTCGGGGCAGTCGTGTGCATTGTGCAGGTTGTTGGGGACGATGAAATTGAAGTCCGCGACGCGGTCCGCGGCAGAATCGGCCGCGAACTCGGAAAATGGCCGCAGGTTCCCCGCCTGCGCTGGATTGTTGACGACGTCGGTGAGATATGCGAACGGATTGTGGTGCTTGATATAGGGATAAACGTCATCGCCCAGATATCCGCGAGACGGCAGGCTCTCCAGGTACGCGTGCCAGGTCTTTCCGGCGGCCGCGAGCTGGCGCACGACGTTATCGGAATCGACCGTGCCGGAGAAGCTGTCGTCGCCGGCGATCAGCCGGCCGGTGGTGAGCATGAAGTAGTTGGGCAGCGACGGGTGGGTGTTGCCGAAGTAGGCCGTTGCCAGCGCGCCGCGCGCCGGCAGGGAATTAAAGAAGGGCATCACCGGGTTGCCGATGACAGATGCGTACGATGTGTTTTCCAGCACGACGAGATAGATCGGCGTCGCTTGAGCTTGGACCGCCTCCGGCGGCGGGGAGCCGGCCGTCGTCCCACCGCCGGAAGACGATGAGCCGCCGCAACCGAAAAACATACCGGCAGCCACCAGCGGCGCCGCCAGACGGCGCATCCGGTTCCAAAATGCTCTTGTGAACATCAGGGGGTTAGATTCCCTGCCGCCGCGTGCGGATGCCCTTCGCGGCCAGGGACGTATTCGTCTTCAACCACTTCGCGGCCAAGACGTGAACGGCCGACTGAACGCGGCCGGGTTCAAGCCAGACATCAATTTGGCTCACCAGGGAAGAGGCATCGCCGCCGAAAGGGCAGCGGAAAGCGACAGCATCAGTCGCCGGCGCGGGAATCAGTTCTGCCCGGCCTCCGGCGGGGTCGCGATCCTCTGCACCGAGCTGTAGAAGACCGGGATCGCGACCAGCGTGATCAGCGTGGAGACTGTGAGCCCGCCGATCACCGCGATGGCCAGCGGCTTCTGCAGCTCGGCGCCGGAGCCGATGCCCAGCGCCAGGGGCAGCAGTCCGAAGAGCGTGCACAGGGTGGTCATCAGAATGGGGCGCAGGCGGATGCGCCCGGCGGCCACGAGCGCTTCGCTGACCGGCATGGTGCCGTGCAGCCGCTCGTAGTACTCGAACAGGATGATGCCGTTCTTTACCACCAGCCCCACCATCAGGATGATGCCCATGAAGGAAGACACGTTGAGCGGCGTGCGCGTGACGAGCAACAGCAGAAAGACGCCGACCAGCGACATGGGCGCGGCCGAGATGATGACCAGCGCCGGCAGGTACGCGCGGAACTGAATCACCAGCACGGTGAAGACTGCCGCGATGGAAAGCGCCAGCACGAACAACAGCTCGCGGAACGAGCTTTGCTGGCTCTCGTACTGGCCGCCGATCTCCCACGTGTAGCCGACGGGCAGCCGGGCGTCGCCCAGGATTTTTCGCACGTCGGCGATGGCGCTGCCCAGGTCGCGGTTCTCCAGGCGCGCGGTGAGCACCACCATCAGGCGCTGGTTCTCGCGCAGCAGCTCGTTTTGCCCGCGCGATTGCCCGATGCTTGCCAGCGACTGCAGCGGCACGGTCTGCTTGGCGGGCGTCACGATGGGGAATTGCCGGATGCTGGCTTCCTGGAAGCGAAACGCGTCGGGATAGCGCAGGCGAATGGGAATCAGCCGGTCGCTCAGGCGGAAGTCGGTCGCCGAGTTTCCCAGCAGGCCCGAGCTCACCTGCTGCGAGACCTGGTCCACCGTCAGCCCGACGTGCGCCGCCAGCGCCGGGTCAACATTGATGACCAGCTCAGGATTGCCGCGCCGCGGGCCCTTGAAGTCCACGATGCCGGCGACTTTCTCGATCCGCGGGCCGAGCTCGTCGGCGATGCGGTTCAACTCGTCGCTGTTGTTGCCGAAGATCTTCACCTCGACCGGCTCGGGCGAACCTTCCAGATCACCGAGCATGTCCTGCAGAATCTGGATGAACTCCACGTCCACGCCGGCGATGCCGGAGGTGATCTGCTGGCGGAGGCCGGCCATGATCTCGTCGGCGCTGCGGTTGCGCTCCGAGCGCGGCTTGAGCTTGACCAAAATGTCGCCCTTGTTCTGCTCGGTGGCAAACAGGCCGAGCTCGGCGCCGGTGCGGCGCGAGAATGCCGCCAACTCCGGCAGCTTGGCGACTTTGGCTTCGATCTGGCGCACCAGCGCGTCGGTTTCACTCAACGATGTGCCGGCGGGCGTCAAGTAGTCGATGACGAAGCCGCCTTCGTCCATCTCGGGCAAGAAACCGGTGCCGAGGTTCAGGTATGCGACCACGGCGGCGGCGATCATTAGGGCCGCGGCGGCGCTGACCACGAGCCTGCGGCCGAGCGCCCAGCGGATGCCGCGCTCGTACAGCCGGTTCACCGGCTCGATGAACCGCGCGGACGACTCGCGAAAGCTGCTGCGCCCCAGTAGAAATTCCGCGACGAGCGGCACCAGGAACAGCGAAAAGACCAGAGAGAGCAGCACGGACGCGGTGAGGGTGACCGACAGCGCCACGAAGAACTCGCCGACGGCGCCCTTCAAGAACCCGAGCGGCAGGAAAACGACAACCGTAGTGAGCGTGGAGCCCACCACCGGGCCGATCAACTCCTGCGTGCCTTTTTCGGCGGCGGCTTCGGCGGTCTCACCCTGGCCGATGTGACGGTAGATGTTTTCGACGACCACGACGGCGTCGTCGATCACCAGACCGATGGCGATGGCCAGCCCGCCGAGCGACATCAGGTTCAAGGTGCCGCCGAGCAGCGCGACGAAGAAAAACGTGGCGATCACCGTCAGCGGGAGGCTGAGGGCGGCGACCACGGTGATGCGCAGGTCGCGCAGGAAGACGAACAGGACTACCACTGCCAGCACCGCGCCGATGATGATGGCATCGCGCACGCTGGCGATCGATTCAGCCACGAACTCGGCCAGGTCGTACACCACCGAGAGGTGCAGCGTGGCGGGGATAAGGTTCGCCGAGGAAAACGCGATGTCCTTCACCTGCCTTGCCACGTTCAGGATGTTGCCGCCGATCTGGCGCGTCACGTTAATGATGGCTGCCGGCTTGCCGTTGCCGGTGACCAGGGTCCGCCGGTCGGCCGTGCCTTCGCGCACGATGGCAATGTCGCGCAGGCGCACAGGGTTGGTGGCGTCGGCGCCGACCACGGTGTTGCCGATGTCGTCCACGCTCCTGTACTGCGAGTTGGTAAGCACCAAAAACTGCTGATAGTTGGCGTCGAGGCGGCCAACGCTCGAGATGTTGTTGGTCGCCTTCAGGCGGTCCGCGATGTCGGTAAGGCTGAGCCGGTGCGCAAGCGCCTTCTGCGGATCGATGACGACGGAGATCTCGCGCGTGTCGGTGGCGTCAACCTCCACGCGGGCGACGCCGGGCACGCGGCTGAACGCTGGACGCAGGTTGTAGACGGCATAGTCGCGCAGGTCGGCGTCGGGGACGTTGCCGTTCAGCACCAGGCTGAGGATGGGCCACACGGTTGGACTCAGGCGCTCGACCTGGATCTCGGTATCGGGCGGCAGGTTGGCGCGGGCTTCGTTGACGCGCGCCTGCACCAGTTGCAGCGCCTGCTGCATGTCCATGTTGTCGCTGAACAGCACGGAAATCTCGCTGCCGCCGCGGATCGTCCGCGAGCGCACGCGGCGGACGCCGAGCACGGTCGAGACCTGCTCTTCGATGGGCCGCGTGACGGTGAGCAGCATCGTTTCGGGCGAGAGGTCGCCGGCGTGCACAAGAACAACGATGCGCGGGAAGTTCAGCTCCGGATAAATATTGCTGGGCAGGCGCGTGAGCGCGACGGCCCCGGCCATTGTCAGCATCGCGGTCAGGAGAAACACCGCGCGGCTGTTGTTGCGGCATGCCCGGACCAGGTTCATTGCCGAATCCGCACTTTTGCTTTTTCCGGCAGGCCGTATCCGCCGGTGAGCACCACGGTGTCGCCCTCGTTCACGCCGGAGAGGACTTCGACCGCGTCCCTGGTCTGAATGCCGATTTCGACCGGCACGAACTCGGTCGAGTCGCCGTTGACTTTGTAGACGTGCGGCGCTCCGTTCTCGTCGGGATAGACGGCGGCACGCGGCAGCACCAGGCGCGGCCCACGCTGCCTGAGCGGCAACTCGACGGAGAGGAATTCGCCCAGCTTGAGAGCGGCGCTTGGGTTCTCGATGCGGATGCGCACCGTGCCATTGTTCGTGGCGGGATCAACCGCCGGGAGAACCGAAACGACGACGGCGGTGAACCTGCTTCCGGAAGCCGCATTGGTTTCGACCTGGAATTTCTCGCCCGTCCTGATCTCGCCCAGCCGCGTTGCGGGTACAGTGCCGAGAAGCTCGAGCGGATTGACGTCGGCGACCTCGACCACCGGCTGCGCCGCGGTGCCGTCCACCTGCTCGCCGGCGTTGACGAAGCGCCGCACCACGGTGCCGGCGAAGGGCGCCCGCACGATGGCGCGCTCGAGTTGCGCCTTCGCGGTGGCCAGCGCCGCCTGCGCCTGCTTCAGCGTGGCCTCGGCCACGGCCGCGGCGGTGCGCGCGTCTTCCACTTCTTTGCGCGACGAGATGCCGCGCCCCAGCAGGCCTTCCTCGCGCTGCTCGGCGATGCGGGCGTTGTTCAACGAAGCCTGCGCCTGGGCCACTGCGGCTTCGGTCTGGCGTTCCTGTTCGCGCAGCAGCGTGCTGTCGAGTTCCGCCAGCTCCTGTCCGGCGGCGACGCGGTCGCCCTCAACCACCGAGACGCGCGCGATGCGTCCCGGCACCAGCGGCGCGATCTTGGCGTCGCGATTCGGGAGCGAGGCCAGGTTGCCGGTAACGATCAGGCTGGCCGCAATCTCGCCCTTCTTCACCTTCGTGACCGTGACTTCCGGCACCGCGCTCTCGGTTTTTTCTTCCGCGGCGTTCTTGCCGCAGGCGGAGAGCGCGAGCGTGAGCGCGAGTGGGAACAAAAGACGTCGGCGAGCGTTAGTCAAGGGGCGCTCCCACGGTTTCCTCCAGCGCGGCAAAGGAAGTATGCGCCGCGAGAAGCGTGTCCAAATAGGACTTGCGTGTGTCGCTCAGGCGGCGCTGCGCGTCAATGAGCGTGAGCAGGTTGCTCTTTCCGGAGCGGTAGCTTTCCTCGGCCATCTCCAGCAGCCGGACCATCTCCGGCACGATGCGCTGCGAGTACTGCTGCGCCTGGTTGGCCTTGGCGAGGTAGTCGTAATAGGCCGCGGCCACCTGCGCCGAGGCATTGATGCGCTGAAAGCCAAGCGTGAGGCGAAGCAGCTCGAGCCGCGCGCTGGACGCGGCGACTTCGCCCTGGCCGTGGTAGAGCAGCGGTAGCGTCACGGTGATCCCGCCTTTGGCGCCGGCCTGGAAGTCCGGGGGCGAATTGAAGTCGGCGCCGGCGGAGAGATCTACGTTCGGGATGCGCTGCGCCCTGGCCAGGGCCAGGCGGCGTTCTTCGCTGCGCAGGTCCTGCGACGTCTTCAGCAGATCGGAGTTCGACTCCATGGCTTGCGCCGTGACCGTCTCGAGCGTCGCGGCCGGCGGCAATTCCTCGGCGTTGCCGGCCAGCCCAAGCTGATCGCTCAGGGGCCGATTCAGCAGCGCCGCCAGCAGGACATCGGCCGAGCGCTGCGCCTGCACGGTCAGCTGGTAATCGGCGGCGGCGCGGGCGGCCTCGACGTCGGCCTGGAACACGTCGAGCTGGGCGACGTCGCCGGCATCGAAGCGGCTCTGCGCGATGTCGCGCGTGCGGTTGGCCAGGTCGAGCGCGGTCTTCGCCTGTTGGCTTTGCGCGCGTGCCACCAGGGAGCGGAAGAACGCCTCGCGCGTGCGGCGGCGCACCTGCCGCTCCAGCACGCCGATGTCGACCTCGATGGCTTTCTGCTCTTCCTGCGCCAGCGCGATGCGCTTGGACCGCTTGCCGCCGAGTTCGATAGGCAGGTCGAGCGCGACGCCTTCGTGCGGCGTATCGCGCGCGGCCGTGAATCCCAGCGCAGGATTGGGCAGCTGTCGCGCCGTGGTGATGCCGGCCAGCGCAATGGCGCGCTGCTGGCGCGCGGCGCGCAGCTCCAGGTTGCCCGTCTGGGCTGCCGCAAGCGCAGTCTTCAGGTCGAGCGCCTGCTGCGCCGCCGCCGGCTGGGGCAGCAGCAACAGCAATGAGCACATCGCCGGAAGATGACGTGTCAAGAGTAAGACGCCCGCGCTAGGAAGCAGGAAATGCGCATCGTACTCCGCCGCTGCGGAGCGCGCAATGCGCCGCCGCCGGAGCGGAAAACGTTACTTGCCCACTACCAGGATCACGAACGACCCCGGCTTGATGGTGCGCCGAGGACGCTGTGACGGGTCGGCCGCAGGCGTTTCCACGTACTCGGCCGCGGAAAGGAACACCTTCTTCGTCCTGGGGTCGAATGCCATGGTCCTGGCGCCGGGCTGCGTCTTCACTGCGCCCGCGTCTTCGTATTGGTCGGCCGACTTCTCGTGGAAGAGGTTCAGCACGCCTTCACCGCAGGAGAACATAACCAGGTTCGACGACGGATCGAACGCCGCGTAGTCCACGCCCTTGCCGATGGGGAAGCTGCCGATGACCTTGCCATTGGCGGCGTCCATCACCACCATCCTGGGCTCGTCGCGCGTGCCGATGAACAGACGGTTGGTTTTGCTGTCGTATGCCAGGCCGGTCGGCACCTTGGCGACGCCGATGGCGAAGCGGTTTTTCACTTCGAGCGACCTGGGATCGAACACCACGACCTCGCCGCTCTCCTCGCTGTTCACGTAGATCAGTCCGTTCGAGCCGATCACGGCCTGCTCGCCGTCGCCTTCCAGCTTGACCGTGCCGACGACCTCGCCAGTGGAAGCGTCAATGGCGGTGATGTCGTGCGTGCCGTGGTTGTTGGTGAACACGCGCTTTGTCGCGGGATCGTAGTAGATGCCGTCGGGGCCCTTGCCCACGTCAATCTTCTTGATCAGCGCCAGTGTGGCGGGATCGAACATGGAGACCTTGTTCTCGCGGCCGTTGCTGGTGAAGCCGTGCTTGAACTCGGGCGCGACGGCGACGCCGTGCACGCCGGGCGTGTCGGCGATGGCGCCAACCACTTTTCCGGAGTCGGCGTCCACGATGTCCACCTGCGTGCCGTGCGAGAGGTAGACGCGGCGCGCGGCGCTGTCGATGTACACGTAGTCGAAGCCGCCGTCGCCGGGAATGGGATATTTGGCAACCACCTTGTAGCCGGTCTCGCCGGACGCCGAGATCGCGGCCGAGAACACCAATAAGAGGACAGACGTGAACTTCTTCATGATCCCTCCGAAGGGCGGAATTATAGGGCAGCGCAGCTCTCTCACCGCGCAGCACCGGCAAAAATTTGCTCCGTAGCTGCTAAAATTGCTTCCTCCAGCCATGTCACCGCAGGCGCCATTTAGCGACGTCCCCACCGCCATCGCCGACATCCGCGATGGACGCATGGTCGTGGTGGTGGACGACGAAGACCGCGAAAACGAGGGCGACCTGACGCTGGCTGCCGAAAAAGTCACGCCGGAAGCGATCAACTTCATGGCGCGCGAGGGCCGCGGGCTGGTGTGCCTGGCGCTGACCGAAGAGCGGCTCGACCACCTGCGCATCGGCCCCATGACGGTGGAGAACACGAGCAACTACGGCACCGCGTTTTGCGAATCGATCGACGCGCGCGAAGGCGTGACGACAGGCATCAGCGCCTACGACCGCGCCCATACGATTCAGGTGGCGATCGATCCCAAGTCGCGCCCCGGCGACCTGGCGCGCCCCGGTCACATTTTTCCGCTGAAGGCGAAAAAGGGCGGCGTGCTGGTGCGGGCCGGGCAGACGGAAGCGGCCGTCGATCTGGCGCGCATGGCCGGACTGGTTCCGGCGGGCGTGATCTGCGAGATCATGAATGAAGACGGCACCATGGCGCGCGTGCCGCACCTCATCGAGTTCTGCCGCAGGCACAACCTGAAGATGCTGACGGTGGCCGAACTCATCCGCTACCGGCTGCAGCACGAGCGCTGTGTGCGCCGGGTTGGCGAGTCGCTGCTGCCCACGCGCTTCGGCGACTTCCGCATGATCGCCTACGAGAGCGAAAGCGACGGCTCCACCCACATGGCGCTGGTGCGCGGCGACGTGGAGCACGCCTCCGGGCCGGTGCTGGTGCGCATGCACTCGCACTGCGTTGCCGGCGACATCTTTGGCGCCACCTGGTGCGGCTGCCGCGAGTCGCTGGAAGGATCCATGAAGCGGATCGCCAAGGAAGGGCTCGGCGCGGTGATTTATCTGCACTCCACCGGCCGGGGCTTTACCGTGGAGCGCGTGGACGGGCAGCGCGTCCTCACCTTCCACCGCGAAGTGCGCGATCCGCAGCGCCTCGAGCACCAGCGCACCACCCAGCGCGAGATCGGCATCGGCGCGCAGATCCTCTCGGACCTGAACCTGCACAGCATCCGCCTGCTGACGAACCACCCCCGGCGCGTGGCCGCCCTGGAAGGCTTCGCGGTGAAGATCGTGGAGCAGGTGCCGATCGCCAATTCAAAACTAAAAATTCAAAATTAGGGACCACCCCCAGGTGTTGGGCGCGTCAGCAGCGCCGCACTTGGCATTGATTTTCACTTTGTATTTTGAAATTGAGCTAGGCTCCCGGATGGAAGAACCGAATCGCCCAGTAGACCAGCGCGGCCACGGCGGCCGACGCCGGAATGGTCAAGATCCACGCCCACACGATGCGCGTGGCAACGCCCCACCTCACCGCTGACAGGCGATTGATCGCGCCTACGCCGATGATGGCGCCGGTGATGGTGTGCGTGGTCGAGACGGGAATGCCGGCCAGCGCGGTGCCGAAGAGCGTGACGGCGCCGGCGCTTTCGGCGCAAAAGCCGCCCACCGGCTTCAGCTTGGTGATCTTCGAGCCCATGGTGTGCACGATGCGCCAGCCGCCAAAGTACGTTCCAAGGGCGATCGCCAAGTGCGCGGCGAGAATAATTGGCCAGTGGTAGACGCCCCAGTTCGTCGCGACCTCCTGCTTGCTCATCAACCCGGCGGTGTAGAGGGCGCCGGCCACAATGCCCATGGTCTTCTGCGCGTCGTTGCCGCCGTGTCCCAGGCTATAGGCGGCCGCGGAAAGCAGCTGCGCCTTTCGGAACCATGAGTCCACCTGTTGCGGCGCCTTGTTCCGGAAAAGCCAGTAGACGGTGGTCATGAACACCAGCGCCAGCACCATGCCCATGACCGGCGCCACCACGATGAAGATGAGCGTCTTGGTCCAGCCCTCGGGCAGGATGGCGCCAAAACCGGCGCGGGCCACGGCGGCGCCGGCATAGCCGCCGATCAGCGCGTGAGAACTCGAAGTCGGCAGTCCCCACCACCACGTGAGCAGGTCCCACACGATCGCGCCGACCAGCCCGGCAAGGACGACGTACTGTGTGACCACCTCCAGGTGGATCATCCCCTTGCCAATGGTCTTGGCGACCGCCGTGCCCAGGAAGAACGCGGCCAGGAAGTTGAACACCGCCGCCCACACCACCGCCAGGCGTGGCGACAACACGCGCGTGGAGACCACGGTCGCGATGCTGTTGGCCGCGTCGTGGAAGCCGTTCAGGAAGTCGAATATCAGCGCGGTCAGGACCGTGATCAGCAGCAGCCAGGTGGAGGTTTCCACTGTGTCCTTATATCTCCGCTTGCGACGATGTCCGCGAGAACAACGGCTCGCGCGAAGCCAAAAGGGAAATCAAAGCAGGACGATCCGAATTGCGGCTCACGTGCTCTTCAGCACCACGGTCTCCAGCACGTTGGCCACGTCTTCGGCCTTGTCGGTGGCCGTCTCGAGCACCTCGAACAGCTCTTTCAGCTTGATCAGCGCGATGGGATCTTTTTCACGCTCGAACAGCCGCCCGATCGCCTCGCGGGCAACGCCATCGGCTTCGTTTTCCAGGCGGTTGATCTCCACACAGTAGTTCAGGACGCCGCTTTTGTTGCGGTCGAGCAGCGCCATGGCCTTCTCCAGTTGCTCGCATTGGCGGACGATGAGCTGCGCCAATTCGGCCGCCGCCGGCGGCGGGTTGGTGATCTTGTAGACCTGCAAGCGCTCTCCGGCCGCATTGACGAAGTCGAGGACGTCGTCAAGCGACGACGCCAGGTGATGAATGTCCTCGCGGTCGAAGGGGGTGATGAACGTCTGGTTGAGCTTGGTGAGGATGGCGTGAGTCATCTCGTCGCCACGGTGCTCCACGTCCTTGATCTTCTGCAGGCGCGGATCAGAGCTGTTGTAGTTGGCCAGGATGTCGGCCAGCAGGCGGGCGCCTTCGGTAAGGTTCCCGGCCATCTGGGCAAACATGTCGAAAAACTTGACGTCACGCGGGACGATGCGGACCAATCGGGCGGCTCCGAAGGCGACGTTGGGCCCCACTGCACGGGGCAGCGTGAAAAAGCCACTCAATATCTCACGCAGGCAAAAGTAGCGTCAAACCGGCGGCTGCTGGCCGTCAGGGCGTCGCCGGGCCCCGTCCGTGAGCGCGGAAAAAGAAACAGGCCGCCGTTTCCGGCGGCCTGTTTTCCGCTTGCAGGAGCAGTTACAGAGTGGATTCGATCTCGAAACCCCAGGCCTCGAGCAGTGGCTCGGGGATGAACTTCGAGTTCTTGTTGCGCCGCGCCCATTCGCGCAAACGGGTGGAGCGGATGTACTGGTCGGGCTGGAGCTTGAACTCCTTCACCACCTGCTCGAACTCGGTGATGGTGGGAGTGACCGGGCCAATCGGCTCCGGCTTGCCCCAGTTTGGATTGCCGCGTCGCTTAGCCATGGATGAGTCCTGCCTCTTTCTAAAAGGTCCTTATCAACTGATCGGGTATCAAAACCGCCCTTGCACCGGGCCTACGCAAATTTGGATTCCCCGGGTCGTATTTTGGATTCACGAGGTTACAAAGACCCGCGACCTATGTTCACGGACAGAAACCGCGCTCAAAAAGACCGGTTATTTTACGCGAACCGCGCCCTTGTAGCAATCAGAAAATGGGGCATTGGTTTAATAGTAAACGCTTTGTTTGCTGATGCTTAGAAGAGGGTAGAGGGGCCTCGCCCGGAGGGCAGGTCCAGGCATTCTCCCTGGACTCCACTGCAACTAGTTTATTTTTCAGCAGCTTAAGGCCAAAGTGACTGGTTATCGTCACCCTACGGCGTGGATACGAACCATTGGCGCGCATGGCGTTAATTGACCTACCCCAATCTTCAGGAACTCAGCAATAATCCCGCGGGCCTTCGTTCCTCGGCACAGCTTGCCCTGGAGGTTGTTGCGCATGCACGTTTCGCGGCGGCAACTCGTCTTATGGATCGCCCTAGCAGCCACCACGGCCGCACACGGCCAAAACCCGGCGCCATCGATGAGCACGCCGAAGACGCCCGCGCCGCTCACCGCCAAGCCGGCGGAGCTGTGCACGCTCGAAGGCCGCGTGCTGGCGGCCGACACCGGTGAGCCGCTGAGGAAGGCGCGCGTCATTATGGTTCGCGAGCAGACCCTCACGCCGCAGACGCCCGGCACGAACCAAGCCGCGCAGCGCATGCGCCAATTTGTGGCGACCACCGACCAGGAAGGTCATTTCATCTTTAAAGAACTTGACTCCGGGCGCTACACGCTGAGCGCCACGCGCAACGGATACGCGCAGCAGTACTACGGCGCCACAGCCGCGAACCGGCCGGGAACACCGCTCACGCTGGCGCCGGGGTCGAACACGAAAGACATCGCGCTGCGCATGACGCGCGCCGCCGTCATCAGCGGCCGCGTGCTCGACAATGACGGCGAGCCGCTCAGCTACGTCGGCGTGCAGGCGATGCAGTACGGATACCAGCGTGGGCAGCGCATGCTGCGTCCGCGCGGCTACGGTCAGACCGACGACCGCGGCATGTATCGCATCCACGACCTGCCGCCGGGGAAGTACTACGTCAGCGCCACCTATCGCGATCCCGGCCAGGTCGAGTTCGTTCGCGACGGCACAGTGAGCACCGAAGCCGACATGAGCTATCCAACCACCTACTACCCGGCCACGACGGATGCCGCCAGCGCCCAGGCCATGCTGGTGCGGGCGGGCGAGGAGCAGGAGGTTGATTTTCAGCTCGTTCCGCAGCGCGCGGTCAGCGTGCGCGGCCGGGTGATCAACGCCGCAACCGGAAAACCCGCGATCAATTCCTCGGTCTTTGTCCTGCCACGAAGCTCCATCACCAGCGGCTTCTTCGGCAATTTTTCCTCGACAGCCTACGTCCAGAACGCGGAAGGCGAATTCCAGTTGCGCGGCATCCTGCCCGGCGCCTACGTCCTGATGACGCAGCAAATGGATGAAGGCAAGCGCTACAGCGCCTACATGAACCTCGACGTGGGCACGCAGGATGTGGAAGGCGTGCAGCTGGTTCTTTCCGCCGGTTCCACGATCGAAGGCCAGGTGCGCATCGAGGGGCCGCCACTCCCGGCCGGGCGCCCGCCGGTCACGGTGTTGCTGACGCAGGCCACGTTCCTGCCGCTCTCGGGCTTTGGCGGCTCAGCCCGCGTGAAAGATGACGGCAGCTTCGTCATCGAGAACCTCGGCCAGGGGTCTTACCGCGTGAACGTGAACAACGCCGGCGAGACCTCGTATCTGAAGTCCGTCCGCATGGGGAACCAGGACCTGCTCGACAAGGAACTGGTGGTCCAGACCGGCGCCAAGCTGCAGCCGCTGGAGATCGTCGTCAGCCAGAATGCCGGCGCGGTACAGGGCGCGGTGGAAGATGGCGACCACAAGCCGTGGGCCGGCGCTCAGGTGGTGCTGGTGCCCGAGCGCAAGAACGAGCTGGGCCGCCTCTTCGCCTCGGGACGCTCGGACCAGTACGGACACTTCTCCGTTCGCGGCATTACGCCGGGCAAGTATCGCGTTTATGCGTTTGAGCAGATCGAAGCCGGGGCGTGGCAGGACCCGGAGTTCATGCGCAAGTATGAAGACCGCGGCTCGCGCGTGGAGATCGGCGAAAGCTCGCAGCCTTCGCTGACCCTCAAGCTGATTCCGGCGAGCGAAACCAGCGCGGACCAGTAAACGGCAGCACTCAGCAGTCAGCAATCAGCAGTTAGCACTCAGCATTCAGCCCTTGCACATCCCGGCTCAAGCCGCGACCCTCGCTGAAGCCGTTCGGGGGCTGAGTGCTGACTGCTGAGTGCTGAGTGCTGACTGCTGCCCTTCACACAGCTGCGGCCAGCTGTTCGTATTCGCGGTCCGAGCCGCTGCCCATCAGCACCCACAGCGTGTAAATGCCGAGCGCGGTGCCGAACGGCATATTGATCAGGCTGATCACGCCCAGCACGATGGCCAGCATGCGCGCCCAGGTGGCGCGCTGCATCAGGCCAACACCCGCCGCCAGACCCAACGCGCCCTTCACCAGGATGACCAAACCGATTGCCGATATCAGCGGCCGCACAAACGGGGGCGGCCCCTCGCCGCCGGCAGCCGCTATGTGCGCCAGGATGACGCGCGACACCAGCAGCATGCACGCGCCCGCGATGGCGTGCAGCACCGAGTAAATCATCCACAATACCGCCAGAATGCCGATGTGCCGCTCAACCCGCCCCGCCCCCGGCGCGCTGGGTCTCCCTGCCACCGGAACAGCGGTTGTGACCGGTACTACCGCGCCACACTTCGGGCAGGCCGACATCCCACGCGTTACCTCAGATCCGCACTGGTTGCAGAACATGACGCCTCTTTCCGATCATTACGACCGACGACGAAAAAGTTTCCGGCAGGCCCGGCCAACCCGGGCGTCCGGGTCAAAACGATGGTAGAGCCGGGCTCAGCCTGCACCAAGCAAAAAGAGAACTCGGACCAGTTTGGGAAATCGCTTCGCCACTGGTAATCCCTGTTTGGCAGCTTGCCGCGCCGGCGGGCGCATCTTCTTCGTAAGCTGAACCAGGCGCAGTTTCCTGTACGCAAGGGAGGCCCTGTATGTTCAAAGAGGTGCTGCGTGGCGCAGCGTCGAAGGCGGAGGTGGAGCGGCGCGCCGCGCCTCGCTGTTTTGCCGATCAGCAGGTGGTCGTCAGCGTGGAAGGTGAAAAGCCGCTGGTGATGTCGGGACGGGTGCGCGACGCCAGCCCGAAGGGCATGCGGCTCGAACATGATCATCCGCTCAGTCCGGGGGGAGTGGTCCACGTACTCACGCCGAGCATGGACCTGGTCGCCACCGTCGTCTGGACCCGCCGTATCGAAAACCGCTGGGAGAGCGGCCTGCGAACCGACGATGCCCGCACCATGCTGCTTACCGGGCGCTGAGGAAGTGGAGAGTGGACAGTGAATGAATAGCGAGAAGAGCGGCCATCGGCGTCGGGCTCGCTTTCCGAAAGCCTCACTTCGACTCCCGGCCATCCTCGCCATTTTCCACTTCCAAGTGCTCCCGGCGTGCATATTCACTATCCACTTTTCACTGCTTTACCAGGTGACCTTTGTAATGCGCGCTCCCCGATTCCGCTGTCCCGCCAGCTCGCGTTGCGGAATAATTCTGGCCGACGGCTGGCACATCACCGCCGCATGCTCATGCCGCAACCGCCTCCACAGCGACCGAAAAACCCCGTCGAGCGCCGCGCCTACCCGCGCTTCGTCGCCGACCAGGTCGTCGTACTCCAGACCGAAGGCGAGGCCAAGGTGCTGTGCGCCGGTCGCGTCCTGGACGTGAGCGAGCGCGGCCTCCGCGTGCGGCACGAAAAGGAGATGCAATCGGGACTCACCGTCCATGTGCTCACCGCCGACCTGGACTTGCCCGCCATCGTGGTCTGGACGCGCCCCGCCGGCCAGCAGTGGGAAAGCGGCTTACGCACCGACGACCGCCGCGCGATTCTGCTGCGCAAGGCATAGCCTCGGGCATCAGCTATGCAAGGAACCGCGACAGCCACGTCGCCATTCCCAGGAAAACCGAGAACCCGATCACGTCCTGAAACGCGGTCTCGAACGGTCCAGCCGTCGTGGCGGGATCGAACCCGAAGCGCTTCGAGAGCATGGGAATCACCGTGCCCATGAGACCGGCGGTGATGATGGAGCACATCATCGCCGCGCCCACCACAAAGCCAAACGGGATGCGCCGCGACCAGAGCACGGCGACCGCGGCCAGCGCGCCGCCGGCCACCAGCGCGATGGCCAGCGCCGTGGCCAGTTCACGCCGCACTGCTTTGGCCCAGTTCGCAAGCGTCACGTGACCGGTGTCGAGCCCGCGGACGACCATGGTCGCCGCTTGCAGCCCGACATTTCCCGAAACCGCCGAAATCACCGGCATAAACGATGCCAGCAGAATCACTTGCCGGAGCACGTTGTCGAACTGCGCAATGATGCCGCCCGCACCCAGCTCGATCAACATCGTACCCAGCAGCCACGGCAGGCGCAGACGCGCGACCTGCGCCGGCGTGCGGCGGTCCATTTCGGCCGCGTCGGCGCCGATCAGGCTGGCAATGTCCTCGTTGAACTCCTCGGCGACCACGTCGAGCACGTCGTCTACGGTAACGATGCCCAGCGGCCGTTCCTGCGCGTCGGTGACCGGGACCGCCGGAAGGTCGTAGCGGGAGATGATCTGGGCCACCTCCTGCTGATCGGTTTCCGGGTGCACTGCGACAACGTCGCGCGTCATGATCTCGGCAATGGGCTGCTCCGGACGCGCGCGCAACAAGTCGCGGATACTGAAAACGCCTGCGAGCCGGTCGGCGCCGTCGAGCACATAGACGGCGGCAATCGTCTCCGCGGTCGCGGCGCTGGCGCGCACATAGTCGAGCGCGCGACCGGCCGAGATGCCGAGGGGCACCGCCGCAAAGCGCGTCGACATCAGGCGTCCGGCCGTCTGCTCCGGATAGTCGAGCAGTTGCCTGACGTCGCGAGCGTTGCCGTTGGGCATGAGCGCGAGCAGTTGGCGGCCTTCATCGCCTGCTTCCGAGACGATTTCGGCCGCCTCGTCGGCCGGCAGCCGGTTGAGCAGTGCCACTACGCGAGCCGGCGGCGACGTGCGCAGCAGGTACTCGCAGGTCGCCGGCGCGGCGTGCGTGAGCGCCTCGGCGGCGCACGCGTTGTCGAGCAGGCGAAACACCTGTTCCGCCTCAGGCAAGGTGAGTTCGTCGAGGACCACCGCGACATCCGACGGATGCAGGCCGCCAACAAGCTTCCCGATGGCCGCCGGATCCAGCGATCTTCCGCGATGCCCCAGGGCTTCGCGCAGATTTTCAATGAGTGTTTCGCGCACAGTCATCTCCCTTCGAGCGACGGCACGAGCAGGGAAGCGCGAGAAGCGAAAGGCGAGAGTTGTGCCCCGCGTCTCGACCAGGCTGGCGGGCCTTGTCGGACGAGGGCGGTCAGGAAACGAGCGTCCTCAACGGATAAGGTCGGTCAGCGTTGTTGGTTCCAGCACCTACTGCCGTCGTCGGTCATGTTCAAACTCTGTTGGCATAGTAACGGCTGCCGCGCGCAGGCGTCTATCGGACTTTGGTGGCATTTTTCGCACGGGAGTGATCGCTCCTTCGAAACCGGCGTTTAGAATTGCAGCGTGCCCGGGTGGCGAAACTGGCAGACGCACGGGACTTAAAATCCCGAGGCCCCAAAAGGGCCGTGACGGTTCGACTCCGTCCCCGGGCACCAAACCTGGTCCCCCAATGACAAGCCCACCTCCAGACGACAGAGATCGGCCCAGGACAGATGTGGGCCCGTTGCTGTTCGTCAGTAAAACCGGAAGCTTCCTTCGACGTTGATCTGCACCGCAACCTCGATGCTGTCTTTGCGCCTAAACCGGAGTTCGAGGAAGCAACGTCACGGGCGCGGGAAGAAATGTTTTCAGCCGACTCGCCCCTGGCCGGAAATGAGGGGACGAGTTGGCCGGCAGCCATCGAGCGGAGAACGACGCTCCCAGTCAGAGTTGCGGAAAGCGTTTCAGTGGCTGGCCCGGCTGTGTTAGGTTCGTGCTTCTCTCCTATGCGACCCAACCTCGTGCGCCGCCTGCTGGCGCTGCTGCTGTGTGCGGCAGTGCTTCTTCCCCTCGAATTCCTCTTCAGTTGGGGCAATGAAGGACACCTGCTGATCAGCGGTGTGGCCGCGCGCCATGTCCCGAAGAGCATGCCGCTGTTCTTTCGCACGGCGTCGGCGCGGGCTCGCATCGAGTACCTGGGACCGGAGCCGGACCGGTGGCGCTTCAACACCGAGCCCGAGCTGAAGCAGTCGCAGGAGCCCGACCACTACCTGAATCTGGAAACGATCGCCGGCATACCGCTGCCGCCGGGACGCTACGACTTCTATCGCAAGCTGGAAGAGAAGCGCGCGGCCGCGGTCGCCGCCGGCGCCAAGCCGGCCGAGGTCGAGGCGCTTCTGCCCGAACACGTGGGCTTGCAGCCCTACATCGCCATGGAGATCTACGGGCGGCTGAAGGTCGCCTTCCGCGAGTATCGGCGCCTGCGCCGGGAGAAGAAACCCACGCTTCCCGCCGAGCAGAACGCCGTTTTCTACGCCGGATGGCTCGGGCACTACGTGGCCGACGCCTCGCAGCCGCTGCACGCCACCGTTCATTACAACGGCTGGACCGGCCCGAATCCCAACGGCTACACCACCGACAAGAAGACGCACTGGAACTTCGAAGGCCAGTTTGTCCAGAACCATCTCAAGGATCTCCAGAACATCGGCGATCGCCTTAAACCGCCGGTGAAGCTCCAGCATCCGTTCGACGATTACATGGCCTACATCCGCGAGTCCAACGGCCAGGTGAAACGGCTCTACCAGTTGGAAAAAACCGGCGCGTTCAAGGACGCCGGAACGCCGGAAGGCGTGGAGTTTGTCCGCGCGCGCATGGCCGCCGGCGCGCAGATGCTGCTGAACCTGTGGTACACGGCGTGGCTGGAGAGCGCGGTCGAGCCGCCGAATCCATTTGCCGAGCCCGCCAGGCCGGCCGCGCCGGGACAGAAAGCGCGCGCCAGCGGCGCCAAGCCGGTGTCTAAGGGTGCAGGCACGGCGTCTGGGAAGGCTGGGCCGAAGACGCCGGCGCCGATGAAGCCGGAAAATCCGGGGCCGCCGCCGAAGTAACTTTCAGGTAAACTGGTCACCTCGCCATGAAGAAGTCCGCTTCGTTCGCCGCACTGGTGTTGTGTCTGTTTTGTCTGCCTTCGCAGTTTTCCGCGCGCGGTGCAGCCGCGCGCGTCGCGGCGGCCGTGGATTCGTCTGGCCCCGCTCCCGTCCTGCTCAACGTGATGGAGCAGGAGCTGAAGCGGGCGATGGGCGCGCTGTCGAAGGCCGACCCGGCGCCCTACTACCTGAGCTACGCCGCCACCGACAAGAACAACATCACCATCGTGGGCTCGCATGGCGCGCTGATGAGCACCACCGTGCGCCACACCCGCATGGTTGACGTTTCGGTGCGCGTGGCCGGGCCGGAGCTGGACAACACGCACGGCGAGAGCCGCGGCTCGGGCATTGCCAACGCGCTGCTGCCGCTGAACGACGATCCTGACGCCATCGCCCGCGTCCTCTGGCAGACCACCGACAAGGAATACAAGACCGCGGCCCGCGCTTACCTCCAGGTGAAGACCAACACCGCCGTGCGCGCGCAGGAAGAGGACACCTCGGCCGATTTCTCCAGGGAGCAGCCCGAGTCGCGCGTGGCCGCGGTCAGGCCGCCGCCGCGCATTGACGTGGGCGCCTGGGAGCAGAAGCTGCGCAAGTTCTCGGCGGTCTTCCGCGCGCATCCTGACGTGTACGGCTCGTCGGTCACGCTGGTGGTGGACGACACGGCGCGCTACTTCGTTTCCAGCGAAGGCAGCCGCATCGTGAGCCATCGTCCCAGCGCGCGGCTCATCGCGGTCGCCGAAACCCGCGCCAATGACGGCATGGAGCTGCTGCGCTCGGAGAACTTCGACGACGCCACCCTCGACCGCCTGCCCTCCGACGCCGAAGTGATGGCGCGCATCGAGAAGATGGCTGGCGACCTGGAGAAGCTGCGCGTGGCGCCGGTCGTGGAGCCCTACAACGGCCCGGCGCTGCTCTCGGGACGCGCCGCCGCCGTGTTCTTCCACGAAGTGCTCGGGCATCGCGTGGAGGGGCACCGCCAGCGCGGCATCCAGGAAGGCCAGACGTTCACGAAAAAACTTAACCAGCAGGTCCTGCCCGCATTTCTCAGCGTGGTTGACGATCCCACCGTGCAGCAGCTCAATGGCGTGGACCTGAGCGGCAGCTACGACTACGACGAAGAGGGCGTGCGCGCGCGCAAGGTCGAAGTGGTGCGCGACGGAGTGCTGAAGGACTTCCTGCTCTCGCGGCTGCCGATCCACGGCTTTGAAAACTCCAACGGCCACGGCCGCGGCGAAGCGGGCATGATGCCGGTGGGACGGCAGGGCAATCTGATCGTCAGCTCCACGCAAACGCTCTCCGATTCGCAACTGCGCGCCCGCTTCATCGAAGAGTTGAAGAAGCAGAACAAGCCCTACGGCCTCTACTTTGAGGACATCGCCGGCGGATTTACGCTGACCACGCGCCAGTTGCCGCAGGCCTTCCAGATCCTGCCGCTGATGGTGTGGCGCGTTTACGCCGACGGACGCCCTGACGAGCTGGTGCGCGGCGTGGACATTGTGGGCACGCCGCTGGCGGCGCTCACGCGCATCATCGCCGCCGGCGACAAGCAGCAGGTGTTTAATGGCGTGTGCGGCGCCGAATCCGGCGCCGTGCCGGTTGCGGCGGTGGCGCCGGCGCTGCTGTTCTCGGAAATCGAAGTGCAGAAGCGCCGCCAGACGCAGGACCGCCCGCCCATCCTGCCGGCGCCCGGCGCGCCGGTAAAGAAGGCCGGCGCAAGAGACGCCGCGCCCACAGCGCCGTCGGCGCCGGGGAAGGGAGGCCGGCCGTGACGCGCGCCTGCCAAGCCGCCATCCGCGGCGCGTTGCTGATCTGCCTGCTGTCGCCGGCCGCGCCGCTACTCGCTCAAAAAGCAACAGCAAAATCGGCCGACCAAAAACCGCCTGCCGCCGCGCCGGCCCCCGTGCCCGCCGCCGATCCGGTGCTCGAAGCCATGCAGGCGGAACTGGCGCGCTCCAGGGACCAGCTGCAGCTGGAGCAGATGCAGCGGCCGTACTACATCGAGTACGTCGTCACCGATCTGGACCTCTACACGGCCGAGGCCGCCTTCGGGGCGGTGCGCGTGGAGCAGCGCCAGCGCGCGCGCCTGCTGCGCGCGGTGGTCCGCATTGGCGACTACAAACAGGACAGCTACTTCGGCGCCGGCCAGGGCTCGATTGACCTCATGCCAATTGACGGCGACGTCCAGGCGCTGCGCCACCAGCTCTGGCTCGCCACCGACAAGGCGTACAAGATGGCCATCGAAGCCTTCACGCGCAAGCAGGCGGCGCTGAAGCAGTTTGAGAGCGCCACCACGCCGTCTGACGATTTCTCGCACGAGGAGCCGGCCTTCTACGAGGCGCCGGTGCAGAAGCTTGACTTCGACGCGGCGAAGTGGCGCGGGCTGCTCGAGTCGGCCACCGCGCTCTATCGCAGCGATCCTGACGTGCAGCTGCTTGTCGCCCACGCCATGTTCCGCGAGCAGACGCGCTACCTGGTGAACAGCGAAGGTACCGTGCTGCGGCGCTCCGAGCCGCTTTACGCCGTCAATGTGCAGGGCGAGACGCAGGCTCCTGACGGCATGCGCCTGGAACGCAGCCGCTCGTTCGTGGTGGGCGCGGCGGCTGAGCTGCCTTCGCCCGAGCAATATCGCGCGGCCGCCGAGCAGGTGGTCGCGCAGCTCGCCGAGCTGCGCAAGGCCCCGCTGGTTGACGACGAGTATCACGGGCCGGTGCTGTTCTCCAGCGACGCCGCCGGCAACGTCTTTGCGCGGCTCATCGCGCCCTCGGTCGCCGGACGCAAGCCCGGTCCCGGGACGACCTCGCGGACGCTCGGCGAATACGCCTCCAGCTACAAGTCGCGCGTGCTGCCCGACTTCATTTCGCTGGTGGATGACCCCACGGTTTCCGTTTTCGGTGGCCGCACCCTGCTGGGCAGCTATCAATACGACGACGAGGGGGTGAAAGCGCGCGCGGTCAACGTGGTCCAGAAGGGCGAGCTGGTCAGCTACCTGCTCGGCCGCCAGCCCATCCGCGATTTTCCCAGCTCCAATGGACACGGCCGCGGCCCGGGCATGATGGCGCCCATGCCGCACGTGGGGAACCTGTTCGTGAACGTTTCCACCCCGCAGACGTTCGCCGCCATGCGGCAAAAACTGATTGATATTTGCCGTGATCGTGGATTGCCTTATGGCTATTACGTGAAAGCGCTGGGCGGCGCCGGGCTGGGCCTGGCGCCCGGAATTCTCTACCGCGTGTGGGTGAACGACGGACGCGAGGAGCTGGTGCGCGGCGCCGAGTTCAGCCAGCTCGACGCCCGCGCGCTGCGCAACGACCTGATCGCCGCCGGCGACGATCCGAAAGTGGACAACCACGCCGAAGTGGTGAACTACTCAGTGATCGCGCCGTCCATCCTCATGGGCGAGCTGGTCATCAAGCCCAGCGCTCAGGCCAAAGACAAGCTGCCGCAGTATCCCGCCCCGGGAACCAAGGTCGCGCTCCAGGCGCCCGGGACGACATCGCCGGGCGGCGCGGCGCAGCACCCGTAAGACCCGGACCGCAGAGGACGGGGAGCGCTCTGGATTGTCTTTTCCTCTGCGTCCCGTGCGTCCTCGGCCGCTAGCCTTCGGGCCTCGCGCCGGCCAGCAGAAATTTACCGTCCTCCGACTTCGCGCGGAGCTCCACTCTGAACCCGCCATCTTCAATGAGCCGAAAAAACGCCGTTTCGTCGTATTTCACTGAGCCCGACATGCGCAGGAGCTCGCCCTTTTTCAGCCCCAGCTCCCGCCCGGCCACGTTCAGGCGCAAGTCCCGCGCGGGCACGAAGTACTTCACCACCTCGTGCAAGCCTTCGCCGGCCCGCGCGCTGCTCAGCTCGAACACCAGCTTGCCGTCGCGTCCCTCTTCCAGCCCGAGCCCGGCGAGCGGCGAAAAGGCAAAGCGACGGTTCACGGGATGGTCGTAGCCGCGCAGGGTTTCTTCACCCGCGAAAACCTCGCCATCGAAGATCGTTCTATCGCCGGGACGCATTACCTTCTGCAACCGCGCCGGAAAGCCGGTCGGATCGAAGGCGCCCAGCGTGTTGCCCAGCACCGCAAAGATTGCGCCGCCATTGCCGGCGGCGATTCGGGCAAGGGAAGCGAGCTGTGCGGCGCTGGTGACGTCGAACTTCACCCCTTCGGCGCCGCATCCGGCAGCGAGCGCGCGGCGGCACGCCATCTCCAGCAGCGACTCGCTGAAGTCGGCGGCGACGTAACGCAAGCGGCGCCCTTTGTGCGCGAATCCGCGGAGCAGGGCTTCATCTTTGCTGCCGTCGCCGCAGCCCACGCCGCAGAGAACGCGGGCATCCGGCCACAAGTCCGCGAGCCGCGCGGCGTTGGCCGTGAGCACCTGCAATGCGCGGTCCGCGTTGCGGTAAGCCGGCGCCGAACCCAGGTCCACCCAGGCCTGCACCGAGAGCGGCAGCCAGTAGAAGAACTTCTCGTCGAGATACCGCTGCTCGATGGCGGCGGCAAAGTCGCGCGCTATCTCGGCCTCGGTGAGCATCACGCGGACCGGAAAGTCCTGATCGGCAGATTGCCATGAAGACGTCATGCAGCGGGTCGCAATTATTTTTCAGCGGTATTGTCGCATGGTGCTCTTTTGAGGCCGGCTTGCACGCAACGCGCGCCGCAGGCGTACAATCCAAGTCTTTAGGGACTGGGTGCGCAGGGCAACTGCCACCTGCCCGAAAGGAGAAAGCATGAAGGTTGTCGAAATCAGTGACGTGGCCCCGGCCTGCCACAACTTCAAACTGGTGGAGACGGCGGAGGTCGCTCCCACTTGTCACAGCCATTTCAAGCTCGTGGAGACTTCCGAAACAGCCCCCACGTGCCACTAACTTCCTGCTGACCTTGCACCCAGACCTCCGCGGCGGCCACCATGGAGTGTCCCGCGGAGGTCAGTTTTTCTGTGCAGGGGCGGCTGCACTGATGTTTGCGGCGGTTGGTCCATGACGAATGACCCGCGCGCGCTGCCGGAAGGACGCCTGGCGGTCGGCGCTTTCTACAATCCGCATCTCGCTTCGGCATTGCTCGAGGCGCGTGACGAGATTGACCACCTCGCCATGGCCGATCCGCCCGCCGCCAACGACGCCCACTTCGAAACTGTTCGCGAGCGTTATCCGTTATTGCTGCACGACTACCTGGGCCAGCTCTCCGATCCGCTCAGTGAGCACGCGCTGGCGCGCGCCCGCGACTTGCAGCAGCGCTACCAGGGCCCGTGGGTGGCCGAGCACTTCCAGTGCCTGCACACGCAGGACCACCGGCGCACGCTCGACTACGTCTTTCCGCCGCTCTACACGGAAGAGTTTTTGTCGCGCTTCGTGGCCAACGCCCGCATTCTGCGCGACGCGGTGCAGGCCGAGCTCGTGATGGAGAACATTCCCGGGTTCTTTTCACTGCAGCACGCGCAGATGAGCGAGCCCGAATTCCTGCGCCGCTTCTTCGACCAGACCGGCTGCGGCCTGCTGCTCGACCTGCCTCACGTGTGGCTGGCCGCGCACTACTCCGGTCGCGCCGCCCGCGAGTACCTGGCGCAATTTCCGCTGGAGCGCGTGGTGGAGATTCACGTGGCCGGCGTGGAGCACGACCACGACCTCGACGGGCCGTGGATTGCGCCGGCGGCGCCGTCAGAAGAGATCCTGGCGCTGGCCGTCTGGCTGGCTGAGCGCGCGCCCAAGCTGCGCGCCGTGACCTTCGACGCGTTCGCGCCCTCGCTCACCGCCGGTGTCCTGCTCGAATCGGTGCGCGCCACGCGGAGGGCGTTTGGCATCGCCTGAAAAGCCTTCGCCGTCCGGCGACCGCGACGTGCAGGACGAGATCATCCGCTACCTCGCCGACGGTGAATTTCGCGCCCAGGGCAGCGCCAACCTGCCGCTCACTCCTGCCGACGCACAAAAAGCCGAGCGCTTCGCCCGCTTCCTGATCCGGCGCTACTACCGCGATCGCCTCGCGCGCGGCTTTCGCACGTCGCGCCTCCTGGCCGAGCACTACGGGCGCCTGCCCGAAGAAACAGTGGACCAGCCCGGCTTTGGCCCGCTCCTGGAAACCGGCGTCCTCGGCTCGTTCCTCACCTCGCGCATCGTGGCCCAGCTCGCCAAGCAACACCTGATGGCGCACATCCCCGAACTCGGGCCGTGGTGGTGGGACATGCTCCGGTACGACATTGCGTATTTCATGCAGCTCGCCACCTCCGATCCCGGCGCGCCGTCCCAGTTGCCGCGCCGCGGTACAAGCGCCATGACCGCGGAGCTGGACTGGTACCTGCCGCAAGTAGTTGGCAGTCTGCGTGCGCGCCAGGAACCGACACCGGAAATGGAACGAAAGTGGAGCCTGCTGTTCTCGCGCACGCACGGCGGCCGCGTGTACGTGATGGAAATCGATAGCGACGCCCTTTCGCTGTTCGAAGCGGTAGACGGGAAGCGCGCGCGCCAGGAGATCATCCACGCCTCCGGGGTGCGGCCTTCGATCGCCGAGCCCATGCTGGCGGACCTGGAGCGCATCGGCGCGGTGATCTTGCCGCAACAGGCAGTTTCGCCGGCCACATAGCCGGCGGCAGCACGGCTCCCTTCGTTCCTTCTTGTCCCTTGCGTTTAGGTTTTCCTTTTCGCAACAAAAAAAAATAAAGACGTAGCCGAGCTACGTTCCTATCGACTACTTCTGCCGGCTACCGAACGCTCGCCATCCGCTCCTGGCGCGCAGCGTCGATGCCGTCCAGCGCGGTCCACAATGCCCGCGCCGCAGCTTCCGCGGCGTCGAGGGCGGCTGCTTTCGCTGCGGGCGAATCGACCGCCGCCAACACCTGGTCGCGCCACACGCGTGAATGGTGAGCGTCAGCGGTGGTGTGCAGCGTGAAGTATCGGCAGGTATGCTCGTCGGCGCCATAGCGCTCGCGCAATCCGCGCGCTTTCTCGGCCGCCACTCGCGGCACCTGCGACTCGTAGGCGTAGAAGCTGGCCAGCGCTTCCACGGGCGAGGCCTCGCGCGCCACGCGCCGGAAGTGCCATATCAGATCAGCCAGCTCCGGGAGCGGTTCGCGGTCCTTCACCTGGCCCGCACCAGCGCCCATGCCCGAAGCGAACTGCAGCCACAGTTCATGATGCGGACGCCCGTCGGGAGAGTTCACACCCAATTCGTCGTCGCGGTTGGCACTCACCGCGGCGCATAGCTCGCCTTCCGGCAGCCGCGCAGCAAATTCGCCCAGGTACTCCGGGAAAGCCGCAACGTGGTGGTAGTAATCGGCGGCGTACTCGCGCAGGTCTGCGCGGGTCAGCGAGCCCTCCGACCATGCCTTATAGAAGGGATGGCATAGCAGGTCGTACTTCGCAATGCGGCGATCAAGTTCGGCAACGAAAGCAGCGTCGTTCATTCGTGAGTTGACTCCGAGTGAGATTCAGAGAGTGTAAAGGTAAATTTAGCAGTTCGGCAATTGGCACGTCTCCAATCTCTTTACTCGCCCATCACCTTCACGATCACTCGCTTCGACCGCTGCCCATCGAATTCGGCGTAGAACACGCGCTGCCACGTCCCCAGGTCGAGTTTGCCGCTGGTGATGGGGAGCGTCACCTGGTGATGAATGAGCAGCGCCTTCAGATGCGAGTCGCCGTTGTCCTCGCCGGTCCGGTGATGCAGATACTCCTGCCGGAACGGCGCCAGCTGCTCGAGCCACTTGTCGATGTCGGCAATCAGCCCCGGTTCATCGTCATTCACATACACGCCCGCGGTGATGTGCATCGCCGACACCAGCGCCATGCCCTCGCGCACGCCGCTCTTGCGCACCGCCGCCTCCACCTGCGGCGTGATGTGCACGTACTCGCGATGCTTCTTCGTATTGAACGTCAGGTATTCGGTGTGGAATTTCATGCGGGGAAGGATAAACGAACACGCGGCGCGCAATGGTCAACGCCCGGTGTCGCGGCGCAGCATACCGGGAACAACGCATGGCGGAGGGGCCGGTTTTTGGGGGTTGGCCGGGCGTGACCGACGGCGGAGCGTCGACAGCTGCTCACGTCCGGCGCTGCAATCGAGTTCCAAGCTGCGCTCGGCGCGTGCGGGCCATCCCTTGTCATTGATCAGGGCACGAATTGCCTGCTCGCGCTCGCGGGCCAAAGGATGCGAGCGGAAATATCCCGCGAGCAAGTCCCCGGCAATGTGCAGTACTTCGCCCGCGGGCGACGCCGCTTTGCGAGTAGGGGTGGCGGGCCCATACTTCTCAAACTTCTCAAACATCCGCAGGGCGCCCACGGGCGCGTAGCCGGCGAGCCATAGCAGGTTGACGCCGTCCACGTCCGCCTCCGACTCCTGTTCCTTCGCATAGCCCGCCTGGAACAACTCAATGGGAATGGCCGCCAAGGCGCCGCCGGCAGGCAACTTCTGCAGGGTGACACGCGTCTGCAGGCGCTCGGCGGCATGGTAGTGGTCAATGTGCTCGATCTCGTGCGCCAGAACGGAAGCGAGCTCGTCTTCACTGTCCATGAACGAGAGCAAGCCGGCGCCGATGAAGACATGCCCGCCGGGCACGGCAAAGGCATTGATAAAGCCGGCGTCTCCGATGTAGTGAAACCTATACGGAAGCTTGCGGTGGGCGAAGGCCCCCAGTCGCGAGCCGACGCGGCTGACATACGCTTCCACCGCCGCGTCGACCGAGGTGCGAGCGTGCCAGCGCCCCGCCATTTCATTTCCGTACCGGATCTCGTCTTCGTCCGGCATGCGGGTGAGCCGTGCGGGTATGCGTGTGGCTCCCCGTTCGCTGTCGGCGATCGCGCTCAGCACCGCCTGTGCCCCGACCGGTGCTTCCGCCTTGCGCCGCTGGGCGACGATGATTGCGGCGACCGCCGACGCCAATACCACAAGCAGGGCGAGCCAGCGCTTCATAAATATTGGCGGATAGTTTCACGATGCCGCGAATAGAGGAACGAAACCAGCATCAGGGCGCCGCCAAGAATGATGAGCGTAATCCATTTGTCGCGCAGCGTCAGGTCCCAGAAGTCCACGACCGCAATCTTGCCCACGCAGAGCAGGAGCAGGCCAAGACCGCACAGCCGGAAGCTGCGTTCGCCGGCCCACAGCGCAAACAAAAACACGGCCACGCCCTCCAGGCCCCAGGAAACGGTGATCATGCCGCTGCGCGTGGTGAAGCCGAGCATGAGGGTGAGCAAGGCAACCGCGGAGAAGAACAGGGGCTGCTCGGGGCGGACGTCGCACAGGTATGCGAGCGGGCCCACGTCCGTTGCCTCGCGGTCGCCGAGCCGCATGGCGGCCGCCATCGCCGCCAACAATCCCGCTACGGCGACGCCCGTCGTCAGCGAGCGGCTGTGCCAGGGCGTAACCGAGAAATACGGGAGTTGCAGCAGGTTGTACGTCAATCCGCGAACCGCAACCGCACATCCAAGCAGCACGCCCTGGTGCAGAAATGTGCGACGCGACGTTGCCCACGCCACTATCACCAGCGCGAAGGCCACGCCGGCCCACGCCGCCGCCACCCAGTCGCGGTCCAGTTCGAAATAAGACAGGGCGACCAGCGTCGTGGTTCCCAGCCACGCATAGAGGTTGCTGAATAAGCGCGCCTCTCTCGGATGCTGCTCGGCCAGTGTTGCCACGCGTGTATAGGCGTAATAAAGGACCAGGGCGACCGGCACGGTAGTGTAGAAACGCGGGCTGATCTCGCCCGGCGCGCCGTCTGCGTTCAGATTGACGAAGAGAATCCGGACAAAGGCGGCCACCAGCGCCGCGTATCCCTGCCAACGCAAGTGTCGTGATCGAAGAGGGATGCTCGTCTCAACCAAGACCAAGCCGAACGCGGCCCATGCCGGCGCGACCGCAACCGGGCGCAATTCATACCAGACGAGCAGCGCGACGAAAAATGACGCCGCCCATGTGAACCCCGGTGCGATGCTGACCGGGCCCAGCTTGCGTGGCCGCAGGGCGGCGGCCAGCGCGTAAAGCAGCGCAGCCGCCAGCGCCAGTGTGAGCAGCCGCTCCGAGACGCCGTGCCACGATGTTTCCAGTTGCGTGTTCACGGCCAGCGTGCGGGCGGCGGCGATGGTCGCGAAGGCCACGGACTGCAGCGTCAGGTCGGTCTCATCGAGCGCGCGGGCCGCAACGGCCATCAGCAGGGCCGCCGCCAGCCAGCCCGGCCCCACCCACGCGTCAGACGCCGCCAGACCGATCGCCACCAGGACGGCGGCGGCGCCGAAGTGGGAGATCGCGCGCAACGCCGCGTGATCAATGCCCTCGGCAAAGAGCGGCCGATTGCGCCGGCCGAACCATAGAGCGTTGAGATAGAAGACCGCAGCGGCGACGGCCAAGGTCACGCTCACGTGCCAGTTGTTTGCGTGGTAAGCGCGCGGCGCCTCCCAGACAAAGAGGTATGCGGTCGTGACCGTCGCGACCAGCATCCCCAAGCGCCGGAACACCAGTTCGCGCAGCCAGAGGCCGGCCAGAAACAGCGCCTCCGCCTCCACCAGCCACAGTACCGCCAGCGACGACCCCGAGTAGCGGAACGGGATGGCCGCCACCATCAGCGTTGACCCGATGATCGCAAGTACCACAAACGGCGTGCGGCGCCGTCGCGCGGCGGGCAGTTGCGCCAGCAGGAATTCGACTGCACCCAGCAGGAGCAGGAACCGGTACGCCCATTCCGGATGCGCCGACTGGTACTTCATCAGCCCGAGAAAGAGCGCGCCGTTCAGGATGGCGGCGACGGTCGAGATCGTTTCCTGTTCCTCGTCAATGTCGCGCCGCAGCAGGTAGGACGCGCGAAAGATCGCCCAGTAGAAAGCAAGCAGGCCCGCACTGATCATGAACTCCGGAAACGGCGGCCGTGGGTAGGGCAGCTTCTCGATGACCGGCCTGAGCCACAGGTAGTGGTCCAGGAACGCCGCCAGAATTCCGAAGACCTCCAGTTGGTACCAGCGCCGCCGCAGTACCAGCACAACCAGGCCGAGCGATAGGATCGCGCCAGCAGCGAGGCTCAGCCCGACGGAACGGTGAATGGTCAGTGTAGCGAACCCGAGCAGGAAGGCGACGCCGGTTACTACCTGCGAGTCATACCGCAGCGTATGCCACACCATGCACGCCGCGATGGCCAGCGTGAGCACGAGGTCGGCGGTCTGCGAGTCCAGCACGTGCGCCGCCGGCACGTAGTACATGGCATACGCAACAAAATAAATCAGTGCCCATCCGCCGCCGATCAGCGCGCGCGCCGGAATCCGGTACCGCTCGTTGCGCTCCAGCCATACCCCGCCGCCGAGCATGACTGCCGCGACCAGGAAGCCGACCACATCCTTGCCGGCTGGGCCAAGGTTCTTGAGTTGATACGCCAGGAAAAATGCAACGCCGAACACCAGGATGGTGACTCCCAGCTTGTTCAGCCAGTTCGCGCCCAGCGTTTCCTCAATGTCGAACGACTTTTGCGGATTCGTTGATTGCTCACCAAGCGCGGCGAAGGGCATCGTCGGCGCTTCGCCTGGCGGGGACGATGTCGGCGGCGAAGCGGCAAAGCGACCTTCAATCGCAACCGGCGACGCAGGTTCCGGCGCGATCGCGGCGGGCTGTTCGATGGCTGGCGCAGCAACTTCAGCGGACGCCTGAGGCGGCGGTCCCGGCGCTGCCGGCGTCACTGGCGGCGCAGCGGCAGGTTCGGCGGCGGCGGTGCGCTGTTCTGCCTCAATGACGGCGCGCGCCTCGCCGCCTAGCGCCTGCTCAAGGGCGTAGATGCGCGCAGTAAGGTCGCGCCAGCGGGTTTCCCAAGCGGCAAATTCCTGCCGGCTCCTGCGCTCCGCACGGGAGACGTAAATTATCGCGATGACTGCTGCGATAAAAGCCAGGAACGCGCCCAAAGCTCCCCCTGCAACGGAACGGCAGTGCAATCCGCCCTTGCAGCAGCCAGTTTAGTCGCATAGCAGCATGTACTTGCAAGTGAACGAATGTGTCACTCCTACCGCTGGTGTTAGCGCAGGCTCTCTTCCACTTCATTCAGCCAGTCCGGCTTCTTCAGCACTTCGCGCGGCTTGGGGCCGTCGGCGGCGCCGACGATGCCGTCCTGCTCCATCAGGTCGATCAGGTGGGCCGCGCGCCCGTAGCCGATGCGCAGGCGCCGTTGCAGCAGGGAAGTGGACGCCTTGCCGAACTCGACCACCAGGCGGACCGCGTCTTCGAACAGCTCGTCGTGCTCGCCTTCGCCGCCACCTTCTCCGTCGGCCGCATCGCCGGAGGCGCCGGCGCGGCGCTCGCCATCTTCTTTGGGGGCCTGGAGAAATTTTTCTTCGTACTGCGCCAGGCCCTGGGCGCGCCAGAATTCGACCACGCTGGCGATTTCCTTTTCCGTGACGTAGGGCGCATGCAGCCGGTGCACGCGCGCCGAGCCCGAGGGCAGATACAGCATGTCGCCGCGTCCGAGCAGCGCTTCGGCGCCGTTGGCGTCGAGAATCGTCCGCGAGTCGACCTTGGTCGCCACGCGGAAGGAAACGCGCGCCGGAAAGTTCGCCTTGATCAGGCCGGTGATCACGTCCACCGACGGCCGCTGCGTCGCCAGCACCAGGTGGATGCCCACCGCGCGCGCCATCTGCGCGAGGCGCGTGATTGATTCTTCCACGTTGTTGCCGTCCAGCATCATCAGGTCGGCCAGCTCGTCAATGATGATCACGATGTACGGCAGCGGGCGGTGCTCCTGCGCGTCGGCGCCGGCCTGGAACAGGCTCGGCGTCTTCTCGTCGTCGAACAACCGGTTGTACTGGTCGATGTTGCGCGTGCCCTTTTCGGCGAGCAGCTTCAGGCGGCGCTCCATTTCGCGCACCGCGTTGCGCAGCGCGTTCGACGCCAGCCGCGGCTCGGTGATGATCGGCGTGTACAGGTGCGGCACGCCTTCGTAAACGCCCAGCTCCAGCCGCTTCGGATCCACAAGGATCAGCCTCACCTGCTCGGGCGTCGCCTTGTAGAGCAGCGACATGATCATGGCGTTGATGGCCACGCTCTTGCCCGATCCGGTCGAGCCGGCGATCAACAGGTGCGGCATCGTCGCCAGGTCGGCCGTGACGATGCGCCCGTTGATGTCCTTGCCCATCGCCAGCGTGAGCTTCGACTTGTTGCCGATGAAGTCAGTGGACTCCAGCACCTCGCGCAGCCAGATCGTCTCGCGCTCGCGGTTCGGGACCTGGATGCCGACGGTGCTCTTGCCCGGCATACGTTCGATCAGGATGCTCTCCGCGCGCAGACCCAGGCACAGGTCTTCCGAAAGCCCGGTGATGCGGTTGTACTTGATGCCCGCCTCGGGCTTGTATTCGAACGTGGTCACCACCGGCCCGGGATTGATTTGCGTCACCTGGCCGTGCACGTCGAACTCGGCGCACTTTTCGGTGAGCACCTGGGCGAGCGTCTTCAGCTCGTCTTCGTTGATCTGGTTGTGCTCATCGGGACGGTGCAGCAGCGACGACGAGGGCAGGCGATAGCTGCCGGCGATGCGCGGCATCGTGGTCTTCGCCTTCGACGTGGCATCGGCGCGGCTGCCCATGGTGATGGGCGCAATCTCTTCGTTCTCCGGCGCGGCTGCCGCCTGCGGCTTTGGCGGACGCGCCATGCGCGACGCCAGCTCCTGCTCTTCTTCAGCACGGGCGGCGTCTTCTTCCGCCCGCGCTTTTTCGATGCCCGTACGCGGCGGGGCCGGCGGTACCGGCTTCACCGGCACAACCTCGGTCGCCATCACCATGGCCGGCGCGGCGCGGCGCTTCATCCTGGCGTGGCGCTCGGCCAGGCGCTGCTCGTGAGCCTTGACGCGAGCGGCGCGCCAGTCGTTGAAGCGCTGCCACGCGGCGAACAGGAACGCGCATCGCGTGCGCAGCCACAGGTCAATCTTGCCGAAGCTGAAGGCGGTGGAGAGATACAGCGCCACTGCGATAATCGCCGCGCACAGAATGGTTGCGCCCGCCACGTTGAAGTAGTGGATGAAGGCGTCGCCTACGATCCTCCCCAACAGCCCCTCGATCGGGACGGCGTGCAGCCAGCGCAGCTGGAAGGGAAGCAGCGCCAGCAGCGCCGGCGTGAACACCAGCAGCATCGCGGCGCCGGCCAGCTTGGCCAGCGCGGCGTCGATCTTGCGCGAGCGGAACCAGCGCGCCGCCAGCATCCCGATGAACATGGGAATCATGAACACGCTGATGCCGCCCAGTTGCAGCATCAGGTCGCTCAGCCCCGCGCCGACCACGCCGATCCAGTTGTGCGTGCCGCGCGCCGAGCCGGCGGCGGTGTTGATCGAAGGATCGAGGGGCGAGTACGAGGCGAGCGCGAGGAAAAGGAGGGTCGCGCAGGCGAACAGGAGGAAGCCCACCAGCTCGTTCAGCCGACGATTGTCGGTCGGAGCAAAGGCGCGCGCGAGCAGCTTCATGAAGGGCGTATCGCGTCCCGGGCAAGCCGGAACGGCGCGGTACACCAGAGCAGGCCAATTATGGCAGATATCTTTTTGGAAACAATGGGAAAAGTGGAGCAGGTACCGTGAGGATTATGGGCCCATCTGGTGATTCGGCAATTAGCGCCTAGTGCTTGGCATTTGGCCGCCACGGCCGTGGCTGTTGTCATCGCTCCCACCCCGGACGTGCCCGGCCAAATGCTGATTGCTAACTGCTAAGTGCCTTCACTCGAAACTTGAAACTCGAAACTGTTCCGTAACCTTTCCCCTCCCCGCCAGTTAACCTAGCCAGACGGCCAGTCCCGGGAGACGCTGGTTGAAGGCCCAGACGCAGGAAGCCGGCGAGCGGCTGCTGGTGGAGGCGGCGCAGCGCGATCCGCGCCGTTTTGCCGAGCTCTACGAGCGCCACTTCGAGCGCGTGTACGCGTTCGTGGTCAAACGTGTGCGCGACCGCGACGCCGCCGAAGACGTCACCTCCGAGGTATTCCACCAAGCGCTCGCCGCGCTGCCGCGTTTTCAGTGGCGCGGTGTCCCGTTTGCCGCCTGGCTGCTCCGCATTGCCTCCAACGCGGTGAAGGATCGCTGGCAGCAGTCTTCCCGCGAAGCGGGCGAACCGGATTTGGCCGGCGCCGCCGACCCGAACTCGCCCGACGTCGAGCAGCGCGCCATGCTGTTCCAGCTGGTCAACGAATTGGAAGGCGACCAGCAGCGCGTGATCGTCGCCCGCTTCGTTGAGCAGCAGAGCATTCGCGACATCGCCCAGGAGCTCGGTCGCACCGAGGGAGCAGTGAAGCAGTTGCAGTTCCGCGCGCTGGAGAAGTTGCGCGCGCGCATGGAGGGCGGCAATGCCTGAAGAGCGCTCTCTGCACGATCAACTCAATGCCGCGATTGACGCCATCCTGGCGCGGCGCAGCGCCGCTCCGCTCGCGCCCGAGCTCGCGGCCCTGGCCGCGCTCGCGGTGGACCTGCGCGGCCTGCCGCGTCCTGAGTTCAAGCGGCGCTTGAAAGAAGAATTGGAAAAGGAGGCAAACGAAATGCCGGCGCTCGAGATCGCATCCGAGACAAAGAAGGCGAAATTCCGCGAGGGTTTCACGACCGTGACGCCCTACCTCTCCATCGACCACTTCGAAGAGGCGATGAACTTCATGAAGCAGGCCTTCGGCGCCGTCGAACTTTTCCGCGGCGGCCCTGGCTCGGCCGGCGGATACCACGCCGAAGTCCGCATCGGCGATTCCATCCTGATGATCGGCGGCGGCGGCAACTTCAAGGGCCCGTACACGCCCACTTCGCTGCATCTCTACGTCCCCGATGCAGACGCCGTGTACCACCGGGCGATCGCAGCGGGCGCCACCTCGCTGCACGAGCCAACCGACCAGTTCTACGGCGATCGCGAAGCGGGTGTGCGCGACGTGGCCGGCAACGAGTGGTGGATCGCCACCCACAAAGGCGCGAGCTATCGCCGCGAAGGCTTGCGCGCCGTGACAACTTTCCTGCGCGTGCACGGCGCAGGCCGCATGCTGGACTTCATCACCGAGGCGCTGGGCGGCGAAGTGGTTGAGCGCCACTCCTCGCCCGACGGCGTGGTGCACTATTCGCAGGCGCGCATCGGCAACGGCATCCTCGAGGTGAACGAAGCGCACGGCCCCTGGCAGCCGATGCCGACCATGTTCTACCTCTATGTCCCCGACCCGGATGCGCTCTACGCCCGCGCCGTCGCCGCCGGCGCCCAATCAATGTTCCCGCCCCAGGACCAGCCCTACGGCGACCGCGTCGCCGCCGTCAAAGACGAGTGGGGCAACCAGTGGTACATGGGAACGCCGACGGAGAAGCCCGGAGCTTGAGTCTGTCATCCTGAGCGAGCGCGATCCCGCCAAGCGGGAGAGCCGGAGTCGAAGGGTCCCTGCCGCAACTGTGCTTTCAGGGTCGAAGTGGGATGCTTCGACTCGGCCCGCAAGGCGCGGGCCTCGCTCAGCATGACCAGGGAGTGCTGGAGACGTGGGCGCGCCGCTCACCTCACCTCACCTCACCTCACCTCGCACCGTCGTGGTCAGCGCGAACCATGTGGCGCGGACGCCCCCGTGCGCGCGGCTTCTGCGACACCGTTTGTCCTGGGAAAGCTTTCAGGGGCTGACCGCTGACTGTTGATCGCTAACTCCGCATCCACAACCACGCCGCCAGGCCCGCGCCCAGCACGATCCGATAGATCGCGAACGGCACAAACCCGCCGCGCCGCACCCAGCGCATGAACCACGCCACGACTGCGTAGGCGACGACGAAAGAAACCACGAAGCCGGTCGCCAGCAGCATCCACTCCTGCGCGTTCACCGGCGCGGCGCCCACCGCGGTGCCGGCCGCTCCGTGGCGCATTGACTTGAGCAGGTCATAGAGCGTAGCCGTGACCATGGTTGGAATCGAAAGCAGGAAGCTGAACTCCAGCGCCGTGGCGCGCGTCATCCCGGCAATCTGACCGCTGGCAATCGTGGCCATCGAGCGAGACGTCCCGGGAAACACGGCGGAAAGGACCTGGCACGCGCCAACCCACAGCGCCTGCGGCAGCGAGGTCTGCTCCACATCGTCGGTGCGCGCCGCCAGAATACGCGCGTCGTAAAGCGCCTCCACCACCCACATCACGATGCCGCCGGCCAGCAGCGACATGGCCATGACCCACAGGCTTTCCAGGTTCTTGCCGATCACTTTGGTCAGCGCCCACGCCGGGCCGGCCGTGACCACGAACGCGATCAGCACCAGCGTGAGCGGATGGGTGAAAAGCGTCTTCTCGCCGCGATGTCCGCGCGGAAACGTTCGCAGGAAATCGGCAATGCGTTTGCGGAAGTAAATCGGCAGGCAGAGAATGGCGCCCAGCTGGATGACGATGCTGAACATCTTCCAGTAGCCGCTGGCCAGGTCCACGCCGAGCGCGGCTTCCACGATGCGCAGGTGCGCAGTCGAACTGACGGGCAGGAACTCCGTTAGCCCTTCCACCACGCCGAGAAGGATGGCGAGCGCGTACGGGTTCAATCGTTCGTGTTCCCGTACGTCGGAATGTTCTGCTGAACTTTGTAGAGCAGGGCCTCGGCGCGCGGCGACCAGTCGCTCTGCGCCGCCTCGGCCATGATGCGCTGCAGCAGCGCGATGGCGCGCGTGCGCGATTCCGCCGACTTCCCGGGCTGGTTTTCCGTTTTGTAGATCTCGATCAGTGCCGCCCGCCGCCGCGCCGCTTCGTACAGCGCCTCGGCGACCTTGGGCGACTGCGGATGGTCCTTTGCGTAGTCCTCGTAGATGCTGGCTTCTCTATCGGGACACTTCGACATGCCATTCCAGTCGCCGCACGTCTTGTTGTCGATCAGGTCGAACGCCGCCAGGTCCGCCCACTTTGTGCCCTTGAACTTCTTCTGCACCTGCCTCAGGTGCTCTTCGTCGATTTGCGGCTTCATCAGCGGATCGGCCGCGCGCGCCGAAGGACGCGTGCGCGCATCCGCCAGCTCGAGCTGCCAGCGGATATCGGCGCCGCGCCACATCGCCTCCCCCGCCAGCGGCGAGTTGGGAAAATACTCGGCCGTGCGATCGTAAAGCCGCAGCGCGTCTTCGGCGGCGCCGCGGCGCCCGCGCCGCTTCTGTGCCTCGGCCTCCGAGTCCACCGCCTCGCCGAACAGGATTCGGTCGCCGTTGGGCATGGTGGTGCGGATCACGCCGCGGTCCTGGATCCAGCCCGTGACCTGCCGCTCCGCCTCCTGGTTGGCCATCACGTGCAGCCACCCAGGGTTCCCCTGTTCCAGGATCACGATCTCGCGCCCGCGCCCTACCGGCCCGAGCTTCGATGACGTGGCGTCCGGGGAAAGATAAATCGTTGCCTCGCGAATCATCACCGCGCGAACCACGTCGGCGGCGTGCAAGGGAAGAACGGAGAGCGCTACGAAAACAAGATTGAAGACGCGATGCCGTGCCACATAATCCTCAAACGGCTTACCCCGGATGAACTCCGATCAACACGGACTTGACCCAAGGTTCGTATGGATCCCTGTCCATCCGTGGTGAGACTTGCCTCGGATTCTACACGGGACGAAGAACTCATCCCAGAACCTGCCGCAGCAAATCGGGTTCCACGTTTCCGCCGCTCACCACGGCGGCCGTCCGCCGCGCTCGCGGCAGTTCGCTCTGATGGAACCAATACGCCGCCGCAGTCACCGCGCCACTTGGCTCTGCCACCACGTGTCCGGTCCACGCCAGCCGCCGCATGGCCTCGCGAATCTCGTCTTCGCTCACCGTGACCACGTCGTCCACGAACTTGCGAATGTGCTGGAACGGAATCGGCCCCACGCTCTGCGTGCGCAGCCCGTCGGCCAGCGTGCGCGTGGTCTGCTCGGCGGGAAGCTCCACCAGGCGCCCGGCGCGGAAGCTGGCTTGAGCGTCGGCGGCCAGCGCCGGCTCCACGCCCACCACCTTCGCCTTCGATCCGGAAAGCTTGATGGCGGCGGAAATGCCGCTCACCAGTCCGCCGCCGCCGATCGGGGCAAGCACCAGCTCGACGTCGGCGAGGTCTTCGAGGATCTCCAGGCCAATCGTGCCCTGGCCGGCGATGATGCGCTCGTCGTTGAACGGCGGCACCACGCAAAGGCCGCGCTCGGCCGCGAGTTGCTCGGCGCGCCGCTGGCGCTCCAGGCTACCCGGGCCCACCAGGACGATCTCCGCTCCGAGACTCTCGGTGCGCGCGATCTTCACCTTCGGCGCGGTCCGCGGCATGACCACCGTTGCCTTCACCCCCAGCGCCTGCGCCGCGTACGACACGCCCTGGGCGTGGTTGCCGCTGGAATACGTGATGACCCCGCGGGCGCGCTCCGCGTCGGAGAGCGAAGCAATCTTGTTGTACGCCCCGCGCAGCTTGAACGAGCCGATGGGCTGCAGGCTCTCCAGCTTCAGGTGCAATCCGTCGCACGACGGGAAGTGGTAGAGCGGCGTGCGCGTGGCCACGCCGCGAATGCGCTCACGCGCCTGCTGAATGTCAGGAAGGGTAACGATGTCGCTCGTCTCCAGGATTCCAGTGCTAACCATATCAAGGAGCGAGGCGGCGCGGGAGTGCTGCAGGAATAGACACCGCTGCATGGGCCAGAGCTCCCACGTCCAGAAGCAACGGTCCAAGCTAAACGCTGCAGGCCAAGGGCCAGGAGCCAGTGGCGAGCCGCCGGCAGCTGGCCGCTAAATCTCCAGAATCACCGGCATGATCAGCGGCCTGCGCTGCGTGCTCTTCACGATGAACCGCTTCAGGTCGGCGCGGATCTTCTCCTTGATCACGCCGTAATCGCTCTTTTCCTCTTCGCTCGACGACTCCAGCGTGCCCATGACGAGGTCGCGCGCGCTGCTCAGGAATCCGTCTTCGCCCGGCGCGAAGCCCCGCGTCACGATCTCCGGCGCGCTCTCCACCTTGCCCGTCAGCTTGTTGATCGCGATGATGGGCAGCACGATGCCGTCTTCGCTCAGGTGGCGCCGGTCGCGGATCACAAGGTCTTCCACCACTTCGCCCATCGAGCCCGAGTCGATGCACACGCGGCCCACGTTGATCTTGCCCGCCTTGCGCGCGCCCAGTTCGTCGAACTCCATGATCTCGCCGCTCTCCAGCATCAGCGCCTGCCCGACCGCGCCGTGCATCGCGGCCGCCAGTTCGGCGTGACGCGAGAGCTGCCGGTACTCGCCGTGAATCGGAATGAAGTAGCGCGGCTTGACCAGGTTGATGATCAGCCGCAGCTCCTCCTGGCTGGCGTGTCCTGAAACGTGCACCGGCGGCGACGAGCCGTCTTCATAGATCACGTGCGCCTGCCGCCGGAACAGGTGGTCAATCACGCGGTAGATCGCCTTCTCGTTCCCCGGAATGATTCGCGAGGAAAGGACCACCGTGTCGCCGGTTTCGATCTTGGCGTGCTTGTGGTTGTCCACCGCCGCGCGCGACAGCGCCGACATCGGTTCGCCCTGCGTGCCGCTGATCAGCACACAAACTTTTTCCGCCGGGAAATTCTTGATCTCACCGGGATGGATCAGCAGGCCGTCGGGAATGTCCACGTAGCCCAGGTCCTGCGCGATCTCGGTCGAGTCGGTCATCGAGCGCCCGACCAGCGCCACCTTGCGCCCGTACTCGAATGCCAGGTCAATGGCCAGCTTGATCCGATGGATGGAAGACGAAAAGCAAGAAATGAACAGCCGCCCGTCGGTATTGCGGAACACGTCGTCGAACTTGCGCCGCACCGCGCGCTCGCTCGGCGTGTATCCCGGACGCTCCACGTTGGTCGAATCCTGCAGCAGCGCCAGCACGCCTTCCTTGCCGTACTCGGCGAACGTGTGCAGATCGAAAAGCCGGTTGTCTGTCGGCGTGGGGTCCACCTTGAAGTCGCCGGTGTGGATCACCACGCCCAGCGGCGTGTGGATTGCCAGCGACACGCAGTCCACCAGGCTGTGCGTCACCTGGATGGGATGGATGGTGAACGCGCCAATGCGAAAGCGCTCGCCGGCGCGAATCTCGTTCAGCGTGGCGTCGTCGAGCAGTTCGTGCTCTTCCAGCTTGTTCTCGACGTAGGCCAGCGTGAACTCGGTGCCGTACACCGGCACGTTCAGCTCGCTCAGGATCCACGGCAGGGCGCCGATATGGTCCTCGTGACCGTGCGTGAGCACGATGCCGCGCACCTGCGCGCGGTTTTCCAGCAGGAAGCTGATGTCGGGAACGACGATGTCGACGCCCAGCAGCTCCGACTCGGGAAACATCAGACCGGCGTCGATGACGATGATGTCGTCACCCCAGCGCACGGCCATGCAGTTCATGCCGAATTCGCCGAGCCCGCCTAGCGGGATGATCTGGAGCTTGCCTGAGGGCATTGAGGAGAGAGAACGATAGCTTGATGCTAGCACAATGCTTCCGCGCCTGTTCTGGCGGCGAGCCGCTAAGGAAGGCAAAAGCAAAAAGGCAAAGCAAAAGGCAAAAGCGCAACCGAGCCATCCTGGGCGAGGCGGGTGCTGCGCTCGGCGCAGTACCCGCGCGGTCGAAGGACCCCGGCGCCGAGAGCGGCATCCCCATCGCGCCGGGCCATCTACCTGACTCGACTTTGGGCAGGGAAGACGCGGCGAAGCCGCCTCCACAACCCGGTACCCGCTACTCGCCACTGGCTACTGCGTTACTCCAGGGCAGCGGCCACCGCCTCGCTCGGCTGCTCCTTGCCAAACTCGCCCTCCCAGCGCGCCACCACCACCGTCGCCAGGCAGTTGCCGACCACGTTGACCGAAGTCCGCGCCATGTCCATGAGCTGGTCCACGGCCAGCAGCGCGAACACCGGTTCGGTCGGCAGCCCGAACGAGCCCACGGTCGCGAACAGCAGAACAATCGACGCGCGTGAAACGCCGGCCACGCCTTTGCTGGTGAGCATGAGCGTGAGCATCATCATCACCTGCTGACCCACCGTGAGCGGAATGCCGGCCGCCTGCGCCACGAAGATGGACGCCATCGAGAGATACAGCGTCGACCCGTCGAGATTGAAGCTGTAGCCGGTCGGCGTGACGAACGCCACCACCGGGCGCGGCACGCCGATGGCCTCCATCGCTTCCATCGCGCGCGGCAGCGCCGCCTCCGAACTCGCCGTTCCGAACGCAATCGAAGCCGGCTCAGCGACCGCGCGCACGAACCTGCGCAGCGGAACGCGCGCCAGCAGCGCGATCGGCAGCAGCACACCGAACAGAAACACCAGCAGCGCCGTGTACAGCGTGGCCAGGAGCTTGGCCAGGTTGAACAGCACGCCCATGCCCGACGTGCCCACCGTGTACGCAATCGCCGCGCCCACGCCGAGCGGCGCCATCAGCATCACGATGTTGGTGAACTTGAACATCACCTCGGCCAGGCCCTCGCAGAACTGGAGCATCGGCCGGCGCTTTTCCTCGCACACCTGTGCCAGCGCAATGCCGAACAGGATGCTGAACACCACAACTTGCAGAATTTCGTTGTCGGCAACCGACTTCGCGATGTTCTCGGGAAACGTATGCAGAATGATTTCCGCCGGCGCGCGTTTGGCCGAGACAATCTGCTCGCCCGGCGCCGGCGGCGGCAACTTCGCGCCCACGCCGGCTTTGCTGATGTTGATGGCCGTCAGGCCGATGATCAGCGCCAGCGTGGTCACTACCTCGAAGTAGATCAGCGCCTTCAGCCCCATGCGGCCGATCTTCTTCAAGTTCGCGTGCGCCGCGATACCGCTGACCAGCGTGGCAAACAGCAGCGGCGCGATGATCACCTTGATCAGACGCAGAAAAATCTGCCCAACCACCCGCAGGTTCGCCGCCGCGGCAGGGAGGTCGTAACCAAACTCGCCGCCGGCGAGCATGAAGGTGAAAATCCACGGAGTAAGCGCGCGCCGCCGCGCCGAATACGCGGCCATGACGGCGATCGCCAGCCAGCGCGAGCCCGCCAGCAGCCACCGCGGCGCGTTCGATCCGTGATGATGTGCGAGAAATGCGGCCAGCGCCGCCGCGATGGCGAACGCAAACAGCAGCCGGCGGGCGACCACGTCCTGCGTTTCCGCCGCGCTCACCGCAACGCCTCTTCCAGTGCCGCCGCCGCGTCGGTCTTGGCGTCACGATACTTGACGATGACGGGCGCGTAGAGCGAAAGCCCCCAGTCTTTGTCCTGCGCCTTGCCGCGCTCCAGCTTGCGCGAGCCGGGCACGACCACCGCGTTTTCCGGCACGACGAGCGGCTCTGTTTCGCTTGCGCGATGCACCTCGCCGCGCACCACGTCGTAAAGTGGCGTGGATCGCGTAAGGATCACGCCCGCCCCCAGCACCGCGCGCGAGCGCACCTGCGTGCCCTCGTAAACGCCGCAGTTGCCGCCCACCAGCACATCGTCCTCGATGATGACCGGCGACGCGTTCACCGGCTCGAGCACGCCGCCAATCTGCGCCGCCGCGCTCAGGTGCACGCGCCTGCCGATCTGCGCGCAAGTGCCCACCAGCGCGTGCGAATCCACCAGCGAGCCCTCGTCCACGTACGCGCCCACGTTCACGTACATCGGCGGCATGCACACCACTCCGGGCGCGATGTACGCGCCTTCGCGAATGGACGACCCGCCTGTTGGAATGCGCACGCGGTCGCTCACGTGGAATCGCCTCGCCGGGAAGGTGTCCTTGTCCACGAACGACAGATCGCTGCCGCTCGCCGCCAGCTCGCCGATGCGAAATCCCAGCAGGATGCCCTGCTTCACCCACGCGTTCACGTGCCAGCGGCCGTCGCTCTTTTCGGCGGCGCGAATCGTGCCCGCGGTCAGCGCGGCGCGGAATTCGGTGAACGCGGAGCGGGCGGCGGCGCGATCCAGGCGGTCGCCGGCGGCGGCGAGCCGCTCAATTTCGCCCTGAAGTGGGTGCATCGCGCCGCAGTATATCGCACACGTCCGGCAGACCTCGGATGCGGCGGTCAGCACTCAGAATTCAGCGTCCGCCCTAGCGCGTGACGGGCGAAGGTGCGCAGTCTCGCCGAAGCCGCGCGTACGAGGGCGTCCGCGCCACGCGGTTCCAGGCCGCCTGGGAACGAGCTGATTGCGGCGCCACGCGGCGACACGGTACTCACAATCCGCATCACAAGCTGTTGTATGCAGACGCCGGCCCCTTTGCTGCGGCGCACACTCGTGCTCGTTGCGCATTTCGACGATGAGGCGGCGGGCTGCGGCGGTGTGTTGCAGCGCATGCGCGATCCCGTGGTGGTTTTCGGCACCGACGGCGCGCCGCGCGACGACTTCTTCTGGCGCCGCTTCGGCTCGCGCGACGCCTACGCCGCTCACCGCCGCGGAGAGGCCAGGCGCGCGCTCGCTCACGCCGGCATCACCGGCTGGGAGTCGCTGCGAGACGCCGCCGGTCACGACATCGTGGACCAGGAGCTGCTTCGCCATCTCCGCGCTGCTGCCGCGCAGCTCACGCGCCTGTGCCGCCGGCAGGGAATTGAAACTATCCTCACGCTGGCGTATGAAGGCGGACACCCCGACCACGACTGTTGCAGCGCGCTCGCCGCGGTTGTGGGGCGCGAGCTGCGCCTCGACGTTTGGGAGATGCCGCTTTATCACCGCTCGGCTGACGGCGTGGGCGTGCGCCAGCAATTTCTCTCGGGCGACTCCGGCATCGCGCTTCAGCTCACCGCCGCCGAACTCGACTGCAAGCGCGCCATGTGGGCAGCCTATGCCTCGCAGGGACTCACGCTCTCCAGCTTCGATCCCGCCATCGAGCGGCTTCGCCCGCAGGCGGCCTACGACTATACGAATCCGCCGCATCCCGGTGTCCTCAATTACGAAGCCTGGCAGTGGCCCGTCACCGGCTCGGAGGTGTGCGCCGCCTTTGCCGACCTGATGGGCGATGGTCACGCCGCCAGGGAGCCTTCCGTTGGCACACATGGGTCGCCGAGCCGGACAGGTGTGCGATGATCCGCGGCCCCGGCCTGCGCATCCTCTACGTCGCCTATCCGCTGCTGCCCGTCAGCGCCGCCAGCGCCGGCGGCGCCGAGCAGATGCTGGTCACGCTGGAAGACGCGATCGCCGCCCGCGGACACGCCACCACGGTCGCCGCCTGCGCCGGCTCGCAGGTGCGCGGTGAATTGTTCAGCACCATGCCGCCGCCGGCCTCCGGCGATCCATTCGAACCGCATGTTGGGGAGCACAATCGCCGCGTGCTGCAGCTCATTGCCCGCGAGCGCGCCGCCGGACGCCCCTTTGACCTCGTTCACGACGAAGGCGGATCGTTCTGGCGCGTTGCTTCGGAAGTCCCGGGGCCCGTCCTGCTCACCGCGCATCTTTCGCGCGAGTACTACGGCCGCGAACTGGCGCAGGCCGCCGCCAACGTCGCGGTCAACTGCGTCTCGGCTTCGCAGCGCCGCTCTTTCGCCGACGTTAACTTGCGCGCCACCGTGCGCAACGGCATTGACCTCGATCGCTTCGCCTTCCAGCCGCGCAAAGAACGATACGTGCTCTGGCTGGGACGCATTTGCCGCGAGAAGGCGCCGCACCTGGCCATCGCCGCCGCGCAGCGCGCCGGCGTTCCCCTGGTCCTCGCCGGCGAGATTTATCCCTTCGCCTGCCACCGCGAATTCTTCGAGCAGGCGGTGCGGCCCCTCATCGGCGGCACGGTGCGCCTGGTGGAGCGCCCCTCGCTCGACCAGAAGCTCCGGCTGCTCCAGCACGCCGGCGCCGTGCTCATCCCCAGCCTGGTGGACGAAACCAGCTCGCTCGTCGCCATGGAAGCTGCCGCCTGCGGCACGCCGGTCATCGCCTTCCGGCGCGGCGCGCTGCCCGAGGTGATCGTGGAAGGCCGGACGGGGTTCCTGGGGGACACCTGGGAAGAAATGGCGGAGCAGATCACGCGCCTGCGCGAACTCGATCCCGCCGCCTGCCGCCGCCGCGCCGAGCACCACTTCGACGCGCGCCGCATGGCCGCCGAATACGAGCGCCTCTACGCAGCTGTAGTTGAGGGTTGCCGCGAAGAGCGCTGCGCTCAGCAACCCGGCACTCAGTGCTCGCCACTCGGTACTGTTTCCTGGCCGAGCACCGAGTACAGCCCCTTCAATCAGTCATCTCAAGCGAGTCATCCTGAGCCAAGCGGGTGCTGCGCTTTGCGCAGCAGCCGCGAGACGCTCGCCACTCGGTGCTGCTTTACGACGCCGCCCGCTCCGCCGCGATCAATCCCGCATCCGCCGCAACCCGCGCCAGCTTCGCGCGCGTGTCCTTTTTCACGGGCAGCATCGGCAGGCGGTAAACCTCCTGGATGCGCCCCATCATCGCCAGCACCGCCTTCACCGGCATCGGGTTCGACTCAATGAAGTTGGCCTGCATCAGCGGCAGATACTTGCGATGAATCCGCCGCGCTTCGTCCCACCTGCCGGCCAGCGCCGCGCGCGTCATGGCCGACATCTCCGCGGGAATCTCGTTCGACGCGACGGAAACAATTCCCACGCCGCCCAGCGCGATTACCGGCAGCGTGATCGCGTCGTCGCCCGAGAACACCAGAAAATCCGGCGGCACGGCGTTAAACACTTCGGCAATCTGCGACATGTTGCCGCTGGCTTCCTTCACCGCGACGATGTTCCTGATCTCCGCCAGCCGCCCCAGCGTTGCCGGCTCGATGTTCGCGCCCGTTCGCCCGGGCACGTTGTAGAGCACCAGCGGCTTGTCCACCGCTTCGGCGATGGCCTTGAAGTGCTGGTACTGGCCCTCCTGCGTCGGCTTGTTGTAGTAGGGAGACGCCGTGAGGATCGCGTCCACGCCCTTGCGCGCGGCCACTTCCTTGGCGCGCTGCACCGCTTCGCGGGTGGCATTCGACGTCGCGCCCGCCACGATCGGCACGCGCCCGTCGGCGACCTCGATCGTGACGTCAATCACGCGCAGCCATTCGTCGTGGCTCAGCGTCGGCGTCTCGCCCGTAGTCCCGCAGGGGACCAGGAACCCAATCCCCGACTCCACCTGCCACGCGACCAGCGAACGCAGCGCTGCCTCATCGAGCGAGCCATCCTGTTTGAACGGCGTGACCAGCGCCGTACCGCAACCTTGAAGTCTCATGCAAGAAGATTACCGCGGATGAACGCGGATGAACACGGATTCATCTGGCCAGCGCGGTGCGGCCCGCGTCTGCCCGGTTTTGGCCGGCGTGGGCGCCGCCGGCACGACCTCATGCGACCGGCAACCACCCGTGTGGCGCCGGGCCCTGGTCCGCGCACCGCTTGCGCCAGCCTGCGGCCCTGCCATCACCCGAGCTGCCGAAACACTTCGCGGAAATCGTAGAAGCCTTGCTTCCCCTGCAACCACTCGGCCGCCAGCACTGCGCCCTGCCCGAACCCGCGCCGCGACTTGGCGTCGTGACACACGTAAATCGTGTCGTCCGGCGAATCCAGCACCAGTTCGTGCAGGCCGACCACCTCGCCCTCGCGGAACGAGATGACCTCCAGTTCCTGCCCCGACGCCGACTTCACCACTCCCTGCAGCGAAACCGCCGTGCCAGAAGGCGCGTCCTTCTTGTGCACGTGGTGCCGCTCGAAAATCTGTCCGTGATAGCCGTGCCGCAGCGCCTGGGCCGCCGTCCGCGCCGCCTCGAAGAAAAAATTCACGCCGAGCGAGAAGTTGCTCGCCCACAGCAGCGCGCCTTTGCTCGACTCCGCCAGCTTGCGCAACCGCGCCATCTCGCCGTACCAGCCGGTGGTTCCAACCACGATGCGCGCACCTCCGCCCAGGCAGGCTTCAATATTGGGAACCACGGCGTAGGGCGTGGTGAAGTCAATGACGGCGTCTGTTTTCGCCAGTGCGTCCGGCGTCAGCGCCCGCCCGCCGGGGTTGTCGGCCGACTCCAGCACGCGGACCTCGTGTCCGCGTGCGCGCGCAATTTCGGCAACCATCGCGCCCGTCTTGCCGTGGCCGAGCAGGAGGACCTTCACGCGATTAGCGTAGCACCGCAGCCAGCATTCAGCACTTGGCACAAGGCCCTGAACGGCTTCCGCGAAGGTGCGCACGCTTCGCCGGCATGTTGAAGGACTGACCGCAGAGGGCCGACTGCCGAGTGCCGGTGTTACGCAAACACCGCCGGATCCAGCTCTGCAAAGAATGCCGCGTGCAGCCGCCGCACCACTTCCGGCACCACGTCCTCCTCCACTACAAAGGTAATGTTGATTTCCGACGCGCCCTGCGAGATCATCCGCACCGGAATATCGCCAATCGCGCCGAACACCTTCGCGGCAATCCCCGGACGCCGGCGAATGTTCTCCCCCACCAGGCACACGATGGCCTTTCGACCCTCGTATTTGACGTCGGCCAACCGCGCCAGCTCCTGTGCAATGTCGGGGATCGCCTGGTTCGAGTCCACCGTCAGCGAGACGCTGACCTCCGACGTCGAAACCACGTCCACCGGGCAGCGGAAGCGGTCGAACACTTCGAAGATGGATTTCAGAAATCCGTGCGCCATCAGCATGCGCGCGGCCACCACGTCCACGATGGTGATGCGCGTTTTTGCCGCGATCGCTTTGAACACGTTCGTGCACGGCGCCGCGCGCGCCGTAATGCACGTGCCCTCGCACTTCGGGTTGCGCGAGTTCAGCACGTACACCGGAATGTTTTTCTGGACGGCCGGCAGCAGCGTGGCCGGATGCAGCACCTTCGCGCCGAAGTACGCCAACTCGGCCGCCTCGTTGAAGCTGATGACCTTGATCCGCCGCGCGCCGGCGCACAGGTTCGGGTCGGTGGTCATCATGCCGTCCACGTCGGTCCAGATTTCGATGCGCTCGGCGTCCAGCCCGGCGCCCACGATCGCCGCGGAAAAATCCGATCCGCCGCGCCCGATGGTGGTTGGCACGCCCGCCCGCGTCGCGCCCACGAATCCGCCCATCACCGGCACACGTTTGTTCTTCACCAGCGGCGCCACGCGCCGGCGCAGGCGTTCGTTGGTGTCGTCGAACAGCGGCGCCGCCTGCATGTGGTGCGCGTCGGTCACGATGACTTCCCGCGCGTCCACCAGCGCGGCATCGAGGCCGCGCGCGGAAAACGCCGCCGCCGCCAGCTTGCTGGAGAGCAGTTCGCCGAAGCCGGCCACCGTGTCCGTCGTCCGCGGCGTGATCTCGCCCACCGCCGCGATGCCGCGCAGGAGTTCATCGAGGAGGTCGAAGTCGGCTTCGAGTTCGGCGTGAATCCGCGTAAACACGCCGGTTCCGAGCAGCTCGCCCGCGGCGTCGTAGTGGCGCTCGCGCAATTCGCGCGAGATGCGCTGCGCTTCCACCCGGTCGCCCGACCCGGCTGCGCGTCCGGCGGCCAGCAACTGGTCGGTGACCTTGGCCATGGCGCTGACGACCACGACCGGGCTCTGCGCCGCGCGCGAGCGCACAATCTCCGCCGCGGCGTTGATCGCCTTCGCGTCCTGCACCGACGTGCCGCCGAATTTCAGGACAACCATAGCTTTCTAGGTGAACAAGCACTCAGCAGTCAGCCTTCAGCACTCAGCCCCCGCACGGCTTCAGCGAAGCTGCGCATTCTGGGCCGGGATGTACAAGGGCTGAATGCTGACTACGGAATGCTGATTGCTGCTATCCCAAGTACCCCTTCGCCTTCAGCATTTCCGCATTCAGAATCGTTGCGCCGGCGGCACCGCGCACCGTGTTGTGCGAGAGGCAAGTGAATTTCCAGTCCAGCAGCCCGCAGCGCCGCAGACGCCCCACGCTGGTCGTCATCCCATCGCCCAGATCGCGATCGAGACGCGGCTGTGGCCTGTCGCGCTGATTCAAGTACTCCACGGCGTGCAGCGGGGCGCTGGGAAGCTTCAGCTCCTGCGGCGCGCCGCTGAACTCGCGCCATGCGGCGACGATCTGGTCCTGGCTTGCCGGTTTCCGCAGCTTGATCGAAACCGACTCGGTGTGGCCATCCACCACCGGCACGCGATTGCAGTGCGCGCTCAGCCGCAGCGATGCCGGCTCGATCTTCGATCCGGCGAGCCGGCCCAGCATCTTCTGCGGCTCGGTCTCCATTTTCTCTTCTTCGCTGCCGATGTAGGGAATCACATTGTCCACAATGTCGAGCGACGCCACGCCCGGATACCCCGCGCCACTCACCGCCTGCATCGTCACCACGAATACTTGTTCCACGCCGAACGCGCGCTCGAGCGGCGCCAGCGCCATCGTGAGCCCGGTCGCCGAACAGTTGGGATTGGTCACGATAAACCCGCCCGAGTTTCGCCGCCATGCCTGGCACTCCAGCAGCTTCAGGTGGTCGGCATTCACTTCCGGAATCACCAGCGGCACGTCCGCCTGCATGCGGAATGCGCTGGAATTCGACACCACGGCGCAGCCCGCGTCGGCAAAGCGCGGCTCAAGTTCCAGGGCAATCTTGCTGTCGAGGGAGGCGAAGATCAGCTTCGGCGCGCCCTCAGGCGTCGCCGGCGATACGTTCATCTTCGCGATGCCCTCGGGAATCGGCGTCGCCAGCCGCCAGTTGGCCGCCTGCGCGTAGGCCTGTCCCGCGCTGCGGTCCGACGCCGCGAGCCACACCACTTCAAACCAGGGATGACGTTCCAGGCGCTGGATCAGGCGTTGTCCCACCACGCCCGTTGCGCCAAGAATTCCGACCGGGATGCGTTCTGAAGCCATGCAGGATTATTTCGGAAACAGACGATTCTAGCAATCGCGTCTCGGATTGCGGAAAAGGTACTTTCAGCCCAGCGCAGAGACACGGAGAATGCGCCCTTTTTTTCTGCGCCTCGGTGTCCAGGTGGTGGGTGTTGGCCTTTCGCGGAAGCCCGGGAATCGGCCCGGCTAGTCGCGCACGGCTTCCGTGTTGCTGTCGGCGATTACGATGCGCACAACCTTGTTGTTGTCGTCGAGCCAGAGCGACCAGTCGGAGGTGTTTTCGCTCTTGAGGTTGATGCGGTTCATCGGCTGGTCGGCGCCCTTGTATTTGATGGTTTCGCGGCCGCCGTACTCCAGCGCCACAATGCCGGAAACCTGCTGTTGCGGCACCAAAATGCCGAACTGCGTGCGGCTCAGCTTGCACTCAACCTTGCCCTGCGTCGGCGTGCATGAGGAGCCCAGGTATCTCCACGCCAGGATCTGCCGGTGCATGAAGAAGTTGTCGTCGAGGATGACGGTGGAATGCGGCAGCAGGAAAGGAACGTCTCTCGGCTTGTCCGTCGGGGCCAGCAGCACGTGCTCGATCAGGAACTCGTTGTTGGGCTCGACCACGGTCTGCGCTGTGCCGGGCTTGTTCTCGCGCCACTCGTAGCGCATCAGGTCGCCGGCGGCGTTGAGCTGCATCTCCGACGTTTGCCCGCCCTTGGTGCCGTCTTCCACCTTCAGCTCAGACCTGGCGGTGCTGGCGCCGTCGCGCTGCTCGATCTGGAACGTCTCGGTGGCCACGCGGCGCCCGTTCACGAAGATGCCGAACGAGCCGGCGTCCACCAGTTGTCCGGCGGCGGGCTTCTTGCTGGCGGCGCGCGCCCCAAGCGCGGCGAACGCGAGCACGGCGATGAACAGGAACGCGAGCCAGCGAGACTTCATCAGCGGACCTCCGGCGCCACGTTGCGGCTTCGCACGGTGCGCGCCACCTCGGCGGCGACCTGGGCAATGCTACGCCCGGAAGTAGAAACGTGGAACTCTGCCTCCAAGTATCGCAGCCGGCGTTCCTCGTACAATTGCCGAAATTGGTTCTGATCGCGCAGCAGCGGACGCACCGGCGCCGGCCTGCCGTCCGCGGCCGCAGCCGCCTGCGCCTTGCATCGCGCCAGCAGTTCGTCGGCCGAAGCCTGAAGGAACACCACCGGAGCGCCGCTGGCGCGCAGCAGCGCGCGAATGCCGGGCTGAATGAAGGCGCCGCCGCCCACCGCGATCACCGCCGTTTGGCGTGGGCCCAGCTCGTGCAGCAGGCGGCGCAGCGCCGCCGTTTCCGCGCGGCGGAATGCGGCTTCGCCCTGTTCGGAGAAGATCTGCGCAATGCTGCGCCGCGCACGCGCCACGATCAGGTCGTCGAGATCGAAGAAGCGGCACTTCAGCCGGCGCGCCAGCGCGCGGCCCACGCTGGTTTTGCCCGCGCCCATGAAGCCGGCCAGGAAGATGAGGCGTGAGGAGCGTCTTGCGGGGTCACGCGCGGCGCGCGTGGAGAGGGCGCGCTGCCGGGCGCCGAGCTCTTTCATCAGAGGGAAATCCGGAGTCGAAGCGCCGCGTTCAGCGCTTTCTGACGCGGATTGTACCACTCAGCGAGCTCAGGTGGACGCTCGACGATCCGCTCGCCGACATGCCCGCAAACGACCGCGGACTCGAGTCGAACGCCGTGTGCTGCTTCGCCACCATCGGAAACTGGTTGTCCACCGAGCCGGTGGCGCTCCGCGCTGTTAGGTCAACGCTGGCCGAAGCCGGCAGCGTGACCTCGATGTTGCCCGTGCCATTGATGAGCTGGTATTCGCCGCCGCCGCTGGGGTCGCCGTCGTAACGGATGGTCCCCTTGGTCGAGCTCACGTAAACCTTCGGTCCCGAGACGTTGGTCAGCGTCACCCCGCCGCCCAGTGCGGTGACCTCCACGTGTCCGCCGGTGATGTTGCTCAGCGTTACCGGGCCGCCGACCGCACGCACGTGCACATGCGCATTCTGGACCTGCGAAACGTCAATCGAGGCGGCCTCGCCATTCAGCGTCAGGTCGCCGGCCAGCCGCTCCACGCGGATCGGCCCGGTCCCGGCGCGGACGGTCACGTTGGCGTCGGCCGGCGCCAGGATCTCGTAGTCCACCGTGCAGTCAGCCGCCGATGCCTGTTGCAGCATGTGGCTGCGCACCTCCACGCGGTTCTCCACCTGCGCCGCGTCCACTTCCACTTTGTTGGACTTCGCCGTGGCGCTGATCACGATCTGGTGTCCGGTGGCCGGCTTGATCACCACCGCGCCAAACGGGTTGGTGACGTTCAGGTTCGAATCAGCGCTGACGTTGTACTTGAATTCTTTTGTGCTTTGCCCCGGGGCGACGCCAGCCAGCAGGACGCATAGTCCCGCCGCCAGCACCGCGGTGCGTGCGCTCTTCTGCATACCTTCTCTCCTGCCATGACCCGGCCTGCCTCTGGCGGGCTTCGCCGGGAGCGCTTTACCGCTGCGAGAGCGCCATCTCGTAAAGCACGGCCTTCTGATCGTATGCCTCCATCAGGTGCGCCTGGGCATCTTCGTCGCCGGGGTTGCGCTCCGCCGTGGCGCGCGCCTGGCGGATGTAATCGTTCACCTGCCCAAGGTTCGCTTCATACGTCGACCGCAACTCCGGTTGCAGCGACGCGATCTGCGCCAGCAACTGCTGGTCGTCGGAGTCTTCGCTGGCGGCGGCTGCATTCTGGGCCACGGGGGAAGCGGCCGTACCGGGTGGGCTCACCTCGGCGCGACGCGCCAGGATCACCAGCGCGAGAACTGCCATGGCCGCCAGAGCGCCCACCCGCAGCGCGACCCCCCAGGTCGGCGCGGCTCCACGGGCGAGCGGGCTAGGGCGGCGGCGCAGTCCTTCGCGCTCCAGCGATGCCTGGATGCCCTGCCATACCTTCGGACTGGGATCGTGCATGGGCACCAGCAGCTTCGCCTGTTCGGCGATGTAGCGCAGGTCACGCACCAGGTCGGAGCACACCGGACACGTGCTCAGGTGCGCTTCCTCCTCCGCGTTGCCCCCCGTCTCGATGATGTAGGGCAGCGATTTTTGAAATTCGTTGCAGTTCATTTGGTTCCTCTCCCCAGAAACTCGGCGCCCATGCCGCTTCCTCTCCTCCGAGCGCGTGCGGCTATCGCCGCGTGGCCTTTTCGGCTCTGTTGGCCTTGAGGAGATCGCGCAGCTTCATTCTTGCCTTGTGCAGCTGCGACTTGCTGTTGCCGATCGAGCAACCCATCATCTCGGCAATCTCGTTGTGCTCGTAACCCTCCACGTCGTGCAGCACGAAGATGATCCGGTAGCCCGGCGGCAGGCTCTCAATCGCCCGCTCCAGGTTCACCCGGTCGATCGAGCCGGCGAGCACCGTGTCGCGCACGCCGATGTCCTTCTTCGGGCCGTCTTCCTGCTGCGGCTCCATGCTTTCTTCCAGCGAAACCTCGGGCAGTCCCTTCTTGCGCAGGTGCATCAGCACCACGTTCACCGCCAGGCGATGCAGCCAGGTGGAGAACGCCGATTCGCCGCGGAAGGTGGCGATCTTGCGATACAGCTGCAGGAACGCCTCCTGCGTCAGGTCCTCGGCCTCGGCGGTGTTGCCGGTCATGCGCAGGCACAGCGAATACACACGCCGCTTGTGCAGCGCGTAGAGCGCCTCAAACGCTTCCGCATCACCCCGCTGCGCCCGCGAAATCGCCTCTGCTTCCGTGAGCCCGGGAATGCTGGTTTTCTTCGCTTGGGTCAATTCGCCTTTTGCAGGCCGCAGGTGAGTAGATGCGGCCAACACCGTATTTCGTTGCATTTACGGGCCTTTGCCGGCGCAGTTTGGCTTCGCCGCGTCCCGCAGCCGCCCCCTGGCCCCGACTAGATACGCGAATTAGATGCGCTGAACTGGAGCGCTATCGGCCGGCGGCGCCGTTTTTCCTTCCCTGGGTCTGAACACCAACATCCCCGCCCAGGTGGCGTCAGTAAGGATACCCCCGGCAGCAGCTTTGGTTGCCTCGAAACCGCTGCCGGCTACTGGCCAAAGCAGTAATTCCACAAGGCTTTTGGCCGGTAGCTGGAAGCCAGCAGCCCGCAGCGCATTCAGTTCTTCGCCCTCGCCCCCCGCCAGAACAGCACCAGGCCCACCGCCACCGCGATTACCGTTCCGCCAATCACCTTCAGCTCGAAGCCGAGCACGTCCTGCACGTCTTCGGTCGGCGCCAGCGACACCGCCATGGCCAGCGCCGTGATCACGAATCCCAGCAGTCCCGCCGCCCACACGCCGAACTTCCCGCCGGGGATGAGCACCGCTCCCGAGCCGGCGCGGTCGCGCCGGTACGCCAGCTTGATCACCGAGGCATACATGTACAGAAACGGAATGAAGTAGATGATGATGGTCGCGTCCACCAGCACCTGGTAGGCGCCCAGCGCCGATTCGTTCAGGTGCGAGACGACCAGCACTGCGCCGGAAACCAGGGCCTGCACCAGCATGGCGACGTACGGCGTCCGCCAGCGCCGATGCAGCTTGCCGAACGCCTCCGGCAGATAGCGATCGATGCCGGCCACGAACGGCACGCGCGCCACGCCCGCAACCGTCGTTCCGACTCCGCCCGCGTTGCCCACCGTGACCAGCAGGGCCGCCAGCACGCCCAGCCACGCCATGCCGATCACCGCCGCTCCGCTGCTGATGGCCTGGAACACCCCGGCGCGCGTGTCCGCTTCCGGCGCGGGCAGCAGCGCCAGCACCGCGATCGTGCCCACGATGTAGACCAGCGCGATCAGGAAAGCGCTCGCGTAGATCGAGCGCGGCAGCGTGCGCTGCGGATCGCGTATCTCCTCCGTCATCGAGCACACCAGCTCCAGGCCAGTGAAGGCGAAGGCAATGTTCGACCAGAAGTTGATCGTGCCCCAGTTGACGCTCGGCATCATGTTGCCCAGAGTGAACGCTGTCACCGGGCCTTGCTTCCACGCGACGATTGCCGCCACCGCCACCAGCATCATCAGCGGCACGTACGTTCCCACGCCGCCGGCGTTCTGCAGCCACTTGCCGATGTTCAGCCCGACGATGTTCAGTCCCAGCGCAATCGTGAGCAGTATCAGCGAGGCCGAAACCAGGTAGGTATTGTTGTGCGTCAGCCACGCGTACTTGGGCCCGGCGATGTACACCGACATCGCCACGCTGGCGGTCAGCAGTCCAGGGAAGTAGAAGACGGTATAGACCCAGTAGCACCAGCCGGCCATGAAACCGTGGAAGTCGCCGAACGCCTCCTTGCTCCACGCGTACAGTCCGCCTTCGCGCGGGTAGCGCGTGGAAAGTTCAACGATCACCAGCGCGCTGGGCACAAAGAACAGCGCCGCGGCCAGCAGCCACAGACTGACCGATGATGTGCCGTTGTGCGCCGCCGCCGCGATCCAGCGCGGCCCCAGCACCGCCGCGATGTTGAACAGCAGGACGTCCCAGAAGCCCATCTCGCGCCGCAACTGCGGCGGCGAGCCCGATGTGGAAGAGCTGCTTGAAGGTGAAGAACTGCTTGAGCCGGAAATAACGGTCCTCCCCGAGCGACCGTTGAGATTAGCAGAAACCAAACTTTGTCGCGGAGGCCTTCACGTAGCGGCGCGGACCCCCTCGTCGGTGCGTTGGCGCGATCACTGGACTTCACGTGGTAGCGACGGGACGTTGTAGCGACGGGCGCGCCCGCCCGTCGGCCCTCACCACGGACTGTGTGGACGCGGGCAACCCCGCCCGCGCCTCCCTCTCCCGCCACTCTTCCCAAATCGGGAACACTTTTCCTCAGCTATCCGTTTGGACGACTGAGCGCGTGCGAGGGATCCCCCGGTCAGCCTTACTTCGGCCCGGCGAATGGGCTGGGCTTCGGTTTTGGCTGCGGCTGCTGCTGCGGCTGCGCCTGCGGATTGGTGGACGCCGGCGCGCCGGGCGCCGCCAGCCCCGGGGGCAGCACCCCGCCCGTACTCCCTTGGTCCGATGCCGGCATGTTTGCGCCGGGCGCGTTGTTCGCGCCGGTCTGCTGGTTGAGCCGCGCGATGTCGTCATTGGTGTAGGTGCGGGTGGCGTGCTGCGGATGCGCGCGGTTTTCGCGCGCGATCTCGCCCAGACTGCGGTCCAGCGCAGTCGCGCTGACCCGGTAAGGGCTGTTGCTCATCATCTTGGCCGCTCCCCAATCGAAGCCGCGCGATTGCCCCGGACCCGCGTTCGCCGCGGGCGCGACGCTCCCCGCCGTTGCCGCCGCCGTTGCCGCCGCCGTTATCGCCGACGGCTCCGCGATGACCGTGGGCGTGTTGCTCACCACGGCGGCGTTCGGCGTATACGCCACGCTGGGCGGTGTGACCAGCGGCGGGCCAATCGGACCCGTGGTGGCGTATCCGCCCTGCACAATAATTCCGCCGGCGTACGGCGCGGGAACGACCATGGGTTGCACTACCACCGGCGCGCCGCTGGCCGGCATGGTGCTGCCCTGCATGCCGGTTTGGGCCATCGCGATCGCCGAAAGCAGGATTCCTACCAAACAAACGTACACTCGCATAAAGACCTCCAGGGCCGGACCGAGCCGCGCCAGCACTAGAGACTTGGATTAACTATTTGGATAACCGGATGCCAGGAGGAACACAGCCTTCAGCTCTCAGCATTCAGCCCTTGCACATCCCGACTCCGGGTGTGCATCCTCGCCGACGCCGTTCGGGGGCTGAATGCTGATTGCTGAGTGCTGACTGCTGCTTTACGACCCGACATACCGCGCATACAGGCTGCGCGCGACGGCGGTGTCGGTTGTGCCCTTGATGATGGCGCGCCCGTCGGGAAACAGCGTCATCTCATAGGGCTCGCGCCAGAACCTGAGCACGAACTCGTTGTGACGCACGGCGCCGTGCGGGCGCAGGCGGCCTTCCATCTCGTCGAAGTCCACCGGACGCGAGCGCTCGTGGATCTGCACCGAGTTGCGGCCGCAGAGCGTGATGTGCGCGCGCCCCTCACCCGCCAGGTGGACGAATTCGCGCTCGGCGCAGCATCGGCAATCGGCGCGCCGCACCGACGCCGAGACCGATCCATAGGTGTTTTTCCAGACGTCGAGCGAGACGAGCGTGTTGCGAAGCTGGTCGCGGGCCCCTACCAGCAGCTTCAGGGCCTCGGTGCCGGCGATCGAAGCGATCATGCTCACCACCGAGCCGAGAATGCCCGCCGTGTCGCACGTCTCCAGCGGACCGCCCGGCGGATCGGGGAACAGGCAAACCAGGCACGCGGTCTGGTACGGGAGCACGTTCATGGTCACTCCGTAGCTGCCGACCCCGGCGGCGTAAATCCACGGCACACGCTCGCGCACGGCGTAGTCGTTGATCAGGTAGCGCGTCTCGAAGTTGTCGGTGCCGTCAAGGATCAGGTCAACTCCGCCCAGCAGCTCTTCGGCGTTTTCAGGGGTAAGGTCGGCGACGCGCGCGTCCACCGCGATCTGGGAGTTGAAGCGCGCGATCTGGCGCGCGGCGGCGATTGCCTTGGGCAGCGCTTCGGCGGCATCGGCTTCGTCGAACAGCGACTGCCGCTGCAGGTTGCTGGCCTCCACGTAGTCGCGATCGATGATGCGCAGCGTGCCCACGCCGGCGCGCGCCAGCAGCGCAGCCAGCGCCGAACCGGTGGCGCCGCAGCCCGCCAGCGCAACCCGTCCCTGCGCGAGCCGGCGCTGGCCCTCGGGGCCGATGCCGGGGAACAAGATCTGCCGCGAATAGCGTTCTTCTGAAGGTAACGGCATTGCCGCGTCCAGCAGTTATTATAGGTGCCGCTCGCGGCCGAGAGACCTCTGACGCGCCGCCGGAGATGCCGCGGGCGTGAGCTGTTGCCCGCCAGAGTTGACGGGCAGGCAAGTGCAACAGCGTGAAAGCGAAGCTTCATCGAATCAAGCAGTCCTTGAGTCCTTGAACCCGGACCAGACCGGGTCTGTCTTCGCGGGCGGAGTCTCTTAGATTGCGTTTTCGGATCAACGCGCTAAAGCTCTGCGCGGCAGCCATCCTGTCGCTGGCATGGTGTGCGGCGCAGACCACGGCGAACGGGGCCGCCGCACAGGTCCCGGCGCGGAACGCGCTTCCGCCCGGCTCGCGCGCCGCCGACCCGCCACGCGCGGCGCCGCCGGTCCCGCCTCCGGCGGGGAATCCGCTCAGCTATTTCGGCCTCAAGGTTGCCGCCATTGAGGTGCGCAGCAACGCCACGGTCTCAGCTGACGAAGTGCTGCGGCTCCCGCAGAAGGTGAACGAGCCGCTGGACAAGAACAAGCTGCGCCGCAGCATCCAGCAGCTGTTCGCCACGGGCAAATTCGCCGACATCCAGGTGGAAGCCGACCGCACGCAGAAGAACGAGGTCGCGCTGGTCTTCATCGCGGAAGAGAACTATTTCGTCGGCTTCATGACCATGACGGGAGCGCCGCGCCCGCCCACGGCCGAGCAGCTCATCAACGCCACCAAGTTGCAGCTCGGCGAGCTGTACACGGAGGAGAAGCTGCAGGCGGCAATTCGCGGAATCCAGCGCGTGATGGCCGACAACGGCTACTACCAATCCAGCGCGGACGTGCGCAAGGAGCCGCATTCCGACACCCAGCAGATCGACCTGCACTTCACCGTGCACCCCGGCAAGGTGGCGCGCATCGGCCAAATCAAGGTTGAGGGCCAGGCCGGCTATCCCCCGGAGCAAGTCGCCCACATCGCAAAGCTGAAGCCTGGCGAGAAGGTGAGTGTTGACCGGCTGAACAAGGCGCTGCAGCGCCTGCGCAAAAAGTACCAGAAGCAGGGACGGCTGGAAGCGCAGGTTGCGCTGGTGGACCGGGTCTATCACCCGGAGAGCAACGCGCTCGACTACGCGTTCAGCATCCATCGCGGTCCCAAGGTCGAGGTGCGCCTGGAAGGCGCCCGCCTGAGCGGCCGCAAACTGAAAAAGTACGTCCCGGTGTACGAAGAAAGCGCTGTGGACGACGACCTGCTGAACGAAGGCCGCCGAAACCTGCGCGATTACTTCCAGACGAAAGGCTATTTCGACGTCCAGGTGGACTTCAGCCACAAGGACGACCCCGCCAGCGACCGCGCGTTCGTTATCTACACCGTGAATCTTGGCCCGCAATACGATCTTGACGCGGTGCTCTTCCAGGGCAACAACTACTTCAACGACGACGTGCTCCGCGAGCGCATCCAGGTGCAGCCCTCCGGCGGATTGCTCGCTCATGGCCGCTTCAGCGAAACCATGCTGGTGCGCGACAAGGAATCCATCGAAGCGGTGTACAAGGCGAACGGCTTCTCCAAGGTGCAGGTGCAGCCGATGGTGCAGAAGGACTACCGCGGAAAGGCCGGACACCTGGCGGTGTCGTTCCACGTCGTCGAGGGCCCGCAGCAGCGGGTGGAGTCGCTCAACATCGTCGGCAATCGCAGCATTCCGGTCGAGGAACTGAAGGCCCTCATCAACACCCTTCCGGGACAGCCCTATTCGGAATTCACCGTCGCCGGCGACCGCGACTCGGTGCAGAACTACTACTTCAATCATGGATTCCTGAACGTGCGGGTTGAGGCGACGGCGCAGCCCGATCCGAAAGACCCGGCGCAGGCCGCGGTGACCTACACCATCCATGAAGGCGCGCAGGTGTTCGTGGACCGCGTTCTCTTCTCCGGGCTGCACTACACGCGGCCCTCAACCGTCGGACACCAGTTCGAGCTCTGGAACGGCGATCCGCTCAGCCAGAGCCGGATGCTCGACACGCAGCGCAAGCTTTATGACCTTGGCCTGTTCAACCAGGTGAACATGGCCGTGCAGAATCCCGACGGCGCGGCGCAGCGCAAGAACTTGCTGACGCAGTTCGACGAGGCGCGCCGCTGGACCATCACCTACGGCCTTGGACTGGAAATTCAGACCGGCACTGGCGCGCTCCCGAACTGCGACACGGCGATTCCGGCGTGCGTCGCCGAGCGCCAGGCGGCAGCCAGCGGTGAGAACACCGGCGTGAGCCCGCGCGTGTCGCTCGACATCACGCGCACGAACTTCCGCGGGCGCGACCACAGCATCGTGTTCAAGTCGAACTATGGCCGGTTGCAGAAGCGCGCCTCGCTGGCCTACGAAGCGCCCCGGTTCTGGGACGTGGACAAGCTGAAGTTCACCGGCACCATCTTTTACGACAACTCGCGCGACGTTTCCACCTTCGCCTCCGAGCGGCTGGAGGGGTCGCTGCAGGTGCAGCAAAAGCTCAATCGCGCCGACTACCTCCTCTATCGGATGACGTACCGCCGGGTGAAGGTCGACCCGACCACGCTGGTCATCAGCCCCGACCAGATTCCGCTGTTGTCACAGCCCGTGCGGGTGGGGATCCCGAGCTTCTCATACATCCGCGACCGTCGCGACGATCCGATTGACACGCACAAGGGGTACTACAACACGTTCGACTTCGGCGTTGCCTCCGGCGTCTTCGGATCGGAAGCGAATTTCAGCCGCCTGCTGGTGCAGAACAGCAGCTACTGGCAGCTTGGCCGGCGCAAGTTTGTGCTGGCGCGGACCACCCAGATCGGGTTCGCAGAGCCGTTCAGCGGCCCGGTGAAGGACCAGAACGGCAACCTGGTGCCTCCGTTCATCCCCCTGCCGGAGCGCTTCTTCGCCGGCGGCGGGAACACACACCGCGGATTCGCGCTGAACCAGGCGGGCCCGCGTGATCCGGGCACCGGCGCGCCGCTGGGAGGCGGCGGGCTGTTGCTCAACAGCGTGGAATTGCGCCTGCCGCCGCCCACGCTGCCCTTCCTGGAAAACAACCTGAGCTTCGTGATCTTCGAGGACGCCGGAAACGTGTTCAACGATCCGGGCGACATTCCGCACAGCGTGTTTCGCCTTCAGCAGCCGAACAGGAGCCAGTGCGAAACGCTCGATCCGAACGCGAATTGCAGCTTCAACTACCTGTCGCACGCAGTGGGACTGGGCGTCCGATACAAGACGCCGATCGGGCCCCTCCGGTTTGACTTTGGCTACAACCTGAATCCGCCCACGTTCCCCGAGCGCCAGGGCAGCCTGATCAAGACGCTTTCGCACTTCAACTTCTATTTCAGCATTGGGCAGTCCTTCTGATGAGGGTGCGCCGTCTCCAACTCGCCTTCGCCGTGGCCGTGGCGCTGTGGTGTGTGCGCGTGCCGCTCGCGGCCGAAGCGGGCGAGATCATCGAGCGCATCGTGGTGACGGTCAACAATCGCCCCATCCTGCAGAGCGACCTCGATGACGAAGTGCGCCTGGAGGCGTTCCTCGACGCCCGGCCGCTGGGGAGCATCTCTGACGCCGATCGCAGCGCGGCGCTGGGCCGTTTGATTGACCGCGCGCTGATCGATCAGCAGGCGGATGAGGTGAACCTGCGCCGCGCCACCGACCAGGAAGTGGCGCAGCAGGTGCGGCAGGTCCGCTCACAGCATCCTGCCGGCGCGCGTGACGATACCTGGCAGCAGGCGCTGCGCAGCTATGGACTGGAGGAGTCGGACCTGGCCGCGCGCGTACGCTCGCAACTGGATGAACTGCGCTTCATCGATCAGCGCTTCCGTCCGGCGGTGCGCATCAGCCTGGGTGAGGTGCAGCGCTACTACCGGGACCAGTTTCTGCCGGAGTTGCAGAAAGCCGGCGCCGAGCCGCGTCCACTGAAGGAAGTGCAGCCGCAGATCGAGGAGGTGCTGACGCAAGAGCGGCTGACCAACATGCTCTCCAACTGGCTGCAAACCCTGCGTGGGCAGGCAAGCATCAACTACCGCGGCGTTCCGCCGCCGCCGGCAGCGTCGGCGCAATCGGCGCCGCCCTTGTCGCGCGCCGACGGAGCACACTGAGTCGCAGCATGGCTGACGAAGACATCAGTCCGCAGGCGGCGCCGAAGAGGAGCAGCAACGCGCTGCGCCTGGGCATTGGTGTGTTGCTGATCGGGATGGTGGTGTTTGGCGCGTGGTATCTGACCAGCCCGCGGTTCGCCAGCTATGTGACGGGCAGGGTGGTCGCGACGATTGACCAAGCCACCGGCGGACACGCCAGCATCGGGCAACTGCGCTGGAACCTGTCGAAGCTGGAAGTCGAGGTCCGTGACTTCACGATTCGCGGCCGCGAGGCGGCAGGGGAAAAGCCGCTGGCGCACGCCGGCCGGCTCTTCGTCCGGCTCAAGGTGTATTCGATTTTCGGCGGCGACTTCGGCATTCGCTTTCTCAGCCTGGAACAGCCCGTCATCCACCTGATCACCTATCCCGACGGCACAACAAACCTGCCCACACCCAGGCGCAAAGGCGCGAGCAAGCGCACGCCGATCGAAGAGGTGTTTCACCTGGCGATTGACCGCGCCGAGATTCACGACGGCCTGCTGCTCTACAACAACCAGGCCCTGCCGCTCGACTTCAGCGCCAACAACATGCAGGCGGCCATGACGTATGCGCCCGCCGACAATTGCTACCACGGCCAAATCAACCTCGGCAAACTGGACGCCAAGTTCCAAGACATGCGGCCGGTGTCGGCCGTTTCTGAGATTGACTTCAGCCTGTTTCCGACACGGGTGGAACTGCGCGCCTTCCGCCTGACGAGCGGCAAGTCGAAGCTGGAGGCGAGCGGCGAGCTGGTGAACTTCAACGATCCGCGCATCGCCCTGGCGTATCGCGCCACGCTCGACCTGGCCGAGGCGGGCGCGATCACCCGCAATCCAAGGCTGCGCGGCGGCGTGGCCGACCTGAACGGCAAGGGCTCGATGTCACGTGCCGGGTTCAACTCCGACGGCCGCCTGCAACTGCGCAACGGCGTCGTGGAAATGGACGGTTCACGCCTTGCCGGGCTCGATGGTGGCGCGAATTTCATCATCAATCCGGAGAAGGTGCAGCTCACGAGCCTGTTCCTCAAGCTGCTTGGCGGCGCCCTGACCGGCAACGCCAGCGTGCTGAACTGGTCGGCCAAGCCGGGCGTGGAGAAGCCGCAGCAGGGAAGCGCGCTGCTGGAAATCCGCAATTTGCAGGTCGAGGCCGCGGCCGCGACCCTGGCCGGCGAATCGCGTCCGCTGAACAAGGTGAAACCGGCGGGATCGCTGAGCGGCGTAGTCTCGGCGCACTGGACGGGCTCGCCCGCCAATGTGGTGGCGCAACTGAGCCTGGAGTCGGTGCCTCCGGCACAGCCGGCCGGCGACCAGGTCCCGCTCACGGCCCGACTCGAGGCCACCTACAACGCGCCGCACCAAACGCTCGACGTTCAGCAGCTCAACGCTGCCACGCGGGCCACCAACGTGGAAGGCGCCGGATCCATTGGCCGCGCCAATGCGAACCTGCGCTTCCGGCTGAACACCACCAACCTGGTCGAGTTCGAGCCGGCCCTGGCTGCTTTCGGCATGCGCCGCCTGCCGGTGGAGCTGGGCGGCAGCGCGACCTTCAACGGCGCCGTTTCCGGCAAGCTGAAGACGCCAACTTTGTTCGGACACCTTGAAGTTTCAAATTTCAACTCAATCTTCTGGTTGCCGGAAAATCCTCAAGCACAACTTCAACCCGTGGCCCAGCCGCAATCGGGGGCCAGCCCTGCCACGCCAGCGAAGACGCGCGAGGTGAAATTGCACTGGGACCACCTGGGCGCTGACCTGCTGTACGCGCCTGCGCGGGCCAGCGCCGAGCAGATTGTTCTGCGGCACGGGAAGACGCAGATCACGGGCGCGGCCCAAATCGGCCTGCAGCAGGGAAGGACAACCGACGCGAGCCCGATCGGCGGATCCATCCGGCTGAGCGATGGCGACCTGGCCGAGTTGCAGCAGATTGCCGGCTACAACTACCCGCTGCGCGGCACGGTGAACGCCGCGATGAATGCGTCGGGCACGCTGGCGAACCCGCGCGCCAACGCCACGCTGGCGATCACCAGGGCGAAAGCGGGCAGCGAGCCGATTGACTCGCTCACCCTCGAGGTGTCGCTCGCCGACCGCAACCTCGATGTCAGCAGCTTCGCGGTGGCGAATCCCGCCGGACGCATTGCCGGCACGGCGGGCTACAACCTGAACGCAAGAACATTCCGCTTCAACCTGCGCGGGACCGGCATTGACCTGGCGAAGCTGCAACTGCTCCAGACGGTGCGCACTCAGGTGACCGGCCGGGCCACGCTGGTGGCGCAGGGTTCGGGCGCCCCCGGCGCGCCGTCGCTGAACGGCAGCCTGCAGATGCAGAACGTGGTGGTGAACGGCGAGAACGTCGGCAACATCTCGCTGGCGGCGGTGACGCAAGGCTCCGATCTGCGCCTGACCGGCAGCGCCAACTTCGAGACGGCGACGCTCAACGTGGATGGCAGCGTGCGCCTGCGCGGCGATTTTCCCGGACGCGTGACCCTGCACTTCGCCAACCTCGACGTGGATTCCGCGCTCCGCGCTTACCTGCAAGGCCGCGTGACCGGGCACTCCTCCATCAACGGCGACATCCGCGCTGAGGGTCCGTTGCGGCGTCCGGCGGACCTGAACGTGGTCGGCGAGATTCGCCAGTTCTCGATGGAACTGGAGCGCGTGCGGCTGCGCAACGACGGGCCGGTCCGCTTCACCCTCGCGCAGGAACAGGTGCGGCTGGAGCAGTTGCGCATCGTGGGCGATGAAACCGAGTTCTCCGCCGCCGGCGCCATGCGGCTGGACGCGGGCAAATCGCTCGACGTGAAGGCGAATGGGCACGTCAACATGCGCCTCATCGAGAGCGTGAATCCGGCGTTCAACTCCAGCGGGCAACTCACGATGGAAATCGCCGCCACCGGCAGCATGGCGAGGCCGGTGCTGAACGGCCAGATTCAAATCCAGAATGCCTCCATCTCCTACATCGACCTGCCGAACGGACTGAGCAACGTGAACGGCAGACTGGTGTTCGACCAGGGCCGCCTGGAGGTGCAGCGCCTGACGGGCTACACCGGCGGCGGCGCGCTGAACATCACAGGCTTCATCACGTATACGAACGGAATCGGCTTCAATTTGCGGGCGCGCGCGAAAGAGATACGGCTGCGCTATCCGCCGGGAGTGAGCTCTGGAGCCGACGCCGACCTGCGCCTCACCGGCACGCCGCAAAACTCGCTGCTGGCCGGCGACGTGACCGTGACCAAGTTTGCGCTCGACACCCACTTCGACTTCTCGCTCTACCTGGCGCGCGCCAAGCAGCCGCCCTCGCTGCCCAGCCCCGATTCGCCGCTCAACACCCTGCGGCTCGACATTCACGTGGTCTCCACGCCCGAGCTGCAGGTGCAGACCTCGATGGCCAAGCTCTCGGGCGACGTGGACCTGCATCTGCGCGGCGCCGCGAGCCGCCCAGTCGTGCTGGGCCGCGTGAACATCGTGGAAGGGAACATCTTCTTCAATGGCACCACCTACCAGTTGGAGCGCGGCGACGTCACGTTCACCAACCCGGTGCGGATCGAGCCGGTGCTGAATGTGGAGGCCTCGGCGCGTGTGCGCGACTATGACATCACCATCGGCCTGCACGGACCGATCGACCGTCTTTCGACCACCTACCGCTCCGATCCGCCGCTGGCCTCGGCCGACATCATCGCGCTGCTCGCCTTCGGACGCACCCGCGAGGAGTCCGTCTACGCGCAGAACACGGCCACCTTCACCGAGACGGCGTCAAACGCCATCCTCGGGCAGGCGCTGAATTCGGTGGTGAGCAACCGGGTGGAAAAGCTGTTCGGCGTCAGCCGCATCAAGATCGATCCCCAGGTGGGCACGGCGACGTCGAACCCGACGGCGCGGCTGACCATCGAGCAAACCGTGTCGAACAAGATCACCATGACCTACATCACGGACGTGACGCAGTCGTCGCAGCAGGTAGTGCAGCTGGAATACAGCGTGAACCGCAACTTTTCCGTGATCGCCGTGCGCGACCAGTATGGCGTGGTCTCGTTCAACATCCGCTACCGGCAGCGGAAGCGGTAGCGCCCTTCACCACAGAGAGCGCGGAACGCAGAGCCAAAAAGGCAAGAGCACAAAGGCAAAAAGGCACAAAGGCAAAAGGCAAAAGGCAAAAGGCACAAAGGCAAAAAAAACAAGGTCGCTTCGCAGCTCGGTTTACTTTTGCCTTTTTACTTTTTCCGTTTGCCTTGTTGTTTCTCCGCCTCTCCGTGTCTCCGCGGGTAGAATTGCGTCGTGCCAGGAATCTTCCGCAACGTCGCCACCACACTGGAAATGATCAAGTGGGAGCACTCCATCTTTGCGCTGCCGTTTGCCCTGTGTGGAGTGATGCTGGCGTCGGCGGGCGGCGAGCTGCCCTGGCGCAAGATTGGATGGGTCGTCGTGGCGATGGTGGCGGCGCGCTCGGCCGCGATGGCCTTCAACCGGCTGGCCGACGCTGAGATTGACGCCGCCAATCCGCGGACGCGCACGCGCGCTTTGCCGGCGGGGACGCTCTCGCGCGGCTTCGTCGGCGGTTTCGTGCTGGCGTCATGCGCGGTGTTTGCCCTCGCCGCCGCCCGGCTCAACCCGCTGGCATTCGCGCTGTCGCCCGTCGCGCTGGTTGTCCTGCTGGCGTACTCCTACACCAAGCGCTTCACGCGCTGGTCGCACCTGGTGCTGGGATTCGCGCTCGGCATGGCGCCGGCGGCGGCATGGATCGCCGTGCGCGGCTCGCTCGATCCGCGCATCCTGCTGCTGACGGCGGCTGTAACGTTCTGGGTGGCGGGCTTCGACGTGCTCTACGCCTGCCAGGATTACGACTTCGACCGCGCGACAGGCCTGCACTCCATTCCGCGCGCGTTCGGCATTCGCGCCGCGCTGGTAACGGCGAGAGCGTTCCACGTCATCATGCTCGTGCTGCTCGCTCTGCTGGTGAACTGGTTCCATCTCGGCCCGGTGGCGATGGCGGGAGTCGCCGTGGTCGGGCTGCTGCTGGCGTGGGAGCACTCCCTGGTGCGCGCCAACGACCTGAGCCGGCTCAACGCCGCGTTCTTCACCATGAACGGCGTGATCTCGGTGGTGTTCTTCCTTTTTGTGGCGGCCGACCTGGTGTTGCAACCGGGACGGCCTTGAGCCGCGAGCAAACGCCGCTCCGGCAGAACGCAACAGGGTTTCGCACGGTGGAGCAGGCCGGAAAAATTGGCTGACAGGCTATGAAACAGGTGCGTCATGATACGTCATCCCTTTAGATAGTCTTGACTAGTTGGTCGCCCGCGTCTAAGGATGCCCGCACAGGAGGTGAACGATGAGGAGAAACATTCTCGGAATCGCCGTTTTGTGTGTTCTTCTTACGGTGGGCGCTGAGGCGAACACGTGTGGACACGCTGACGATGTCTTTTATAACGACTGCAACAGCTGCGGTGGTGGGTCGCCCGACAGCCCCTCTGTCTCGGGGCATTGTTGCGAGTGGTTCCCGCAGATGGACTGTTGTGGAGTGTGGATCGAGAAAGTTGGTGATGGTGTTTGCCACATTGCTGAACTGAGGTCACCGGAGACAAGAGCGCAGGTCCTCTTAGCCGCTGAGCAGTCTGACCTACTCTTGCCCGACTGCAACGGTGCATTTGTTCCGGCAGAGTGGCTGCTCGCGAAGGAATTCAAAGCGCTAAGACTTCATCGTAGCACTCCGTCGCGTCTGATGCCGAGTGCGAGGAAGCGGTCGTGATTGGCTCAGCCCTCGTTCTCGCATTGGCGACAGTCCTCGGCTCGACGCAACTCAAAACTGCGGCGGAGTCCGTGCCGACTGTAGAACTCGGTGTCACTAAGAGGACAAAGATAAGGCTTAATGCGACTGGGGTCTTGCTGGGGCTACCCGTTCAGTGTGACGGCGAGGGGCGGATTTTAGGGCGACCAATGGGTACTGCCGCGCAAGGCGATGCCGTATTGGTCGAAGCGAGTGGCAAGGAACCAGTAGCCTTTTCAGTCTCCCGAATCAACGACGTCGAGGAACCACGGTTTGGCCGATTCTTCATTGGGGGGAATCGTGTGTATCTGCTTGTATCGGGTACGGAGAACGGTCAACGCAAACAAGCTACGATACGGGCACCGGACGGCTCGGTCTCAGTCGCAGCTGAGACTTTGGGCAGGCAACGTCAATATATTGCTCAATTTGACCTAGACGGAAACTATCTCCGGAGCGTCAAGCTCGATCTTCCTTTTCGAGTTACGCAAATAGCTGCTTTTGATGACGGTACCTTTGTGGCGGCTGGGTTCGATGAGGAGCGGCATGCAGCGACGACCGCGCTGCTGGACTCATCCGGCCAGTTTCTTCACTCTGTTGAGATGGAGTCGGACGTAAGGATGGAAGACGGCTGGCTCAAGGAGCGCGCCGATACGGCTGGAGTGTCGCCTGAAGTAGCGTTTGAGAGGGCAGTGATGGCGTCGGAGTTCATCCCGGACGGAAACTCCATTTTGCTCTTTCGCCGCAGGCAGCCCGTTCCCGTATTTGCGGTGCAGAGGACGGCGCAGGCGACGGCGAGACGCCTTGGCCTGCCGGAGGGGTGGTTGGCGCTGACGCTGAAGTCAGGAAAGGATGGCTGGCTTGTATCGGCGACGAAGCAAGCCAGCGACGGTGCTGGCCAAGACCTCACCCTGTTTCTCGTTAGCCGGACGGACGGCTCGGTTATTCGCCGATACAAATACCCGCCGACTGTCGGTGTTGGGTTGGCGTGCTTCGACAACGAGGTGATGACCTTTGTCCGGCGCGATCCGATTAATGGATTCGAGCTCGTAGAACTCGCACCAGAGCTCAAGGGTTCTCCGGCAGAGGCAAGATAGGAGCGCCGGTTTTAGACTGCCCGGTCGCCCAAGAGGCAGGTCAGCCATAACAAGCACCGGCGACGCCCCTTACCACTGGCCACGCGCGCTTTCGCGCCTGTATCATCAAACGTGATGCGCTCCGCCGCCAGGCATGCATTCCAGACCAGCGACCCGGCGCTGACGCCCATTGCCGGCAAAGTCCTCGCCGGCGAGCGGCTGTCGGCCGACGACGCGCTGGTGCTGTATCGCTCCGGCGACGTGCTGGCGATTGGCTGGCTGGCCAACCACGTCCGCGAGCGGATGCATGGCGACCGCACGTACTTCAACGTCAACCGGCACATCAATCCCACGAATGTGTGCGTGGCGGCGTGCCGGCTGTGCGCCTTCGGCCGCAAGAAGGACGCGCCCGGCGCCTACACCATGGCGCTGGAAGAAGCGTTCCAGACGGCCGCCTCGGGATACAGCGAGGCGGTCACCGAGTTTCACATTGTCGGCGGCCTGCACGCCGACCTGCCGTTCCAGTATTTCCTCGACCTGATCTCCGGGTTGAAGGAGCGTTTTCCGGGCGTCCACCTGAAAGCGTTCACCATGGTGGAGATCGGCTTCTTCGCCAAGCTCTACAAGATGAGCGAGCGCGACGTGCTGCTGCAGCTCAAGGCCGCCGGCCTCGATTCGCTGCCCGGCGGCGGCGCGGAAATTTTTGCCGACCGCGTGCGCCACATCATTTGCGATCACAAGATTGACGGCGACCAGTGGCTGGCCACGGCCAAGCTGGCGCACGAGCTGGGGCTGAAGTCGAACGCCACCATGCTCTACGGCCACGTGGAGAACGACGAAGACCGCGTGGACCATCTGCTCAAGCTGCGCGCGCTGCAGGACCAGACCCACGGCTTCCAGACGTTCATCCCGCTGGCCTTCCACCCCGAGAACACCGCGCTCCGCCATCTGCCGAAAACGACCGGCTTCGACGACATCAAGAACATCGCCGTGGGCCGCCTGGTGCTCGACAATTTCCCGCACATCAAGGCCTACTGGCAGATGATGTCGGCCAAGGTGGCGCAGATCTCGCTGCGCTTCGGCGCCGACGACCTCGACGGCACCGTGATCGAAGAGAAGATCTACCACGACGCCGGCGCCACCACCCCGCAAGGCCTCCGCCGCCAGGAGCTGGAGCGCCTCATCCGCGAAGCCGGACGCGATCCGGTCGAGCGCGACACGCTGTATCGGCCGGTCACGCGGACGGAGACGACGGTCAGCATCGGCGTGTAACGCGTTTGCCGAATTGCCGAACGGCGGAACTCCCGAAGTTAGAACCTCAAAAGTGTCCTAGCCGTCACCAATTCCTTGAAGGAGGTTGAATTTCAATTCGGCAATTCGGCAGTTCCGCAGTTCCGCAATCAGAGGCACTCTCCAAGCTTCCTCTTCAGAAACCTCCTCTCCGGCTCCGAGCACGGCAGCTCCAGTGCACGCCGATACGACTCCGCGGCAGCGGCGCGGTCGCCGGCGTCGAGCAGCAGGCGCGCGCGCACGGAAAAAAACAGGTAGTACTTGTTCATCCATGGTGAGGTGCCGAGGGGTTCGAGTTCCGTCAGCGCCGCGCGCGGGCCGCGGACTTTGCTGACGGCCACGGCGCGGTTCAGCGCGACCACCGGCGACGGATTCAGCGCGAGGAGCTGGTCGTAGAGCGCCAGGATCGCCTTCCAGTCAGTGGCACTCGGGTCCTTGGCGCGGGCGTGGACGGACGCGATCGCTGCCTGCACGTGGTACTCGGAAATCACATCGCCGGCTGCGCACTGAGTGAAGTGGTGGAAACCGAGCGAGACCAGGCGCTCGTCCCAGCGGGCGCGGTCCTGGTCATCGAGCAGGACCAGGTCGCCGCGCTCGTCGGTGCGCGCGGGCAGGCGCGCGGCCTGGAAGGCCATGAGCGCGACCAGCGCGTGCGCCGTGGGCGGTCCCAGCGCGGACGCCGCCACCAGCCGGCCAAGCCGTAGCGCTTCGCGGCAGAGATCCTGTCGCACCAGGTCTTCGCCCTCGTGCGCGGCGTAGCCCTCGTTGAACATCAGGTAGATCACTTCCAGTACCGAATCGAGGCGCTCGGCGAGTTCCGGGCCGCGTGGCAGCTCGAAGCTGAGCTGAAGCTGCTTGATCTGCTTCTTGGCGCGCACCAGGCGCTGCGCGATGGTGGGTTCTTCGGCGAGGAACGCGCGCGCCACCTCGCGCACGCTGAAGCCGCCCACGGTTTTCAGGCTGAGGGCGACGCGGGCGTCGCGCGGCAGCGCGGGATGGCAGCACATGAAGACCATGCGCAGCTCATCGTCGCGAAGGTCGGTGCTCATAGCGGGCTCGCTGCGCGACTTGCTCCGCTCGAGTTCGGCGGCAATGGCCGCAGACTTCTGGGCGAAGACCGAGTTGCGCCGCACGACGTCGAGCGCGGCGTTGCGCGCGGCCTGGAAGAGCCATCCGGCGGGATTTTCCGGGATGCCGCTGTAAGGCCACTTCTGCAGCGCCTTGAGCAGCGCCTCCTGCACCACTTCTTCGGCCAGTTCCAGGTGCTCGGGGCCGAGAAGCCGTGTGAGGTAGGCGACCATCTGTCCCGCGCGGCTCCGAAACAGATGGTCCACCATGCCGGCGACCTGGGGCTCGGAGCCCGCGGTCGCGGGTCGGGCATTGCTCAGGGCCGCCGCTTCGCCTGCGAGATCCATCAGCCTCCCAGGTTGTCCACCTCGCGGACTTCGATGGTGCCGCCGAAGCCGAGGTGCGGATGGTCCTTGGAGCGTTCCACCGCCTGGTTGTAGTCGGAGGCCTCAATCAGGTAGTAGCCGCCGAGCACTTCCTTGGTCTCGCTGTAGGGACCGTCGGTGACGCGGGCGTTGGTCTTGCCGCGAAGCACCTTGCCCACGTCGTTGGTGAGTTTGTGGCTGCCTTTCAGGAAGCCGGACTGGCTGGCCTTCATGCCCCAGGCCACGTATTTCTCGATGGCCTTCTGCATTTCTTCCGGGCTGAACTTCATCCAGTCGGCCGGGTTGGCGTAGAGCAATAGAAGATATTGCGCCATCAGTTTTTCTCTCCTTGATTATCGGACGCGAGTGTACGTCACGTCTTCGGTGAACTTGGTTTTGCCGGCCTCGACGAACTGCCAGTTGCTGGAGAAGTGGTCGGGGTCGGTGAATTTGAATCTGGCGGTGTGCATGTGTCCGGCGCCGGGGGCGATGTTGGAGCCGCCGGCGAAGTCGAACGCCAGGTCGCCGGTTGCGGGCGAGAAGCGGCGCGCCGTCATGCGCGGCTGGTTGCCGGCCATGCAGTAGTGCGTGAGCACCAGGTTGCCGTTTTCCAGCGTGTACATGGTCACCATCTCCTGCTCGGGATGGTTCACGAAGTTGAAGCGTTCGAGCACAGCCGACCCGCTGGCGATCACCTTGTAGCTGATGGTGGCGTCGCCCTGCGGCGTGCCCTTGCTCTCCCAGTTGCCTTCCAACGACTTGATGCGCTGGAAGGCCGCGGTGGCCGCGTCCTTGCTCAGGGCGGGCTTTTCCGCTGCCATCGCGCAGACCGGCAGCAGAAGCGCAATTGCCGCCGGAATCCAATGCTTTCTCATCGTCCTCTCCCGGGGAGCTGCCCTTCGGAAGCAGGCGCTCCGTTCCTTTCGCCCGGTAAACGAAGGAAAGACGTGGGAATCGACACGACGGCTCAACTTTATTTGGGGATTAAGACGTGCGCTGGGTGTCCGCCAGGTGCCTGCAGAGGAACAAATGCCGGCCCTCGCTCCGGGGTCGTGGCGGACCCTGGACTGCGTGGCGCGGACGCCCTCGTCGGCGCCCACCCGGCTTGAAGACGGACCCTGACAGCGACCGGCGCCGGTTGCCGCGCCTTCGGCGCCCGACAGAACCGCTGTTCGTCACATTTCACACACTCGGATGTGCGGAGCTTCCCCCGGATGCTCGCGACGTGCGCTCCAATGCGTCCTGCGCGAGCACGCCTTCAGGGTGCATCTGCACGCTGCGGTGGTGATGCGGGAGCATTTGCATCTTCTCTTCAGTCCGCAGCGGAATGCTGACGGGAACGCCCACAGCCTGCGAACGATCATGCAGGCCATCCCGAGCGTCTCGGCCCGCCAGGAGGATGCCTTGGCAAGGCAAATCGTGAGCTGCTGCGGGCTGGAAAATGCAACCGTTGTTCACGCTTGCGCTTCTATGGACAAGACGGATGTACAATCCCTGCAACTTCCGTCCCCGGAGTCGGCTGTTTTGCTCCTGGGGACGGCTGCCACGCGGAACTGGCGGGATCTCTTGTTTCCCCCGAGGCTCCCATGAACGTGCATATCAGCTACAAGGTCCCGAAGTCGCCCGACATCGAGCACGTCTTCCGTCAAAACATCGAGAAGTTGCGGCGTCGCTTGCAGGTGTTCAAGCCTGAGCTGGTGCATCTGCATGCGGTGCTGGAACAGAGCTCGGCGCGCGAAGGGTTCGTGGTGTCGCTGAATCTGCGTTTGCCTTCCGGGCAGATGGCCGCCCGGGAAGCGGCGAACGGCGCGGTGCCGGTGATCAAGTCGGGATTCGAGCACCTGCTCGACGAGGTCTCGAAGCACAAGGACTTGCTGCGCAGCGAGCAGAAGTGGGTTCGCCGGCGGCGCGTGGGCCGCGCGCTCTCGCCGCAGGTGCCGTTCGAACAGACGCTGGCGGCGGTCCATCCGCCGCAAGCCACGGTGGAAGACATCAGCTCGTGGCTGAACACGAATCTGCCGCGGCTGCGGCGTTACCTGGAGCGCGAACTGCGCTTCCGGCGCAACAGCGGCCAATGGGTGCCGCTGGACGTCACGCCGGCGGAGGTCCTGGACCAGCTCGTCGCCATGGCCCTCGACGATCGGCATCGTCCCGAGGCGCTGGCGCTGGAGCCCTGGCTGTTCCGGCTGGCGCAGAAGGCGATTGCCGAAGTGGTGCGCGGCGCGCATGAGCCCGCCGAGACCATTCCGTTGGAGGAGTCGGCGCGCCGGCAGAACGTGAACGGCAGCGACGAGCCGCACCTGCAGTTCCATCAGCCCGATGAGCGGCTGACGCGCGAAGATGTGATTCCCAACGGCGGCGCCAGTCCGGAGCAGATCGCCGCCTCCGACGAAATCATTGACCAGATCGAGGCGGCGCTGAAGGATGCTTCGCCCCTGGAACGCAACGCCTTTATCCTGTTCGCCATCGAAGGCTTCACGCCGGAAGAGATTGCCTCCATCAGCGACCACAAGGTCGAGGAAGTGAAGGCATCGGTTGAGTCCGCCCGCGAGAGGCTGCGAAAATCGGTGGTGAACGCCAGCAGCAAGTTCATCAGCAAGCTGCTCGAACACTCACGCATCGCCTGATTTCCCCAACAGGAGCCGGCCGCATGATGACGCGCGAAGAGCTTCGTACGTTGGCTGCTTTTGAGTCGCCGGAACACGGCGCCATTTCCTTCTACTTCCAGCCGTGGAAGCCGCGCGACCAGTCGCATCGCGACGAGAGCATCCTCGTCCGCGACCTGGTGCGCGCCGCCGAGCGGAGTGCGGACGGCCGCAAATCGCCGTCACGCGCCGACTTCGACCGGATCATGGCGCTTTCCGAGACACTGAAAAGCAATCACTCGCAGGCCAAGGCGGTGTTTGCCTGCGAGAGGGCGGGCCTTTGGCGTGAACTGGATTTGCCGGCCCGCCTGCCCCGCACGGAACTGTTCGTGAACCGGCGGCTGCATCTTCGTCCGCTGGCGGCGCTGCTCGACTCGGTGCCCCGGGCGGCGGTGGCGATCGTGGACCGCAAGCGCGCTCGCCTTTTCGACTTCTGCATGGACGAGATTACCGAGTTCGCTGATTTCCAGAGTGACATGCCGCGAATGGGCCGCAGCAGCTACGGCTACCAGGGCTACAACGCCGGGCACGTGGAGCGGCACGCCGAATATCACGCGATGCAGCACTTCAAGTACGTGGCCGACCGCTTGCTCGAGCGCTACGGCAACGGCAACGGCTTCGAGAAGCTGATCGTGGGATGCCGCGACGAAGTGTGGCCTGAGATCGAGGCCCAGCTCCATCCTTACCTGCGGAATGCGCTGGTGGGCCGGTTCTCGATGGACGTGGCTACGGCCGTGACCGAAGACGTCCGGCGGCAGGCGGCGCGCATCCTGGAAGCTGACCTGGCAAACCATCGCAGCGGGCTGGTGCGCGAGGTGCTCGGGCAGGCGCGGCGCAACGGCGCCGGCTCGGTCGGCCTGCGGCACGTGCTGGCGTCGCTGGAGCGCGCCGAGGTGCAGGCGCTGCTGGTTGGGTCGCGCTTCACGGCGGCGGCGGTGGAGTGCTCCAACTGCGGCCACGTGGACACGCGCATGGTGCGCGAATGCGCCGTCTGCGCGCATCCCACGCGCGAACTCGACGACGTGGTCGACGCCCTGGTGTCCCTGGCGCTGCGCAACAGCGCCGAGATTCTCTACGTGAGTGACGACGCCGAATTTGAGCGCGCCGGAAACGTTGGCGCGCTGCTCCGCTTCCGCGCCGACCAGAGGACTGCCGACAAGGTGGCAAGTTAGTTGATTCTCATGCTGGGCGAGGCCCGCGTCTTCCTGCGGGCCGAGCCGAAGCATCCCTGCTCCACCTGCTCTGCGGGGCACGGCAGGGGGTCCTTCGACTCGCCCGCGCGGAGCCCGCTGGCTTCGTTCAGGATGACTTCCCAAGGGATTTTCGTCCGTTCCCCCTCGCCCTCCTCCGGGTGTTATGCTTTCCAGTTTTCCTGGAGCAGAACTCATGAAATTTTCTCGCCGCGATTTTATCGGCAGCGCTGCCCTCGGCTCAGCTTCGCTCGCGTTCGGACTGGAGGCGCAGGAACGCAAAGAAACCGACCACAAGCCGGCGCAGTCGAAGACCGAGGCCGTTGCGCCGTCGGGGAAGCGTCCGGTGGTGATCTGCGCCAACAACGGGCGCAACTACATCGAGCGCGGATACGAGATCGTGAGCAAGGGCGGCGACACCCTCGAAGCGGTCATGTCCGTCATCCGCGGCCCGGAAGACGACCCCAACGACACCAGTGTGGGCCTGGGCGGGCTTCCGAATGAAGAAGGCGTGGTGGAGCTGGATTCATGCTGCATGCACGGGCCTACTCGGCGTGCCGGCTCGGTCGGCGGCGTGCGCAACATCAAGAACGTCTCCCTGCTCGCCAAGGCCGTGATGGAGCACACCGGCCACGTGATGCTCGTGGGAGAAGGCGCCGAGCGCTTCGCGTACGCCATGGGCTTTCCCAAGGAGAACTTGCTGACCGAACACTCGCGCAAGGTCTGGCTGCTGTGGAAGGAGATGCGCTCGAACCAGGACTGGTGGGGTCCGGGCATTGCCGATCCCAATTGGAAGCCGCCCACCACGCCGCCCGCGGCGCCAGCGTCGGAGCAGTGGCGCGAGCGCATAAAGAAGATGGAAGAGATGGCGGCCGGCCTGGGCATCGCGCCGGAACTGCGCTTGGCGGCAATCGAGGCGGTGCTCTATCCGCCGCACGGAACGATCAATTGTTCGGTCGTCAACGAAAAGGGCGAGATGAGCAGCGCCACCACCACCAGCGGCCTGGCGTGGAAGCTGCCGGGGCGCTGCGGCGATTCGCCGATCCTCGGCGCCGGCTGCTGGTGCGACCAGGACGTGGGCTCGGCGGGCGCGACCGGCAGCGGGGAAGAGAACATCAAGGTGGCGGGCGCGCACACCATCGTGGAGAACATGCGCCACGGCATGTCGCCGCGCGAGGCCGGCCTGGACGCGCTCAAGCGCATTGCCCGCAATCACAACAACGACATGACCCGGCTGCGCTATCTCGACATGGTGTACTACATCCTGCGCAAGGACGGCGCGTACGCGGGCGTCTCGCTGTGGAGCGGCAGCGCGGAGCGTCCGCGGCGCTTTGCCGTGCACGACGGCACGGCGCGGTCGGAAGACTGCGTGCCGCTGTTCCAGGGCGCGCCCATCGCCTGGCCGCCCACGCCGAGGCTGCCGAAAGAGAGCTAGCTGCTGCGTCCTCCATTTGGTCCGCAAGGATGTTCCAAGGCTGAATGCTGATTGCTGGGTGCTGATTGCTGCGCTACAGCTCCCGCCGTCCCTCGATCGCCTTCTGCATGGTGACTTCGTCGGTGTACTCGATGTCGGCGCCGGCGGGGATGCCGGTGGCGATCCGCGTGATGCGCACGCCGGAGCGCTTGAGCAGCTTGGAAAGATAAACGGCGGTCGCCTCGCCTTCGACGGTTGGGTTCGTGGCCAGGATCACCTCGTCAACGTCGCCTGATTCAATGCGGCGCACCAGCGCCGACGTCCGCAACTGCTCCGGGCCGACGCCCTGCAGCGGCGAGATGGCTCCGTGCAGCACGTGATAGACGCCGTTGTAGTGCCGCGTCTTTTCAACCGACGCAATATTGGTGGGCTCTTCGACCACGCACACCACGCGCTGGTTGCGCGTGGCCGAGCTGCAGTACACGCACGGGTCCACGTCGGTGATGTTGTTGCACTGCGAGCACAGGTGCAGGCGCGCCTTCACGTCGCGGATGGCGCCGGCGAGGGCCTCGGCGTCGTCGGCGTTGGAGCGCAGGATGTGGAAGGCCAGCCGCTGCGCGCTCTTTCCACCCACGCCGGGCAGCTTCTTCAGCTCGTCAATCAGGCGAGCCATGGGCTCGGCAAATTTGCTCATGGAATCGGGTAAGTGCGTAATCGGGTAATCGGGTAAATGGAAACAACGACGGTTGAATTTACCCGATTACCGGATTTCTCAATGTCCCGATTGTCCGAACATTCCTCCCAGTCCGCCCAGCATTCCACCGAGCGAACTCTGCAATTCCTGCTCGACCTTGCGACCGGCCTCGTTGACGGCGGCCATGACCAGGTCCTGGAGCATCTCGACGTCGCCCGACTTCACCGCCTCGGGCTCGATGCGCACTTCCAGCACCCGCTTCTGTCCGTTCATCTTCACCGTGACGCTGCCGCCGCCGGAGGACGCTTCGACCACTGTCTCGGCCATGCGCTTCTGCAGCGATTCATACTGCTGCTTGGCCTGCGCCATCAGGTCGCGGAGCTGATTGGGGTTGAAGCCCATAAAAACGGTTTCGAGTTTCCAGTTTCCGGTTTCTGGTTTTTGTGATGCCGATTTGCATCGTCACGCCAGACGTCGCCGGGGCGTCCGCGCAAAAAACTGGAAACGAGAAACGAGAAACTATTTCTTCTGATCAATCACCGTCCGTATCTCGGCCCCGAACTTCTCCTGCAGGCGCCGGACCACCGGGTCGTCGGCGGCGCGGGCGCGGGCGCTGCCGATGGATGCGGTGCGAGGCGCTTGGGCGCCGCCACTCGCGCCGTTGGGCGCGGCGCCGGGGACGACTTTGATCGTGAGTGCGCGACCGGCAGCGGCCTGCGCAGCGATGTTCACCACGCGACGCGCGTCGGCGCCCATCACCATGTCAATCATCGCTGCCGATTGCGACACCTTGATGACGAGGTCGTTGCCCTCGAGGCTCCACTGGCCGTCCTCGAGAAAACTGGCGGTTGCGCCCTGGCTGCCGGCTTCGAGATCGCCGAGGACGCGCGCGCGAAGAGCATCGATGCTGACGCGGGACGCGGGCGCCGGCAGAAGCGACGCTTCGACGCGTGCTTCCCGGGCCGGCTCGGCTACGGAAACGGCGCGTACTGCCGTAAGGCCGGCCGGCTGCGCACCCGACGCCGCAAGCGACAGCGCCGACGTCCCATCGCTCATCTCCCGGCGAAACGGATTGGGCGGCTCCGGCGCGTCGCCGCTCTTGCGCGCCCGATCGGCCTGGAAGGGCGACGAGCCCCCGCGCTGCGGCCCTGCCGGTTCGCTCGCGCCGCGCCCAGCGGAGGGCCTTGGTCCGCCAGGACGCGGAGGGACCGCCGCCGCGCGCGCACTCTCTCCCCCGGCCTGGCTGAGCAACTCTTCGACGGGCAGCAGCCGTTGCGCATGCACGAGCTTCAGCAGCCCGAGTTCGAGGTGAAAGCGCTGCTCCTGCTTCCAGCCGAGTTCGCTGTGCGTGCGCAGCATGATTTGCAGAAAGCGGGTCAGGTCTTCTTCGCTGAACTGTTCGGCCACACGCGCCACTCGCGCGCGTTCATCGGCAGAAATCTGCAGCAGCGGCGATTCGGCGCCGGCGACCTTGGCCACCACCGCGTTGCGCAGGAAGCGGACCAGTTGGCGCGCGAAGTGCGCCGGGCTCTCGCCCTCGGTAACGAGGCGATCGACCAGGCGGAGCACGTCTTCGCTGGAGTTGCGCGCCACCGCGCCGAGCATCTCCTCGAGCGTCTCGGAGGGGACCGCGCCGGCCAGCCGGCGCACGGTCTCCGCGGTGATCTTGCCGGTGGACGAGGCGATGGCCTGGTCCATGATGCTGAGCGCGTCGCGCAGGGAGCCGTCGCCGGCCTCGGCGAGCATGGCGAGGGCGGCGTCGTCAGCCGAGATTGTTTCGCGTCCGGCGATGTCGCGCAACTGGCGCACGATTTCGTCGAACTTCACGGCGTGGAAGCTGAAGTTCTGCGTGCGCGAGCGGATGGTCTGGGGAATGTCTTCCGGCTGCGTGGTGGCCATCATGAAGACAATGTGGCCGGGCGGCTCCTCGAGCGTTTTCAGCAACGCGTTGAAGGCGGCGTCGGTGATCTGGTGCGCCTCGTCGAGGATGTAGACCTTGTAGCGGTCGCGCGCCGGGCGGTATCGGGCCGCGTCCCGCAGCTCGCGGATTTCGTCGATGCCGCGGTTGGTGGCGGCGTCGATTTCGATCACGTCCACCGAACGGCTTTCGCGGATCTCGACGCACGATTCGCACTCGCCGCAAGGCTCCGGGACTGGTTTGTCACTCGACCGGCAGTTCAGCGCCATCGCCAAAATGCGCGCCACCGTCGTCTTGCCGATGCCGCGATGTCCGCTGAAGATATAGCCGTGCGCGATGCGCTGCTGGGTGAGCGCGTTCCTGAGCGTCTGGGTGACGTGCGGCTGGCCGATGACGTCGGCAAATTTCTGTGGGCGGTACTTCCGGGCCAGCACCTGGTAGCTCATCGAAGGAAACTTGATTATAAGCGCTTCACCGCAGCGACGCAGAGGGCGCCGGGGAATTCGCCCCTGGCATGTGGCGCTTGGCATCTGGCGCCGGGGTTGCATTTATGCGGCGCAAAGCATTATCGTTTTGCGCTCGAAAACGCGGCGGTCGAGGTGTCTGCCGCCAGGGAGGTCGCTATGCCATTGAAGCTCAGCAGCCGTTCGGTCCGGGGCGTGATTGTGGTGGACTGTGCCGGCCGGATCGTTTTTGGCGACGAGGCGGCCATCCTGCGCGAAGAGCTGAAGAAGCTGCTCCAGCACAACCGCTCGATCGTGCTCAACCTCAGCAACGTCGGCTACATCGATAGCGGCGGACTGGGCACCCTGGTGGGAATCTACACTTCGGCGCGCAACCTGGGCGGACAGATCAAGCTGGCCGGGCTGAACAGCCGCGTGATCGACCTGCTCCAGATCACCAAGCTGGTGACGGTGTTTGAAACCTTCAAGACCGTCGACCAGGCCACCGATTCCTTCAGCGGCGCTGCCGGCGCGGCTTAGCCTTCTCCACGCAGCCTGGCGTAAATCTTCACGTCGAGCGATTTGCCGTTCTTGTACATCCGCGAGCGCAGCACTGCCTCGAAGCGCATGCCGATTTTCAGCAGCACCTTTTCCGACGCCGTGTTTTCCACCGCGCAGTGCGCTTCCACGCGCTGCATCCCCAGCGGCCCCAGGCCGAACTCGAGCACGGCGCGCGCGGCCTCGGTGCCGAACCCCTGTCCCCACTGATCGCGCGCCAGGAAGTATCCCATGGCGGCGTAGCGATGCGCGCGGTTCACGTCGCCGAAGCCGCAGGTGCCGATCACCACATGATTGTCACGGCGCTCGATGATCCACGGGCCCAGGCCGAACTCCGCGTATTGCTTGAAGCAGTTGTCCACGAACTCCTGCGTGTCGGAGAGCGTCTGGTGCGCGTCCCAGCCGCCGTAGCGCGTGACGTCGGGGTCTTTGGCCCAGGCGAAGATCGCGTCAACGTCGGCGCCCTTGGCCCGGCGCAGGAGGAGGCGCGGCGTCTCCAGGGAGAACATCGGGTACAGGCCGCTGGTGACGATGTCGTTCATGGACGCGCCGGCGTGCCATTGCCCTGCGAGGCCGGCGCCTTGGCCGCCGGTTTGGCGGCTACCTTTTCGCCTGGGCGAGCGACGGCGGCCATCTCGCGGCCAATCTGCTCGGTCAGCCCGTCGCGGTACAGGTCAAAGTGCGAGCGCCCGGCGAGGAACGTGAAGTCGGCGCGGATGCCGGCTTCTTTGAATGTCTGCTCCAGCAGGCGCGCCGATTCGTCGAGATGAAACGTGTCGGCGGTGCCGACGGTGAGGTGAATCTTGCCGTCGAGCAGCGGCTTGAGCCTGGCCGCGTTCTTGCGCACAATTTCGGCGATGTCGTACTTCTCCCACGCCTCGGCGACGGCGCGATTGATGATGCCGGTGTCGCGGTCGAAAAGCGGCGCTGGCCGCCCGTCGCCGCCGCGCGGGCTGAAGACCCAGTCGAACGACGAAATCTGGCCGCCGTAGTCGCCGAGCACGGCCTCCTGGCGGGCGTACTCCTCAAAGCTCATCACTTCTTCGCCGTTCATCCGCACCAGCTGATACGGCGTGCCGTCCGGCTTGCGATAAATGTTCGTCGCCTTGCGCAGGTCGGGACCGGTGAAGTTGCGGAAGTCCGAGGGATCAGGCGACGTGGGCCAGCTCCCGCCGAACACCTGCGGATACGTCACCTGGAGCCACAGCACGGCCCATCCGCCGGAGGAGTGTCCGGTCAGCAGGCGGCCTGAGGGCCTGGCGTCCATGCGATAGGTTTTTTCCAGGTGCGGAATCAGCTCGCTGGTGAGCGCCTTGCCCCACGGGCCGTTGTTCACCGAGTCGGCAAACTCGTGCGTTCCTCCGGAACAGGATTCGTCCAGCAGGACATAGATCATCTCCGGCAGCTTGCCCTCGCTCATCAGCCGCTGATAGCTGGCGGCGACCCGCGGAAAGTAGCGCAGTTCGGCGCCGAAGCCGTGCGTCCAGTACACGGTGGGATAATGCCGCGTCAGCGACGACTCGTAGCCGGGCGGCAGGACCACGAGCCCGCGCATGTGGATGGGGCGTCCCCAGAACGCACTCAGCGATGGGCTCACGAAGTCTACCAGTTCGGTTCCAGGCAGCGGCTTGATCGGCTCTTCCGGATACCGCTGGGTGAGCGTGAGCGCCACGGTGCCGCCCGCGGGAGTAAACCCGGGCAGCGGCACGACCACGCTGCGCAAATCGCCGGGATGCGCGCCGTTGTAGGCGTAGTGGTGGTTCACGTCCAGCAGCGCCATGGCCTGGTAGTCGCCCGGGGGCGCGGTGTTCAGCGGAGCGGGGAAAGCGGGAGCGTTGGGCCCGATCTCGATTTCCTGGCCGGGCGAGAGCCGCACTTCCTGCGAGGTGATCCAGACGGACTTCGCTTCTTTACCTTCCTCCTGGCTGAGTTCCTTCCGCGGCTCTTTCTGGCTGGAAAGAAACACGATCAGCCGGCCGGATGCGTCGTCTCTTGCCAGTTCCGGCGAGAGCCGCACGCGAAGGTGGATCGGCGGGGGCGCGGTCTGCGCGCAACACACTGCCGCCAGAGCAACCGCGGCAAGAAATGACCCGGCGGTTTTCCGCAGGTCCCGCGGCGAGCAAGAGAACAGGCGTAAGTTCATTCGTAACCCCAATCGTCAAATTTGAAGTTCTTACTCTACCAAAGCGCCACATTCCGGCTTTGCGGCGGGCCGGTGTTGTGTTACACCTCCATGTCCCAAAACCCAGGCCAGGAGCCGCTTCCGTGCGAACCCGCGTGTTGTTGTGTTTCGTCGTTCTCGCCAGTCTCACCGTGGCTGCACAGTCCAAACGCAAGATTATCATCGACCAGGACGCGCGCGGCCCCGCCACCACCGACCAGAACGCCATCCTGCTGCTGCTGCAGTCGCCGCAGGTCGATCCGCTCGGCATCACGATTGTGAGCGGCGATCAATGGCGCGACGAAGAAGTGGCGCACACGCTCCGCATGCTGGAGCTGACCGAGCATCGCGGCGTGAAGGTATATCCCGGTGCGGTGTTTCCTCTCATCAACAGCAGGGAAGAGATTGCGCGCTGGTCCAGGCTTTACGGGCGAGTGGGATACCAGGGCGCGTGGAACGAGCGCGGCACCACGCAGCGGGTGCGCACCCCGTATCACGAGCCGTTTGTCGTGCCCGATCTGCCCGAGGGCAATCCGGCGCTGAAACCGGAGACGGAAGACGCGGCGCACTTCATCATTCGCATGCTGCGCCAGTATCCCGGCGAGGTGACAATCTACGCCGGCGGGCCGCTCACCAACCTGGCGCAGGTGGTGAGCCTCGATCCGAAGGCGCCCGAACTGGCGCAGGAGCTGGTGATCATGGGCGGCAGCGTAGGGCCGGAGAATGCCGACATCGCGCGCAAGACGGCGAATCGCCGCGAGTTCAACTTCTGGTGGGATCCGGAAGCGGTGCACATGGTTTTGCGCGCGCCCTGGAAGAAGATCACGGTCACGACGGTGGACATCTCGGTGAAGACCCGGATGACGCCGGCCATGATCGCCGAGATCGGCAAGTCAGGCACGCCGGCGGGCAAATACATCGGCCAGTACGCCGGCGAAGAGTTGCTGTGGGATGAACTCGCGGCGGCGGCGTGGCTCGACCCTAGCATCATCACCAAGCAGGCGCAGCTCTACATGGACATGGACATCTCCCACACCGCCGGCTACGGCAACACGCTCGTCTGGAACCCGAACGACGCACCCGGGCTCGGCGAGCGGCTGGTGTACGTGCACACCGACCTGGACCTGGAGAAGTTCAACCGGATGGTGGTGGATTTGTTGTCGCGGGGGCCGGGGAAGTAGGCGGAGTTGGACGCTGTTTCGCCGCCGATGATGACCCATTTCGTAGAGACGCGGCTTGCTGTGTCTCGCTGTTGTTTACGCGCGCGGAGACGTTGCACGCAACGTCTCTCCGGGAGGTTAAGCGCTCGCTTCGTTACCCGCTGACCGCCGCGGCAGGCCGGATCGTTTCCTTGCGGACCGTGAGCTTCTCGATGAGGTCGGTGCGGATCGCGTATCCGGCGCCGGCTTCGTTGCTGACGGCGATGAAGCCCTCGGGCGAAACGGTGACCGGCGGCTCGATGATGTCGTCTTTCCAGTAGCGCTTCGAGGCGGAAACGTCGCCGGGCAGCGTGAAGTTCGGCAGCGTGGAAAGGGCCACGTTGTGCGCGCGTCCAATGCCCGACTCCAGCATGCCGCCGCACCACACGGGGACCTGGGCTTTCTGCGCCACGTCGTGGACCGCAATGGCCTCGCTGAATCCGCCCACGCGTCCCACCTTGATGTTGACGATGCGGCAAGCGCCGGCCTCGATGGCGGCTTCGGCGTCGCGCGCGTTGCGAATCGCTTCGTCGAGGCAGATGGCGGTCTGCAGTTGCTTCTGCAGCCGCGAGTGGAAGTAGAAGTCGTCGTTCCACAGCGGCTGCTCGATCATCAGCAGCTTGAACTGGTCGAACTTTTTCAGGTGGTCGGCGTCGGCGAGCGTGTAGGCCGAGTTGGCGTCACAGCTCAGCAGGACCTTCGGCCAGCGCGCGCGCACTTTCTCCAGAATGTTGACGTCCCAGCCCGGTTTTACCTTCAGCTTGATGCGGCGATACCCGGCGGCGAGTTCACCGGCGACCTTGTCGAGCAAGTGCTCGACCGTGTCCTGGATACCAATTGAAACGCCGCACGCGATGGCGCTCTGCGTGCCGCCCAGCAGCTTCCACAGCGGCATCTTCCTGATGCGCGCCTCGGCGTCCCAGAGCGCATTCTCCAGCGCGGCCTTCGCCATGCGGTTGGCGCGGACGCGCGCGAAAACAGCAGGCGCGTCGGCGCCGCGCGCGATTTCTTTCCCGGCGAGCGCGGGCGCAAGATATTTGCTGATGACGTACCACGCCGTGTCGATCGACTCCTCGTTGTAGAACGGGTGTTCACCCGCAACGCACTCGCCCCAGGCGTCGAGCCCCTGACAATGCAGCGTGACCAGCGCAATGCGCCGCTCGGTAGTGCGGCTGAAGCTGGTCTCGAAGAAGTGGACCAGCGGCATGCGGATTTCGCGGAGCGTGATGGCTTCAATCTTCATGCTTCACTCGCATACGACCACGGCTCGTCCCATTTGCCCAGAAGAAATTTCCCGTTTCCCGCCTCGTCGCGCTCGTAGGCCAGCACGCTCAGGCCCCGGGCGAAGGCCTGCTGAAACAGCTCGCGGTTGCGCGTTTGGACCTCCGCCGCTTTGGCGCGCGTTTCGGGAGCGGCCTTCCAGGCGTAGATTTCGGCCGGCACGCTGATCGTCAGTTCGGGCGTGACATTGGGGGCGACGCCCCGATCGAGCACGTCCGAGACGCGGCGTGACTTGAGCCACCACTCGGCCACGAGACGGTCAGTCGGCAGCCCGCCCTGCAGCGCCGACGACGACACGCCGTACTGGTTCATGTTGTAGCGCCGCGCAATCGCGCCCAGGCGCGTTATGTTCAGGTGCGAGTTCTTGATCTCCAGCGGATCGAAGGTCCATTCGATGAGTTCGAAGCCGCGCGGCACGGCGTCATCGCGCTGCGCCAGCTTCATGCGGCGTCCCAGGCCGTGGTTGCGATAGCTTTCGCGCACGGCCAGCATGTGCGAGTGCAGGTAAGGATGCCCGGCGCGCGTACCCGGAATCGAAAGCGCGTAGCCGACCAGTTCCGGGCCGTCGAAGCTGCCGATGATCTGCCCGCCAATTTTTTCCGCGACCACGAACATGCGCAGCGGCACCAGGTCGGCGTCAGAAAAGTTCCACACCTCTTTTTGCAGGCGGACGCAGGCTTCCAGTTCCGCAAAGCCTCGGCAGGGCCGGATGACGACGCTGTCGCCCGTCACTTCGCGCCGTCCTGCGGCGCGTTGGCTTTCTCCAGGCGCTTCGACTGTTGCCATAGCAACTCCATTTCCTCCAGCGTGGCGTCTTCGAGCCTGCGGCCGGCGGCCCGCAGTTGCTGTTCCATCCATTGGAAGCGCTGCTTGAACTTGCGATTGGTCTTCTTCAGCGCCGATTCCGGGTCCAGCGAAAGATATCGCGCCACGTTCACCAGCACAAAGAAAAGATCACCGACTTCGTCTTCCAGGCGCGCGCGCAGGTCGTCGGCGATCGCGGCGCCGCTGGCGCCGGCCACGCCGCGCTGCGCCGGCCGCGGCCCGGGAGCAGGGAAGCGCTTCAGCTCCTCGCGCAGCTCGGCGGTTTCTTCCGCCAGCTTGTCGAACAGGCCTTCGATCTCGGGCCACTCGAAGCCGGCGTGCGCCGCTCGCGAGCTGAGCTTGTGCGCCTCCAGCAGCGCCGGCATGGCATGCGAAACGCCGGCGAGGACCGAATCCTTCTTGTCTTCGGACTTCGCCGCCTTCCCGCCGCCGCCTTCGAGCCGCTTCTTCTTTTCTTCCGCCTTCAGCGCCTCCCAGTTGCGGAGCACGTCGCCCGCGGTTTCCGCTTTAACGTCGCCGAAAACGTGCGGATGCCGATCAACCAGCTTGCCGCTGAGCCGGTCGAGCACGTCGTCAATCGAGAAGTAGCCCGCCTCGCGCGCCATCTCGGAGTAGAAGAGAACTTGCAGCAACAAATCGCCCAGTTCGCCGGTGAGTTCGGGCCAGTCGCGATTGTCAATCGCTTCCAGTACTTCGTAGGTTTCCTCGAGGGTGAACGGCTTGATCGAGTCGAAGGTCTGCTCGCGGTCCCAGGGACATCCGCCGGGCGCGCGCAGCCGGGCCATGATCTGGACAGCGCGCTCGAAGCGATCGCCGGTGGTCGGTTTGGAAGCATCCGACGGCATCCCACTAATGTAACGGACGCAGTCGCTGGTACCAACGCCCGCGGGGCACGGCGTCGCCCGCGGCGCTGGTGTAAAATTTCTGTTTCCGCGCCCGCGTCGCGACCAGACCGTCAGCCGCCCATCACTCGAACCAGGAAGGCGGAACACGCACGATGAATGCCGGCAAGCCCATCTCGGGATACGTGACCTTTGTCCTGCACGCGCACCTGCCCTACGTGGTGCATCACGGCACCTGGCCGCACGGGCAGGACTGGCTGCACGAGGCGGCGGCGGAAACCTATGTGCCGCTGCTGCGCGTGTTCGCGGAGCTGGAAGGGCGCCGCACTCCCCTCAAGTGCAACTTGAACCTTTCGCCGGTCCTGCTGGAGCAGATGGCGCTTCCGGACTTCAAGGCTGGGTTCGAAAGCTACCTGCGCCAGAAAATCGAGGCGGCCCGCAAAGACCGCAGGCACTTCGAAGCCAAGGGCCAGGGACACTTCACAAGGCTGGCGCAGTTCTGGGCCGATTTCTACGAAGGCGTTGCGCGCGACTTCGCCGCGCTGGGCGGCGACCTGATCGCCGGCTTTAAGCGCTACTACGACTCCGGCTCGATCGAGATCATCACCTGCGGCGCCACCCACGGCTATTTCGCGCTGCTCGGCGCCGACGCCTCCATCCGCGCGCAGGTGCGCGTCGGCGTGGAGACCCACCAGCGCTTCTTCGGCCGCAGGCCGCGCGGCATTTGGCTGCCCGAGTGCGCCTACCGGCCCGCGGGACCATGGCGGTATCCGGTGCCGGTGGATGGATTGCGCGGCCCGTTCCAGCGTTCGGGCGTGGAGCAGGTCCTGGCCGAGTACGGCATCGAGTTCTTCTTCGTCGACACGCACCTGGTCGAGAAGAACGTGCGCTTCACGCCGTACGAGGTCCTCGCCGGCGACGTGCCCGTGGCTGTCGAGGAACAGGCGCGCGACGGCGGCCCGTCGGTCTATCTCCCGTACTACGCCGATACGCCCACGCGCGACCGCGCGCGCGTCGCGTTTTTCACCCGCGACGCCCGCACCGGCATTCAGGTGTGGAGCGGCATGCACGGATATCCCGGCGATCCGGTGTATCTGGAATTTCACAAGAAGCACTGGCCGGGCGGCCATCGCTACTGGCAGGTCACGCAGTCGCAGCTCGACCTGGGCGCCAAGACGCCGTACTTTCCCGAGATCGCGCAGCAGCAGACGCAGGTGCACGGCCGCCACTTCGTGGAAACCACGCGCAACGTGCTGGAATACGACGCGCCGCACAGCGAGGGCGTTCCGCCTGTTCTCTGCGCTCCATTCGACGCCGAACTGTTCGGCCACTGGTGGTTCGAAGGCCCGTCGTGGCTGAAGCATGTCGCCATCGAAGCGCACCGGCCGGATTCGGGCATCGAGCTGGTCACCGCGCCCGAGTACCTGGCGCGGCAGAAGCCGGCGGGATTTGTGCCGCTGCCTGAAGGTTCCTGGGGACGCAACGGGACGCACGAAGTCTGGCTGAATCGTGACACCGAGTGGACGTGGAAGCACATCTACCAGGCGGAGCTGGCGGTGCAGCAGTTGGTGCAGAGCGGCCGCTGGCGCGAGTCGGAGGAGGCGCGCCGGCTGGCCACGCAGATTGTCCGCGAGCTGCTGCTGCTGGAGTCGAGCGACTGGCAATTCCTCATCACCACCGAACACGCCCGCGACTACGCCGAGAAGCGCTTCAACGAACACCTCACCGGCTTCAACGAGCTGCTCGGGGGCTGGCGCCAGTTCGAGGCGGCCGGGAAGGTTCCCGAGCAGACGCGTCGCAGGCTGGAAGAGCTGGAGCGCGTGGATTCCGTCTTCCCCGAGATCACGCCTGAGGTCTTCGCCTAGCAAACTTGCTTCCGGCCGCGCGCGCGTAGAAGCTCACCCGAGTACCCGCGCATCTGAATAGAAGATGAACCGCGAATTTTCGCAGCGCCCGCCGCTGGCCGGCCAGTGGTTCGACGTGGCCGTGATCGGCGGCGGCGTCAACGGCGTGGCCATCGCGCGCGAGTGCGCGCGCGCCGGTGCCGCCGTGCTGCTGGCCGAACAGCACGACTTCGCTTCCGGTACCACCAGCCGCTCCACGCGCATCATCCACGGCGGGCTGCGCTACCTGGAGCACGGCGAAATCGGCCTGGTGCGCGAGTCGGTGGCCGAGCGCGAGCGTTTGCTGCGCCAGCGGCCGCACCTGGTGCGCTCGCTCAATTTTCTGCTCGCCATGCCGCCCGGCCGCGGGCGCCGCAGCGCGCTCGGCATCCGTGCTGGGTTGTGGCTTTATCGCAGATTCGGCGACGGCGCGCCGCACCGCGGTCCCGGCGACGGCGAAGCGCGCAGGCGCTTCGAGCAGGCCCTCGACTCGGGCCGGCGGCTGGCTCTGTTCTCCTACGACGACGCACAGTGCGAATTTCCCGAGCGGCTGGTCGCCGAATGGCTGCGCGAGGCGGTCGCGGCGGGCGCGGAGGTCCGCAATCACACGCGCGCGCTGCGTATCCAGACGTCCGGCGGGCGGGTGCAGGGCGTGCTGTTGCGCGACCAACTCAGCGGCGCCGAGTTCGCCATCGAGTGCCGGCTGGTGGTCAACGCCGGCGGTCCGTGGGCCGACCAGGTGGCTGCTGCCGCCGGCCTGCGCCAAGGCGCGCGGCTTGTCGGCGGGACGCGCGGCTCGCACATCGTGCTGGGCCGGCTTCCCGGCGTTTCGTCGTCGGCCATCTACGCGCCGGCCGCCGACGGCCGGCCCGTCTTCATGGTTCCGTGGAACGGCCAGGTGCTGGTGGGCACAACCGATATTCCCGATCAGGGCGACCCCGGGCGCACCCTGCCGACCACCGATGAGATCGCGTATCTGCTGGCCGCGGTGAACGCCATGTTTCCGGCCGCGCGGTTGGGCCTTGCAGACATCGCGTACGCGTTTGCCGGCGTGCGCCCGCTGCCTTATGCGCCGGGCGAGGCGCCGGCGGCAATTTCACGGCGCCACTTTCTCCACAATCACGGCGCCGACGGCGCGGCCGGCATGGTCAGCGTGATCGGCGGCAAGCTCACGACCGCCGCCAGCCTGGCGCGCCAGTGCGCGCGCAAGCTGGGATACGGCGTCGCCGAGCCGGCCGGCGCCGTCGCCATGGCCGACGACGGCCCAGACGCCGCATTGCTGGAGTGGCAGCGCCGCGTAGCTTCCTCGGCGGGCATCGGCAAGCGCACGGCGCACGCGCTGGTGGACTGGCACGGCGAGCACGCGCTCAAGCTGGCGCGCGCAGCGGCGCGCGACGCCCGTCTGCGTGCCCCGTTGTGCGAGCATACGGCGCACATCGCCGTCGAGGCGCTCAGTGCCGTTCAGGATGAATACGCCGCCACGCTGGCCGATGTCCTGCTGCGCCGCGTTCCCGTGGCGCTGCATGCGTCATGGTCGGCCGCGTGCACGCGGACGGCTGCAAATAGCGTGGGCGCCGCACTGGGATGGACCGAACGCCGCCGCGAGGAAGAGATCGAGCGCTTCCAGCAGGAGCGCGCCGCATTCCTGGTGAAGCCCGTCCCCGCGGCGCGCGCCCTAGCGCCAGAGACTGCCTAACAGTTCCGTGTCATCGGAGATGATCGCGTCCACGCCCATCTCGGCGAAGCGCAACATGTCGTCGCGCCGATTCACGGTCCACACAAAAACCTGGCGGCCGCGGGCGTGAAAACGATCGAGCATCGGCCGGTCCAGCAACCTGGCGTTCGGCGCCATTGTTTGGACCGCGGACCCCTCGGCCGCCGCCAGGTGGTCGCGCCGCTCGCTGATGAAACCGAGGGGAAGCTTCGCATCGAGCCGGCGCAGCTCGGTCAGCACGTCCGGCTGAAATGACGTGACCACGTAACCGCGCTCGGGCGGCGCCTCGCGCAGCGCGCGCAACACGCGTTCCTCGCAACCCGCGACCTTGATTTCGATGTCGAGGTACGCGCGCTTGCCATAGCGCGACAGCACGTCTTCCAGGCAGGGAACCATGCAGGCGGCCGCCTCGCATAGCCGGTTGTAGCCGCACTCGGCAATGACCGCGCCCTTCAGCTTGGGATCGTGGCAGAGGACCGCGCGGCCGTCGCGGGTGAAGCGCACATCGAACTCGAACCCGTCGCAGCCGTGCGCCAGCGCGAGGTCGAATGCTTGGAAGGTATTTTCCGGGGCCTGCTTGCGGGCGCCGCGATGTCCGAGCCGCAGCGGGCGAGTGGGCGCGGCGTTCACGCGAGGCTAGTCCAGGTCGAAGTCGCGGATGGGCCGCCCGGTATCGGGCGACTCTTTGGCTTTCTTCAGCGCCTCGCGGAACTTCTTGTCGAGCAGGTCGCCCTTTTGCTTTTCCGCCTCGACCGACTGCCGAAAGATGGAGTCGCGCCGGCTGTCGGCGTCGTGCATGGCGCGCGCCGCGGCGTCGAGGTCGGCAAACGTCTTGGGACGCACGGCCGGCGTGTGCGCGATGACGGCGCGCGTCTCCACATCAATTTTCAGCAAGGCGCCGCATTCCGGGCAGGTGACCTCGAACGTCTCGGCCTGGTGCTTCTTGGACATGAGGAGATGATAGCGCACTGGTGAACGCTCGTGACTATTCCAGCTCGGGGATGAGTATCTCGACGAACTCCCTGGCGCTCACGACCGCGGTCCCACGCCACGAGCGCGGGAAGTGGCGCTTGTTTCCCGTGATCAGAAATTGGGCTCTCGCCTCCTCAGCGCACTCAAGGAATTTATTGTCGTCGAGATCGCCAGCCGCGCTCACTCCTTTGCCCGGAGTGACGCGCCGCCCAGCGCGCACAATCAGTTCAAGCGACAGCTCGACAAGTGACCTGGTTAAACCGAACTTCGGTCTCAACAGGACGTTACGGTATTCGTGCAGAATCGAGTCGGAGTAGCAGGCAAGAATCGTTCCGGCGATGGACATATCCAGAACGAACCGCTCGAATCCGTCAAGGTTCAGGTGGGCGGAAACGACGACGTTGGTGTCAAGAACGACGGCCGGTCTTGGCACGGCTCAGCTTTTCTTCACGCCGGTACGCCCTAATCTCCTTATCGATCTGGCGCATGCTCATTCGTGACCTGCCGGATTTGACCGATGCGGCGCGCAGCGCCGCGAGCGGCTTGCTTTCGGGCGCCATCGTCTTAAGGAAGTCGCGCACGCTCATGATGACAACCTGAGGTTCGCCGCGGCGGTCCACCACAAAACGTTCCTGCCGCTGGCGGGCCCGGCGCATGATCTGCCCGAACTGGGTGCGAGCGGTAAGCGCCGAGATGATCTTGGGGGCGAGCGGTGTGTCTTTGGTCGCCATGACGTTGAACTAATTAATTAGTTCGAGGAGATTCTAGCACCACACGCACTACAAATACACCACCTGATGGTCCGGGCACTGCGGCCTGGCCACGTCCAGCAGCGCATCGAGCACGTCGGGGCCGTAACGCGCCACGAACGACACGCCTGCAACCACGCGCTCCTGCAAAGTCTTGTTCGGATAGAGCGCCGCGCTGAGCCGGTCGGCGTGGCGGACTACGTCCTCGTGCCGCCGCATGCCGGCGCGGGCGGCGCGCACGTGCAGGCGCTGGAGCTGGTAGCGCATCTTGGCGGCAGCGCGGGAGGCGGCCTCGCTCAAGGTGGGATCGAGTTGCAACAGTTCGGTGGAGTAGGCCGCGATGAGCGCGTCGAGCGCGCCGGCGGAGTTGCGGTAGGTCTCTTCCAGCTTCGACGGCAGGCTGCGGCCGGCGAGCAGTTCGCGCGTATGCTCCACGCCCTTGAACAGGTCGGCGACACGCGCCTGGTAGCGATCGAGCAGGCGTTTACATCGCGGCTCGACCAGCGTCGCGCTGAAGCGCGGCAGCGCCGGCGTCACCCCGCCGAGCAGCTTGTCTTCCAGCACCGCCACCTGCGCCCAATACGCGATCTCGGCCGGGCCGGCGATCACTGCGACTGAGGGCAGCAAAAAGTCCTGCATCGCCGGACGCAGCAGCGCGTTGGGGCTGAACTGCTCCGGCGCGGCCTCCACCTCAGCGGCAAATTCGGCCGCCGTCAGCCTTCGGTCGCCGACCACGAAGTGCGAGTTACTGCGCCGGATTGCCACGCGTCGCCCGCCCGCGAGCGAAAACAGCAGCGACGACGATGCCGCCACCTTCACCTGCGCGTGGTACCCGGAGGCTTCGAGTTCTTTGCCGCGGGCATCGAGCCCGGCGTGCAGTTCGTCGGCGCGGCGGGCGGCGTTGCCGAGCAGCGGCGCCGCAAGCTGGTGCAGTTCGCTGTCGAGCGGATCGAGCACGATGAGCCCGAAGCGGCCAAACAGGCACATGAGGAGCCGGGCGAAGGCTGAACCCAGCGTCTGGCCGGGTGCATACGCCTGCTCGAGAATGCTGGGACCGATCAGGTGCTCGACCTGGCGGAGCACCGAGTTGATCTCAGCGCCGAGGCGAATGCTTCCCACCGGGGCGTCCGGCGGCGCAGTGGACGCGATCTCGATGCGATGCGGCTCTCCGTGCTCGTCGGCGAGGAAGGCATGCGACACTTCGGCGAAGTCGTGGTCCTCGGTGGCCAGCCAGAAGATGGGCGCCGATTCGACACCCGCGGCGGTATATTCAGCCGCAACTTTTACGGCGCTCAGGGCTTTGTAGAAGGAGTACAGCGGCCCGCCCAGCACGCCCACCTGCTGTCCGGTAACCACGGCAAGAGCGCCGTTGCGCAACCGGCCGAGATTGGAAATGACTTCAGGAGGCGCGTTCCACGCCCGGTTTTGCCGCAGCAGCGCGTTGGCCACGGCTTGGCGCTGCGCCTCGGCATAGCGCGCGCGGACTTTGGCGGCTTGCTCAGGCAGCCAGTCACGGGTGAGCGGCGGGTGCGCGTAAAAGCGGCGAACACGATCCAGGTTGTACAGGTAGTCGAGGAACAGGCGCGAGCTGTGCGGTATGCCCGTAAACGGCAGACACTCGGAATACACTAGCGGCGCTCCCCTCGCCGCTCGCGGCGGCTCCACAGTTGGATTCGCGGTTGGGAGGTTGGTTTCATGATTTCCACCAAGGTCCTGCGCCGATTCACGGCGGCGCTGCTCGCCGCCTCGCTGCTCACGGCCAGCGGCGCTCAAGAGCAGAAAAACAGCCCCAAGCCAGACGAGCAACCCGCCGCGCGCTTCACCGCGCGCTCCGAACTGGTGCTGGTGCCGGCCGTGGTCACCGATCGCTCAGGCGCGCACATTCCCAACCTGACGAAAGACGATTTTATCGTGGAGCAAAACGGGGTTGAGCAGAAAATCGCCGCCTTCGAGGAGATCAAGGCGACGGCGGCCCCGGTCGTTCGTCCCAGGCTGCCGCAGGGCGTCTTCAGCAATCTTTCGCCGGTCAATTTTCAGCCGCGTCGCATCAACATCATCGTGCTCGACACGATCAACACCGAGTTCACCGACCAGGCCTGGGCCAGGCGTGAGCTGCTCAAGTACCTGGCCGAGTCGGTCAACACCGGCGACCTCACGACCCTGCTCACGCTGCACCGCGGCGGCATCCGCGTGGTGCACGACTTCACCACCGACCCGGCGGTGCTGGTGGCGGCGCTCAAGCGGGTGCGCGGCGCGCCGGGCATGAGCGAGGGCGAAAACACCATCGCGGCCGACGATCCCACGGCCGCGCTCAGCTCCGACGCGGTCGCCGCCGAATCCGACCAGCTCCAGGCCATGATTTCGCAGATGGAAGCGCGCTCGGCGCGCATGATGCGCGGCTTCTCCATCCAGTACACGCTCGACGCCTTTCAGACCATCGCGCGCGCCTACGCCGGCGTCCCCGGCCGCAAGGCGCTCATCTGGATGACCGGCAGCTTCCCGTTCCCCATGGACCAGCCCGGCGATGTGGATTCGCGCAGCTTCGGCGGCCAGTTCGAGCACGTGTTCCAGTTGCTGAACGACGCCAACATCGCGCTCTACCCGGTGGACGCGCGCGGGCTGGTGACGCTGGGGCCGAGCGCCGCCAGTTCGCTGCGTCCCAACCCGCGCAATCCGGGGGCGATGATGGCGAGCCAGGTCAGGACCCACATGAGCACGATCAGTACCATGCAGACGTTTGCCGCCATGACCGGCGGCGAGGCCTTCTACAACACCAACGACCTGAATCGAGCCGTGCGGCGCGCGTCGGAAGACTCGTCGGCTTACTACATGCTGGCGTATTACTTGAAGCCGGAGCCGGAAGACGCGAAAAAGAAACGCGATCCCTGGCGCAAGCTGACCGTGAAGGTGAAGCGCTCGGGCGCCCACGTGCGGGCGCGCAGCGGCTTCTACATTCAGCCGCCGGCCGCCGACGAGCAAACTGCCCGCACCCGCGACCTGCGCTCAGCAGTCACCTCGCCGCTCGACTACACCGCCCTGCCGCTGCAGTTGCGCTTCGGCGCCCAAAGGCCGGCAGGGAAGAAGCGCGCGGTTGAGTTCGAAATCAACGTGGCCGCCAACGCCGTGAGCATCGACGTCGCCGACAACAACCACCTGAGCCTCGAGGTTGTCGCCATGGTGAGCACGCCCGAGTCCAGCCTGGCCGACAATTTCAGGGAAACCATCGAGGGCCACGTCAAGCCGGAGAACCGCCAGAAGATCATGAGCAGCGGCATCACCTACCGCAACCTGCTCAACGTCGCCCCCGGCGAGTACTCGGTGAAGCTCGTCGTCCGCGACAACCTGAGCGGCCGCATGGGCAGCCTGCAGGCCCCGCTGACGGTCAGTCCCTGAAATCCCGAAGCGAAGCGCGGGATCCATACTTGACCTCCGCAGTTGGGTAGCGGTATGGCTCCCTCGCTGCGCTCGCCATGTCGCGCCAAGGCCGCGCTGAATCGGTTCCGCTGCATGCAACATCCAATGACCACGTTGACTTCCAATCATCTCCACCCTAGATTGGAAGCAGTTCTTTGAGCATTGCAGCCAGCGTCTCGCGCGCCAGCGCGAGCGCCACCCGAGTGGGGGCGTCACGGCTTCGACGGAAGCGCTTGCGGCTGAGAGGCATACCGGGGTGCACACGCCCGTAACTGTGGCAAGAACAACAATTGCCAATTCAAACCTGGCATACGCTGCTTAATTAACTAAGTGGCCGTCCTCCGCGGCTTTGCCTGTGGGCTGCGGAAGGGCGTCGCACAGCAGGCTGGCTTGTGGCCCCCGGTCCGAGGGCCGCCGGCAAGATCATCGGACTAGCTGACCGCGTTTCTTGTCCGTTCTGAGCGCGCTCGGCGAAAGTTTCCGGCGAAGGCCGGAAGCGGGAACGCGACTAAGTATGTAGTTCTCTCCGCCTGTGACGTTTTCGGACGCGGGTTCAACTCCCGCCGCCTCCACCAGAATCCGCGAAGCAGATTTTGGTCTCCCGGGCCTCGCGCCTCAGCTGCGACAGCACGGTTCTTGAGCATGCCCATCACCAGGGGAAATTGACGATTCTGGAAAGGTATGATTCGCTCAGTTCCGGCGCAGCGGCCCGGTTGCGCGGATCGGCCGCGGTTTGCAGGCGCACATCATTCCCAGGGCGATTGCCGGCCGGCCCCGAAGGAAATAATCATGCAAAAGCGCAAACTCGGAAATACTCTCGAAGTCTCCGCCCTCGGCTTCGGCTGCATGGGACTGAGCTCCGGCTACGGCAAGCCCGTCGATAAGCAGTACGGCATCTCCGTGATCCGAGCGGCCGTCGATCGCGGCGTCACCTTCTTCGACACGGCCGAAGTCTATGGCCCGTTCACCAATGAAGAACTGGTGGGCGAAGCGCTGGCGCCCGTCCGCGATCAGGTGGTGATCGCCACCAAGTTCGGCTTCAAGATCGATCCGAACACCGGCAAGCAGATTGGGTTGGACAGTCGCCCGCAACACATCCGCGAAGTCGCCGAAGCTTCGCTGCGGCGGCTCCGGACCGACGTCATTGACCTCTTCTATCAGCACCGCGTTGACCCGGATGTCCTCATCGAAGACGTCGCCGGCGCGGTCCGCGACCTGGTCCGCCAGGGCAAGGTGAAGCACTTCGGGATGTCGGAAGCCGGCGTGCAGACCATTCGCCGCGCTCACGCCGTGCAACCTGTCGCCGCCCTGCAGAACGAGTATTCGCTCTGGTGGCGCGAGCCCGAGCGCGAAGTCTTGCCGCTGCTGGAGGAACTCGGCATCGGGTTTGTGCCGTTCAGTCCGCTGGGCCGCGGCTTCCTGACCGGCAAGATGGACGAGAACACCACCTTCGACAGCTCCGACTTCCGCAGCAAGCTGCCGCGCTTCACACCGGAAGCGCGAAAAGCGAACCAGGTCGTGGTTGATTTGCTGCGCAGAATCGCCGGGCGCAAAAAGTCCACGCCCGCGCAGATCGCCCTCGCCTGGCTGCTGGCACAAAGGCCGTGGGTCGTGCCCATTCCCGGCACCACCAGGCTGGAGCGGCTGGAAGAGAACGTTGGCGCCGCCGCCGTCCAACTCTCGCCGGATGACCTGGGTGAAATCGATGCTGCTGCGCGGAAGATCACCGTGCAGGGCGAGCGCTATCCTGAGGACCTGCAGCGGCTGGTCGGCCGCTGATGCTCTCTCCGCATCCGGCCGGGCATCCAAATTCGGGCAGGGACGATCAACACCCGCTGAGGCGCAAGATGCCGCTACGCAACGACGCCCTCAAAGACCGCCTCTCACGCTATCGCGAAATCACGCTCCGCGTGACCGGCCGCAAATCGGGACGGGCCATCTCGGTCCCGGTGTGGTTCGTCTTCGAAGACCCCACTCTCTACCTGCTGCCGGTGAAGGGCTCTGAGACACAGTGGTATCGGAACGTGCTCGCCAATCCGGCGCTCCGGGTGGAAGCGCGCGGCGCCGAAGCCGAATTGCAGGCAGCCCCGGTTACCGCTCGCGACCGCGTGCTCCCGGTCGTGGAGAAATTCCGCCAGAAGTATGGCGACGGCGACGTGAACAAGTACTATTCCAGGTTCGACGTTGCCGTCGTTGCCCGGTTGCCCTGATCGCGTCTCCCGGGCTGCCGGGGTCGCGCGCGTCACGCCATCGAAGCATCGGCAAACTTGGGGGGGGCGAAACAAAGCGCCTGTTCCCGCGGTCAAGCCCGGAACATTTCGTTCAACTCGGCGCCTCTCGTTGCTTTTTCCGTGAAGTGGAAGGTGCCGTGCTCCTTCATCTCCCGCGCGGCGCTCAGGAACGCGCCCCAGGCCGCGCGCGCCAGCGAACTGCCCACGCTGATGCGCTTGACGCCGAGCGCCGACAGGTCGGCCACGCTCATCTGCATGCCGGGGATGATGATCACGTTGACCGGGCGGTCCACCGATCGCACGACCGTGGCGATTTCGTCCTTGGTCCGCAGGCCGGGAGCGAAGAGCACGTCCGCGCCGGCCTCCTGGAAGGCCTGCAGGCGCGCGATCGTGTCGTCCAGGTCTTCGCGTCCCACCAGATAATTCTCCGTGCGCGCGCTCAGCGTGAACGGAAAGGGAAGCGAGTGCGCCGCCTCCGCCGCTGCTCGAACTCGCTCGGCGGCAAGCGGCAGATCGTAGGGCACGCGGCGGGTGCCCGATGGAGTGTCTTCGATGGAGCAGCCGGCCAGTCCGGTGGCCGCCGCCAGGCGGACAGTCTCGGCGACAAACTTGGGATCATCGCCGTAACCATTCTCCAGGTCGGCGCTGACGGGCAGATCGGTGGCGGCCACAAGTTCGGCGGCGTGCGCCAGCATCGCGTCCCGTCCCACGCCGCCGTCGGGCTTGGCGACAGAGAACGCGTACCCGGCGCTGGTGGTCGCCAGGGCTTCGAAGCCGAGCACTTGCAGCGCGCGCGCCGACCCCGGGTCCCAGGGATTAGGGATGATAAACGTCCCCGCGCGCTGGTGAAGCGCTCGGAATGTCATGCCTTTTTCTGTTTGCGTTGCCATGCGGCAAGAGATTCTGCGGCACGCTGCCGCGACTCAATTCTTCAAGCCTGGCTAGGTCCTCACTAGACGCGCCGCGCGTGGCCGCGCTGCCGGTGGGCGACTCGCGCGCGATTTGCGGCTCGCGCACGTTGCCGGCCAGCGCCGCCGCCATCGTTGCCGGATTCCAGGGCAGCCGAATGGGAAGCCGGACTACTCCCGCGGTCCAGTGGTCCAAATCTCCTGCCTGATCTTCCACTGGCCAGATTTTTCCCGGTGCAGCACGAGCAGGATTTTTCCGTGGGTCTCAATCGGCGGCTTGCCATCGGGCGGCTGCACCACCTGGAGCGTGGTCCCCCACTCGGAGGCCCAATCGCCGCTGATCTGGATGTCGTGGAACACGTCTTCCTGCCGGGTGACGCGGAAGCCGGGCATCTTCGCGGTCACGTCTTCGATGAAGCGCGTGATGGCCGCTTTGCCCATCAGCGGCGCCATGCCGGGCAGCAGCGACACGCCGTCGTCCGCCCACATGCCGAAGATCGCCGACTTGTCCATGCGTAGATGGGCAGCGGTGTACTCGCGGTTGAACCTCTCAATCTCGCCACGCCGATCAGCCGCGGCCGCCTGCTCGCCCCAGAGGGCAACCAGCATCACCAGGAGCGCCCACCGCTTCAAGTTCATGGACATTGATTTCGCCTCGACGGTCCAATGATCAATCACCCGATGACCCGTGTTCAATTTGTACAACGTACTTCCATTCCGCAGCCAACATCTTTCCACGCGCATACGGCGTCTAGTATCCTCGGCGTTCACCCGAGAGGCATGTCCATGCGCCGATACGCCAGCCTGCTTGTCGTTCTCATTGTTTCCTGGTGCGCCTTCGCGCAGCAGTCCACCGCGAACCCCGGTCAGCAGTTCTTCCTCGTGCTGCTGAAGCGCGGCGCCCATCCTCCGCAGCTCGACAAAGAGGCCGGCGACAAGCTGCAGGCCGCGCACATGGCCAACATCGGCAAGCTGCGCGACGAAGGCAAGTTGCTGGCGGCCGGCCCGTTCGCCGACAATACTCCGCTGCGCGGCATCTTCGTTCTGAAGGCCGCGTCGGCTGCGCAGGCCCAGGCGTGGTCCAGCACCGATCCGGCGGTGAAGGCCGGGCGCCTGGCCGCCGAGGTCTATGGGCCATGGAACGTGCAGCCCGGCAGCTTCCGCCAGACCACCACGCCGAACGACCTTCAGAGCTACACGCTTGTCTTGATGTTTCACGACGGCGCACCGGCGCCGCCGCCGGGCGATTTGGTGCCGAAGCACGTTGCCTACCTGAGGGGATTGATGAACGACGGCAAGCTCGCTGTCGCCGGTCCGTTCGGCGCGCCCGGGGCGGACGGCCTGTTCGGTATTTCGATCTATGCCGCGCCGGTGGATGAAGCGACCAGGCTCGCCTCCGAAGACCCCCTGGTCAAGGCCGGATTCTTCCGCCTGGAGCCGCACCCGTGGCTCACCGCCAGGGGCGTGCTGCCGAGGTAATTGCCCATGAAGACGCTGCGCGGCGGCTGCGTTGTGTCGCAAGTCGAAGAGCATGCTGCGCGCACCGAGGGCACGCGTCGTTTCCGCACCGCCATCTCGCGCGCCCAGGGCGCCAAGCACGTTGCCCAAACCATCAGCGAGTACGCGCCGGGCGAATCGCCAGTGCGGGTCAATCCCGGCGCTGAGGAAGTGCTCTACTGCGTGGCGGGACGCGGCAGCGTGCGTATCGCGGGACGCGACTACCCGCTGGAGAGCGGGACCGCCGCCTACATCCCAGCCGGGGCCGAGTATTCCATAACGAATTCGCGCGCCGAAGCGCTGCGAGTCGTCGCCGTGTGCTGCCCGCAGGACGACGCCAGCCATGTGGTCGCCCGGCCGGCGCAATCGGGATGCGGCACGCCGCCGGCGCGCACGGTGCGCGAGCAGGAGCGCCCGCCCATCCGCAGCGGCGACCGCCACTTTCGCCTGCTGGTGGACAAGGACCTCGGCTGCCGCGCGGTGACCCAGTTCGTCGGCTTCATCCCGCCCAGCAAGGCGCCGTTCCACTTCCACACCTACGAGGAAGCCATCTTCATCCTCGCGGGCGCGGGCGTGGTGCACACGCAGCTGGAAGGCGACGCCGTGCCCGACTCGCAGCCATTCTCAGCCGGCACGTCCATCTTCCTGCCCGCCGGATGTCTGCATTGCCTGGAGAATCCCGGAACGGAGCCGGTGCGGCTGCTGGGAGTTTTCTATCCGTCGGGAAGCCCGTCCGTAAGCTACGACGCCGGGAGTGATCATTAGCGAATCGTCATTTCGCTTTTTTCCTGCGCACGGTCCCAGGCCCTCACGGCCAGGTGCTAACCGCCAATGGCGACCTGACAACTGGCAACTGGCAACCGGCAACTGATTACCGCGCCCGCTGCCTCTCGTCGGCCGACATCTCCCGCCAGATCATGGTGCGGTTGCGCTCCACATAGATATTGCCGGGCTCGGCGTTGGCCGCCGCGCTGAACCAGCGATACGCCGTGGGGCGGTCGAGGGCGACGCAGTTTCCGGTGGCGTACATCGCCCCGAGCTGGCTGCTGGCTTTGGGGTTGCCGTGGCTGGCCGCCGCCTTCAGCAGCATCAGCGCCTGATCGCAGTTGCGCCGCACGCCTTTGCCGTAGAGATAATTCTGGCCCCGCGCCACCAGTTCGTCTTCCACGCTGGTGCCCGCTTCCGCCGGTCCGCCGCGTGCTTTGGAAGTGGCTGCTTCCTCTTCGGCGGCGCCGCGCTCTTCGCTCCGGGCCGCGGCCTCCGGTTTCGGTTTCGATTTTTCCTCCGGCGACTTGTCCGCCGGACTCCGCGAAGGCGGCGTTTCCTTCTGCTGCGCTTCGGCGCCTTTGCCTTTCTCGGCGCCGCGTTGTGGCGGTTGCCCGGCCGGAGCGGCGCCGTGCTCGGCGCTGTGCTCTTCTATCGGGGCGCTGTCGGACGCCGGTTTTTCATCTTTCGCCGGCGGTGTTGCCGCGCCCGATTCGGACGCGCTGGCGTCGGTGCGTCCGGCGGTGGGCTCGGTGGCCTGCGGCGGAGGCGCGCTCTGCATCCGCTGCCTGATCATGCCGATGGCGCGCGCGGTCATGGTGTTGGGGTCGCCCGAACGCCACTGCATGTAGGCGAAGCCCCCCAGCGCCAGTAGAAGGATCAGCAAAAGCCATCCCCGTGCGCTGCGGCGCGGTTCCTCGTCGTCGAACAGGTAGGCGCTGTCGGTCGGCTCGTCCAGCCCCAGAAACGACGGGCCGTAGACGCCGCGGGCGGTGGTGTCGCGCTGCGCGGGCGGCGGGACTGGGTCGTCGTGGGCAAACGTTTCGCGAGCGGCGCGCATTTCGGCGTCGGCTTGAACATCGCCTGACGGCCGAGATCGGGATGTTTCCGGTGGCTCGGCGTCATGCATTTCCGAATCCAGCACGCGGCTTATCTCAGCGTAGCCGGCCGGGCTCGGCTGCTCTCCCCCCCGAGCGTCACCTCGCGCGGGCAGTTCGTTCGATCGAGGCAGGGCCGGCTGCTCGGGGGCAAGATCGGGTGCGCCGCCGCCGATGCGGACAACGTTGTCGCCCGCGCTTCGCCGCCGGTCGGCAATCCGCCGCGCGGCGGCGCGGCGGTCGAGCAGCGCCCCGCACATCCCGCAAAACCGGTTCGCCTCCGGGTTCTGTGTACCGCACGACTTGCACAACACAAGGACACTCCTGGCGATGGGATCGGCCGCCCGGCGCGTGTTAGCGGCTGCTTGGGTTGGATGCAATCCGGCGCCGATGGGAAATAATGTCTAAGAGCACTCAGCAGTCGGCACTCAGCACTCAGTCCCGAACGGCTTCCGCGAGGGTGTGTATTCTTTTGCCGGGGGACGGGCAAGAGCTGAATGCCGACTGCTGACTGCTGAGTGCTGGCCGGTGCTGAGCTCCCGCGGCTTGCCACTCGTGGGCGCGCATGTTACTCTCTTTGAGACTGTTACAGAGAACATAGAAGCAGGAGTGCACCCGGTTCAGTGCTGGCAAGAGAGCAAAAGCGGAGCATCATCGACAACTATCGCACGCACACCACGGACACCGGCAGCCCCGAGGTCCAGATTGCGCTGCTCAGTGAACGCATCGGTGAGTTGACGGAGCATTTCAAGACGCACAAGAAGGACCACGCCTCGCGGCGCGGTCTTCTCATGCTGGTCAGCAAGCGCCGTCGCTTGCTCGACTACCTCAAGCAATACGACTCCGAGCGATACACGACCGTCATCCAGAAACTCGGCATCCGTAAGTAGCCGCCCGCGTGCTCACGCGCACGCCTGCGTCGGAACGGACGTCAGGGCCTTGGGTGTATTCAGCGGCCGATTGCCGCCAGGTTCGAAGCTGACTCTCTCTTGCACAACCCGAAACTTCCCGCACCCTATGCCGCCCTCTGGCCGCTTTGCCCGGACCGGATGGCTGTGCAGCACCACGGACCGGAAGCCCTCCTGAAGAAGGACTGGTACTCAATCATGACGCAACCTACCCCTCACCAGCTCACCGTTGAACTCAGCGGCGGCAAATCCATTTCATTCGAGACCGGCAAGCTCGCCAAGCAGGCGGGCGGCTCCGCCGTTGTTCGCATTGCCGACAGCGTGGTGCTCGGCGCCGCAACCGCCAACCAGGAACCCCGCGAGGGAATCGATTTCTTCCCGCTCACGGTGGACTACCGCGAATACACCTACGCCGGCGGACGCATTCCCGGCGGCTTCATCAAGCGCGAAGGCCGCCCGAGCGAGCGCGAAATCCTCACCAGCCGGCAAATCGACCGCCCTGTTCGTCCGCTGTTCCCCGAAGGCTTCCGCTGTGAGACCCAGGTCATTTGTCTCGTCCTCTCCGCCGACACGGAAAACGATCCCGACGTCGTTGCCATCAACGCCGCCTCCGCGGCCCTCGCCGTAAGCGACATCCCGTTCCTCGGCCCGGTGGGCGCCGTGCGCATCGGCCTGGTGAATGGCCAGTTTGTCGTGAACCCGACCTACGCCGAGCGGCGCGAGGGCCTGCTCAACATCATGGTGGTGGGCACCGCCGACGGCATCGTGATGATCGAGTCCGGCGCCAACGGCGTGAGCGAAGAAACCGTCCTCGACGCCATCGAGTTCGCCCACACCGAGATCAGGAAGATTGTCGCCGCCATCCGGCAGCTCGCCCAGCTCGGCGGCAAGCCCAAGCGCGAAGTCCCGCCCGTCGAGTTCGACCAGACCTACTTCAACGGTCTGCGCGCCCAGATCGGCGGCCGCCTGCTCGACGCCCTCGACACCGCGAAGCACCCCAAGGCCGAGAGTTCGGCCCTGGTGAAGGCCATCAAGAAAGAACTCCAGGCCGCCATCCCCGAAGAGGACGAAGACGCGCGCAAGAAGCTCTCCCACTACTTCGAGCTGCTGCGCGAAACGCTCTTCCGCGAGCAGGTCATCAAGAATCATCGCCGTCCCGACGGCCGCGCTTTCGACCAGGTGCGCGACATCTGGATTGAAGTGGGCATGCTGCCGCGCCCGCACGGCTCGGCCTATTTCACCCGCGGCGAGACCCAGGCGCTGGTCACCACCACGCTGGGCACCGCCGAAGACATGCAGCGCCTGGAGGCCTTCGAAGGCGAGGCCAAGAAGCGCTTCATGCTTCACTACAACTTCCCGCCCTTCTCGGTTGGCGAAGTGGCCTTTATGCGCGGCGCCGGACGCCGCGAGATCGGCCACGGCGCTCTCGCCGAGCGCGCCATCGCCGCCGTGCTTCCCACCGAGGAAGCCTGGCCGTACACCATGCGCGTGGTCTCCGACATCCTGGAGTCGAACGGCTCATCCTCCATGGCAACCGTGTGCGGGGCCTCGCTCTCGTTGATGGACGCCGGCGTTCCCCTGAAGGCGCCGGTCGCGGGCGTGGCCATGGGCCTGGTCAAGGAAGGCGACCAGACCGTCGTCCTCACCGACATCGCCGGCGCCGAAGACCACTACGGCGACATGGACTTCAAGGTCGCAGGCACGCGCGACGGCATTACCGCTCTGCAAATGGACATCAAGGTGGCCGGCATCACCGCCGCCGTGATGAAGCAGGCGCTCGAGCAGGCCAGACGCGGGCGGCTCCACATCCTCGACAAGATGGCCGAGGTCATGCCCGAACCGCGCGCCAAGATTTCGCCCTACGCCCCCCGCATCTACACGCTCCAGATTCCGACCGACAAGATTCGCGACCTCATCGGGCCGGGCGGCAAGGTCATCCGCGGCATCATTGACGCAACCGGCGTCAAGATTGACGTGGACGACTCCGGCCGCGTCAACGTTGCTTCCAACGACGAGGCGTCGGCCGAGCGCGCCCTGCAGATGATCGGCGACATCACCGCCACGCCCGAGGTCAACAAGACCTATCTGGGCAAGGTGGTGCGGCTCGCCGACTTCGGCGCCTTCGTGGAAATCTTCCCCGGCACCGACGGCCTGCTGCACATCAGCGAAGTCGCCGAACACCGCATCAAGGACGTTCGTGACGAGCTGAAAGAAGGCGACCAGATTCTGGTCAAGGTCCTCAGCATCGAAGGCAACCGCATCCGTCTTTCCCGCAAGGCGATCCTGAAAGAACAGCGCGCCAAGATGGGAACCCCCGCGGGCGGCGGCGAAGGCATGCAGGAAGCGCCCGCGCCGGTCACCTTCGAGGGCGGCGGCGACTTCGACGAGAACGAGCCCAACTTCAACCGCGACGAGGCCGCCGAAGTGCCTCGCCATCACGATCGCGGACCCGGCGGCGGCGACCGCGGCGGACGCGGCGGCCGCGGCGGGCGCGGTCGCCACGGCGGCGGACGCGGCAACGGCCGCGGCGGCTTCCGCGGCGGAAGACGGTAAGGACCGTTTCCCGTTTCTCGCTTCCCCTTTTCACGAAACTGCAAGTGCGGAGGGCGCTGAGAGATCAGCGCCCCTTTTCCTGCACGCTGTAGCGACGGGCGCCCCCGCCCGTCGGCAATGGCCACAAACCGTTTCCCGTTTCTCGTTTTCCCGTTTCACGAAACTGCAAGTGCGAAGGGCGCTGAGAGATCAGCGCCCTTTTTCCTGCACGCTGTAGCGACGGGCGCCCCCGCCCGTCGGCAATGGCCACAAACCGTTTCCCGTTTCTCG